>TARA_R110002096_G_scaffold436104_1_pt1 | contig 35749 bp, 31 predicted proteins | sample TARA_R110002096 | Tara Oceans TARA_R110002096 (sample SAMEA4397295) | marine metagenome | biome: Polar Biome; feature: [DCM] deep chlorophyll maximum layer (ENVO:01000326); material: water (ENVO:00002006), including particulate matter (ENVO:01000060) such as... | depth 35 m
TGCTTTAAGAGGTGTAAATCAACACATAGATTTAGAAGTTATTCCTTTTGCTTGGGTGAAAGTAAATGCGGTAAACTCTTTGGGCAATGACTATGTTTGGGTAAATCGAATAAGAGGATCCAAATCCAAATATGGATTTCATATATGGGAAGGAATAGAGAAGCTGCATAGGACGGTAGGAAATTTTGAAATTTCCATTAATTGTTTTTTAAATACAGGAGAAATAAGAACTGGAGTAAAATCCTATTATATTCAAACCAAAGCGAGAGACACCACCGAAATTACAATACATTATTAGTGGAAATAAAAAACAATAAATTGGAATTTTGCTAAACCTTCATTCCTGAAGGATAGTTTGAATATTTCTTGGGAAAATTTTGAAAAATCAAACCGTTTTACGCCCCCGAAATTATAGACCATGAAAAAGCCTTGAGAATATATCCTAAATATTCTCAAGGCTTTTAAGTTTTAAACTAATAGGTTTCTTTCGACTTTATTAATCTAAAAGGTAATTCTATAAAGAACCATTGGAAAAATCCCCAATTGATTAGTGGTTTCTGCTTCCTGGGTTTCTGCATTATAGCTCTGCCCAAATGGATTATCTTGGTTAGTAACATTTTGAATATCCAAAGCCCACTCTTGAGTAAATTTACTGCCAGACATTTTATAGCCAATCCTCAAATCCAATCTTAAATATGGATCATATTGTGCACCAAAGGCATTTGATTCATCAAAAACTGCATCGTTTTCCAGTATAGAAGCGGCTAAATCCAAAGGAGTATATCGTTGTCCACCAGCATAGGTAAATTTAGTATCTAGGGTAAGCGTATTTCTCTTTCCACTATCCCCTTTTTTAAGAACAAATTCTTTACCTCCTAAAACATTAAAAACATAGTTGCCATTAAAAGCAGTATTTCGCCAAATCTCATCGCTACCTTGATATCTAGACTCAAATAATGACAGGGTACTCATAAAATAAAAACCCTTATCCATAAATTTCTCTAATGTGATATCGAGCCCATAATTGTAGCCAATTCCTCCATTTTTAACCGAATCTGGGGTTGATATATTAAAGGACCCATAATTCAAACTTGAGAAGGCACTAGGTCTTCTTTCAATTACAGCATTACTCACATTTTGATAATAAGTTTCCGTTTTAAAATGAATTCGATTGGCAAACATTTTATCATATCCCAAAACAAAATGATGCGCTCTAGAAAATTCTAGATTTTCGTTTAGCTTAACATAGGACCCATCTGGGAGACGAGTTTGGTCATATAATGTGGCCACTCCAGGCACTTGGTGATGAAGACCATAGCCAATATTTAGACTCTGAGAATTATCCAATCTATAGGTCATACCAAACCTAGGTTCGAGGGCAGCATTCCCATTATTCTTTAATATCATGCTATGAAGGCCCGTATTCATTTCCCAGTTATCCGTAATCCGATATTGCCAATTCAAATAGGGCTGATATTGTACATCTTCACCATTAAAATCGCGATAGGTAACAAAAGTGCTGTAATCACTAGAATAGCCACTATCTAACAAATTAAAACTTTGTAGACTAATAAGCGCCCCTAGTCTTATTGAATGATGAACATTAATTTTTTTATTTAAAAAACCATGCATTCTTACAGTTCCAATCGAAAAATCCTGTCTGTAGACTGGTGATAAATTGGTTCTGCTAATATCTAGTGTATCTATGGTTGTGAGGTTTTGAGTAGCGGTAAGGGCTAAGGTTAATTTAGAATAAAGGCTATTGGAGAATAAATATTGATGGGAAACTCCAACTACACCCGTGTTTACTTTATTTGTTAAATCCTCATTATTGGAATAAAAATTTTCTTCATCTTCATTTTCACTTTCTAAAAACTCAATAGCACTTATTCCTCCCATTGCAAAAACATCTATTGTTCCACGCTTACGACTTGGAAAATGCAGCTTCATATTTAAATCCTGATATTTTGGAATGGCAGTTCCTGTACCAAAATCGACTCCCAAAGCAGACAGAACTTCGAGGGTTGAATATCTATAATTAATGAGGTAGGAAGATTTTTTATCACGGTTTATTGGGCCTTCTGCTCCTAATTCAAAACCATTAAATCCTATTTGCCCTAAAAATTCATGTTCTTCATAATTTCCATTTCTCATACTAAGATCAAAAACCCCAGAAATTCCATTTCCATAGTCGGAGGGAAAAGCACTGGTGAAAAAATCCGAATTGGAAAGCACATTACTATTTAGCATACTCACTGGTCCGCCAGTTGCACCTATCCCTCCAAAATGATTTGGATTGGGAATATCAATACCCTCCAATCTCCAAATTAAACCAGTAGGTGAGTTTCCTCGTATCACAATATCATTGGTAGCATCATTTGCCCTTTGAACACCTGCAAAACTAGAGGCCATTCTACTAACATCCTGATTGGATCCAGCAAATCTTTGGGTTTCCTCAATTGAAAAAGTTCGAGCGGAAACATTGGCCCTTTCATTTAATGGCCGTGCTTTATCTCTTTCTGAGGTGAGAACAACTTCCTCCAATTGCTGAGTACTTTCCCTCATAGAAACATTTAAAATCAATTCCTTAGAACCTATCAATTCTAAATTTTGAAATCCAACGGTCTCATAACCAATAAAACTGAAGCCTAAACTTACTCTACCGACTTTGACATCTTCAATTAAATAATACCCATCAAAGTCGGTTACTGCCCCCTTTTTTTGTTCACCATTTTGAACATAAACATTTACTCCTGGCAATGGACTTTGATTTTGCTCATCGATAACCTGACCTCTAATATTCTGTGTTACGGATTGAGCTTGGAGAACAGTTCCCAATAAAATTAAAAACGGGCTAAAAACTAATTTAGACTTCATAAAATTTTAATTTTTAAGTTTTAGTTTGATTTAATCAGGACAAAACAATAGACCTTCGGTCTTTTTAAAAAACAAAATAACTTGAACCGCATAAAATTATTACTGAAACCACACAATTCGAGTACCAATTACAAATGAGGATTTATAATTTAAATTTTTTCCTCTGATCTTTTGTCTTTAATAAGTGCCCATTATTTTATCCCATATTTACACCTTATTATTCAGGAGACATTTAAGATCCAATAAACCCCTATCAACTTTATTTTTTTTTTTTCAGTTAGGCCCTTTAGTAATACCCATTAATTTTATTCCAGAAGAATTGGATGGATCAATTGTATCGCTTCATCTACACTTTTCACACCTCCAAAGGTTAAATACAATTTGTTATTCCTTTCCTTCATTTGCGCTTTTGGCTGATCCTGTAAAAACTTTAAAACCTTCTGGAATTTTGCACTTTGAAAATATGCAGATTCCTGATTAGAAATAAAATAGGCTATAAACCTCTCTTGTTTCAACACTATTTTTTCAAAGCCTATTTCACTTCCTAGCCACCTCAATCTTATAGAGTTTAATAATTCTTGAGCTTCTGCTGGGGGAGAACCAAATCTATCTATCAATTCCTCCTCAAAAGCCTTCAACTCCTCTTCGGATTTTAATTCATCCAAACTTTGATACAACCTCAATCTTTCGTCAATTTTGTTGACATAAGAATCAGGCAATAAAATTTCAAGATCAGTATCTAACAGTGTTTCACGAACATAATTTTGATCTTTTTGCTCTTCCTCATACAGACTTTTAAACTCACCTTCTTTTAACTCCTCTATGGCTTCTGCCAAAATCTTTTGGTAGGCATCAAAGCCAATATCAGCCATAAATCCACTTTGGTCACCTCCCAACAAATCTCCAGCACCTCTTATTTCCAAGTCTCTCATAGCAATATGAAAACCACTTCCCAAGTCGCTATACTGTTCAATTGCATGTAGTCTTTTCCTAGCTTCCTCGGTTATAGAATGCATTGGTGGTGCCAATAATTTACAAAAGGCCTTTTTATTAGATCTACCTACCCTACCCCTCATTTGATGTAAATCGCTGAGACCTATATGATGAGCATTATTAATTAATATGGTATTGGCGTTTGGAACATCCAGCCCATTTTCTATGATGGACGTGGCTACTAGTACATCAAAATGACCATCGATAAAGCTTAGCATCAAGTCTTCCAACTTTTTACCTTCCATTTGACCGTGACCAATACCTACTTTGGCATCTGGAACCAAGCGATTTATCATTCCGGCAAGTTCCTTAATGTTTTCTACACGATTATGGATAAAAAACACCTGGCCACCCCGGCTCATTTCATACATAATAGAATCCCTTATTAGCTCCTCGTTAAAGGGCACTATTTCCGTTTCAATGGGATGTCGATTTGGAGGTGGTGTTGTCATAACACTTAAATCTCTGGCCTGCATTAAGCTAAATTGCAAGGTTCTGGGAATTGGGGTGGCGGTTAATGTTAGGGTATCAACATTCACCTTGAGATTTTTTAATTTGTCTTTTACTCCAACACCGAATTTTTGCTCTTCATCAATTACCAAAAGACCTAGGTCCTTAAATTTAATATCCTTGCCCACTAACCTATGGGTACCAATAATAATATCCAGGGAACCATCCTCCAATTTTTTCAAAGTCTCCGTCTGCTGCTTTTTAGTTTTAAACCTATTGATATAGTCAATATTACAGGGTAAGCCCTCTAGCCTTTTTGAAAAAGTTTTAAAATGTTGGAAGGCCAAGATGGTAGTTGGAACCAAGATAGCTACCTGTTTGCTATCCGCTACTGCTTTGAAAGCAGCTCTAACGGCAATTTCAGTCTTACCAAAACCAACATCACCGCAAATCAATCTATCCATAGGTACTAAAGACTCCATATCTTTTTTTACATCTGCCGTGGCACTAACCTGGTCTGGAGTATCTTCATAAATAAAGGAGGCTTCTAATTCGTGTTGTAAATAGGTATCCGGAGAATATTGAAAGCCTTTTGCGGATTTTCTTTGTGCATAAAGTTTTATTAAATCAAAAGCTATTTCCTTTACCCGTTTTTTGGCTTTGGCTTTGGTTTTTTGCCAGGCACCGGAACCCAATTTATTCATACTGGGGGCAGTACCTTCCTTTCCGTTATACCTACTAATTTTATGAAGGGAATGGATACTTATATAAAGCACATCCCCACCTTGATATACAAGTTTAATGGCTTCCTGTTTTTTACCATTGACATCAATTTTCTGCAAGCCTCCAAACTCTCCAATCCCGTGATCAATATGGGTGACAAAATCTCCAACTTGCAAGCTTGTAAGCTCTTTAAGACTTATTGCCTGTTTTTTATCATAGGTGCTTTTAAGTTTAAATCTCTGATATCTCTCAAAAATTTGATGGTCTGTATAAACCACCATTCCTTGATCTTGATCAATAAACCCTTCGTGTAAAGTTTGAACGATTGGTTGAAAATCGACCTCAGAACCAATATCTTCAAAAATGGCATAAAATCTTTCCAGCTGATTTGTTGTAGTACATAGCAAATAATTCTTCCAGCCTTTAGCACTATTTTCCTTAAAATGATCTACTAATAAATCGAATTTTTTATTGAAGGATGGTTGAGGTTTGATATTAAAATTAAATTCCCTTTCAGCTTTAAATAATTTTTCCCCTTCCCATTCTACCACTGCAAAATTTTGAAGTGTATCTTGAAACACATCCGCATTAATAAATAATTCCTTGGGCTCAGAATGGCTTACCGCCCCGTTTAAAGTCTGAAATGAATCTTCGGCTTTTTTATATAAATCATCTAATTTCTGTGAAGCTAGTTTTAAATTTTTTGCCCAAACAATGGTGCTTCCAGATATATAATCCAAAAAGCTCTCTCGCATTTCAAGCATCATTTTATCCTCAACATTTGGAATCAAGCTCAATTTCTTAACCTTGTCTATACTCAACTGACTCTCCACATCAAAAGTGCGAATACTCTCCACTTCATCTCCAAAAAACTCTAGCCTATATGGCTGATCGTGTGCAAAAGAAAAGACATCTACTATTCCTCCTCTTACGGAAAACTGACCAGGCTCCACTACAAAATCTACCCTTTCAAAGTGATATTCAAAAAGTGTTTCATTCAAAAAGTCGATGCTCAATTCATCACCTTCTTTAATTCCAAGAGTATTGGAGTTTAACTGCTTCCTTGTAACAACTTTTTCAAAAAGCGCATCGGGATAGCTTACAATAATTGCTGGTTTTTTTCGGCTATTAATACGATTTAAAACCTCAGCTCTTAAAAGCACATTGGCATTATCCGTTTCTTCAACCTGATATGGGCGTCGATAGGAGCCTGGATAAAAAAGCACATCCTTTTCATTGGTTATTCTTTCCAAATCATTCAAAAAATAGGCCGCCTCTTCCTTATCATTTAGAATAAAAAGATGGGCTTTTTCCGAATGAATATAGGAGGCTGCCCCTAACAAGGATGTGTAGGAAGCACAGATGCCATTAACATGAATTTTCGGAAGATCCTTATTTCCCAAATAATTACCTATTTCAGAAAGCTTTTCTAATTGGGTATAGTTGGAAATAAAATCAGTGGAATTTTTGACCATGGGTATAAAACACTTAACCACCCGACTAAAAAGAGGGGTGGTGGAAATTATTTGGCGAATATAAAACAGTGCCTTGGTAGTCCAAGTAATATTCTAAAATAAATCTCTGAATTTTGACTTTTAAAAATAAAAAACTAGGGAACACAAGTACTTTAAATTAATAGCGTCTAATGCCTAAACAATATTGATTAGCATGAAAAATTTATTGAGTCTAGCTTTTATTTTGACCTTTAGTAGCTCATTTGGGATGGGAGCATACCCTGAGTTGAGCTTTGATCAAAACCCTCAAAGGGAAAAACCAAATATTGAAGAGATGGTTGAAAAAACCATGGATGATTTGGATAAAAAATTAAACCTCAGCGAAGAAAAATCCTCCAAAATAAAAAAGATACTCTTAGATTTTCACAAGGCTGTCCCAGAAACCATGGAGAAGGGCGAAAAGGAAATGAAGGCCCTCGAAAGTAAAACCAACGAAAAGGTAAAGGCCATATTAACAGATAAAGAATATACTATCTATTTGGAAACCATGAAGAAATCAAAACCTAATGGCCCTCCTAGAGGAAGAAGAATGAAATAATTAATTCTATAATAAGAGGAGTTTCAAATGAAGCTCCTTTTTTTTTGCCTTATTCAAAAACCGAAGCATTCCTAAACTTTTGTTAAGATACAATAGCGAGCAAAATAAGTGGTTTTGAAGTTCAAACCTTTATTATGACCACAGCATTCAAACCATTTAAAAAATCATCAAGGCGGAAAATTTACTTGATTTTAATAAGTATGAGCCTTTTCTGTTTTGGGCTCAGTATTTTCAGGGTTTACCTTAGTGGAAGTAAGGATTTTCTTTTCCTAAATTGGAACTTATTCCTTGCTTCCATCCCCTTTTTAGCCAGCAGCTACCTCAGAGTTCAGGAGCATAAAAAATGGAAAACAATACTAATTCTAATCCTTTGGCTATTATTTTTTCCAAATGCTCCCTATATCCTTACCGACCTATTTCATCTTCGGGTTTTAGATTCAGCCCCTATCTGGTTTGATACTATTTTGATATTGTCCTTCGCCTGGACAGGGCTGATTTTCGGATTTATTAGTCTTATTGATATTTCTAAAATCAGCTTACAGTGGATAAGACAAAGGTGGCTAAACCCTATTGTTGGTATTTTACTATTCCTAACGGCCTATGGAATTTATATAGGTCGATTTTTGAGATGGAATAGCTGGGATCTTATCAGCCATCCCTTAAGTCTTCTCTACGATTTAGCATTACCTATTATTCATCCTATGGATCATCCCAGAGCCTGGGGAATGACCCTACTCCTTGGTTGTCTTCTAAACATGATCTATTGGAGCAGCATGATTTGGAAAAACACTTTTTCTAATCTTATTTTTGATCAAGAACATGATCCTCGAACCTTTTAACAGAACCGAGTTTCTCTTCTTTTTCAGACAATAACATAGTTACTTTAATATCTCTTGTAGCCGCGTTTTGTTTAAAATCTTCAATAATTTCCAGGACATCAGGATGAGCGGTTCTCATTTTTCGAGTATCTATTTCCACAGCCGTTCCATCTGGAAGGTCATTTAATGTTTTCATAATACTCACCTTATTTAGGAATGTAACCTGTTCAGATAATGCTATACGCACTGGTTTTCCTTCTTCATGCTCCTCAGGGTGAAAATGATATGGCATTTGATAATTTTTCCAAAGAACATGAAAAATAGCCACCACTAGACCTAAAGAAATACCTACTAAAAGGTCTGTAAACACTATGGCAAGAACAGTAACAGCAAAAGGAATAAATTCGGATCTACCTTTTTGATACATCTCTTTTATCATGCTTGGTTTTGCCAATTTATATCCTACCATAAAAAGGATGGCAGCCAAACTCGCATATGGAATAAGGTTTAAAATAAATGGAATAGAAATAGCCGAAACCAATAATAAAATTCCATGGAAAAATGCAGAAGCTTTTGTTTTTCCACCAGACTGAATATTCGCCGAACTTCTTACAATTACCTGAGTAATTGGCAATCCTCCGATAAATCCAGAAATCATATTTCCAGTTCCTTGTGCTATTAATTCTCTATTGGTTGGAGTTACCCTTTTTTGAGGATCTAGCTTGTCTGTGGCCTCTACGCATAGCAAGGTTTCTAAACTCGCTACCAAGGCAATGATAGCCCCTGTTTTAATAATATTTAAATCTGTAAATCCATTGAAATCAGGAAGAGTGAAGAGCCCTTTGAATTCCTCGAAATTCGTTGCAACCGGAATGCTTACTAATTCATCCCCAGCCAAAGTAAACCAACCTGTTTGATTAAATAATAAATTGAGCAAGACCCCGGTTACTACCACCACAAGAGCCCCTTGAATTACTTTAAAAAGGCCAATTTTTTTCATGAATGGTCTTTCCCATAGAATCAATATTCCCATGGCTATGGCAGAAATAATTACTGCTCCCCAATTTATATTGTCCAACATATATCCCAATTCACTGATGGTATTACGGCCGTCGAATTGCCAAAATGACCAATCCCCTTCAGGATCCCCATCATATCCAAATGCATGAGGAATTTGTTTTAAAATGATAATGATACCAATTCCCGCCAGCATCCCTTTAATAACTGAAGAGGGAAAATAATATCCTATTACCCCAGCTTTAAGGATTCCCAATAAAATTTGAAAAAATCCGGCAATCACCACGGCCACTAAAAAAAGCTCAAAAGAACCTAAATCCTTTATTGCCTCTAAAACAATTACGGCTAGTCCGGCAGCAGGTCCGCTTACACCTAAGGGAGAGCCGCTTATTAAGGAAACTACAATACCTCCAACTATTCCGGCAATTATACCAGAAAATAGGGGTGCACCAGATGCTAAAGCTATTCCCAAACAAAGGGGCATAGCCACTAGAAATACTACTATACCTGCTGGCAAATCACTTTTTAAATTGCCAAAAAATCCAGAACTTTTCTTTTCCATTAATTCTTTTATTATTACGGGCTTAATCCCAAATTTTAATTATTATTTAATTCTAATGTTTTAAAAACAAGATCTTTATGAAACTCTACTATTGAATCTTCACCTTGTACTTTATCAGTTAGCCTTGGTAAATGTTCGGCAAAAAATCGCTGTTGATGTGCATCTTCAATTACGGCTGATATTAGCATATGTGGATATTTATAATCTGGTCTTAATTCCAAAACCAAATCACTAACCCTTCCTACTAGTTGTTTATAAGTTGCGAAAGCACCAATTTTATTTTCCTCATCAACATGCTTATTCATATAAGCCTTTGATGATTCAGCAATAACAATCCGATTTAATTTTACCTCATTGATATGCTGAAAACTTCCGTCCTCTTCAACCTTTTCTGCAAATAATTGAATGGCCCTTCCCAATCTTTCCTGAGCAGAATCAATATTCGCCATCCTAAAGACCAATCTGTATTCCATCCAAGACCAATACCAGCAACTTAAATACAATAATAAACGTTGCTTATTCTCAAAATACCTATAAACACTTGCTTCGGTAGACTCAATTTTCTGAGCTAATTTCCTGAAAGTGAAACATTCAAATCCTATTTCATCTATTAAATCAATACTTCCAGATATAATTTTTCTACCCAAATCACTAGATTCTGGGTTTTTAATAAAAATTTTATCGCTGACTATGATATTCACATTAGATATCATCTCACTCATACAGGAGGTAATTTTTTGCAAATATAATAGCATTACTATTACACTTGCAAAAAAATTGTTGATTTACTAAAACTTAAGATTTATTTAACAAACTAGAAGTGGCTTGAGCAGCTGGAAGAACCAATACATCCGCAATATTCACATGTCTGGGGCGGCTAGCCATAAACTGGACCAAATCGGCTATATCCTTAGGCTTTAAAGCCTCATAACCTTCATAAACTTTAGAAGACTTATCCACATCTCCCTTAAAACGCACAAGAGAGAATTCAGTTTCTACCAAACCAGGTGCAATTTGGGATACTTTAATATTCTCTTGTACCAAATCGATTCTTAGCCCCTGGTTTATTGCATCTACAGCATGTTTGGAAGCACAATACACATTTCCATTTGGGTAAACCTCTTTACCAGCAATTGACCCAATATTAATAATATGAGCAAAATCCTGTTTAAGCATAAAAGGCAAAACAGCCTTCGTTAGATATAGCAATCCTTTTACATTTATATCCAACATCATTTCCCAGTCATCCAGTGAAGCCTCTTGAAAATTGGACAAACCATGGGCATTACCAGCATTATTCAATAGCAAATTAATATTTTGCCAACTTTCCTCCAGTGAATTAACTTTAGAAAAAACATCCTTCCTATCTCGAATATCAAAACACAAGGTTTTAACCTCACAAAGCCCTTCAAGCTCATTCTGCAATTTTAGTAACCTCTCTTCTCTCCTTCCACAGGCAATAATATTATATCCAGAATTTGCCAACTTTCGGGCACTAGCATATCCAATTCCAGATGTGGCCCCTGATATTAAGGCAATTTTCTCTGACATAATTTTTAAACTTAAATGAAGATATTTTGGAATAAGGCTAAAATAGAAATTTTTAGAGCCAGATAGATTTTCTGAATATTATTGAAGTATTAATGCTGCCACCAAAACTACCGCCAATCCAGAATACATGAGATATTGAATCATTCTTTCCTTTTCATTATAATCAACTTCCAACGGGGCTTCCTCCTTTTTCTTTGAGAATCTTGAAAATTCGGGAATCAGTTCTATATTTTTCACCAATCTATGATTAGCATGAATTTGAAAATCTGTTATCCTTCTGGTCTTAAAGCCCCTAGCTGTTATTAAAATAGTATAGCTGCCATGTGCTATAGAATCGATTAGGAATTCACCATATTTATAGTCCGTTTTAGCCGAATACAAAACCTCATTGCTGCTATTCAATAAGCTTACGGTGGCGATGCTTATAGTTTCATTTTTATTAGAAGACTTTACATAGCCACGCAATTCTGCCTTTTGTCCAAAGACATTACTCAGCAAAAGGCTTAGGCCAATAATCAGGGATATTTTATAATTTTTTAAAGTCATCTTTTCATTTTGAATAAAAAGCTCAATAAATTTTAGATTGCAAAAAATAAATTGGTTGTATAGTATTATATGTTAAAAGTTGGAATATAAGAATTATGAGATCTTCCGCAGAAATATTTGTTGAAGGAACTACCTTGGTGATAAAAGCATAAAATGAATTTCAAAATCCGAAACTTTATTCTTTGGATTGGAGTTATAGGCCTAATTATTTTTCTATTTGGAATAGAACCAAGAAGCCAATCCCCCTTATCACAAGGTAATTTCACTTCTAAATTGGATAGTGGCAATGGAGAAGTTTGGCAGGAAGCATTTGTCGCGGATGGCTTTGATTTCCCTGTTGGAGCACCTGATACTGAAGGGTATTATAATGCTCAGAAATTTGGTGAAAACAAACACTTGGGTGACGATTGGAATGCAACAAGTGGCGGGAATTCAGATCTTGGCCATCCTATTTATAGCACTGCAAATGGTCAAGTAAGTCAATCTTATAATGCTGGCGGAGCTTGGGGGAATATTGTTCGAATTATTCATAGAAATCCTAATGGAAAAAAAATCGAATCCCTATATGCACATTGTGAGGAGAGGTTTGTAAAAAAGGGAGATTGGGTAAAACGCGGTGAAAAAATCGCAAGCATTGGCAATGCAAATGGAGCCTATTTTGCCCATCTTCATTTCGAAATTAGAGATATATGTGATTTAGAACTAGGACCAGGCTATTCGAGCAATACAAATGGCTATCTTTCTCCAACTGAATTTATTTTATCGAACAGACCCAAAAAAAACTAAGCTCCCTGCCGTGAAAAAAACAAAAATTAAAATATTAGCTATTAGCCTTTTTGTTTTTTTACTCGCATTTTTATCATTCCGGCCGATAATCAATCCTAAAATGGAGGACTGTGAAATCGTTGAAGGGCAATTGGTGGAACCTTTTTTCTCCTCAAAAAATAAAGATTTATATTTTAAAATAAAGGGTAGTCCTAAGCTTTTTAGAATAAACCGGGCATTAGAATATGGATTTAGTACCAGCTTAATGGACTCCCTTCAAAACCAGGAAGTCAAAATATTCCCAGTTAAACATTGGACTTTAATTGATCCTTATAACAATTACCCACATGTTGCCCGTCTAGAGTGGCAAGGAAGGCTAATATATTCTGAATTTTAAAGGCTTGGCTTATCCTTCTGGATTATGGTCTGACATAAACTTTTCAGCTACTTCCACCATTTTCTTACTACCACAGAAAAAAGGTACTCTTTGGTGTAATTCCTGTGGGTTTAGCTCCATAATGCGGGTATAGCCATCAGTAGCTTTTCCCCCAGCTTGTTCAATAAGAAATGCCATAGGGTTACACTCATATAACAATCTCAATTTCCCATTTGGAGCGGTTGTTCCTCTCGGATAAATATATATTCCACCCTTCATCAGATTTCTATGGAAATCCGCTACTAGTGAGCCGATATATCTTGAGGTAAATGGGCGATTTGTAGTTTCATCCAATTCCTGAACCCACTTAAGATATCTTTTCACACCTTCTGGAAAGTGCACATAGTTACCTTCATTGATGGAATAAATTTTCCCATCTTCTGGAGCCTGCATATTATGATTCGACAAAAAGAAGGAACCAATGCCTGGATCATAGGTAAAGCCATGTACTCCATTTCCCGTTGTGAAAACTAATATGGTAGAAGTTCCATAGATTAAATACCCTGCAGCCACCTGTTCCTTTCCAGGTTGTAAAAAATCCTCCAGTTGAACTGGTGTACCAGGTTTAGAAATTCTTCTATAAATACTAAAAATAGTACCTACAGAAACATTCACATCGATATTTGAAGATCCATCAAGTGGATCAATTAGAACAACATATTTTGCATCGTGGTGCATTTCCTCGTCAAAGGCCACAAAGTCTTCCATTTCTTCGGAGGCAATACCACAAATTTCCCCTCTACTTTTTAGAGTACTAATGAATAAATCATTTGCGAGTACATCTAATTTCATTTGAGCTTCTCCCTGCACATTTTCACTTCCAAATTGGCCAGTAATTTCAGCGAGCCCAGCCTTGTTTATCTCCTGATTCACCATTTTACCAGCCAATCGGATAGAACTTAGTAGTGCGCTTAATTCTCCTTTAGCATAGGGAAAATCTTTTTGGTTCTCAATGATAAATTCACCAAGAGTAATATGTCTTTGCATGTGACTTATAGGTTTGACCACAAATGTATTCAATCGATTTTATTCGAAAGCAAACTTGTTTGGATTATTTAAAGAATCCGGGCAGAACTCGAAAAACTAAGCCTCTATTTTTCCGGGCCAATCGGCCTGTCTGGTGGTCGGAATTCTATTTCTTGTCGGCTATTGAATTTCACTTGAGGTCTTAAATGCCACCAGTCATCATCCCACTCCAATCCATCATAGGTCATATCAGGTCCATACATATCGTATAAGCCTTTCAATCTAGGGTTTGGCGGACTCAAATGGTCCATAATTATCATCTCCTCTTCTTCATTCCATTTTACCGTTGCCGAATATTCTGATGAATAGGATAAAATTAAACGCATTGGTGCTTTCCGGAATTTTTTATCCATAAAATCTTCGATATAAAAAACCTTAGCTCCAAATTTTGGCCTTCCTCTTTTATCAATTGAAATAATTTCAACTATTTTTCTTTGAATAGGCTTGTCTGGTGAATAGCCTAATAAGGTGTAAATCTTTTTCCTACCCTTTTTAGTGGTGATTAGCTTATAATAAATTGCTCCATACCATTGCCTCGGCTTTAAAACCAAAAATTCCGGTTCAATCAGGTTTCGCTTTTGATCTTCTAAACTAGTGATTTGAATCCCTCTTCTAGTTTTCGCTGCAATCATCCCATAGGCCTTCAGCTGAAATAATGAATCAGGCAAAAGCCAAGTAAATATTCTGAAATCATAATCCTCCTCCGAAACAGAAACCATGGTTTGCACCTCTTTTAAGGGATCAGAATAACCTTCGTCAAAGGATAAATATTCTTCCAATAAAAAGGAAAATCTTTCATTGGCTTTTTTCCTTTTATCAAATTCTGGGCTATCCCTAATGGTTTCACCAAGAATAATGAGACTATCCTTAATAGCAGCAAGATCCACAGCTACTTGAGAGGATAGCGATAATGAAAAAAGCAGCATAAAAACAAAAGATATTTTCATGCTGCTAGAAACGATAATTTTATGACAAAAGTACTTAGTCAATGTGCAGAAAATCTTTTTTCTGATTCAGCTCTTCTTCAGTTTCTACATTTTCTTCATCGGGCACACAACAATCTACCGGGCACACTTCCGCACATTGTGGTTCTTCATGAAAACCAATGCATTCTGTGCATTTATCTGTCACAATATAATATACATCATAGTCTACAGGTTCCTGAGCTTCATCAGCATCAAAGGTTCCACTTTTTGTAGCTACTTGCCCTGTTAAAGAGGTCCCTTCAGAAAATCTCCACTCCTGTGCACCCTCGTAAATTGCGTTGTTTGGGCATTCTGGCTCACAAGCTCCACAATTAATACACTCATCTGTTATCTTAATAGCCATATTGATTCTTACTTTTGCGCAAATTTAATAAATAGATAGAGGCTCATGTTAGAATTATCAAGAAGGATTTTCGCTTTTGAAACCCTTGGCCGATTTTTAAGTCAATTTAATGAAGAAAGAAAGGATGAAGATCTTCAAAAATTGAATAAATATTTTTTGGAGGAATATCGTCAAACCATTACCCAATCTGGGATCTACAACAACTGGTTCAGTAAGGATAATGTAGAATTTGCGCTTCAACAGTGGAGCGAAGCACTGAGTAAAGAAAATTTGGAACAATGGGTAAATAATTATTCTGAGGATCATTTCAATAACGATGGCTCCAAAAGAGTAGCTGTTATCATGGCTGGAAATTTACCCCTTGTTGGATTCCATGATTTTTTATCGGTATTGCTTTCTGGCCATAAAATTTTAATAAAGCCATCTAGTGAAGACATGAAGCTGCTTCCCTTTATTGCTCAAATTTTGGTGGCTATTGAAAAAAGTTTCGCCTTTTATATTGAGTTTGCAGAGGGAAAAATTGAAAACTTTGATGGTGTTATTGCTACGGGAAGTGATAATTCATCTAGATATTTCGAATACTACTTTAGCAAATACCCAAATATTATCCGTAAAAACAGAACCTCAATTGCCGTATTAAATTCTAAAGAGACGGAGGAGGAAATGCATTTATTAGGTGAAGATGTATTCCGTTATTTTGGATTAGGCTGCAGAAATGTTTCTAAAATATATTTCCCAAAGGGATTTAATAAGGACAGAATTTTTGAAGCCTTCTTTCCTTATAAAGAGGTGATTGACAATAATAAATATGCCAACAACTACGATTACAACCGTGCTATTTTCTTATTAGAAAAACATGATTTTTATGAAAATGGTTTTGTAATCTTAAAAGAAAGTGAAAACCTTCATGCGCCAGGTGCAGTGGTATATTTTGAAGAATACGAATCCATTTCATCTCTAAAGAAAAGGCTTGATCCTTTAAAAGAGCAATTACAATGTGTGGTGGCTAATGAAAATATTATTGGAGAAAGTGTGAAGTTTGGAGAAAGTCAAAAACCCAAACTTTGGGATTATGCTGACCATTTAGATACCATAAAATTTTTGCGAACAGTATAGCATAAATGGAAAATTTGAATTCAAAAAGCTTCTTCTTTGAAAATTAAGAGCCTGTATTCCTTTCTAAATATATAGTTTATTTTTGCCAGCAATGAAATTGATCCACTTTTTAAAAAGTAAAACATTTTTCGCCAATTTATTGGTTGCTGTTCTACTTTTGGCTCTATTGTTTTGGGCTTTCAACTCCTGGCTATTCTCCTATACTCGTCATGATAAAAACATTGAAGTTCCCAGCGTTTACAGACTCTCTACAGTGGAAGCAGAAGACATATTATCTAGTTTAGAACTGGAGTTTGAAGTATTGGATTCCTCAGAATACGATCCAGATTTTCCCAAAGGTGCCATCATTGCCCAATATCCAGATTCGGGCTCTTCTGTAAAACCTGGCCGACTGATTTTACTTACGATAAATCCATTACAGGCGAAAAAAATTGAATTACCACAACTAGTGGAAAAATCTAAACGAAGAGCCATTTACGACTTGGAATCTAAAGGTTTTAAGGTTGGAGAAATAGAATATGTACCGGATATTGGAAAAGATGTAGTGGTAAATGTGAAGATAAATGGTGAGCTTGTAAAAGCAAAAACGGCCTATGAAAAAGGAACTGTTGTAAACTTGGTTTTAGGAGCCGGACTGGGCAATCAAAAGGTAAGAGTTCCTTATTTGAAAAGACTTACACGCGAAGAAGCAGAAGCAAAATTGTTAAAATTCTCATTGAATAGAGGTGCCATTAGTTATGACGAGGAAATAACCGACACAGCCACTGCTTTGGTCTTTGATCAAAATCCTTCAGCTAGTCTTTTACCTTTCCTATACCAGGGGCAGCAAGTGGATATTTGGTTAACAAATGATTATACCAAATTGCCCTTAGACACGTTAGAACACCTTAAATTTCAAACCCAAGACTCCTTAAATAATGTTGCATCGGATAGCTCGGCCGTGGTGGATACTGCTAAATAGTTTTATATTTCTTATTTGCCTTTCATTTTCCAGCGAAGCTCAAAAACCTAAAGCCAAGCTTACAGGTTTTAGTGCTATGCCCCTACCTGAAAAATCCAATACTGAAACCTTCAGCAAAACGGCAGCAAGCCTTAACCTTCCATTACTTATTGACTTCAGCTCCTTTGAAGATCAAGCAGATAGCATATATTTTGAAGATCACTACGTTTTCTTCAATAATCATATGGCCGACAAACCCATTTCAAAAGGGGTCGCAACCTTTGATGGCCTAAACGAATATGGAAGGGCTTATGATATTTTAAGCACAGGGACGGATACGGCGGATATGCTTACCTCCAAACCCATAAATTTGAGTGGGGCAGCGGATACAGTTTTGTTTTCCTTTTTCTATCAAAAGGGTGGATTTGGTGAACTTCCTTCTATAGACGATTCCTTAAGTCTACGTTTTTTCAATCCTGTTAGTCAAAAATGGAATGCCGTTTGGAAAGTTTCGGGAACCTCAACGCCCTCCAATTTTAAACAAGTGAGTATACCTCTTCTCAATGACGATTATTTAAATGATGGTTTTAAATTTCGGTTTATCTCTTTTGGAAGCCTTCAAGGATCTTTTGACAATTGGCATATTGATTATTTGAGCCTAAATGAAAATTTAAGTCTGAAAGACTCTCTATTTGACGATGTTGCTCTTATATCCCAAACTTCAAGTTTAATAAAAGACTATGAATCTGTGCCATGGTTTCATTACGACACCCTGCTAAATGAAGCCACCACTCGATTAAGCATGAGGATGAATATTATTGATGATGTATTGTCAGGTGGAAATATCCTCTTCAACTTTTTTAGAATTAGTCAAAATGGACTAACGCTAAAAACATCCAAACTTGGAGCTTCTAAAAATGCAACTACAGAGGGTTTTGTGAATAGAAGAGTGGTCTACCCTTATATTTCGCCACTTAATAATAATGGCACTTTTAATCCATTGAACTACCCTCCAACATCTGAATTTAACATCAAGGCAAGCTATCACATAACAGGAACAAACTCAAGCCCTGGCCCAGAAGAAATCAACGACACTTTATATCGCACTCAAGTATTCAAAAACTACTATGCCTACGATGATGGAAGTGCCGAAAGGGCTTTTGCGGTGGAAGGAAATGAGGATGGTTTTATTATAGCGGATTATCAATTGGCCGTCGCAGGTGGAGATAGCCTAAAAGGCCTTTATTTATACTTTGCACCAGCATCTTTTGATATTAGCCAAAATGAATTTTCCATAGTAATTTATTCAAGTTCTAATGGTTTGCCAGATTCCCTAATTTACGAGTCGGATTCCATTTATAGCCCACAATTTACAAGTCATAATTTTTACCTTCCCTATGCTCTAGATAAATCTGTTTTTGTTCCCAATAAGTTCTTTGTGGGTATCAAACAGCAAAACAATATTCCACTTAGCTTGGGTTTTGATGTTTTTAATACAAATAGGAATAGCTCCTTTTATGGCACTTTAAACAATTACTATCAAAACCTGGAAGAGGGTGTTCTTATGATGCGCCCCTTTTTCCGATACCTTCCCAATGATATAAGTGTTGAAGAAAATGCAATTCCAGAACTTGGTTTTGATGTATACCCCAACCCAAACCGGGGAATTTTTAAAGTTGAAATTCAAAATTTTGATTCGAATGATGAGTTTAATTTTCAGGTTTTTAATCTAGCTGGTCAACAAATAAAATCCGGAAAGCTGGGAGAGGAAGAAATCAATCTGGGCTCTATTAAACCAGGAATTTACCTTCTTCAGATAATTTCTTCAAACCCAAAGTTAAAACCTGGGATTAAAAAAATAATTATTACAAATTAATGGCTCAAGAATTACCCAAAGATCCCGATTCGGAAATTGATTCCGATAATGATGAATTGTTTGAGCATCACAGATTGGAAGCGGATAGTGGTCAAAATCCGTTGCGTGTAGACAAATATCTTGGAAATTTATTGCCAAATACCTCAAGGAATAAAATACAACAAGCGGCTAGCGCCGGCAATATTTTAGTAAATGGCAAAGAGGTAAAAAGCAATTATAAGGTAAAGGCCTTCGATGTTGTTCAGGTGGTTTTTTCACATCCTCCTAGAGAAATTGAGCTAATCCCACAGGATATTCCCATAAATATTCATTTTGAGGATGACTACCTAATCGTTCTAAATAAAACACCTGGAATTGTTGTTCATCCAGGATATGGACACTATTCTGGTACCCTTGTAAATGCACTTTTATTCCATTTCCAAAATCTTCCTGGAAAAGATCAAACTCGTCCTGGGCTTGTTCATCGTTTAGACAAGGAAACCAGTGGAATTATGGTAATTGCCAAAGATGAAGTAGCGATGGCCCATTTAGCAAAACAATTTTTCGATCGCACTTCTAAAAGAACATACCAAGCTCTGGTTTGGGGAAATGTTAAAGATGATGAAGGTACCATAAGCGGGAATATTGGACGCAGCAAAAAAAACAGAAAGGTATTTTCCGTATATCCAGATGGTGAGGAAGGCAAACATGCTGTTACCCATTATAAGGTTTTGGAAAGGTTTGGATATACCACCCTGGTAGAATGCCGATTAGAAACAGGAAGAACCCATCAAATAAGGGTTCATATGAAACATATTGGTCATCCCCTTTTTAATGATAAAGAATATGGTGGTGATGCTGTTTTGAAAGGAACAACCTTTACTAAATACAAGCAATTCGTAAAAAATTGTTTTGATGTTTGTCCAAGACAGGCCTTACATGCTAAAACCTTGGGATTTCAACATCCCTATTCCAAAGAGCACTTGTCCTTTAATTCAGAATTACCAGAGGACATGACCGAGCTATTGGAAAAATGGCGCAATTATGCCCTTCATGCTAAATAAGAATCCAAATAAATAAGGCCTTCGCAAACCTCCTTTGCTAATTTGCCGTTTATTATTTTACCCTCCTTTGTATCTTTACAATGATGAAAAATAAACGACTTCTATCCATACTTGGAATTCTATTATTAATATTGGCTTTTAGTCAATGTCGTAAGGATCGAGTGGTGGATACCATTGTTTCTACAAGCCCAATTGGCAGCCCTTACACCCTTGAAATTCCACAAGGATTTCCAGCCCCATATATTCCTTCAGACAACCCTCTAACCATTGAGGCTATTAAACTTGGAAGGCATTTGTTTTTTGAAAAAAGGTTGTCGGCAGACAATTCCATGTCTTGCTCGAGTTGCCACCTTCAATTAGCGGCATTTACAGATGGTAAGATTCGTTCTGAAGGAATTAGAGGTTTAAAAACTCGCAGACATGCTATGGCCCTTTTCAATTTGGCCTGGCAAGAACACTTTTTTTGGGATGGTAGGGCAATGTCTTTAGAACAACAAGCCTTAATGCCAATTGAAGATGAATTTGAGCTTGACAATAGTTTGGATACGGTTGTAGAACGATTATCAAAAGATCCACTATATCAACAATTATTTACCGATGCATTTGGTGATGACCAGGTTACTCCGCAAAGAATTGGAAAGGCAATAGCGCAATTTGAAAGAACCATAGTCTCTGCCAATAGTGAGTTTGATAGCGTAATCCGTCTTAAAACAAAAGCTGAATTTAGTGATTTAGGAGCCCGTAGAGGATTTGATATGTTTAGTTCTGAAAATGGAGATTGCTTTCATTGCCATGGACATTTGGAAACAGCATTTCAACTAGGAGCCTTTGGAAGAGATTTACAATTTATCAATAATGGAGTACTTTCAGCTGCTGATCAATTTTTTGATAAAGGCAGGGAAGAAGTTACGGGAGACACGGCAGACCGTGCTCATTTTAAGGTAGCTTCTGTACGTAATGCTGAGTTTTCAATTCCCTTTATGCACAATGGTTCAATCCCAGACCTTGATAGTCTTATTCTTTTTTATGAAAAAGGAATTCACATTACCCCAAGTATTGACCCAAATATCAATAAAATAAATGGCCTCGGAAGGAAAAATTGGTCTGTTGCAGAAAAAGAGGATTTAAAGAAATTTATTAAGTCTCTTACTGACTATAAATTTTTAACGGACACAAATTATTCAAGTCCTTTTTAAATTTACTTTGGAGCTCTGAGGTATACTAGTTTTTTAGTTTCAAAAAATTCTTCCTCAAAATAATCTTTGAGTTGCACCACCTTTGGATGTTTGAGATTTTTAAGTTCCTCTTTCAAATCGCCACCTTTCAGATATAAAATTCCATTTTTAAGACCCTTCCTATTCTCTGGACTTGGCTTAAACTTATTTTTTGTCCAGGGTAAAAATTTATCAAAGTGAGTAACGGCTCTTGAAACAATGAAATCGTATTTCGTTTTTAAAGATTCGGCTCTTATATGCTCGCCGCGCACATTTTTTAAACCTAAGGCCTGAGCGATTTCATTTACCACCTTAATCTTTTTTCCAATTGAATCCACCAAGTGAAAATCCGCTTCCGGAAACATAATCGCCAATGGAATTCCAGGAAAACCACCACCGGTGCCAATATCAAGAATAGTTTCGCCTTTTCTAAATTTCCTAAGCTTTGTAATTGCTAAAGAATGTAGAACATGTCGCTCATAAAACTGATCCATATCCTTCCTGCTGATAACATTTATCTGATTATTCCATTCTTCATAGAGAGGGGCTAATTTTTCCAATTGAGATTTCTGAATTGAGCTTAATTCAGGAAAATATTTTAATATTAATTCCATTATTTCCAGGCTTTAGGTTTTCCAAAAAAACTATTTTGAAGATGAACCAGTGTGACAAATATTGTACTGCAAAATTCCCAAATTGGATAAAGGTAAATGCAATCCATAGATTGTAACCTTTTAGCCAGAGGCAAAAGTATTACTACCTGAAGAAAAAATTTAATAAGCAGTAATATCCAAAACATTTTCCATTGATAAAAAAGAATAATACCAATAGGTAAAAGAAGATAAAAGCTCAATTGGGAAAGGCCATATAAGGTAAGTAAAACCTTTGGCCAAAATCTATAATAGGAGGAAGTAGACATATGCCTCCTTTTTTGGCGCCACCAGATTTTCAAACTTTCTGGAGATTTGGAATAGGTGAAAGCCTCGGGGTCTAACTGTAATCCTAACTCACTATACTCACCAGATTCACTAACAAAAAGGTCATCATCGCCAGATGCTAAACCTATATGAGATTCAAATCCGCCGATATTAGTGAATAATGATTTTTCATAGGCCAAATTTCTTCCAACACCCATATAAGGCATCTTAGCCAGGGCAAAAGAATTGTATTCTATGGCTGCTTGTAATGTTTCCCAGCGAACAACCTTATTGATAAAGGAAGCTTGCTTTTGTGTGGCTCCTATTCCCAAAATTATTTGCTTTTTAGAAAAATGACTCACCATTTTTTTAATCCAATTTTCACTGGCAGGTCTGCAATCAGCATCCGTTAAAAGCAAGTAATCATACTTTGCATTTTTAATCCCCAAGCTCAAAGCCTTTTTCTTCCCTATATACCTTTCCGATCCCTGATTTTCCAAAATAGTGAGATGTGGGTATTGGGATTTAAACTCTCGCAAAATCTCAAGGCTAGCATCTGTGCTATTGTCGTCAACTACTAAAACCTCGTAGTTCGGATAATCTTGTTTTAAAATGCTTGGCAAATATTCCTTTAAATTCTTCTCCTCGTTTTTAGCACAAATCACCACAGAAACCGATTCCGAAAAAAGGCCTTCTGTATTTTTAAAAAATATGAGCCTTGAATGGAAAAATAAATAATGAAAAACAAGGTAAAGGATGGGGGCTGCCCAAATCCAAAATAGAAATATCATAAGCGACAAAGGTAATCATGCAGGCTTGGAAATTCTTTAATTTTTTAGATTTTCAAAATATTAGAAAAGGAAGATTTAAGTTGGAAAGTTAATGTAAGGATAAAGCTTATTTTTGCGCCGATGAATTTTAGCCTTCAACATAGCGACACAAAAAGTAAAGCTAGAACTGGCATTTTCAGAACTGAGCATGGGGATATTAAAACCCCCATCTTTATGCCGGTAGGAACGGTAGCTTCTGTAAAAGCTGTACAGCAAAGAGAATTGAAAAATGATATTCTAGCCCAAATTATCCTAGGTAATACCTATCACCTTTATTTAAGACCCGGAACGGAAATCTTAGAAAAAGCTGGTGGCCTTCACAAGTTTATGTCTTGGGACAAACCCATTCTCACAGATAGTGGGGGTTATCAGGTTTATAGCCTTTCTGGAACCAATAAAATTACCGAGGAAGGTGTTGCCTTTAAATCCCATATTGATGGATCAAAACATTTTTTTAGTCCTGAAAAATCAATGGAAATACAAAGGAGCATTGGGGCAGATATTATTATGGCTTTTGACGAATGCCCTCCTTATCCAAGCACCTATGAATATGCACGAAACTCTATGGAAATGACCCATAGGTGGCTACAAAGATGTATCAATTGGCTAGATGAAAACCCGCCTATTTACGGGCATCAACAAAGCTTATTCCCCATAGTTCAGGGATCCACTTTTAATGACCTTAGAAAAATATCGGCAGAAACGATTGCCTCTTTTGATTGTGAAGGCTATGCCATTGGAGGTCTTTCTGTTGGAGAACCAGCTGAGGAAATGTATGCTATGAGTGAATTGGTTTGTGATATTTTACCCACCAATAAACCACGGTATTTAATGGGTGTAGGAACTCCTGCCAATATTTTAGAAAATATCGCTTTAGGAGTGGATATGTTTGATTGTGTAATGCCTACCCGAAATGGAAGAAATGGAATGATTTTTACTAGTGAGGGTATCATCAACATTAAAAATAAAAAATGGGAGGATGACTTTAGCCCTTTAGATCCCAATGGGACTTCATATGTGGATAAGGATTATTCTAAAGCATATGTTAGACATCTTTTTGCGGCTAATGAATACCTTGGCAGGCAAATCGCCTCAATACATAATCTCTCCTTTTATATTTGGTTGGTAGGCGAGGCTCGTAAGCATATTGAGCAAGGAGACTTTGCAGAGTGGAAAAATATTATGACTGAAAAAGTACAAAGACGATTATAATTGTTTGGAATTATAGATAAATACATCATAAAGAAGTTTTTAGGAACCTTCTTTCTAGTGATTGGTCTAATTATGGCCATCGCTGTGGTATTTGATATTTCCGAAAAAATAGAAGATTTCATTACAAAAGGCGCTTCAGCCAAAGAAATCATATTTGATTATTATGTGAATTTCGTGGTCTATTACGGCAATCTATTCAGTAGTATGATAGTTTTTATAGCCACTATTTTCTTCACTTCCAGGATGGCCTCCAATACTGAAATAGTTGCCATCCTAACCGGTGCTGTTAGTTTTAAAAGGATGATGTGGCCCTATTTTGTTTCCGCCACAATTGTTGCCGGAATGAGTTTGGTTTTAAGTCATTTTGTAATTCCACAAACCAATGTTACCCGCTTAGATTTTCAGCATACTTATATAGATCGGAAAGGCCCGGATAGGTATAAAAATATTCATCGACAAATAAAGCCTGGTCATATTATCTATTTTGAGAGTTATAATATTCAGCGCAAAACTGGATATCATTTTACTTATGAGGTGTTTGAAAATCACCAGATGAAATCCAAAATGAAATCAGATTTTATACGTCTCGATTCTGCCAAAGGCCTTTGGACAATTGACAATTATCAGATTCGGCATTTGCTTGATGATGGATCTGAAATAATTAAGGCCGGACGCAGGTTGGATACTGTATTGGATTTTAAACATGAAGAAATTGTACCACGCCTTTTCTCAATAGAGATGATGACCACCCCAGAGCTCAACGAATTTATTGAGGTCGAAACTCTGAGAGGGTCTGAAAATATTAATAAATATTTAATTGAAAAATACAGGAGAAGCTCCTTCCCTTTTGCCACTTATATATTGGTTTTAATTGGAGTGAGCATGGCTTCCAAAAAATCCCGAGGAGGCCTGGGATTAAACATTGCGCTAGGTTTGGGAATCTGTGTAAGTTATATTTTCTTTATGCAAATTTCTACCACTTTTGCTACCCTTGGTAATTTCCCTCCCTTCCTTGCGGTATGGCTTCCCAATATGGTATTTACCATTTTAGCTGCTTACCTTTATTTAATTGCCCCTAAATAAATACTTGAAAAATACCTTAAGCAGCTAGCTCATTATTTCACATCTTAGCGAACAGAAATAGAGCTTTGATAGAGAATACTAAACTCATCTTTTTTAGACTGCATTTCATTGTATTCCTTTTTGGATTTACAGGGATATTAGGCAATTTAATTTCCATTAGTGCCATACCATTGGTTTGGCATCGAATGTGGATTGCTTCGGCAATCATATTCCTTTATTTGGCCTTCAAAAAGCGTTTGAACTTTAAGTTAAAAAAGGATTTTTGGCAGGTTTTGATTGCTGGGATTCTAATTGCGGCTCATTGGATTAGCTTTTTTCATGCAATAAAAATATCCACTGTATCTGTGGCCCTTGTTTGTCTTTCTACTGGCGCCTTTTTCGGATCCCTATTGGGTCCAATTTTTACTCGATCAAAAATTCAGCTTACAGAAATGTTTTTGGGATTGGCCGTTGTGCTTGGCATTTATATTATTTTCAAATTTGAGGGAGATTATACTTGGGGAATTATTACGGCATTAATAAGTGCATTTTTAAGCGCCCTTTTTTCCATGATGAATGCAAAATTAATCCAATCCTATAGGCCAAACCATTTAACCTTTTATGAAATGCTAGTAGGATTTTTAGCCATTAGTATTTATATGTTTTTCACAGGAGATTTAAACTGGGCAACCATTGGGCTAAACCCATCAGATTGGGGCTATTTACTAATATTGGGTAGTGTTTGTACAGCCTATGCTTTTATAGAATCCGTGGCTTTAATGAAACATATTTCACCATTCACTTTTTTACTGGCTATTAACTTGGAACCCATTTACGCTATATTATTGGCCTTGTACCTCTTTAATGAGGCTGAGCTTTTAAACCCCTACTTTTTTCTTGGAGCTGTAATTATTCTGTCTACCGTTTTTGCAGATGCCTTGATAAAGAGAAGAATTAAACGAAAACAAAGGAAAAACCAATTGCAAGCCTGAAAATTGCCAGCAGGAAAATAGTACTGAATTTACATTTAGTTAATATGAATGAAGCTTGGGGATCAAAAATTTGTAATTTGCAGGCCGCAAAATTAACAGGAGAATATGGATTATTTAGACTTTGAACAACCCATACAGGAGCTAGAAGAGCAATTGCAAAAAACCAAGGACCTTGAACAGGAAACCAAGGTGGATATGAGCAAAACGCTGAAAGAGATCGAGAAAAAATTGGTGAATACCAAGAAGGAGATCTATAAAAATTTAAGCCCTTGGCAACGTGTTCAACTTTCTCGTCATCCACAAAGACCTTATACCTTAGCCTATATTGAGGCAATAACTGAGGGGAATTTTATCGAGCTTCATGGTGATAGAACCGTAAAAGACGATAAAGCCATGGTTGGAGGCTGGGGAAAAATTGGAGACCAATCCGTTATGTTTATTGGACAACAAAAAGGGATTAATACTAAAATGAGGCAATACCGAAATTTTGGAATGCCAAACCCTGAAGGTTATAGAAAGGCACTTCGATTGATGAAGATGGCCGAAAAGTTTAACAAGCCTATTGTTACATTAATTGACACCCCAGGAGCCTTTCCGGGATTAGAAGCAGAAGAAAGAGGTCAAGGAGAAGCTATTGCCAAAAATTTATATGAAATGGCAATGCTGAAAGTTCCCGTAATATGTATAGTAATTGGTGAAGGTGCCTCAGGTGGAGCCTTGGGCATAGGCGTTGGAGATAAGGTTTTAATGCTCGAAAATTCTTGGTATTCCGTTATATCACCAGAAAACTGTAGTACCATTTTATGGAGAACTTGGGATTATAAACAACAGGCGGCGGAAGCTTTAAAACTTACCTCCTATGATATGCTAGACAATAAATTAATTGATGGTATTATTAAAGAACCAATTGGAGGCGCACATACCAATCATCCAGAAGTTTTTGAAACCGTAAAAACAGAAATCCTAAAACACCTTATTAAACTAAAGGCCATGGATTCTGATAAAAGAATTGATAAAAGAGTTGCTAAATTCTCCAAAATGGGAGCCTATAAATAAATTATTGGATAATTATTCGCCTATTGATAATTCTATTATCCTCCAATATTATTTTTACAAAATAAAAACCAGGGCTTAAATGACTTAAATCCATTTTTTCCCTGGTTTTTTCATTCTCATCTATAATTTCGCCATTTAAATCTAATACAAGGGTTTTCTTTATCCCAATTTTTGATTTAATATTTATCAGACCAGTGCTTGGGTTTGGAAATAATTCCAACACATTATCGTCAATCTCATTTAGCCCAACAGTGGCATCACTAACAATAGGAATGCTAAGTGTAGTTCCATTGTTTAAATCAGAATTAAACTGAAGTAGGGCATTATAAGATTTTGATGCATCAAAGGATATCCTAATTGTTTTTGCTTCGGACTCATCCAATTCAAAATCACTTGGCATAGAGCTATGAAAGTGCAAACTGGTATCGCTCAATAAAAAATTATCCAATTCCACTTCTACATTCCCATTATTATAAATTATAAAATCATAATAGTATCTGCCGGCATCTTCCAATAGTTTTATGGTATCATCAGAAATATATAAGCTCTCAACTTCTGGGGCCACAGAATTGGTAACAAATGAACTAATCCTCTCTTCAAACTGTGGGTAGTCTACAAATGGATTTCTATTGTTTTGAAGTGAGAAAATATCTGAATTCCTGTCCTTCTCTGTAGTGGATGGGGCGAATTGATTATGCCATTGCCTCAATATGGTTTCTTGTCCTGAAAAGTGATTTGAATAATCCTGGTATCTAATTACAAAATACATCATCGCCCTTGCGCAATTCCCTTTGTGGATATCACGAGGTTCAAAAGTTGAATTGTTCGACTTACTACCTCCTACTTGCCAGGTTGGAGTACCACTTACTATTCCAAAAGGATCATTTCCTCTTCTGCTATTAGACGTAACATCAGTGGGGAACAAATGATGAATATCACTTCGCATAGGCAAATTGGAATTGAAAAAGCCCTGTGGGAAGGTATGTTCGGTATTAAAGCTATTGGAATTTGCACCCGGCCTGGTATTAAATGTTGCCTGCCTTCCAGTATAAACACATTCCACATCACCATTTACATTGTCTATGCTACCGTACATATTATCCCTAGCCACATTATAGGACAATTGACTGTAGCCCTGTGCTAACCTAGATTTTAAGGCTAGCTTTAAAGCCTCCTCGGATTTGTTTTCTGTGCTATTATAATAGCTGTTTCGGTATTTACCCTGCCCAATTAAAACTACAGATTTATGACCAAATCCCGATTTTGTTTTTACAGCCAAAATCAGATTATGCAAAATATTGTGATTTGGAGAAAAACTCACTTGAATATTTAATGTATCATTGGGAAACAATACTCCAGCGCTATCGCTTACACTGAAAACTTGTCGACCGTACTTTTCAAATAAATCAATATCCACAATTTCTATCGAATAGATGCCTGTATTTACAATTTCTAAATCCCTATTTACGGTACTATCCTCATAACTAAAGCCAAAATCTAAAGTATCAGGCATTTGTAGGGTTTGAGCACTTAATCCTAGAAAAAAAAGGCCAAGGCTCAATGTAATTGCAAATCTCATTTTTTACTGCTTGTTTATTAGGTGGTAAAATTACGAAAAGCTATAAAGGCAAAGCCCTCTTAATTTATTTATTATAAACGATATCCAAACCTGTAAATGGCTCTGTAGAACTAGCGAAAAATTGATTTTGAGAAGAAGCAAGTGCAGCTTTCCAAATATTATTTCCGCTTATAATATAGATCTCATTATTAAGCTCGTCAAACTTCATTTCCTCTGCGCCAAAGCTAAAAATCAATTGAGGAAATTGAAAATTGTGGGCAGGGAAGGTATAGATATTCTTATCGGTAGAAATATAAACCATACCCAGTCCGTATTCCAAAGATTGTGGTATTTCAGCATCCAATTGGTATTTTTCCGTAACAAGACCGCTATTCGCATTGTATTCAGAAATAATACATTCACCATTTTTCAAATAAATCAAATAAAAAATATCATTTTCCGTATAGCATAGGTCCACTATTTCATAGCCAATAAAACTTCGCTGAACAAGGCTATTATTAGACCTTCTTAGTAAAAACAATTCATTCAGTGTAGTACCTGCTTGAACTGCAGCAACCAACATCTTCTCATCATCAAAGGCCATTTTCCTCGCCAAGAAATTATCTTCTAAACTAAATTCTAAAAAATCATTACCACTAGCATCAACAGAAAACACCCTCCCATCTTTTAATATCATATAATTTAGGCCGTCGATATGGTATAAATTTTCAAACTCCAAGCTATTTGGGTTAAGGTTTAGACTAAAGTCTTGAAGCAAATTGGAATAGTTGAAAGCTTTAAGATTTCCAGTAGACTGAGGTAAAGTTAGGAGCTGAGAATTCCTGGAATCTGAAACGAGTTTTTTAAAGCTTTCGGATGGCAATAAGATTTGACTTTTTTGTCCGATACTGTCAATCTTATACAATATGGATTGGTTTCCAGATTTCCCGATAAAACAAATTCCACGAATAGCCTTTTCTAGCCCTTCAATTCTTATAGATTGAAATTTACTTCGACCATTTTCTCCATTGAAAGCTTGTATTCGAATAGAATAGGAATTAGATTCATAATACTTGTCATTTACAAAAATCCTATAGCTATAATCATCTCCTCTTTTTGAAAATAGCTCAGTTGGCAAAGGACGAGATTGAGCCCCTTTGAGTATAGAAATTCTGACTGGACCATCAACATCTTTAATTGTAACTTGAACGATAATTGTATCACCAAATTTGTAACTTCCACTTTGGTTTACTTTGATTTGAGAAATACTGGGAAAGGTGTCATTCTCCTTTTTACAGGAGAACCAAAAAAGGGCTATAGAAATAATTAAAAAAATATAAGGCCGAAATCCTCTCATACACGATGCAAGTTAATAAATTTGAAAAGTGGTGAGAAAATGAATTCACAGGAGAGTTAGCAAATGGAAAACGTTAATAGACAAGCGAATAAGGCAAATAGTAGAGGCCGGAATGTAATTGATCTGGAGCAGGGTAAAATCCCTCCTCAGGCAGTAGAGTTTGAAGAAGCCGTATTAGGTGCCATTTTGATTGATAATTCTGCCATCAACCAGGTTATTGACATTCTAAAACCGGAATGTTTTTATAAAAATGAACACAAACTGATTTTTGAAACTGTTAAGGAATTATTTGGAAATAGTGAACCTGTAGATATTTTAACTGTAGCCAATGATCTTCGACAAAAAGCAAAATTAAAAGATGTTGGTGGTGAGTATTATTTAGCGAATCTCAGTCAGAAAGTTAGCTCCTCCGCCCATTCCGAATTTCACGCAAGGATTATTGTTCAGAAGCATATACAGAGGGAAATGATTCGTGTTGCTGGAACGATTACGGAAATGGCCTATGATGAAACAACCGATGTTTTCAACCTTCTCGATATTGCGGAACAGGAGTTATTTGAGGTTGCACATGGTAATGTTGCGAAAAACTACGAAACGGCACAAGATCTTGTAAAGGAGGCGATTTCCAAAATTGAAGAGATTTCCAAACAAGAAGGATTGAGTGGAATTCCTTCTGGGTTCACCAAAGTAGATAGAGTTACGGCGGGCTGGCAGCCATCAGATTTGATAATTCTGGCCGCGCGACCTGGTATGGGAAAAACGGCCTTTGTATTATCCATGGCCCGAAATATGGCTATCGACCACAATAGACCAGTAGCCGTATTTTCCTTAGAAATGGCTTCAGTGCAACTTATTACCAGATTGATTTCTGGTGAAACAGGACTTTCATCCGAAAAATTGAGAAAAGGAACACTTGATGATCACGAATGGCAACAGCTTTTAACCAAGGTAAAAGCCCTAGAGAAGGCTCCTTTATATATTGATGACACCCCCGCTATCAGTATTTTTGATTTGAGAGCAAAATGTCGAAGACTAGTTGCCCAAAGTAATATTCAACTTATTATTATAGATTACCTGCAATTGATGACAGCTGGTGGTAAATCTAATGGAAATAGAGAACAAGAAATTAGTACCATATCGCGTTCCTTAAAAAGTATTGCGAAAGAATTAAAGGTTCCAGTTATAGCTTTATCCCAATTGAGTAGAGCTGTAGAAACTAGAGGTGGAAATAAAAGACCATTACTTTCCGATTTAAGGGAATCTGGAGCTATAGAACAAGATGCTGATATTGTATCATTTATTTATAGGCCGGAGTATTATGATATTACCGAATGGGAAGATGGTTCTCCAAGTGAAGGACAGGCAGAATTTATTATTGCCAAACACAGAAATGGAGGATTGGAGAATATTAAATTACGATTCCAAGGTTCTATGGCTAAATTTTCAGATTTGGAGGAAAGCACCGATTTTGAACCTATAGTTCTTGAATCAAAAATGAATAATGACAGTTTTCTAGAAGATGACAATTTTGACGATAGACCATTTTAAAAGTATTTTTTTTAGTTTATTTCTTGTTTTTTCCTTGATGGCTAAAGGGGATTATTTATTAATTCCTATGGATGAGGAATCACAAACTAATCATTTAAAGGCTTATGGAATTGCATTTTTATCCTTGGAGAAATCTCAAGAGGTAGAATGGCTTTTAAACTATCGTGGTGGTAGTTTTTTGATGGCTTATTCTGATATTTTTAAAGCCGAATGCCAAATTCGAAATGTAAGCTTTGAGGTAATAAGTGATGGAGATGCTACTGCCATTCGCAAACAAATTAGCAGCCCCGCTGTAAATATGGAGGTGGTAAAATTAGAAAAGGCCCCGAAAATTGCAGTTTATTCTCCAAAGAGTAAGCTTCCTTGGGATGATGCCGTTACTCTTGTTCTCACCTATGCCGAAATACCCTATGACCTCGTATATGATAAAGAGGTTCTTGCTGATGTTTTACCCCTTTACGATTGGCTACATTTACATCACGAGGATTTTACGGGTCAATACGGTAAATTTTACGCCGCTTTTAGAAATGCACCTTGGTATATTCAGCAAAAAAAAGAATCTGAGGAGTTGGCTAAGGAATTAGGTTTTGAAAAAGTAAGTGATCAAAAATTAGCCGTAGCTACAAAAATTAAAGAGTTTACCGTTGGTGGTGGATTTTTATTTGCCATGTGTTCCGCAACGGATAGCTATGACATTTCCCTTTCTGCAGCAGGTGTTGATATTTGTGAACCCATGTTTGATGGAGATCCTTCTGAACCGAACTACCAAAATAAATTAGATTATTCCAAAACTTTAGCCTTCAAGGATTTTAAATTAATTCAAAATCCAATGGTCTATGAGTTTTCAAATATTGATGTTACCCAAGGTCGAAAGGTAAAGGCAGAAAGTGACTTTTTTACCCTATTCGAATTTTCTGCAAAATGGGATGTGGTGCCAACCATGCTTTGTCAAAATCACAGCCGAATAGTTAAGGGTTTTATGGGACAAACAACCGCCTTCAAAAAATCCTTGATAAAATCTGATGTGCTCATCATGGGCGAATTGAAAAGTGCTGGAGAAGCAAGATATATTCACGGTGAAATAGGGAAAGGAACTTGGACATTTTACGGCGGTCATGATCCTGAAGACTATCAACATAGAGTTGGAGATCCCAAAACAGAATTAGATTTATACCCAAACTCTGCAGGATATAGGCTGATTCTTAATAATATTCTTTTTCCAGCGGCTAGAAAGAAAAAACAAAAAACATAATTCCAGAATATTGAAACTCTGGAATTATGTTTTTAAACTTTAAGGGATGTTTAATTTTTGAACTTTCGCATCTGGAGTAACAATAAAAATATCTTTCACAACTTTTGTTTCCGTAATAGTTTTTGGTTTTACCTCCTTCTTAACTTCCGGTTTTTCTAGCAATCTTATTTTCAATACATATTCTATTTGAACAACAGGTTCCAATATTGAGGCATTCATCACAAAATCATAGTTCTTGTTTAGTTTGGGAGAGTAAAAACTTGAAGTACTCTTAGCGCTGTTTTCCACCTTAACAGCATTAAAACTCAAACTATTAGAACAATAGGCCTGATATTGTTGATATTGCTCTATGGGATAATGAACTGCAAAATTCTCGGCTACAAGACGATCCATATTGGAAAAATCATTGGCTAATAAGGTTTTATATCGAGATATTTTTTTGTTGATATCGATAGCGGCCTTATTCATTATTTCTTGCTTTTTCACTTCTAAATTATCGACCATATAATCTACCCTTACCAAATCATAAATTTCTTGTTCGGAACAAATGCTTACCAATAAATTAATCAATGCCTGATTTTTGAAACGGAAATGTAGATTCTTTTTAAGCTCAAAGCCTTTTGGGATTTCATTATAAGTCTTTTTGCTGAATAGCTTCTTCTCTGTTACAACTTCGTAAATAGGTAGGAAGGAAACCATATCTGTAAACATTTCTACATCTTCATTGCTAGCTTCTAAACTTGATTTAATTGAATTTATCTTATCATTTACAAGAGTGTTTAGCTCGGCTTGAGATTTAGCAGTTTGGGTAATCGTAAAAATTGCCAGATAAGAATCGGCCTTTAAATTATAAAGACCACGGACGGTAAACTCAACATTTTTGGTAGAATGGAAATTGGCATCGAGAGTAGATGAAGGAATGATCATAGAATTATACTCATAGGCATCAATGGGGATTTTGCCATAGTTTTGATTGCCACTAACCTGTGAAATTCCTGGGTAGCTTATCGTTAAAGCTACAAGACTAAATATCATTTTCTTTAAATACATCTTTTTTGTTTTTGAATTATTTTTCAAATGAAAAGAGATAAGTTTTTTTTCAATTGTAAATTGATGGATTAATAATTGTATTACCTTTTACAATCGATTTACAATTCCAATTTTAATGTCTAATTTACTTTTGAACCTATGAGTCTTTCTCCAAAAGACGGTTTCCTTTTACTTAAACAAAAAATAAGGGAATATGTGAAAGATTCATTGTCTATCCGCAAGGAATTAAAGGATTGGTCTATTCAAGATATACAGGATTTTCAAGCAGATTTAGAGGCGAAATGCAAAAGCTCGGTAAGCGAAAAATGGATTTACCTGCATTTTAAAAATCAAAATGACAAGCTACCAAGGGTAGATGTTTTAAACCTCCTTGCCAAGTATTGTGATTATAAAAATTGGGAGCATTTTTTATTTGAACATCAAAAAGCCAAGGGGAGAAAACCAAGATTAAAATGGGCATTAATACTGGTCCTATTATTAATCATAGTGATCAGCATCGGAATGGTTTTCTTAAATAGGAAAAGCTATCAAATCCTGGTTTTTAAGGATGCCTATACCCAAAGAATTTTAAAAACCAGCGAATTGCATTTTGATTTTAAGGGTAAAACTGATGGAGATTTAAAAAGAATAGAATCCGCAATAAAATGGACTGGTGAAAATGGGGATAGTCTTTTGGTAAATGGTCCATATTACAAAATGGCGAGGGTTCAATTAGGAGAAGGTTCAGATACTTTATTGGTTAAACTCTTACCGGATGATTATGCTTTAATGTTGAATTTCTTTTCAAGATCGGACACTAGAAATATTGAAAAAAGGGAAAGGCAATTAAAAGAAGCCATTCACGAAGAAGCCAAAATTTTTCAGGTTTATGATGAATTTGAAGGGCTTGAATTATTAAACAAAACAGAATTTATTGAAAGGTTAATCTTGCCTGTAAACTTTTTAAAAAATTTAGAAATATTAGATATTCAATATCGAGAACAAAAAATATACAGGTTAAGATTTAGACAAAATAAGGAGAGCCATGAATAGAAAGATAATATTAGTGATGCTGTTATTTGGTTTCGGTTGCAATACGATAATAGCACAGAGCACATATGAGCGAATTGAAACTAGATTTACAAAATCGCAATTGAACAAATTGGACAGTTTGGCTTTTCGGCAAACAGCAAAGGAAAAGTTAAATCAATTGATAGCTTATAGCAGATTGTATGTTCATGAAGAAACAAATAATGCTACAAAAGAAATTCTGAAGAAAAAGGCTAGTGCGATGTTTAGGACTAATTCCCAAACGGGTTTAGAGGAAAAACTAGATATGGATTCCCTTTTACTAAAATTAGCATCAGTAATGGATACCATAAATATGGGTAATAATTCAGCTATTAAATGGATTGGATGCGATTCTAGTTTTGGAAAGTTTAGGATAGCAAATGAAAGTTTTGAGCTCAAAGTATTGTTAATACGGTCGCCCAAAAATTTTGGTAAAAATGAGGAGTATATATGGCAGGTATATTTTTGCCAGCCAAAGTTTAATCCATAAAAAAAGCCTCAACTAAATTAGTTGAGGCTATTGAAGATTGG
>TARA_R110002096_G_scaffold43552_1_pt1 | contig 35701 bp, 40 predicted proteins | sample TARA_R110002096 | Tara Oceans TARA_R110002096 (sample SAMEA4397295) | marine metagenome | biome: Polar Biome; feature: [DCM] deep chlorophyll maximum layer (ENVO:01000326); material: water (ENVO:00002006), including particulate matter (ENVO:01000060) such as... | depth 35 m
ACTTTCGTTAATGCTTGTTAACGCAATCTAAAGGAGCCCTCATGAAAAAAACAAAACCAAATCCAGCAACGGTGTATTTAAACAGTCTGAGTCCATCTGGTCGTCGCAGTACGCAGTGTTTATTAACGACAGCTTTAACGTTGTTGAATAAACGACAAGCGATTGATCGTTTTCGTTGGCAGACACTCACGTATTCAGATCTGATAACAATTAAAATGAAGTTGCAGGAGCAGAGTAAAACTGTAAATACTATAAATCTCACATTGGCAGCGTTGCGTGGTGTGATGCAGTCAGCATTTCATTTAAGATTGATCAAAGCTGATGACTTATTGCATATACAGTCAGTCAAACGACTACCTTACCGACCAAAGTCTAATGGAAGAAGTTTAAATCAACGTGAATGTAAAAAACTGATACAACAGTGTGTACATGATAAGTCGGTGAAGGGGATACGGGATGCGGCATTACTGAGTGTCATGTTGACCACGGGGTTACGTAGAAACGAAATTAGAAATATTAATATGGCAGATTATGATCGTTTACAGCATGAATTAATCGTGTCATGTAGTAAAACGCATAGTGAACGTGTTTGTCCATTAACAACTATGATCGAAAAACGACTACGCGCATGGTTAAAAGTTTGTGGTAGCACGCATGGCGCCTTATTTAATCCTGTTTTAAAGAATCAAAAAATTGTGCTACGTCCACTTAGTACGCAAGCAATTTACATGATCGTGCAGCAGCGAGCTGTGGCAGCCGGTTTGGGTAAACTAACACCACATGATTTACGTCGCACATACATAACCAGTTTATTGGATGCTAATGTGGATATTAATATCGTGCGACAATTGGTGGGGCATCGTGATATCAAGACGACGGCGCGTTATGACTACAGAATTCATAACTGGCACAAGTATACAAAACGTATTTTTGCGACTCTCTAACCATTACATCCATTCATGTTACGACATATCTATGAATTGAAAATGGCAAATAATTGTCAGAACACACGCGCTGTTAAGCATTTTCTGAGGCTTGAGATTAGTCAGTATACGGTGAGAACTACTGAACTTATTTTAAAAAGATTTGATATTTTATGGAGTGATTAAATCATGTTCAAATTATTTTATGAACGTCATAATCGTTTGCAATCCAGTAAATGTTTTGAATAAGGAACGTTAGGACAAGAACAGAGACAGATTTGCATGGTAATATTGAAAAATAAAAATAATTAGTCCATATTCTGGTTATGCGAATTCAAATAGCAAAGATATTATTGGTTTTGATGACTCTATCCGGGATCATTATGCCGATACATGCCTATGCTCATGGACTAGCAGATACTCAGGAAAGTCATTCAATGGAAATTAATACACAGCATGATGCTGATAGTGACTCTATTTCCTGTGATCACTGCTGTCATTTATCATCACACTCATTAGTGTTTGATGCAAATGAACACTTCTTTCAATTATCAACAAGTCAAAAATGCCTTATACTTTTATGGACATAATTACGTTTCCTATAATCAACCACCGCCTTACCATCCTCCCATAGCTTAATCTCTCGCTACCATAGGTAGCTTCAAACTATATCGAACCTTTTTGTGTTTGCACATGAAAGGGAATGCCTTTTATTTAATGAGATTAAATATAGTTATTAAAACTTTAGTATTTACTGTTGCATGCCTCATCCATGCAACAGTTATCGCTGTTGATGAGAAACTTACACTTCCGCCGAAGATCGTAGAAGACAAAACGGGAGTTACTGATGAATTCCAATTGAAGAATAATTCCCGAGATAATGTCTATAAAGAGGTATCAACTTCATTGAGTCAATTTTATTTGCAGGTATGGAAAAACAACCCATCCGTCCAATCTGTTAGCATAAAAAAATTATGAATATATTAACCATTGGAAAATTAATATTTAGAATTTCGATTATAATTGCGGTTGTCGAATTGTTTATAATGCTTATTTTGGGCTATATTCCGCACGAGATGGAAGGCGAAAATATGTTGATTTCTGGCCTAGTCTTTCTGTCAATATCGAATGCACTTTTGTTGGTTATATTTACATCGCCTTTAATTTATTTTTGGGTTGTTAAACCATTTATTGATGAGCGTGATGTTGCTATAGCTAAAATTTCATCCTTGGCGCACTATGATGAGTTAACCAATCTAGCAAATCGTCGATTAATAAATCAAAATCTAAAAATCTTGCTGGCACAATGCATTCGACGTGAAATATATGGCGCATTGGTAATGATTGATCTAGATAACTTTAAACCAATAAATGATAATTATGGGCACGATGCAGGAGACGCGATACTTGTTGAAATCGCTAATAGGTTAACATCTACGATGAGGGATGAAGATGTGGCTGGGCGCATTGGTGGAGATGAGTTTGTGATACTAATTGATTTTCTTGATAAGAATAAACAGATCGCGACTGAAAAAGTATTGCAGTTATCTGAAAGGTTTCACGACATAATAAAGCAGCCTTTAGAATATGCAGGCGAAATATTATCAGTTGGCTCTAGTATCGGAGTAGCTTTTTTAGGTCCTGAGGATATAACTATAGAGACGGCATATAAAAGAGCAGATATTGCTATGTACAAAGCAAAAGAAAGCAATGGAAAATATATTGTTTTTTCAGAATAATAAATTAAGAATTTATTATCTATATTTACATGCTAACAATTGCATTCGATATATCGGTGCACTCACAAATGAAACTAAATGCGATTGCACGACAGACAGTTGAATTCACAAGCGAATGCAGAGATTCTCAAATATCATCAACTTTTGGAACTATCGGACTAATATTTTAGACTGACTTATATGGTAAATTTGAAATTTAACAATAATTAGTCCATATTCTGGTTATGCGAACTCAAATAGCAAAGATATTATTAGTTTTGATGACTCTATCCGGGCTCATTATGCCGATACATGCATATGCTCATGGACTAGCAGATACTCAGGAAAGTCATTCAATGGAAATGAATACACCGCATGATGCTGATAGTGACTCTATCTCCTGTGATCACTGCTGTCATTTTTCTTCGCACTCTTTGGGGCTAGTGCAAAATATATCATTTGCTGCAAATCAACGAATCAATGTAGTTCTGAATTTTCAAACACAAGATTATCTTTCCATTAACGGGCCTCCGCCTTACCAACCTCCCATAGCTTAATCTCTTACTACCTTCAGGTAGTTCTTAAACAATAATGAATCTCTTTCAGTGAGTGCTGAGAGGATGTGTATTTTGATTGACGAGATTAAGTATGGTTATTAAAACTTTAGTAATTACAGTTGCATGCTTCATGTACGCAACAGTCATGGCTGTTGATGATGAGCTTCAATTGCCACCAACAATGACACCAGAAGAATTTGATCAACCGATGGTACAGCCCAGCGGCGCTCTTTCTTTTCAGCAAGCGATTGTTTTGACATTAAAACATAATCCGGAATTGGCGACTTATGCCTGGACAATTAGATCGAAAGAGATTGATCAGATTGAAGCCGGATTGTTACCGAATCCTGAAGCGGCATTTGAAGTAGAAAACTTTGCTGGCTCAGGTGACTTAAGTGGTTTCCGATCAGCAGAAACAACCATTGCACTAAGTCAGTTAATCGAGTTAGGTGATAAACGGATGAAACGTCGGCAACTTGCATCAACTGATCGTGATTTGGCCCGATGGGACTATGAAGTAAAACGTGTAGATTTGTTATCACAAACAGCCGTGGCCTTTGCTGATGTACTTGGAGAACAAGAAAAGCTCACGATTGCCAATGAGATAAATGAGCTGGCTGATGAGGTTTATCAAACAGTTAAGAAGCGTGTAGAGGCAGGGAAGGTTTCTCCTCTTGAAGAAATTAAAGCAAGGGTTGAGCTTTCCAGAACGCGGTTGAGTCAGATGAATGCTGAACGGCAATTGGCAATATCAAAACAACATCTGGTGTCAGGGTGGGGTGGAACAGAGGTTACTTTCAATAGTGTACTGGGAGACTTTTACAATATACCTCCATTACCTGATTTAATTTCTATCGTTAGCAAGCTTAACAACAATCCAGATATCGCACGCTGGGCAACAGAGGTGAGCCGTCATCAAAATGCGATTAATCTCGCGCTTGCCGATACGATTCCTGACATTTCTGTCAGTGCAGGTTTGCGTCATCTCAATGAGTCTGATGATGTCGCTGCGGTTGCGAGTATTTCAATACCGTTATTTATTTTTAATAACAAGCAAACCGGTGTGAAACGCTCTGAGGTTGATCTTAGTCGCGCGTCGAAAGAACAAGCTGTTACAGAGACACGATTGCGTTCCGCGTTACTTATTGCGTACCACCGTTTAAACATTCTCTTTAAAGAAGTAACAACATTAAAAAGCGAAATTCTACCGGGTGCTGAAGAAGCATTTAATGCGGCAACAAAAATATATCGGTTGGGCAAACTGGATTTATTAAATTTGTTAGATGCACAACGTACGTATTTTGAAACACGACAACAATATGTTGATGCGGTGAATGAATATCATCAAATTGTCGTTGCGATTGAACGATTGATTGGATCATCGCTTGGTGATCGCACAGATTATATTGCTGAGGAGGCAATCAGATGAAATTTTTATTAAGTATCACTATCTGCTTAGGTTTATTACTCGGTTTTAATACCTATGCGGAAAAAGATCATGATCATGCACATAATGAAACCACTCATTCAGAGCAAGCTGAAGGAGAAGAACATGAAGGAGAAGAACATGAAGGAGAAGAGCATGAAGGAGAAGAGCATGAAGGAGAAGAGCATGAAGAATCTCTTGTAATTTCTGAAAAAGAAATCGAAGAGTTTGATATTAAGCTTGATAAAGTTGCGAGCGGCAGTATTAAGGAAACAATAACCTTGCCGGGAGAGATTACACTTGATCCGGATCGTTTGATTCATATTGTTCCGCGTGTTTCCGGCATTACCAAACAAGTTTTTAAATCCTTGGGTGATAGTGTTAAAACAGGTGATTTATTAGCCACATTATCGAGTCGTGAACTGGCTGAGATTAAGGCTGAAACGGAAGCTGCCAAGAGTCGTTATGATTTAGCTATATCAACGTATGAACGTGAGAGAAAACTAAAGAAGGAAGGTTTAACGTCTGAAAGGGAATTTCAGGAAGCACAACAAATTAAAGATAACGCTTTTATAGAATACAAGCTGGCTAAACAAAAACTACGTGCTATCGGAATCGAGCAATTGAACAATCTATGTAATGATGATTGTGATTTAACCTTGTATGAAATACGTTCACCTAGTGATGGAGTGATTACGGATAAACATGTTGTTCAGGGAGAACTAATGAGTGAACAAAGTAGACCATTTGTCATTTCTAACCTTGATCGTATTTGGGTAAATTTAACTGTTTATCAAAAAGATTTGGAAAAGATAAAAACGGGGCAACACGTCCGTGTGATTTCAGGTTACGGTGTACCCGATGTTGAAAGCGTTATAGATTATATAAGTCCAAAAGTTTCTGAAGAAACACGAAGTGCCACTGCACGTGTTGTCATTGATAATCAAGATCAAAAATGGCGTCCCGGTTTGTTCGTATCAGTTCAGGTGACATTATCAAACTTTACCGGTGACATTGTTATTCCAAAAACAGCTATCGAGTCTATCGATAATAAATCTGTTGTTTTTATCAAAACTGAAGAAGGGTTTGAACCGCATCCCGTGGAACTTGGGCGTAGTGATGATACTCATGTCGAAGTATTGGATGGGCTAGAGTCAGGAGAACAATATGTGACCCAAAATGCATTTGTATTAAAAGCGCAAATGCAAAAATCATCCTTCGGCGATGGTCATGGCCACTAATTAAAACCGAATAAAGAGAATTTAAAAATGATTGATAAATTAATCGACTTTAGCCTGCATAACCGATTACTGATGGTGTTGTTTGCCATCATGATAATGATTGCAGGTTATCGGGCCTATACGCAAATACCCATTGATGCATTCCCTGATGTCTCACCAAATTTAGTACAAGTCTTTACCGAAACGGAAGGTCTTGCTCCGGAAGAAATCGAAATGTACGTCACCTTTCCGGTGGAAGTGGCTATGACCGGATTACCCGGCATCGATAATGTTCGCTCTATATCCAACTTTGGTCTGTCAGTAGTGAATGTTTATTTTGAAGATGACGTTGATATTTATTTTGCGCGTCAATTAGTCAACGAACGTTTGCAGGAAGCAAGAGAACAAATACCAGATGGTTTTGGTGAGCCGGTAATGGGACCCATTTCGACTGGTATGGGATTAATCCTGTTTTATTATCTTGAAGATGCCACCGGTCAATATTCACTGATAGAGCTACGAGAGATTCAGGACTGGATAGTCAAATTCAATTTACAAACTGTACCAGGTGTTACTGAGATACTGGGTATAGGCGGTTTTGAAAAACAATTTCATGTGGAAATTAACCCCGATGCTTTATTACGTTATTCGGTATCGTTAAATGAAGTAATTGAACGTATTCGTGCCAATAATCTAAATGTCGGTGCACAGTTCATCGAGAAGAACTCTGAAGAGTTTATTGTCCGTTCTGTTGGATTAGCCAAAGGCATTGATGATTTAAATAATATAGTCATAAAGACTGTAGATGGCAGCCCTATTTTTTTGGGAGATCTGGCGGGTATTAAAACAGGGGGTGCTATACGCAGAGGGTTACAAACCCGTAATGGTGTAGAGGAAGTGATTGCCGGGATGGTAATTAAATTGTTTGGTACCAATTCTTCAACAGTGATTGCAGATGTTGAAAAAAGATTAAGTGAGATTAATAAGATACTTCCTGAAGGGATTCGAATCGTTCCTTATTATGAACAAAAAAGTCTGGTTGAGGCATGTGTTAAGACTGTAACAGATGCTTTGGTTCAAGGTGTTGTATTGGTAGTTATTATCCTGCTAGTGTTTTTGGGGGCACTACGGCCCAGTTTTGTCGTTGCGATATCAATTCCGTTTTCGGCCTTCTTTGCTTTGATAGGCATGTATGTTCTCGATATCTCTGCCAACTTGATGTCGTTCGGTGGATTAGCAATAGCAATTGGCATGATGGTCGATGGCGGTGTTGTCATGGTCGAAAATATCGATCGCCTGTTACGCAAAGCAAGTCCGGATGAGCCAGTATTACATATCGTAGGCCGTGCCTGTCGTGAAGTGGGAAGGCCGATTGTCTTTGCAATTGTCATTATTCTGATCGTGTTTCTCCCTTTGTTTACTTTGCAAGGAGTAGAAGGAAAAACATTTGGGCCTTTGGCGTATACCATTGCATTGGCGATGACGGGATCTTTGTTATTTGCAATCTTTATCGCTCCTGTACTTGCCTCATTTGTCATGAGCAAGCCTAAACAGAAAGAAAATGAAGATGGTGAAGATCATGTACCCATCGTGAAATGGTTACTTAAAATTTATACGCCACTGGTACGCTATTTCGTTCATAACCGAATCATTGCATTAATCGTTGCGTTTATCTTAATTGCTATCGGCGGTGCAATTTTTCCTCAACTGGGTGCTGAGTTCACACCAAAGTTGAATGAAGGCACGATAGTTGTTCGCTTAACTATGGCACCGTCTATTTCTTTAAAAGAAAGTAAGCGTAATACCATGTTAGTTGAAAAGCGCTTTTTAGAAATTCCTGAAATTACCAAGGTGGTGACACGTATCGGCCGTGGTGAAGTAGGAGCACATGCTGATCCAACTAACTCCGCCGAAATGTATGTCATTCTTAAACCAAATACGGAATGGCGTAAGCCTAAAGATCAATCTTTCATCGAAGATCAGATTCGGGAAAAAATAAAAAACATCCCGGGCATTCAGGCGAACTTAACTCAACCTATAAAAATGACGGTTGATGAATTACTGGAGGGTGTCAGAGCGGAACTCGCAGTAAAAGTTTTTGGTGATGATCTGGATATTTTAAAACAGAAAGCCGATGAAATAGCAGCAGTGATACAGGAAGTTGAGGGGGCTGCAGATGTTCAAGTAGATCAGGTATCGGGTGTTCCACAACTTCGCATTCGTCCCGATAGGCAAGCGATTGCTCGTTATGGTTTAAATCTGGAAGATGTGCAGAGTGTTATCAGTGCCGCAGTCGGTGGTGTTTCTGCCGGGCAGATCTTTGAAGGGATACGCCGTTTTGATATTTTTGTTCGATATACACCGGAAGCAAGAGCGACAAAAGACGATATTAGACAAATACTGATCGAAACGCCTGATGGAATAAAAGTGCCGCTTGAACAAGTCGCTTTGATTGAAGAACTGGTTGGTCAAAGACAGATCACACGACAAAACAATCAACGTTTTATTACGGTACAAAGTAATGTTGTCGGTCGTGATATTGTTACCTTTGTCGAAGAAGCACAACAACAAATTGATCAAAGTGTTGAGTTACCTCCTGGTTATCTAGTGACTTGGGGTGGGCAGTATCGTTTACAACAAGAAGCGAATAAGCGTTTAGCAATTGTTATTCCTGTTACGTTACTATTAATTTTCATTATGCTTTATAGCAGTTTTAATTCATTTAAAAATGCGACGTTAATCTTCTTAAATATTCCATTGGCTCTAGTAGGAGGAGTGGTCGCTTTATGGTTAAGCGGGCAGAATCTTTCTGTACCGGCCTCTGTCGGTTTTATTTCACTCTTTGGTATTGCCTTAATGAATGGAATTGTACTGGTAACCTACTTTAATCAATTATTTGAGAAGGGAATGAATATTGATGAAGTATCTATTCAAGGAGCGTGTCTCAGATTAAGACCTGTATTGATGACTGCTTTAACAACAATCCTGGCGATGATTCCACTATTATTCTCTACAGGTACAGGAAGTGAAGTTCAACGTCCATTAGCAACAGTGGTCGTGGGTGGAATAGTAACCTCAACCATTTTAACTTTGTTAGTGATCCCCGCACTTTATAAATGGTTCGCCATTCATATTGAACCTGAAAATAATTAAAGCCAATATTGGAGAATTTAAGTATGAAAATGATAGTTGCATACATAAAAGAACATATGCTTGAAAATGTGACTCTGGCGCTACATAAGATTGATGGGTTAACAGGGATGAGCATAGCTAATTACAAAGGTTTTGGAAGAAGCCGTGGTGGTACAGAAAATGAAGAGCGTCTTGAAGACGGTTTTGACTTTTTGCCGTGTATTAAAATGGAAATAACATGTGAGGATGAACTTGTCGAAAAAATAGTACATGAAATACAAACGCACGCTCATACAGGTTTACGACGTGATGGTAAAATCTATGTTTTACCAGTAGACAATGCAATTCGAATTAGTACTGGTGCTGCGGGAAAAGATGCAATCTAATATTGTGATATTCTAATAACATGAATACATCTCATGTACACACCGAACATGTAAACGTTAAAAATGCCGATGGTATAAGGCGATTAATACTTGCACTATTTGTCAATCTTGTATTGACCGTAGTACAGGTCATTGGTGGAATTATTTCAGGAAGCCTTGCACTCGTTGCTGATGCGCTTCATAACTTTAGCGATGCAGCATCACTTCTAATTGCACTGATTGCCAGAAGATGGGCAGAGAAGCCTGCGGATGAAAATCGTACCTTTGGTTATAAGCGTGCTGAATTAATCGGTGCAATGATCAATTTAACAACATTGATCTTGATCGGGATCTATCTTCTATTTGAAGCCATCATGCGCGTTTTTGAAACCGAACCGATAGCCGGTTGGATCGTCGTTATCATTGCCTGTATTGCATTAGTTATAGATGTAATAACAGCTGTATTGACTTATACCATGTCAAAAGACAGTCTTAATATTCGTGCTGCCTTTTTACATAATGTAGCAGATGCACTCAGCAGTGTCGCGGTTATCATTGCCGGCACACTTATCATTCTTTATGAATGGTACATTGTGGATACTGTTTGTACTTTCCTGATTGCAGGTTATGTACTTTTTCATGGTTATGTCGAAATAAAATCAGTGATTAGGATTTTGATGCAAAGTGTACCGACAGATATCGATATCAATGAAGTGACCAAGAAACTGGAGGAGATTGAAAATATAAAGGAAGTACACCACCTACATGTGTGGGAATTAAATGAACATGATCGGTCACTCGAAGCACATGTCGTTATTTCTGAGTCGGGACATCAAGATGCAGAAAAGATCAAAGGTCAAATAAAAGATATTTTAAATGAATCATTTCAGATATCGCATTCAACTATCGAGTTTGAATATGAGAGTCAGTCAAACAATAATAACTGTTGTGATAATTCAATCATCACTCCTCATTGATAAATTGAAATATAAAATACTATGAGCAATTGTGGATGTCATGAGGATATAGATCCAAAGAACCAACGTAATCTCTTAATTGTTTTATTAGTCATTAATGGCGTTATGTTTTTATTTGAGTTTGCGTTCGGTTTATATGCAGAATCGACAGGGTTAATTGCAGATTCACTCGATATGTTAGCGGATGCCATGGTATATGGTTCAGCATTATTCGTTATTGGTAAAACGGCAATAGCTAAAGCGAATTCAGCGATGTTGAGCGGCGTGTTTCAAATGTTACTTGGGTTTGGGGTAATTATCGAAGTTGTTCGACGTTTCATATTTGGTAGTGAACCAATTTCTGCCGTTATGATTGTTATTTCACTAATCGCTTTAACCGCAAATATTGTTTGCCTTGTTTTACTGAATAAACATAAACAGGGTGAAATTCATATGCGAGCAACTTGGATTTTTTCAAAGAACGATGTAATTGCAAATTTAGGCGTAATAACTGCTGGTTTATTAGTAGCATACTTTGATTCAGCAATACCCGATTTAATTATTGGCGCAATAATTTCAGCGGTTGTTCTATATGGAAGTTACCAAATCTTCAGTGAAGCAATTGAAGCACGGAGGCATGTGAATTAAATTCGTATTATTTTTAGAGTATGACTGATTTATTAAGAGTGTTTTTACCCATATATTTGTTTATATTTTTCTTTGCTGTGTTTCTGCTCAGAACAATCATTATATGGAAAAAAACAGGCATAAATGCGTATGTTTTACTTAATCAATCTGGGGCATACGGTGTAATTGGATTCTATTTCAAGATATTGCCCTTTTTCAGTATATTGGCAGTGATTATCTTCTCTTTCTTTCCTGAACATTATGCGTTGTTAGGTCCCATCCTGTGGTTAGAAAACCAAATTTTAATATTTTTAGGGTTAATTTTGATGGTCGCATCACTGGTTTGGATTTGGGTATCACAAACTCAAATGGGTAACTCCTGGCGAATTGGTATTGATGAAGAAAATAAAACGGAGTTGGTCACCAATGGAGTTTTTTCACTTTCAAGGAATCCCATATTTTTGGGAATGAAATTAAACTCTTTGGGATTTTTTCTTGTAATACCTAATGCAATTACGTTGGTTGTCTTATTGCTTGGTGTTGCACTGATTGATGTACAAGTCGCTCTCGAGGAAGAATATCTCGGCAAAGTACATGGCGATATATATAAAGAATATATTAGTAATGTGAGAAGGTGGTTGTAACACCATTATAATTAATACTATTATTCATTAATTTTCTTTTTACCCGTTATCATCGCTTTGATCAGGTTTTCTTTATGAAGTTTACTTGAAGCAATGACACCAATAATATGAAGAAAGATTAATGCTAATGTGAAATTTGTTGCGCCTTCATGTATCTCTTCCCAGAACTCTTCTTCATCCTCTTGTTCTTCTTTTTCTTCGTACTCGTATTCACCGGCACTGGCGTATGATTCGCTAATTAACACTATCTCACTTGAATCTGCCAAAGGACCTTTGCCTTCTTCAATAGCGTAAACTTTTAGACCACTCACTGTTACAACGAATAGGCTGGCTAATAAAAGGATTACCATACAACCACCTGCTGGGTTATGTCCAAGGTAGTGTTTTGGGTGTTTCATTACTAACCCTTTTAAATACTGAAATACTGTTTGTGGTGAATAAATAAAATCAGAAAATCGCGCATGCTTTGTTCCGATGAAACCCCATATGACACGAAAAGAGATTAATCCCAAAACAGTATACCCGGCATAAATGTGCCAAATGTTTTCTTCTTCTCCCGAAAAATAGGCTATAAAAAAAGCAATGACTAATGACCAATGAAAAATCCTGATCAGAATATCCCACACTTTTATTTCATTGTTTTGTTCCATATCTAATCTCCAAGTCCAATGCTATTGATTCACAACTATTTAGTTGTAATATGCGCACTTACTTGGAAAATCTCTATCCTACATATGTGAAGTCCATACGAATCAAGATGTTAGATTTAAATGAAATAATGTTTGAAGGTCGTTTTCGATTGTTTTTGTTAAGCGCTTTTGTGCTTATCGGTTTACTCGCAGCAATTGATATTTTTGCCGATATTCAAGAAGGGACTGAAAGCTTGCATATCGTAATAGAAGGGATTGTATTTACTATATCCATCATCGGTGCCTTGGCAATTTCCTTGCGTTTATTGAAAGAAGCAAAACAATCTCGCTTGATGATGAAGGAAATGGGGAGGGAATTACAGAAGCATAGGGAGGAGGCGACTGAATGGCGAAACGAGACACAAGCCTTATTACAAGGCTTGGGCGCTTCGGTTAATAATCAATTTGAGCGTTGGGATTTGACGCCATCTGAAAAAGAAATAGCATTATTTCTTCTGAAGGGTTTGAGTCATAAAGAAGTGGCTTACATTCGAGAGGTGAGTGAAGCGACTGCCAGGCAACAAGCCCGATCCATCTACATAAAAGCGGGGCTTTCTGGACGACACGATCTAGCAGCATTTTTTCTTGAAGACTTGGCATTACCATTAAACGAAAAGAACTAATTCTTTGGCCCTGACTCTATGCTTAACTTCAAAGTCTATACCTATCTCAAAAGCAGTGATTGAGGTTTCAATTTCACATGTACTCAATAAAAACAACTTGGCTTGATTGGCAAGGTTGCTATGGAAAATTATTTACAATCAAAATGTAAGTTTTTGAAAAACCTAATTATTTAATTACATCAGGTTTTTAGTAATTTCTATTTGATAATAATTCTCATTTTTATTACAATTACTATTAATGTTTAAAGAATAACTAGCGATTAATAATTTATGTACATCTGTGTTTGTAATGCAATAACCGATACTGACATCAAACAAGTGGTAGAGGATGGGGCAAATTGTATGAGCCACCTTGAATCAAAGCTTGGTGTCAGTAATCAATGTGGTACATGCGCTTGCGATGCTAAGCGTTGTCTTACAGAGGCGTTAGAAGAGCAATTTAACGATCTCGATCTTATTACCTACTAAACACCCTTAAACATATTTTCTACATAACAACCTAGCAGGTTGTTTTGATTGTTAGATGAGAATAATTATTATTATAATTTAGAATGAATATTAAAATTGGGAGGAATAATGGTACATTACAAAATATTAAAGAAGGCAATGTATTCTGCCTTTGCCTTTTTACTGGTAACCACTACAACAATAACAAAAGCCGATGCAGCTGGTGCTGAAGAGCAGTCAGTTCCAGAAGTCTTATCACAAGTGAGTATTATCGGTGATCCATCAGCGGTCTATACCATCCCCGGTTCCGCTCATTACATCGATTATGAATCAATTAGAGAATTTTCCTATGACGATATCAATCGTGTGCTACGTCAGGTTCCGGGTGTTTATATTCGTGAAGATGATGGATACGGTTTATTCCCTAATATTAGCCTTCGAGGGGTTGATACATCACGTAGTGCAAAGGTAACCTTAATGGAAGACGGTGTTCTCGCGGCTCCTGCACCTTATGCAGCACCTTCAGCCTATTATTCTCCAACTACCGGACGCATGAGTGGACTCGAAATCTTAAAAGGAAGCAGTCAAATCAAGTACGGACCACATACAACTGGTGGCGCTATTAATTATTTATCTACACCGATTCCCTATACGGAACGTGCTTTCTTACGTGCGCAGTATGGCGAAGATAATGAATATCGAACGCACGCAGTTTATGGAAATTCTTTTGAGAATGAAGCCGGTCGATTTGGCTTTTTATTTGAAGGTTACGCCAGAGGCGTTGATGGCTTTAAAACGATTGATACAGCCCCTGGTTTTAATGATACGGAAGACACAGGGTTTCAAAATATTGAACCCATGGTGAAATTAGCCTGGGAGCCATTAACAAATATGTATCAACGTTTTGAATTTAAGTATGGCTTTAGTGATGCTGACGCAGATGAAACCTATCTTGGCTTGAGTACTGCAGATTTCCGTGCAGATCCTTTTAGACGTTATTCAGCATCCCGTTTTGACAATATCGAACGCGAGCAACATCGAAGCTACCTGCGTCATTTTGTTTCTCCAACAGAAGATTTCGATCTGGTTACAACGGTCTATTACAATAAGTTTGCACGTAATTGGTACAAATTAAATGATATTCGTGCTGCAGTAGGTGGCTTAGCTGCTAATGACAGTTTATCCGCTGCATTAGCCGGTTCTCAAAATGGCACTGGCCTACAATGTTTACAAGGTAACCTGGCTTGTGGTTTACGTGTACGCGCTAATAACCGTGAGTATTATTCGACCGGTATTCAATCCGAAGGCAACCTTCGATTTGACACCGGTCAACTTAAACATGATTTGACCATTGGTATTCGTTACCACAGAGATCAGGAAGATCGTTTCCAACAGAATGATGTTTATAATCAGGATGCAACGGGGGCGATTACCAGTATAACGTTTGGTGCACTTGGTTCGCAGGCAGACAGGGAAGATGAAGTCAGTGCTTATGCTGTTTACATGGAAGATCATATTGAACTCGGCGATTGGTGGTTTACACCAGGTGTTCGCTACGAATATCTCGACCTTGAACGTGTTGATTATAATGCGGGAACAACCCGAGAAACCAACCTGGATATGTTAGGTGGTGGTATTGGAATCGGTTATAACTTCACAAGTGAATTGCAAGCATTTGGTGGCGTTCACTTTGGTTTCTCACCACCGTCACCAGGAGGTGCAATCAATAATAATCTCGAAGAAGAAACCAGCACCGGTTATGAACTTGGATTGCGCTATGCAAGTAATGATAGCGTACTTACAGCAGAAGCCGTTGGTTTCTTAACTGAGTTCGAAGACTTAATCGTTGTTAACAATATTGGCGGTACCGGCACCGGCAATGATGAAAACTTTGGTGAAGTTGATTCCTACGGTTTGGAATTATCTGGTCAATTCGATTTAGGTCTGGCAAAGAACTGGGCGTTTAGTAACCCTTATTTTATTGCCTTCACTTACACCAATGCTGAGCAACAAAATAATTCAACGTCAACCGATCCTGAATCTATCTTTAGCTTTGGTAGTGCGGGCAATAAAGTACCTTATATCCCTGAGTATCAATTCAGTGTCGGTAGTTCGGTTAACTTCGCTCGCTGGGGTGCATCGGTAAGGGCCAACATTGTCGATGAGACCTTTACCAGCGCTAATAACGTCAGTGCCGAGGTCAATGGCAATGGTGCGGCTGATGCACGATTTGGTAAAACTGATTCTTACCAGATCGTTGATCTCGCAGTTTATTACGACGTAAAAAAAGATGTACAAATTTTTACCGGGATGCAAAACGTATTTGATGAAGAATATATTGTTTCCCGACAACCACATGGTCCTCGTCCAGGTGCTCCACGAACCTGGTATGTCGGTTTTCAGTTAGAAATGTAGTTTCATATATAGAAACACGGTATCTAGACAAGTATCTATACTGTGTTTCTATTTTTCAAAAGCAACAATCATCGCGATTACTTTTAAATCATATTGACTCTACAAAAAATCGAAACAAAACTATTATCACCACGATTTGTCATGTCCACACATCCGGAATTATAATAATAATTTACTCAAGCCCTAACTTTAATAGTGTTACTGTTACTGGGCAGGTCATTTTTAATCAATTATTTATTACTAATAGTTGGCGCAACATTTTATTAAAACAGGAAGGAGGGCAATAAAAAATTAGAAACCACAATTAAATAATCGCCACCTTTATAATTAAGTGCATTATTAATTACGCTGTTATCGTTGTTTGGATCTCTAGGTGCACAAATTATTACGAAACCTATCATTATAGTTTCACTTTCCATCCTTATCTTGATTTAGGGTATATTTAATTCTGGAAAATATACCATTATATCTACTCAACTCTTGACTCTATAGTGAACTTCAGGGTTTATACTTAACTCATCGAAAACTGTAGAGGCGTTATATCTATGTATTCCATCGGACAGATTGCCAAAGAATCAGGGATTAGCGTTGAGACAATTCGCTACTATGAAAAAGAAGGATTGTTGGAAAAGCCGCAAAGGAGAGAAAGTGGTTATCGTCAGTATAACGGCGATGCTATAGATAGACTCTTTTTTATACAACAGGCAAAAGAACTTGGATTCTCTCTAAAGGAGATAGATGAATTACTCTCCATTAAATCTGATACAAACACCGTATGTAACGATGTTAAACATTTAGCTGAAGATAAATTAAACGATATTGGAAACAAGATTAAAATATTGCGGCGTATGGAAAAAAGCTTAAAAAAATTAGTTGATGCTTGTCCAGGCAAAGCACCAATCAGCGATTGTCCTATCCTTGATTCATTAGGGAAGAGGAGTGCATAAAGTGCCTTTGGTAGAGTTTGTGTACGAGAAAGGCTGTCCAAATATTAAGCCAACTCGTCTGTTGTTATTGCAAGCATTTACAAAAATGAATGTTAAACCCCATTGGCAGGAATGGGAGGTGAACAACTCATCGTCTCTAGAATATGTACGTCAGTATGGCTCACCAACAATTCTGTTTGACGGAATAGACATTGATGAATCAAAAGATTCAAACAATGCTAACCAATGTCGAATGTATACTCAGACTGATAATGTGTTTAGTGGTGTTCCCCCTTTAGAGAAAATAATCAATGCAATTCAAAAAGCAAAAACGGAAGAGAGTGGTATTGATGAAGTATCGGGTGCAAGATTAAGAATCACAGCAATACCTGTCATTATACTAGCTTTATTGCCCAAGCTGGCTTGTCCATTTTGTTGGCCATTGTATACCGGCATGTTAGGTGCGTTAGGTATAAATTTCATTAATTACACACCGTATCTATTTCCTTTTCTAACTTTGTTTTTAATATTAACCATTACAGGTTTAATAATTGGTGCGAAGGATAATAAAAAATATAAACCGATTTATCTTGGTGTGATTTCTTCCATGTTTATTTTACTTGGAAAAACTTTGTTCGAAACCAATGTGCTAATTTATTCAGGTATTATTGGATTAATGGTGTCTGTTATATGGCAGTCAAGAATTAAATCAATAGGTAATCGTGGTTTTTGTGCTGCCTGTGAAAACGAATCGAAATCGATTACCTAAGGAGATGTAGAATGACTAAACGTAAGGTTGAAATATTCAGTGCAGGTTGTCCGGTTTGTCAGGAAACGATTGATCTGGTTAATGAACTGGCCTGTCCTTCCTGTGAGATTATTATTCATGATACACATGATGCTGAAGTACAGTCTCGTATTAATGAGCTAGGGATAAAATCAGTGCCTGCTGTGGCCGTGAATGGTGTTTTGGCAGATTGTTGTCATGGAAAAGGAGTGGATATGGAAGTGCTTAAAGCTGCTGGAGTAGGGACTCCTTTATAACTTGTCACGTAAACATCCCAAACATTTGTTTTCTGTAGCTATAGTTGAAAAATGCAGAGCCTCTTTAGATCAGGTATTAAAAAGTTAGCTGAGTGAAACCAAGAAGGCATAACGCAGAAACCATTTAAATCTAAATACGTACCAGCACTTGGTTTTCACTGGCTTACTCCTTACTATGATATTGTGGTTGGTGCTACCACAAGGGAGCGTAGTTTCAAGCAGGCACTGATAAAACAAGCATGCTTCGCACCGGGTCAGCAGGTACTAGATCTAGCCTCTGGAACAGGCACCTTGGCAATTTGGATAAAACAACACCAACCACAAGCAATTATCACTGGAGTTGATGCTGATCCATCCATTCTGTCTCTCGCGTCTCGCAAAGCACAAAAGACTAATGTCTCGGTACAGTTCGACCATGCACTATCCTACAGTTTGCCTTATCTATCGGCACACTTTGATCGGGTAATATCAAGCTTATTCTTTCACCACCTGTCATGGGAAAACAAGGAGCGCACAGTTCAGGAGATATTCAGGGTACTTAAACCAGGAGGAGAGTTACACGTTGCCGACTGGGGACGCGCAGACAATATTTTGATGAGAGGATTGTTTCTATTGATTCAACTTCTTGATGGTTATAAGAATACACAAGATAATGTTTCGGGCAAACTCGTCATGCTATTCGAGCAGGCCGGATTTGTTGAAGTAACTCAGCGACAAACCTTCAGTACCATTTACGGAACAATTGCGCTTTATAGTGCACTTAAACCAAGTCAACATAACGCTTGAATAAATTGCCTTTTCTTTTTTTTGAAATTATTACTATCGTTTTTGTTTGTGGAAGGAACAAAAGGCTTAAACAGATAAAGCAATTATTAAATTAATCCATTTTAAGCTTCAGGCATTTAAAGCTGTATATTTTCTTAATACCAATAATGAAAAAGTGGGTGCCCCAATTGTTGCAAATATTAAAAAAGGCATAAGCCACTCAAAGTAGGTGATAAGTGGTAATAAATAAAGTACATCCTCAGCCTCAAAACGTGCAAAATGGGGTTGTCTTGCTTTTGTTTTACCTATCGTGTTCTCAATTATGTTACGCATATAAAATATCGCTGCTACAGATATACCGACTAAAATACCCATAAGCAGTGCCCATAAACCCATGTCTGACTGGCTCAGCCCAATACCAATCCCTAAAAACAGAATAATATTAACAATGGCATCACTAGCTAGATCGTAATAGTGACCAGTCCTGCTCATTTTGTTAGACAACCGAGCCAACTCTCCATCAGCATGGTCAAGAAAATTGGAGATAACAAAACACAATGCCCCAAGGTTTGATAGCAAGTGATCGTTGACAGACAATAAAATAGCGGCCAGTACCCCGAACAAAAGTCTAATAGTCGTCAGGTGATTAGGACTAATTCGGCTTTTTCTTAACGAATAAACCAGAAAAAAAGCTAATTGTGCATCCCAAGGTCTATTATTATTCATTGTTTGCTAATTTTATTTATGTAAGTAAATGAATGGGTAATGCAGTAATAATAAATGTTCATGGAATGATTTGTTAATAGTATATGACAGGAATAACAAAAAATTTAGTAATCAGGGTGAAACGTAACTAAAATAGATGTTAATAAGTTGTTATATAAGTTTATATCGCGATTATTAAATCTATATTCAAACTCTTTAAATATATTAAAAAATGATACTTCAATAGGAGAAATAAAAAGACTAAACATAAGGTTGAATCATTCAGTGCAGGTTGTCCGATTTGTCAGAAAACAATTGATTTAGTTAATGAGTTAGCCTGTCCATCCTGCGAGATTATTATTCATGAGCTAAAGATAAAATCAGTCCCTGTCGTAGCGATCAATGGAGTTCTAGCTGGTTGTTGCCAAAGACGCGGAGTAAATGTATAAATACTGAAAGAGGGTAGGTTAGGCGCATCTCTTTAAGTCAAAGAATCTCATAATAATCATAAATTTAAAACCACTCCTTGATATTGTCGAAGGATTGAGCGATAGTTATTGCAAGATATCCCTATCAAAATATATATATGTATGCTGATACAGCTTAAAAATAAACAGCGAAATATTGCATCTGTCACACTCTCCTTATTTTTGGGTAGTTGGTTGTTGCTTTTGTGTCAGACCTGTATGGCGTTGGTAGATGATGTCAATAACCTTATAGACTCTGTAGCTGAAGTATCAGATTGCCATACTACAGAAAACGATAATGCGATAGATGAAATAGTTGTTGAAAATGAAGAGCATTGTTTAGGGGTTTGTGATTGTGATGATTTAAGCGTCACGACAAACAGTGAAAAAAATCATGATTTAAAAAATAAAATTAAATTTTCACAAGACTTATATGCTTTTGATAATCCTTTAGTTTACCAAGCAGACTATGATTTGCCTGACAAACTAATATCGACTCAACCCGAACGGGCCATCCTCCTACCATTTAAACGCTTTACAGTTCTACTGAATTAAGCAATTCAACCTCCTTGTACTTGACTGGTTTTTGAATAGACCGGTGTAAGTATTTTTCACCTTATTTTTCATGACTAAAGCTCTGGAGAGTTGAATTGTGGGCGTAGTTAAAATTTCTTATAAAGTAAGTTTGTTATTATTAATTGTATTTCTCGCTGGTTGTACACATGTGCCGCGTGATGGCAATTTTGATGAGGTTGAGCGTTTGGTAAATGAGCGCATTCCTCAAAAAGTGCATTGGTATAAAGGTGGAGAAGAGGATAGTCAGGTTAAAGCGGCACTGAATCAGATTCTTCAAGAACCATTAACTTCTGAATCTGTTGTACAAATCGCCTTGCTTAATAATCGGCAATTACAATCAGAGTATGAAGAGCTCGGTATTGCACAAGCGGATTTGGTTCAAGCAGGTTTACTGAGTAATCCAGTCTTGTTTGCCAGTATTCGCTTTCCAAAAGGTGGGGCAGGCGGAAACAATACCGAGTTTGGTATTACCAAGGAATTTCTCGATTTATTATTGCGTCCTGCGCGTATGCGAATTGCTGCAACTGAGTTTGAGCGCGCTAAATTACGCGTATCCAATGCGGTAATCGAATTAGCTGCATCAGTACAAAGATCTTTTTATCAACTCCAGGGAAAACAACAACTCGCAGATATTCAAAATGTTGCAGCATCGTCAGCCCAGACTTCTTATGAATTAGCACAACGTTTTGACGAAGCAGGCAATTTGAGTGAACTTGAATTAGCACAAGAACGCAGTGCTGCAGCAGAAATGAAATTAGAACTGTTACGTACTCAAGCCGATGTGCAAAGTTCACGAGATAATTTAAATGCGCTTCTTGCATTAACGGGTACTGACAGGCAATGGTCGATAGAAAAAGGACTTTCAGAATTGCCTGAAACTGATCCTGATTTGGAGTCAATGGAAGAGAAAGCGATTAAACAACGTCTTGATCTAAAAGCCGCAAATAAAGAAATCGATCAACTTTCGGAAGCATTAGAAATGATTCGGGATTATCGATGGATCGGAGGCGCATCATTCGGTGTAAGCAGTGAAAGAGATCCGGATGGAGGCCGGGTAACAGGTCCTGATTTTTCAGTTGAGATACCTATCTTTGATCAAAAGCAAGCAGAGATTGCACGCATGGAATCGTTATTAGAACAGAGTAAGTCACGATTTCATTCACTTCAAACATTAATACGCAATGAAGTGCAATCGGCCGTTCATCGTATTCGGGCTGCACGTGAACTTTGTGAATATTATCGTGATGAATATTTACCAGCGAAAGAGCAAGTCGTTAAATTCACCCAACAAGAACAGAACTATATGTTAGTGGATGCATTTGAATTGTTGTTTGTTCGACAACAGGAAATACAGGCTTACCGAAATTATATTGATTCATTAACAGAGTATTGGGTTGCTCGTTCAGATCTTGCAAAAGTAATTGGTTTAGGTTTACCAGAAAGTTCTTCTTCATCAAAAAATATAGAAAGGCATAAACATGACTCTGAAGTGACTGACAGTCATATAAAAGAGATGAACTCAAATTCTGATCATAACAATACTCATCATTGAGGTATAGAACATGTTTTCACGACGTAATTTATTAACTTCTTCTCTTAGTCTACTTGGGCTTGGTTTTTTATACAGTGCCAAAGCAGAGACTAATGTTATACAAGATAAAAAAGAAAGTATTAATAAGGTATCGAATAAAAGTAAACGTAGTGGTTATGTTCCGGTGACAACGCTTAACGGTACAACATTGCCTTATAAAATGAAAAATGGTGTTAAAGAATTTCATTTAATTGCTGAAGAAATTGAACACGAATTTGCACCTGGCTGTAAAGCAAAGTGCTGGGGGTACAATGGTTCGACACCAGGACCTACTATCGAAGCAGTAGAAGGTGATCGTGTCAGAATATTAGTCACGAATAAATTACCCGAACACACAACAATTCACTGGCACGGTATTTTATTGCCTTCAGGTATGGATGGTGTTGGCGGTCTTAATCAACCACATATCAAACCGGGTGAAACTTTTGCCTATGAATTTACTTTAAAACAACATGGAACACATATGTATCATCCTCATGCGGATGAGATGGTTCAATTAGGTGTCGGTATGATGGGGATGTTCATTATTCATCCTAAAGAGGGTGAACAAGTTCCGATCGATCGTGATTATTGTTTCGTGCTACACAATTGGGCATTGCGTCCCGGAACGTATCGTCCTGATCCTTCAATCATGGTAAACTTTGATCTTTGGACAATGAACAGCAAGGTCTTTCCTGCTATCGATCCAATTGTTGCGCGTACGGGAGAACGAGTTCGTATCCGTATGGCTAATCTTTCTATGTGGAATCATCCGATTCATCTGCATGGACATCAATATTGGGTAACAGGCTCCGATGGTGGTCGTTGGCCACAATCCGCCTGGCGACCTGAAACAACAGAGATTGTTGCTGTAGGTCAAACACGTGACATCGAATTTATCGCCATACCTGGTGACTGGGCATTTCATTGCCATATGTCACATCACACAATGAATGCAATGGGACATGGTATTGCTAATCCTTTGGGCGTGAATCAATCCGGTATTGCAGACAAGGTTAAATCATTACTGCCAGGTTATGTTCCTATGGGTGAAAGCGGGATGGCGGAACATTCAGAACATCTTGCCATGGCTGAAAAAGCAGCAAAAGGAGAAACGAGTGACATGGGTGGTATGCAGAATAGTAAACATGCGGGCATGCATCATGGAGCAGGATTTAAAGGGCCACGCAATACACTTCCAATGATGACTGGCGAAGGTCCATTCGGCCCTATCGAAATGGGAGGCATGTTTACAGTGGTCAAGATTAGGGATGGGAAAATAAAACTAAAAGATAAAGGTTGGTACAACAATCCACCAGGCACTGTAGCAAAACGTATAAAACATATTTAAACAATTATTATTGCAACATGAAGTTTAAGTTTTAATTAGAGGGTTAGTCAATGAAATTACAAAAAGTCACAGCAATCATACGTAATGAAATGCTGGAAAGAGTAAAAGTAAAACTTAAAGAAATAGGCGTGCCACATGTCATTGTTGATTTTGTAAGTGGCTACGAAAATCCTCGTAGTTTGTTTGAAATGCCTGACTTGCTTACTCATGCACGTATAGAGATTTTAACAGAAGAACCTGGAGTCAAGAAAATCATAGACTGTATAACTGTGAATGCCTACGTAGGAACATATGATGATGGTGTCATCACTGTTTCACCTGTCGATGAGGTCATTAAGGTTAACTCTGGTGGTAAAAATATTATTAATGATCTTGAAATACGTGAAAACAATAATTAATGGAGTTAACTATGATTGAAATTATTCCGAATTGGCATCCAATCTTTGTCCACTTTTCGATTGGTCTGTTGTTTACTTCGGTGATTTTGTTTTTTGGCTCGATTTTTTTATCGGATCAATCATCGTTGCGCGGGCATCTACAATTAGTGGCCCGCTATAATTTATGGATCGGTTATGCAGCAGCATTGGTCACGGCTTTTTTTGGCTGGCTTGCCTATAATAGTGTTGCTCATGATACGCCATCGCATGAAGCGATGACGCTGCATCGAAACTGGGCGCTAATCACACTGGCAGTTTTTTTACCGGTTGTGTTGTGGAGTGTGTTCTTATTTAAACAGATTAAAAATGGATCATGGTTTTTTATCATGTTCCTTTCTATTGCAGCATTATTTCTTGCAAGAACAGGATGGCTGGGTTCAGAAGCTGTTTACCGATATGGACTTGGAGTTATGTCCCTACCTCAATCTGAAGGAGATGGTCATTCCCATGAACATGGAGAAGCGATAGAAGGAGCTCAGAGCGAAGCGCTAGAGTCTATGGGAAATCATGTTGACAGCAATATTGATCTTCCCACTGAACATCAACACTCTCATGATCAAAGTGCAATAGAAGTTGAAAACATTGATCTTGAACCGAAAATAAAAAGTGAAGAAGAGGAAATAGTTCAAGAGCCTGTAATACAAAATACGGATAATCATAGTGGTCATCAACACTAAGTTAAGAATGGGGCTGATTTATGTTAAGTGATAACTGGACGCATAAAATTGCGCGACTCTTTATTATACCAATACTCGATAGTCCGATAACACCTAATCATTTAACAGTATTACGTTTGATTACTGGCGTAATAGCTTGCGTTACTTTTGCAAGTGGAATTCGCTATTGGGAAGTAATGGGCGGGTTTATATGGATATTATCTACGTTACTGGATTGCGCTGACGGTGAACTGGCTCGTATGCGTAATCAATGTAGTGAATGGGGACATAAGTTTGATTATTTTAGTGACGTTACGGTAACAGCATTATTTTTTGTTGGAATCGGAATAGGTGCAAGAGATTCAATTCCTGAATTAGTAGCTGTCATAATGGGGTTTGTTGCCGGCAATGGCGTTGTTGCCGCATCAGTAATGACCGAACAAATAGATCAGTTAAAAGAAGCGACAGGTGAGAAAGCTTACCCAGGAATTGCCGGTTTTAATTTCGATGATGTATTATTTTTGTTTGCTTTAATCATCTGGCTCGATTGGCAATTATATTTCCTGATTGGCGCATCAATTGGTGCACCACTATTCGCATTACATGCACAGCATAAATTACGGCAGCTTAACTCAGATACTAGCAAATCATAATTATGAATATTAAATATAGATAGAGAAAATTATTAGATATAAATCATGACTACAAAAACTAACGTTGCACCGACACAACTATTTCCTTTAGTTCGACAATTGTCATGTCGTTTAACACCGATTTTACTAAAGACATCAATCACACCTAATCAGATAACAGCCTTATCATTATTGTTTGGATTATTAAGCGCGGTTAGCTTTATGTTAGGGAATTACGTTTTTAATATCATAGGGTCATTATTACTTACAATAAGTTATACGCTTGATAATTGTGATGGTGAAGTTGCACGTGTAAAAAATATGTCATCTGAATTTGGTGCTAAATTTGATGATATGGTCGACTGGATGGTTGATGCCAGTTTCTTCGCAGCCCTCGGTTATGGAACAAGCCAGGTTTTGAATCAACCGTTCTGGTTTTGGTTAGGTTGTGCAGCAGCAACAGGGGCGTTTATCGATTACATCGTTGACTTGTTTTACTATGCTCGAAATAAACAAAAAGAAGATTCAAAAACTCGAGAAGAACGCGCCATCGATTTCAAGCAACCAGCCAATACCGTAGATTGGTTGATTTATATCTTCCATAAATTAAGTCGTGCTGATTTTTGTATTATTGTTTTGATACTTGCCTTATGTAATGTGACCTGGATATTGTTACCCTTTGCTGCAATTGGTGCGCAGGTTTATTGGATTACCGATCTGTTCGATCGGGCCAGAGGGTTTCGTACGTGATTAACATTTGTATTGTCTAGATTGGACGTGCTGATTAGAATATTTTTATAGGAAATTTTAGTGAAAACATATGATTAACAAATGTGATTTTATATTTTGTGAAATAATTTTAATTCTTAGATTCGATTTATCTACTTGGTTGAGAAAAAATAAAAAATAGGAGAGTAGTATGAAAGTGTTTTACTTAGGGTTTATTTTTTTAATTTCTATCCCCACTATTTCTGCCCACAATGGAATTGATGAGCTACGTGATATTGTAAAAAATAAACAAAAAATATTGATGTTACAGAAGAATATTAAAGATATAGAGAACAAACAAGATCGTTTAGAAAATCTCAACTCACAACTAAATTTTCTTCAACGCAATATTATGATTTTGCGCAATAAATTAATTGAAGAATCACCTCAGTTTAAATCTAGCATGACTAAATATGACATTGATTATATGAAAGAAGTGAGTTTTATTCTGAAAAAAGTGGACCGTTCATTGAAAGACACAAGAAAAATGTTAGATGAATAATATTTATAGATGAAAGTGAAGATCACACTCTTCTTTTTATTGCTATAGAATAAAACACTGAATGTGTTCCAGCACTCTTTATGCAGGCGTTAATATTAAGTTCTTCAGATGAGGGGGTTGGACTGCGTTAATCTTTGCAGTAAGCCATGGATGCCACTGCAAGGGCATACCTAGAAATAGCCCGCTGGTTTCGCTTCTTTTATCTATTTAATGAATGATAATTACACTTTGGTATTCTATGAGACACAACTGCATGTAGAAGATGAAAATCACTGATAACCTTTGTATCTTAAAAGTAAAGTGCACAACGAATCATCCGTATCTTAGAAACGAATAAAGCGCTGTGCACTTAATATGCAGACTTAAATTATATGGAGAGCGATGTTATCGCTCCCTCATCTTCCTACATATCAAAGTTAGTGGCTATGCCCACCATCATGTGATGGTGAATCTCTATTATTACCATTGGGATCACAGCCTGTTACAAGGGTCGCTGTTGCGATGATAATAAGCGTAGTTAATAATATTTTTTTCATCTGTATACTCCTGATTTATCAGTTAATTTAAAAAGTGAAATCTAGTTTACTTGTTGGCACTAGAAACTCAGCACAATTGATGTTGAGTTGGATTTTTCTATAGGTTGTATCGTGAGAGAAAATTTGCCATTCATAGTACGTTACAGGCATAAATGCTCTCATGTTTTTTAATTGTGTTTTTAATATTACCTCCTCTTAAATTAGTGTTAATGACTATCACGATCTCCATGGGTACTGTCACTGCTTTTATTATTTAACTTCTCTGGAAAACCATGATCTTGTATTTCAGTTTGGGTTTCTGCTTCTGCTTGCTTCTTCATTATTGATGACGATTCCAATCCTTATCCATGACTTGACAGACAATAAAAGAGAATAAAAATAAAATCTCGTCAGATGTCGCGGTCAATGGTTTCTTGATAAGAACATTAAGTAGTGCTAATGCCTGTTTGTCTTCTTCTCCACCTTGATACCAATACACTCTGCGGGACACGTTCTCCAATAAGACGCTCAACTTCCGAAAACAGACATCTCGTGTCATATGTATACAGCCCGCAAGCAATACTGTTACTAAAGTAAAATATTTTTTGTTATTAATATTTGTCTCTTTTAAAACAAGCATGCTTAGCACACCTCTATAACAATAAAATAAAAAACATCGGCTGATTTAAATGCAAATCAGCGAAGGCATAAGGCAGTATGTGTTTAAATTAGGAGAACAGTGAAGTGTTGTTGCAGTAGGAAAATCGCCTGTTCAGGCATTGTTGATATTCGATATGCAGGTGGTGCTCGATTTGATAGTGTTTTTTTAGGTTCAGTATAGGCATATATATCTTGTGAATATTTGCTCTTGCCCTTGGAGTCAGGACTCATCTCACCATTGATGGTGGTACTCGGTTCATCACAGTCACAAGCACCCAGACAATGTTCTTCACTAATGTCAATATCATCACCGATAGTTAACGGCTCATGGCATGGTGCTGACTGTTCAGTTGACGCTTCACTAAAGTGATTTTTTTCATCAGTGGCCGCTAAGCAAGATTGGCACAAAAGTAACAACCAGCTACCTACGAACAGAGACAGCGCTACTGATGCGAGCGGACGTTGCTTATTTTTAAGAAGAATGAACATAAGTAATATTAGTATGACTACACAAAGTGTTGTGTCAATGTAATAAAAATAAATATTCTTTATGACTGAATATTTACCTTGAGCTATGTGCTGCACCTAAGTTCTAAACTCACTCTTAGTGAAAGCATTAAGCTTAACGGGAGGATAAATAAATGAAACCATTTTCTAGTACGAGGGCATTAATTATATGCATCTGCTTTATTTTATTAGGGTATTCTAATTTTAGTTTAGCGGATGAAGATGCGGATGCATTGAACACACGAATTGAAGCATTAGAAAAACAACTTGATGAAGTTAAAAGTTTACTTAAACAGCAAGTACAGCAATCGGCAACCAAAGCAGAAGTGCAGGCAGTAAAGAAAGATGTTGAAGTTGCAAAAGCCGAACAAGCCGAATGGAAAAGTTATGACTCAGGTGTTCATTTGGCTGGTTATGGTGCCGTTAATTACTCTACGGAAGATAACAGCTTTAATAGAGCTCTGTTCGCGCCTATATTTCATTATCAGTTCAAGGACTTATTTTTACTTGAGTCGGAACTGGAAATAAATGTTCAAGATGATGGTAGTACTGAAGTCGCTTTGGAATATCTGACAGTAGATTGGTTCATGAATGACTACATGGCGCTGATTGCAGGTAAATTTCTCAGTCCAGTTGGCCAGTTTCGGCAAAACCTGCATCCAACATGGATCAATAAAATGGTCAATGCACCGGTAGGCTTTGGCCATGATCAAGCATCGCCGATAGCAGAACTTGGGCTACAGTTGAGAGGCGGGTTTCCGGTAGGTGAGACAATGAATGCAAATTATGCATTTTATGTGAGTAATGGGCCTATCCTGGAACTTAATGAGGACGGGGATGAGATAGAAGCGGTCGAATACAATGCCTCGACAGACGATGCTGATGATAATAAAACGTTTGGTGGGCGCGTTGCCTTAACGCCACTAGCCAATACTGAAATAGGGGTTTCAGGTGCATTCGGCGATATTGCTATACCAGGAGAGGATAACCGGGATTACGATGTCATTGGGGTTGATTTCTTTGGGAGATGGAAGAATTTTGATTTGCGCGGGGAATATGTACGCCAACAAGTCGATGCACTGGTTACGAGTGCTGCACCAGATAGTCAGGAATGGGAAGCATTTTATACACAACTTTCATATAAATTACTGCCAACAAAATTTGAAGCTGTCGCACGATACGGCGACTACAACTCGAACCATGCCGATCAAGAACAAGAGCAGTGGGCGCTTGGCCTAAACTACTTATTTGCACCAAATGCGATGGCTAAATTGACGTATGAGTTTAATGATGGACTTGTTGGAACAAGAACAGATCAAGACCAATTGCTACTCCAATTAACATATGGCTTCTAAGGAGATTCGAACATGTTTAATTACATTAAAAACTTAAGCTGTGATATAAATCACGACATTCACAAATTCATTTTTGTATCGTCACTATTGTTATTCTCCGGAATGGTTAATGCTGCTGATGATGACAGTAAAGCGGGAGATAGCATCCGAGGTGCTAAAGAATGGGCTAACAATTGTTCCCGTTGTCATAACATGCGCGACCCTAAAGAATTCAGGGATGATAAATGGAGACTAATCGTTTCACATATGCGTGTAAGAGCAGGATTACACGGTCAACAGACACGTGACATCCTTGCCTTTCTGCAATCCAGTAATTACACCGTAGTTCCGGTAGCAGATACTGGCGAAGTTAGCACTAAAAACAGCGGTCTCAGTGGTGAGCAAATTTTTAAGCAAACTTGTGTTGCCTGCCACGGTGCAAATGGAGACGGGTCAATCCCAGGAGTGCCTAAATTAAGTGAACGACTTTCAAAATCTGACTCAACCTTGTTGAGCAACATTAAAAACGGATTTCAAAGTGAAGGTTCAGTAATGGCTATGCCTGCGAAAGGAGGGAACCCTGGTTTGACTGATGCGGACATAAAAGAAGTGTTAATTTACTTACAGAAAACATTCAAATAGTGCCATAGTTTATGTCTTACGATTTGTTGTTTTCTGAGCTTGATATTGCCTAGGTGCAAAAGGTGGCTACACAACTTCAATGCACACTGTATTAACGTTAAAAGGTACGCCCGTTTCCTCAGGCATGGGCTACGGGCGTCCCTGTTTTTCCAGTTTGCAAAGTTCAGGATTAGCAGGAACGGATAGTCAAAAATCTAACGATATAAACCTGCACCTTACTAACGCGTTTGTGGAACTAAGCAAGCAACTTCAAGATTTGGCAATTGTATCTGAACAACGCATAGATAAAAGTTCAGCAGAAATATTTCATGCGCATCGATTAATTATTGAGGATAAATCTTTACAAGAGGCAATCCTGAATAGCGTTATGAATGACGCTTACACAGCAGAAGAGGCGATAACATTCCACTTTGATTCTTATTATTCATATTTCATGGGATTAAATGATCAATATCTCAGCAATCGTGCTGAAATATTTTCAGAATTAAGACAGCTTCTCTTAAATGTACTTCATAACACTGATATGCAACTTTCTTGTAGGGATGCCAAGGGTTGTGCAATGGGTGAATGTGAATTAGGTAACGATCATATTCTTATAACCAAGGAGTTAGATGCACATATCGCAGCCACTGTTAGAGAACATACAAAAGGTATAATTGTAGAAAAGTGTGGCAGGAATTCACATGGGGCAATTATTGCTCGTGCACTTGGTATTCCTGTTGTTAGTGGAATAAAAGAGTTAGAAAAAATCATTCACATGGGGGTCGATGTATTAATAGATGGAGAGAAGGGTGAAATTATTATCGATCCTGGCAAGTTGACACTAGATCGTTTACATGAGCAAATTAATTCACAAACAAAAACGTTTGAGGTAACTGAGCCAGTTACCAATTTAAGAGTATTAGCAGACATCGATAAATGGACTGATGTTCAAGATGCTTTAAAGGCCCATGCTGAAGGCATCGGGCTCTATAGAACAGAAATCGAGGTGCTCAGAATGGGCCGTTTCCTAAGTGAGGAGGAGCAGTTTGGTTATTACGAAAAGGTGACTCAAAGCATGCATGATAAACCAGTGTACATTCGTTTATTCGATTTAGGCGGTGATAAATCAGCTGCATGTCTAGGAATTGAGATTGAAGAAAATCCCGCATTAGGTTGCAGAGGTGCTCGCTATTTACTGTTGCACCCTGAATTAGTTGAATGCCAGGCACGTGCCATTGCTAGAGTATCAAAGCAAGCTCATATCAGTGTTATTTATCCAATGATTTCGAGTCTTCAGCAATTTATGCAATTAAAGAAAATATTTATGGTCGCCATAAAAGATATAAATCACGGAAAAATCTCTCACGGCATTATGTTTGAAGTTCCTTCTGCATGTATAGAAGCTGAAGCATTATATAAAGAAATTGACTTTGGCAGAATTGGTAGTAATGACCTGGTTCAATATCTGTATGCTTATGACAGATGCAGTGATGATTTTAATTTTGAAGAAGCTATGAATGATCCTGCTATATGGAGACTCATTAGAGATTTAGTTAGGATTGCAGATAATGCCGGGAAGCCGCTAGAAGTATGTGGTGAGATGACCAATAATCCAATTTTTATTCCTAAACTAATTGAGCTTGGTATTACAACAGTTAGTGCAAGTCCTAAAAATATTGCCAATGTTCGCAGTGCCGCCAAAAAATAATCTATCTCCACAGTCTTTCAGTAATTATCCATTACTGCCTACAAAAGAAGGAAACACAAGATTGACTGATACGGATAAATGGGGATTTTAATAGTTGACCTGTGTCTTACTCCTAGGTTTTATACTTACTCTTTATAGAGCATGGAGTATTTTTAATGCACAATTAATTCGGTGAAATTCATCTGGTATTCGAGTATCAGAATGCAAAAATATGACAACAAGAAATAAATTGTTTAAACAAAGAAAGTTTCCATGTCATAACTAACAGTTAATATTCTTATTGAGGATTAATTTGAGATTCATAAAAACTGTAATATGTAATTGGGATTATTTTAAACTATAAGTAAGGAGTAGAAAATGCGTAAATTAATTTTTATTGTAATATTGGTCTCAGCTTTTGCTGTCAGTGCGGCTGAAATGGATTATGAACCATTGGTGTTAAAGGATGGCTCTCATTTATTTATTAATGGTGACAATATTACGAGAATGGTAGATAAGGATGGTAAACCGATAACCATGAAGGACGGAGTTGAAATGGAACTCGAAGACGGTTCACTGATCATGATGAAAAATGAGAAGATTTGGCGTCATCATTACCATAAACATAATAAAGGTATGATGAATAAATAAAAAAATCCTTGCTGATAAGCTGTGGCGTATTTTTTCACAATACAGCTTGTCAGAAATCATTATAAATGTTCTAAGTGTTTTTTTCATATTTCATATTTCATATGATCCAATGCATTCTATAGTAGAGTAGTTAAAAATAAGAACTAGACTAATAATAATTAGTCTCTCTTTTATCTTGTGATATTCCCCGATAGGATATTAATCATGTGTGTGAAAAGGTTCAGGTACATATTTATCATTCATCATATTCTTCTGATTTTGTCACCATGCGTTTTATTTGCTGATGAGATGGAAACAACAGAAGGATTAACTATTCCTTATCAAACGATCATCGCAGAAGCTGTTGCGAGTTCAGAAAACGATCTGCTTACAGGAGAAAAACTCACTCTCGAAGATGCAATTAATTCTGCGCTTGAAAGTAATCCTGGTTTGGCTGAAATAAAAGCAAGGGCTGAAGCATTTGCTGCAATCCCTTCACAGGTTGGCACGCTGCCCGATCCGATACTGAGTTTCAATATGCTGAATCTACCCACAGATACATTTGATACCTCTCAGGTAGGAATGACACAGGCTCCTCAGTTTGGGCTTAGTCAGTCTATTCCGTTCCCTGGAAAACTCGGCTTACGCGAACTGGCAGCTGAATATGAAGCGGAAGCTGCATCCAATGATGTCGATGAGATACGTCTCATTCTGGTGCGTGATGTAAAAACAACCTGGTGGAATTTATTTAATCTTGATCAATCTCTGAACATTGTCCTGCAAAACCAGAATTTAATACGTCAGTTTGTGGAAATCGCGCAGACTAAATATAGCGTTGGTCTGGGTCTACAGCAGGACGTATTGCTGGCACAGCTCGAACTTTCCAAGTTGTTGGATCTGGAATTACGTTTGTTGGGCGCTAGACGCGCAGAAGAAGCGCGCCTAAATGCATTAATGAATATCTCTCCAGACCATGCTGTGCGTTTGCCACAGCAAGTTGATGAAAAAATGTTGAAATTAGCCGGGGAGCAGCATCTTTTTGATTTAGCAGATGAGTCAAGACCACTATTGGCGAAACAGAGTAATCGAATCCATGCAGCAAGTACTCGTGTTGAACTTGCTAAGAAGGATTTTTATCCTGATTTTAATATCGGTGCATTCTACGGGTTTCGTGATGGTAATGAGATTAACGGCGATTCACGATCTGACTTTGCCTCAATCAGATTTAGTATGAGCTTACCAATATTTACAGATCGTAAGCAGAGTAAAGCATTAGTTCAGCGGACAAGCGAATTACTGGAGCAAAATTACAAATTGCAGGATTTACGCCTCACGATACAAGCTAACATAACAGATACGATAGCGGATTACCGACGAGCACGTGACCAATCCGAACTCTTTAAGACAGGCATTCTTCCACAGGCACGGCAGACTGTTGCATCCATGTTGGCTGGGTATCAGGTAAATAAAGTTGACTTTCTAAATCTCGTGAGCGTCCAGATTACGCTTTACAACTATGAAATCAGATACTGGCAGGTGCTGAGCGAGGCCAATCAGGCGCTCGCAAGAATCGTTGCTGCTGTTGGTGTGGAGAATATCAATGAATAGAAAAATATTTTTGGTAATTATTGTTATTATCGCGCTCGTTTTGGCTGCGGGCAGTGGTTATTGGTATGCATTAAGACATGGGCAAGACGATAATGATGTTAGCGTCAGCAAAGAAAGCATGGTGAAAGAACCACTGTTCTACCGCAATGCAATGAACCCGGGCGTTACCTCACCGGCACCCGCGAAGGACACGATGGGTATGGATTATGTGCCAGTCTATGCCGAGGAAGATAAGCCTAAAAAAGAACGTAAGGTACTTTTTTATCGCAACCCGATGAACCCGAACGTGACCTCACCGGCACCGGCCAAAGACACAATGGGTATGGACTATATTCCGGTCTATGCCGAGGAGGACAGTGACAGCTACGAAGAACCAGATGGAACAGTCAACATTGATGCAGTGACTGTGCAGAACATGGGTGTACGCACTGCCCTTGCAGAGCGTCGCAATCTGTCACACGATATTCGTGCGGTGGGTCGGGTGGACTATGACGAGGAACGGCTGACGCGTCTGCACCCCAAGACCGATGGCTGGATTGAGAAACTCTATATCGACAAGACCGGTGAATTTGTGAAAAAAGGCACCATTCTGCTGGGTCTGTACTCACCACAACTAGTAACAAGTCAGCAGGAATACCTGCTCGCCCTCAACAATCGTGAGATTCTCAAGGACAACACCTTTAAGGATATTAGTGAAGGAGCGATTCAACTGGTGCACAGTACTCGTGAGCGACTAGAACTGCTGGATGTACCTGAGCATCAGATCAGCGCGTTGGAGAAAACCCGCAAAATTAAAAAAAGCCTGCACATCCATTCGCCGTTCACCGGCATGGTCATGAAGATCGGTGCAAGGGAAGGTCAGTATGTAACACCGACAACCGAGCTCTATATGCTGGCGGATTTGAGCAACATCTGGGTCTATGTGGATATCTATGAAAATGAAATGCCCTGGGTCTCGATTGGTGACACGGCCTTAATGGAAGTCGCCAGTATCCCCGGCGAAGTGTTCACTGGCAAGGTAAGCTACATTTATCCTTATATGGAGGCCAAGACCCGTACCAACCAGATTCGTCTGGAATTTGATAACCATGATTTGCGACTGAAGCCGGAGATGTTTGCAAATGTCACAGTGAAGGCAAGTCCACAAGTGGATGCCGTGTTGGTGCCGTCCGAGGCCATCGTCCGTTCTGGGATCAGAAATCAGGTGTTCGTGGTGCGCGCACCGGGAAAATTCGAACCACGGCTGGTAACACTGGGTGTGAGTGCCGAGGGCATGACCCAGATCCTCTCTGGCGTGGAGCCGGGTGAAGAAGTGGTGACGTCCAGTCAGTTCCTCATTGATTCCGAATCCAAGCTGCGCGAAGCCACGGCGAAGATGATGAAAGCACTGGAGACCGACTCAAGAAACAAAACCAAAGAAAATGAGACGAGTGCTATTTCTGAGGCCACTGATGATCATGAAGCCATGCAGGATATGGATCACGGGTCCATGCAGGATCATGAATCGGGCCAGAACGATGAGACCAACCATAAGCATTAGGGAACTGCCATGATTGAAAAAATTATTAATGCGTCCCTGAAGGATAAATTCATGGTGCTGATTGCCTCGGTGATGATATTTGTTGCCGGGCTCTATGTGCTGAAAAACACACCGCTGGATGCGATCCCGGACTTGTCCGACGTGCAGGTGATTGTGTTCACCGAGTTTCCGGGACAGTCACCGCAGGTGGTAGAGGATCAGGTCACTTATCCATTAACCACGGCCATGCTCGCTGTACCCTTCGCCAAGGTGGTACGTGGCTATTCATTTTTTGGCTTCTCCTTTGTCTACATTATCTTTGAGGACGGGACCGATATGTACTGGGCGCGGTCGAGAGTGCTGGAATATCTTAACTATGTCAGTGGCCGCCTGCCGTCTGGCGTTAACCCGAGTCTCGGACCGGATGCCACCGGCGTCGGTTGGGTCTATGAATATGCACTGGTGGATCGCACGGG
>TARA_R110002096_G_scaffold436080_1_pt1 | contig 35692 bp, 30 predicted proteins | sample TARA_R110002096 | Tara Oceans TARA_R110002096 (sample SAMEA4397295) | marine metagenome | biome: Polar Biome; feature: [DCM] deep chlorophyll maximum layer (ENVO:01000326); material: water (ENVO:00002006), including particulate matter (ENVO:01000060) such as... | depth 35 m
CCGGCTGCCGCCACCACAAAGCTGCTGGCGGTAGAGACATTAAATAGGCTGGAACCGTCACCACCGGTGCCGACGATATCCACCAAGTAATCACCGCTAACACTCACCGGCGTAGCCAGTTCGCGCATAACCTGAGCGGCGCCACAGATTTCTTCAACGGTCTCGCCCTTCACCCGTAAGCTCACCAGTAAAGCAGCGATCTGCGCATCGGTGGCTTGGCCGGTCATAATTTGGCGCATAACTGCGGTCATTTGTTCGGTGGTTAATGAGCGGCCTTCAATCACTTCGCCTATTGCAGCTTTGATATCCATTGTTATTTCCTGTTAATAAATCATCGTAAACTTGATAGAAAATTGACCTACTAAAATGTTAACTCGCTAAAAAATTAGCTAATAATTGATGGCCTTGCTCCGTCAATATAGACTCGGGGTGAAATTGCACCCCCTGCACCGCCAAGGTTTTATGCCTAAGCCCCATAATTTCAGCGAGGCTGCCATCGGCATGCTGGGTCCAAGCGGTGACCTCTAAGCAATCAGGCATACTGTTTTTATCCAGCACTAAAGAGTGATAGCGCGTCGCCTGAAAGGGGTTGCTCAAGCCTGCAAACACGCCCTTATCATTGTGATAAATAGCAGAAGTCTTGCCATGCATTAACTCACCGGCCGGCACTACATCACCACCAAACACTTGGCCTATAGCCTGATGCCCCAGGCAAATACCCAGCAGAGGGATTTTACCTGCAAAGGCCTCTATCACCGCCAGCGACACACCTGCCTCGTTAGGGGTGCAGGGGCCGGGGGATATCACTATTTTTTCTGGCTGCAGCGCGGCTATCTCGGCCACCGTAATCTGGTCGTTATGTACCACCTGCACTTCAGCCTTTAATTCGGCCAGATACTGCACCACGTTATAAGTGAAGGAGTCGTAGTTATCAATCATTAACAACATCAGCGATTTACCATCTGCTGGCAGCTATAGCCTTACGTTAGTAGGTAGGCCTGCAACCATAGCGTTAATCAAAGGTAGACGGCTATTGATCTTTCAGGCATTTGTGGTAGTGTACTAGTACATGGATACAGAATGCAACCACACAAAAGAACTAATCGCCCACCTGCTAACCGCGGACGACAGCCTGCGCATGGAACAAATCCTGCGCAGCCTTCTCACCCCCTCGGAACTCAGTGAAATCAGCAAACGCTTGCAAATTTTCAAGCTGCTGGAGCAGGGTATGCCACAGCGGCAAATCGCCGAAAAACTGGGGGTGGGCATAGCTACGGTCACCAGAGGCTCTCGCGCCCTTAAAGGCGATTAAGTACTAGCACCGCATCCACCGACACCATTATAGATTTAGAGTTAGGATTATGGCCAACAAGCCCAACAGCATCACCCTACCCAGAAAGCCCCGCTATATCACCATTACCGCGGACTGTGATTTTTTTGCCCTATTCAAAAAAATAGAGCGCCGCTATCAACACTGTTTTTACTTAGAGTCACTGGGTGAAGACAGCCACATGGCGCGCCATTCTATTATAGGCTTCGACCCCGAGCAGCTCATTTATGCCAACGGCAACACCCTAAGCCTAGAGCAGCGCGACGGTAGTAGTGAGCACTACCAAAGCGACAATCCCTACCAATTGCTGCGCGATATCGTGCCGCAAAATATTTTGTCCCGTAAATATGCAGGTGGCCTTACTGGCTACCTCAGCTACCACTGCATGAATTATTTTGAGCCCAGCCTGCAACTGCAAGACAGCGAACTGTTTGACGCCTTCCGTTTTGGTGTATTTAAAGACGGCCTCATCTTAGACAAAATGACCGGCGAGCTAATTTACTTTTATTACGAGGGCAGCGATACCGGCAACCGCGAAGCGCTGGTTAAATCCTTAATCGCCGAGCCTGATGTTATTAATGGTGAATTAAAAATCACCGCCTTAGACGAGACCATGAGCCAGGAGCAGCACAAGGCCGCGGTATTAAAAGTTAAGCAAGATATAGTCGACGGTAAAATATTCCAAACCGAAGTGGGCTTTAAAAAACGCTTTCGCCTAGAAGGCGACACTATCAACATTTACGAGCAACTGCGCGAAGAAAACCCCTCGCCGCAAATGTACTACGTTAAATTTGGCGAGCAAAAACTCATAGGCGCCAGCCCAGAGTTATTATTCCGCCTGCGTCAGGGTGAAATGGAAACCTTTCCCCTGGCGGGCACTACCACTCGCGGTGCCACCGAAAAAGAAGATACCGCCTTAGCCCGCGCCATGCTCAACGACCCCAAAGAAATTGCCGAGCACAACATGATTGTCGACTTACACCGCAACGACATCGGCAAAGTTGCCCAATTCGGCACGGTCAAAGTACGCAGCCTGATGGACATCAAACGCTTTAGCCACGTGCAGCATATCTCCAGCGAAATCGTTGGCATTATTGCCGAAGGCGAAGATATGTTTTCCGCACTGGCTAGCAACTTCCCCGCGGGCACCTTAACCGGCGCGCCAAAAATTGAAGCAATGAAAATTATTAACGACTTAGAAAACGAAGGCCGCGGCCCCTACGGCGGTGCGGTGGGTCACTTCTCCTTTAACGGCGACTGCACCTTTGCCATACCCATACGCACGGTATTTGCCAATGGCGAACAAGCCTATGTGCAAACCTGCGGCGGCAATGTGTACGACTCTAATCCTGAAGATGAATACGAAGAGATACGCCGCAAGTTCGCTGGCACCAAAAAAGTATTAGATAAATTTATTTCTACGCCGCAGCACTCTCCGCAACAAATATCAAAAAAAAAGGAGACTAAATAATGAAGGTTTTTATACTCGACAATTATGACTCCTTTACTTACAACCTATACCAATACATAGGCGAGATACTCAGCTCCGAAAAAAATCGTGGCCATATCGACGACTTTGAAATTATTGTTAAACGCAACGATCAAATCAGTTTAGAAGAAATACGCAGCATCAACCCCGACCGTATTATTATTTCACCGGGGCCGGGCTCGCCCGACGATGAGGCCTATTTTGGCATTTGCGCACAAGTGATTACCGAGCTGGGACAACACACCCCGCTATTAGGCGTATGCCTGGGCATGCAGGGGATTACCCATGTATTTGGCGGTAAAGTGGTAAAAGCCCATGTACCTATGCACGGTAAAATCAGCCCCATCACCCACAACGGCGAAGGCATGTTTAACAACATACCCGATCAGTTAGAAGTGATGCGCTACCACTCACTAATGGCCGAAGCCGAAAGCATCCCCGACTGCCTACAAATTACCGCTGTAGTTGGCGACATAGCCGCCAGCGAATTTGAAAACCGGGCGCTAATACACGCCGGTGGTGATTTTGAGATCATGGGCATACAGCATCGCGACTATCCCATCTACGGCATACAGTTTCACCCCGAGTCCTTCGCTACCGAAGGCGGTAAAGAACTGATTAAAAACTTTTTGTTTTGCCGTTAAGAAGAGACCGAGGTTAGTCAACAGTAGATCGCTGAGCATAAAAACTGACGTGCTAGCTAGTCACACAACGCCAACAAAGAATCCACCACTATATCAGGGTTAGCAGCACTAATAGGCTGACCCTGATTATAGCCATAGCTGACACAAGCCACCGGCATACCCGCCGCTCTAGCGGCGGCCACATCGACAGATGAATCCCCTATCATCACACAACGCGACGCGGCTAAGCCTAGCGCTTGGCAGGCATGGCGTAAGGGTGCGGGATGAGGTTTGCGTTGCGCTAAACTATCGCCGCCTACGCAGCTGCTAAAAAATTCTTGTAGTTGAAACTGCTGTAACAAATGGGGAATAAATTCAGCGGGCTTATTGGTGACTACCGCCATGGCTAAGCCTTGACGCTGCCAGTGCTGTAAAGCGGCTAATACATCTGGGTATAAAGCGCTGTGTTGGCCGCTGCACTCGCGGTAAAAACGTAAAAACTGTTGTTGATAATGCAGTAACTCTGATTTATCCAGCACGTCCGTGTCGTGGGCATAGGCTAACGCTTTTTGCACTAACACTTTCGCGCCATTGCCCACCCAAGTACGCACTCGCTGCTCACCGGCTAGCGGCAAAGCGGCAGCCGCTAACATGGTATCTACCGCCACCGCTAAGTCGGGCACGCTATCTAACAACGTGCCGTCTAAATCAAACAGCAAACCTTGCAGCGGCTGCTCTAATAATGCGCTGAGTTTTTGAGTCATAACGCGCTACACAGTGGCTAACTGGGCGCGCATCTCGTCTATGACTTTTTTATAATCGGGCTGATTAAAAATGGCTGAACCGGCGACAAAAGTGTCGGCACCGGCGGCGGCGATTTCGGCGATATTGTTGGTAGAAATTCCACCGTCGACTTCTAAGCGTATATCAAAACCGCTGGCATCAATTAAGGCGCGCACTTCGCGCACTTTATCGATAGTGGAGGGGATAAACTTTTGGCCGCCAAAGCCGGGGTTAACCGACATCAGCAAAATCATGTCCAGCTTATCCATTACATATTTTAGCGGCTCTAAACCCATAGCTGGGTTTAATACCAAGCCCGCCTTGCAACCGGCTTCGCGTATCATTTGCAAAGAGCGATCTACATGGGTGGAGGCATCGGGGTGAAAAGTAATATAGCTGGCACCGGCTTTGGCAAAGCTAGCGATTAAATCATCCACCGGGCTTACCATTAAATGCACATCTATAGGCGCGGTAACGCCGTGCTTGCGCAGGGCCTCACATACCATAGGCCCTATGGTAAGGTTGGGCACATAGTGATTATCCATCACGTCAAAATGCACGATGTCAGCACCGGCGGCAATGACGTTATCGACCTCTTCCCCTAGGCGGGCAAAGTCTGCAGCAAGAATAGAGGGTGCTATTTGATAATCTCTCATAATACAATCCGAACTCTAGGTTTAGGCACTTTGGCCGCTATCTTACTGAAATACTAGCCGCGATTCAGCAGGCTAGGCTGAATTCAACAAAATAAATGCCCCATAGATGACGCAACGACGCACCACATCGATAGTACTTGCCCTGAGCCTATGGCTGCTCAGCAGCGCAGCCTATAGCCAAGATGAGCCTGCCGCCACAGAAGACGATAGCGAAACAGGGCAGTCTCAAACGCAGACTCAGCCAAAGGCACAATTTAGCAGCCACAATAATCCCAGCTTACTAGCCAAAGACTTACCCCCCGAGCAGGTGCTGTGGCTGGAGGTTGCCGGCCAAAAAGTGCTTAGCCTATACAGCCCAGATTACTCTGGCAAAGCCCGCGGCGGGGTTATTTTATTACCCCGCCACGATCAGGCTATCACCCGCCGTAACCGGCTCTACAACCTGCAACAAACCTTGGCTAACAACCGCTGGCACACGCTAATGTTAAGCATGCCACCGCTGCCTGCAGCCGATGATAGTGGTGCAGCGGCGGACACGACGGCGCAGCAGCATATTGCCGCCGCCATTAGCTTTTTAAACAGCAAGGGCATATACAATATGGTGCTCTTGGGTGAGGGTAGCAGTGCCAATCGGCTGATTGCCTACGCCAGCCAAATTAGCGATAAAAATCAATTAAAACAAATACGCGGCTTGGCCTTGGTCAATGCCGAAAACAATATTGCCGGGCAACAAATCAACAGCCTGCTGGCCAAGCTGACGTTCCCTGTATTAGATCTTTATTTCACCGATGGCCGACAAGCATCAGCCTATGCGCAACAGCGCATGCGCGCCAGCAAGCCCTTGCCGCGAGGCCAGTATCAACAGGTACGCATGCCCAGAATGGCCTTTAACCGGCAACAAGATGAAAACAAACTCAGTAAGCGCATACGCGGCTGGCTCAATAAAACCGCGGCCGGGTTTTCGGTGGGTGTCAAATAAAGTATTAAATAAAGCGTTAAATGAATAATCAGCTAAAGCCTCGCTCTTATAAGTCAGAGCAAGCGCCCTCCACCCGCACCTGTTTATCTAATTCCAACAAACGCTGCGGCGTGCCTACATCCACCCACTGGCCGCGATAGCATTCACCACTCACCTGCCCCGCCTGCATAGCCTCGACCAATAAGCCACGCAAGGGGAAGCTACCCGGCTCGCAACCATTAAATAGATTGGGGTGTAATAAACTCAGTCCCGTAAATGTCAGCCCCTGACCTTTATCCTGGCCCTCGCCCTGCTCCACCACATGCTCGCTGGGCAATAATATAAAATCACCCTCGGGGTTGTGCTCGGGGTTAGGCGTTAGCACTAAATGCACCAGCTTCATACTGCCGGCACCCTGGCGCAGCAATAACTGCTGTAGCGGGTAATCACTCCACACATCGCTATTTACCACTAAGAAGGGCTGATCACCCAACAGCGGCAAGGCTCGATATATGCCGCCGCCGGTTTCTAAAGGCTCGCCCTCGCGGGAGTAGCTGATATTCGCGCCCCAACGCGAGCCATCACCCAAACACTGCTCAATTTGCTCGCCTAAGTAGGCGTGGTTGATGACTATGTCCTGTATGCCTGCGGCCACTAAGCGCTCAATGTGGTATTCAATCAGCGGCTTGCCGGCAATTAGTAATAAAGGCTTAGGCACATGATTGGTGAGCGGCCGCATGCGTTTGCCCAAACCTGCAGCTAAAATCATCGCCTTCATGTGCTGTGCTCTTGGCTGTGCACAGGCGCTAATAGTGCTAACAAACGGGCTAGGCCTGACAGCTCTGGCCTGCGCGCACTGATCGCGTGTAAATATTGAATAAACCGGGGAGCGTCTTGTAAGTATTGGGGCTTGCCATCGCGGTAATGGATGCGGGCAAAAATCCCCAGCACCTTAAGATGGCGCTGCACCGCCATATAGTCACAATCTGTTAAGAAATCGGCAAACAGAGGCGGCACCGGCAACTGCGCGGCCACGGCCTGTTGCCAGTATTGCTGTAACCAAGCCTGTAGCTGTGCTTCCGGCCAGCTGATAAAGGCATCCTTAAACAGGCAGATGGGGTCGTAACTTACCGGGCCATAGACCGCATCTTGAAAATCGATAATGGCGGGGCTGGCGACATTACTACAGTCATCACTGCTGCACATCAAATTGCGGGGCATATAGTCGCGGTGCACAAACACTAGTCCCTGGTTGGTGATATTGGCCAGCAACTGCTCGCTTAAAGAGGCTAATAAATCCTTAATCTCTGCCTGCAGGCTTTCACCCAACTGCTGGCCTAAGTGGCGTTCAATATACCACTGCGGGAATAAATCCAGCTCTCGACGCAGCATTGTTTCATCATAAAGCGGCAAACCTTCACTGCAGGTATGGGCCTGCATACGTACTAAGGCGGTCACTGCCGCGGCCATTAGCGGCTCGGCATTATGCTCGTTTATCGCCTGCAAATAGGTGTGTAAGCCTAAATCGCTAAGCAGTAAAAAGCCTTGGGCCTCATCATAGGCAATGATGTCGGGCACGGTCAGCCCGGCCTGTGCTAAACGCTGAGCCACATCGATAAAAGCGGGGTTATTCTCGGTACCGGGGGGGGCATCCATACCTATAATGCTGCGCTGATCAGCTAATTGATAACGGAAATAACGCCGAAAACTGGCATCGCCAGAGGCTGGCAGGCCTGTTACCGGCCCCCCTAATTGGCTACTGGCCCACTGCTCTAAAGCTTGCTGTCGCTGATCTTTTACTGACACTCACTCACCACACGCTGCTGATTAATAGAACCTTGCTTACGCTAATGGCGTCACTATAACTGAAACCACCCTAAGATAAATCCTCCAAGCTAATACAAGCCGGCAGCAAGCAGGCAATTTATAACGGAATGCTTTATTATGCCCACTTCCATCACAGAGCTTGTTATTGCCAAGCTTGTTATTGCCAACCCAGCCCGTGCTGTTATCGCCGGTAAATAAAATACACTCTATGGCCGCAGTAAATACCTCAACTACGTCGCTTTTTCGCCCAACTACTGTAGCGACCGCCCTCGCCCTATGCGCCAGCATCAACCCCGCCATGGCTAACGATTATTCAGCCTGGGACTGGCTACCCGAACAAGAGCTCAACGACCAACAACGCTGCCAGATGGGCACCGGCTGTAAAGGCGCGTATGTAGAGCCCATAGCCGATTGGCCCGATGCCCAGCTACCGCCTGAAGAGGCTGCCTTACACGCGGGTGCCAACCAGTCATCGATGACTGACGACTTGGTAGAGCTCAATGGCGAAGTGATAATAAGCAAAGGCCAACGCCGTATTAGCGCCGACAGCGCTACCCTTAATCGTCTTAGCAACATACTCAACCTCAAAGGCCATGTAGAAGTGCGTGAGCCCGGGGTATTGTTACGCTGTGATGCCGGCCAAATTAATACCAATAACGGCCTAGGGTCTTTTAGCAACGCCCATATACTCAATCACGATACCGGCCTGCGCATTAGCGCCGAACAGGCCGAGCACCCCAGCGAATTCAGCTTTACCTTTAGCGGCGCACGCTACACTCAATGCACCCCCGATGATGAAGTGTGGGTGATTAGCGCAGGGCAATTAGAGCTAGATCAGGCCGCCGGCTGGGGCAGCGCTGAAGATGTAGTGCTGCGGGTAAAAGATATACCGGTGTTTTACAGCCCCTACCTCAGCTTCCCCATAGATGAGCGCAGAAAAACCGGCTTTTTATGGCCCACCATCGCCAGCAACAATGGCAGCATGGACTTATCCCTGCCCTATTACCTCAATATTGCCCCCAACTTTGACGCCACCCTTACTCCGCGTAAGGTAGGCTCACACGGTAATATGCTGGAAGCTGAAACCCGTTATTTAAATGAATACAGCTTCTGGACCTTGGCCGGCTCGCAGCTCAATGACGATGAGCTAGACGGTGAAAAGCGCTGGTTGGGTAATGTGCAAGAAAGCGGCCGCCTAGGCGAATACTGGAGCCACCGCATAGACTACAGCAAGGCCAGCGACAGCGATTATTTGAGCGACTTTAGCTTCGACAGCATTAACACCCAAAGGCAAAACAACCTAGCCCAAACCGGCACGGCCAACTTCCACTCGCAATATTGGCGCGGGCAAGTGCTGGTGCAAGAGTATCAAAACTTGGACGACGATTATGACTCGCCCTATAAACGCCTGCCACAAATTAGCCTGAGCAATCAAAGCCAGGGGGTAAACTTTAGCCCCGATTATTCGCTGTCGTTACAATTCACCGAATTTGACCACGAAGAGTCGAAAGAAAAAGGCGGCAGCTTTGACAGCGGCCAGCGCCGTTACGCCGAAGCCGGGGTTAGCTTCCCTATGCGTTGGGCACCGGGTTTCATTATCCCCAGCACCAAAATACGACACGTCAGCTACCAACTAGACGGTTTGCAAGCTAGCGAAGACGATAGCCCCGAAGCCACCGTAGCCTCAGGCTCGCTGGACATGGGCCTGATCTTTGAACGCCCCTTCAGTGATAGCAGCTACAACCAAACTCTAGAGCCTCGCCTTTACCATTTATACAGCGACTACGAAGAGCAAAGCCAGCAACCTGACTTTGATAGCAAGGCGCTAAGCTTTAGTTACAACCAATTATTCAGAGACAGCCGATTTATCGGCCATGACCGTTTAGACGATGCCAACCAAACCTCAGTGGGCGTCACCAGCCGCTATATCGATCAAAAAAGCGGCTTGGAAACTCTCACCCTAAGCGCGGGGCAAACCTTTTACTGGCAGGACAGGCGTATACAAGAAGACCTCAGCAACAGCCCCCTCAGCCAAGACAACTCGCAGCTCGCCACCGAAATACGCTACCAACCCCACGCCAACTTCTGGTTAAATAGCACCAGCCTGTGGGACACACGCCAAGACAAAATGGATGAGTTTACGATTAGCGGCCAATACAACAATGACAAAGCGCTATTAAACGTGGGCTACCGTTTTCGCCGTGAGGATCCAGACACCAGCAGTATTGAAGCCTTGGAACAAGCCGACATATCCACAGTCATAGCCCTTAACGATAGGTGGCAGGCCATGGCCAAGTTTCAATATGACGTCGCCGAAGATCGCTCACTAGAAGATTTATTCGGCATAGAGTATCAAGACTGCTGCTGGCTAGCTCGCATTGTTTACCAGCGCGCGGTCAAAAACGTAAACTCCAGTAGTAGCCTGGACACCGAGCGCGATCATAAAATCGTTTTACAATTTCAATTAAAAGGCCTGGGCGGCATAGGCAACAAAGCCATACGTCTACTACAGGAAAGCATTTTAGGATATGAAGAACGTGAATAAAAAAACATTAGCCAGTACCCTCTTACGCCCTTTGTTACTAGGCGGTTTATTCAGCCTAGCAAGCCTGAGTTATAGCCAAGGTTCAGAAGCCGTTATCAGCACCCCCATAACACTGGACCGCATTATCGCCATCGTTGATGACGATGTTATTTTAGCCAGCGAATACCGCGAGCGTTACGAATCGGTCAAGGCTAACTTTGACGGCACCCAGCAAGCCCTGCCCGACGATAAAGAACTGCAGCGGCAAATACTGGATCAGTTGGTTTTAGAAAGCATACAACTGCAAATGGCCTACCGCGCCGGCGTGCGCATTAGCGACGAACAACTCAACGAAACACTGGGCCGCATCGCGCAACAAAACCGCGTAACTGTGGCGCAGTTTAAAACCATGCTAGAAAAAGAAGGCCGCTCTTATATCGCGGTGCGAGAACAAATTCGTAAAGATCTATTAATACAACGCGTGCAAAGCGGCAACGTCAGCCGCCGCATCCAAATTAGCGATCAGGAAATCGAAAACTACCTAAGCTCAGAAGAGGGCAGAAAACTCACCGCCCCCGAGTACCGCTTTTTACATGCACTAATTCCACTGGCCAGCGATGCAGGCCAAGCACAAGAAATTAAAGCCCAAGAGTATGCCTATGCGCTGACTCAAAAAGTCCGCAAGGGCGCTGAATTTAACAAAGTGGTAGGCGATGGCGGCCCTTACAATATTAATAGCAGCGATTTAGGCTGGCGCAAACTGGATGACTTACCCGATTTTTTAACCGAGTCGGCTACCACCTTAGATCAAGGCCAAGTTGCCGACCCCATACGCAACGCCAGTGGCTTTCACATCGTGCAACTGCTTAGCAAGCGCGGCGACGGCGAAATTATTCCGCAAACCCAGGCCAGACACATTTTATTAAAACCTTCAGCCATACGTGACGACAAAGCTACCGAAGCCGAAGTCAAAGCCCTGCGCCAACGCATACTCAACGGTGAAGATTTTGCCGAACTGGCCCGTGAATTTTCTGAAGACATAGGCTCAGCCAGCGAAGGCGGTGACCTGTCGTGGACCAACCCCGGCCAGTTAGTACCCGAGTTTCAAAAGGCCATGGACAGCACCAAAATTGACGGTGTCAGCCCCGCTTTCCGCAGCCAATACGGCTGGCATATACTGCAAGTATTAGGGCGTCGCGACAAAGACGTTACCGAGGACATGCGTCGCCGTATTGCAGGCAACCACTTGCACGATCGTAAATTTAAAGACGAACTACAAATTTGGCTACAACAAATTCGCGACGAAGCCTACGTCGACTACAAGTAAGCAAATAAACATCTAAACAGATAAACCGCAGCCCACCATGACTCTACGCATAGCATTAACCGCCGGCGAACCTGCCGGCATAGGCCCCGACCTCTGTGTGCAACTCGCACAGCAAACGCTAAATATAGAATTAGTGGTCATTGCCGACCCCGAGCTGCTGCAGCAACGCGCCCAGCAATTACAACTGCCGCTGCGCATACGGCTGTTCGATGCCGATGCGCCAGTACAGTGCAGTGTAGCCGGAGAACTGTGTGTTATGCCCATAGCACTGCGCCAGCCCTGTCAGGCGCAGCAACTCAACCCGGCCAATGCCAGCTATGTGTTAGACACTTTACAAGCCGCTATCGATGGCTGCGTCAACAAAGACTTTGCCGCTATGGTCACCGCCCCCGTGCATAAGGGCGTGATTAACGATGCCGGCATCGCCTTTAGCGGCCACACCGAATTTTTAGCCCAGCAAACCAATACACCACAAGTGGTGATGATGCTGGCCACCGAAGGGCTACGAGTCGCCCTAGTCACCACCCATTTACCGCTCAGCGCCGTACCTGCTGCCATCACCGGCGAGCTAGTGAGCAGCGTTACCCGTATCTTGCACCGCGACTTACAGCAGCAATTTGGCATCGACCAGCCGCGCATTATCGTGCTGGGACTTAATCCCCACGCGGGCGAAAGCGGCCACATGGGCCGTGAAGAAATAGACATCATAGAACCCTGCCTGCAACAGCTGCGCGCAGAGGGCATAAACTTACAGGGGCCACTGCCCGCCGACACCGCCTTTAACGAAAAATACCTGCAGCACTGCGACGCTGTGCTAGCGATGTATCACGACCAAGGCCTGCCAGTACTTAAATACAAGGGCTTTGGCCAAGCGGTAAATATCACCCTAGGGCTGCCGATAATTCGTACCTCGGTAGACCACGGCACCGCCTTAGATTTAGCCGGCACCGGCAAAGCCGATGGCGGCAGCTTACAAACTGCGCTTAACTATGCCATTAGCATGGCGACAAATGCTGAACGCTAAGCAGCAATCTTAAAAACTAGCACCTGATACCTACACCACATCTAACACTGATACCTTTATATGACAGAGCATCGCGCCAGAAAACGCTTCGGCCAAAACTTTTTAACCGACCACGGTATTATTCACCGTATAGCTCGCTCTATTAAAGCTGGGCCTAACGATCACCTAGTAGAAATTGGCCCCGGCCAAGGCGCCTTAACCGACGAACTATTAGCCGCCGGCGCACCGCTGGATGCCATAGAGCTAGATCGCGACTTAGTGCCCATACTGCAGCAGCGCTTTGCCGACGAGGCGCACTTCACTTTGCACCAAGGTGACGCACTGGCCTTTGATTTTGCCTCACTGCAAAAAAACGATGAGCAACTGCGCATAGTAGGCAACCTGCCCTATAATATTTCTACACCGTTAATCTTTCACCTGCTAACTCATCAGCACCTGATTAAAGACATGCATTTTATGCTGCAGCTGGAAGTGGTGCAGCGTATGTCGGCACAACCCAGTACTAAAAACTACGGCCGCCTAGGCATCATGTGCCAATACTATTGCAAGGTAGAAATGCTGTTTGAAGTACCGCCTGAATCCTTTGACCCCAAGCCCAAGGTGCAGTCGGCGATAGTGCGGCTCACGCCGCACCAAGAACTGCCCCATGTCGCCAAGGACTTAAGCAAACTCGATAGCGTACTACGCACCACGTTTAATATGCGGCGTAAAACTTTACGCAACTCGCTTAAACAATTGTTTAGCGAGGCCGATATAGAGGCTTTAGGTATAGACCCCAGCGCCAGGCCTGAAACTCTCAGCCTGGAAGAATTTGTTCGGCTCAGCAACGCAATAAGTTAATACTATGACCGCCACCCCCAGTTCACATCCTATTGTTATAGACGTAGCCACGGCCTTTTTAGCGGAGCAATCAGCCCCTAAATACCAACGCTATGCCTTCTCTTATACCATCACCATTAAAAATGATGGCGATGAAAACGTGCAACTATTAAGCCGCCACTGGTTAATTACCGACAGCGACAACCGCGTGCAGGAAGTGCGCGGAGAAGGCGTAGTCGGGCAACAGCCCACCATCGCCCCCGGCGAGAGCTACCAGTACACCAGCGGTGCTCTGTTAGAAACCGCAGCCGGCACTATGGAAGGCAGCTACCAAATGATTAGCGCCAGCGGTGAATTATTTGAGGCCCCTGTCGCCACCTTTTCACTGATACACCCATCGGCGCTACACTGATAAGCAAGCTAACAACAGTCACTATAAAACAGAAGAGCACACTATGACCCGCTACGCCGTAGGCGATCTACAAGGCTGTTTAAAACCTCTGCAGTGTTTGCTGCAAAGGGCGGGCTTTAAGCCGCAGCAAGATCAACTCTGGCTGGTCGGCGATTTAATCAACCGCGGCCCCGAGTCTTTAGCGACGCTACGTTTTTTAAAATCTTTGGGCGACAGCACTCGCATAGTCTTAGGCAACCACGACTTACATTTTTTAGCCATCGCCTATGGTACGTCTACCCCTAGACCTCACGATACTTTGGATGAATTATTACAGGCCCCCGACCGGGATGAGTTAGTGGCGTGGTTAATTCAGCAGCCGTTAATGCACCGCGACCCCAGCGGCGATTACTGCATGAGCCACGCCGGCATCGCACCGCAGTGGTCTATTGATGAAGCAGAAGGCTACGCCCGCGAAGTAGAACAGATATTACAAAGCGATAAGGCTATCGACTTTTTTAAGCATATGTATGGCAACAACCCAGCGGGCTGGCAACAGGATTTACAGGGCTGGCCGCGCTACCGCACCATCACCAATTATTTTACCCGCATGCGTTACTGCGGCCCTCAGGGCGAGCTAGACTTAAACAACAAAAGCAATGTCGCCCCAGCAAACTTTCACCCGTGGTTTAGCCACCCACTGCGCAGCACTCAGCAGCAACAAATCATCTTTGGCCACTGGGCAGCGCTGCAAGGAAAAACCAACACCGATAATATTTTTGCCCTAGACACCGGCTGCGCCTGGAAAGGACATATGTCACTGATGAATTTAGAAACACAAAAAATAGAGACCTGTGATTGTAAGGGCAGTCTCTAGTTCCTAAAATCTTTTACTAGCGACTAGCGACTGTCAACTAGAGACTGCTCCTAGAATTAACCGCAACCCCACCAACACCAACACCGCAGCAAACAAGCGCTGCAGCCAAACCGTATTGCCAGCAAAACGTTGCTGCATAAATCCTTGGCTTAATAATAACGCGACTAAGCAATACCACAGGCCGTCCACTACTGTAACCGTAGCCACTAAGATGCCCTTGTGCAGCCAAGTTAAATCGGCATGTAAAAACTGGCTAAATAAGGCGGTAAAAAATATCAGCAGCTTGGGGTTTAAAAAGGCGATCAAAAAACCTTCCCTAGCACTACTAACAGTTGCCTGCTGGCGAGGCTGCTCACCGGCCTGAGGGCTATTGGCAGCACGCAACACATTGAAGCCTAGATAGATTAGGTATAAGGCCCCGGCAATTTTAATCAGCCAAAATACCGTAGGCATAGCCAACATTAATACCGCCAGGCCGGTTACTGTTAGCAGCGCATAAACCCCCACCCCCAAGGCATGAAATAGCGCCGTCACCGCCCCCTGAGCAAAGCCACCCCTCAGCGTGTTTTGCACCACCACCGCCAAGCTGGGGCCAGGCATAGCCGCCCCCAAAGCACACACCAACAGCAAAGACGACCACTGCGTTAACGTCATTTAACACCTCTATAACAAATATATGCACACAAACTTGCAGGCTAAGTTAGCCCCGACTAATCTTAGCTGTGCAATAAACCAACAATACGCACCGCTTTTAGCCATAACAATCATAATAAGCTCTATAGCCCGGAGACAACACCATGCGAAAAATTAACGTCAGCAAAGCACTACTCCCCACCTTAATCGCCACCGCCGTCAGCAGTGTAAGCTATGCGGCGCCAGCACTGGAAGAAGTGATGGTCACGGCCACTAAGCGCAGCGTGTCCATCCAAGACGTACCTTTCTCGATTAACGCGCAATCGCAGGCAGATATACAACGCTCTGGCGCTGGCGGCCTAGAAGACTTATCTAGAAACATTGCAGGCCTAAGCATCCAAAATTTAGGCCCAGGCCAAAGCCAAGTAGCGATACGAGGTGTTTCAGCAGGTCAAATCGTTCGTGACCAGCCAGGTGTTAAAGAACAGGTAGGCGTATATCTTGACGAGTCAGTTATATCACTTTCACTGTTCACGCCAGACTTTGACCTATTCGACTTGAATCGAGTAGAGACACTGCGCGGCCCCCAGGGAACCTTGTTTGGTTCAGGCTCAGTTGGCGGCACACTACGCTACATTACTAACCAGCCAAACTTTGATGAAGTAGAAGGCCTGCTCGAGGCGGACTTACATACGGTAACTGACGGTGAGGAAGGCGGCCATTTAAAAGGCGCCATTAATATTCCTTTATCAGACACTGTTGCCGTTCGCGCTGTAGGCTACCACACCGAATACGCGGGCTACATTGACGCCCTAGGTGAAGGAGGCAGCAAAAAAGAAGACGTTAATTCCGGTACGCGTAGCGGCACTCGCATCACCGTTAAGTTTCAGCCTTCTGAGAAATTAACGATAACACCTAGGGTTGTTTACCAAGAAATAGAAGCCGACGGCAACAACCGCCAAGAAGTTTATAACCTCTATGCCAATCCATACACAACAACTCGGCCGGCTATTCAGCTAGATGAGCGAGAGCAGTATTTACTACTAGACGAAAGTTTTTCCGATGAGACCCTAGTTACCGATTTAGTCGTTAATTACAGCTTTGATGACTTCGATCTAACATCAATAACCAGTTATACCGAGCGCGACATTTTAGTGAGTCGTGATGCTAGCGCCTTAACCGGTAGTGTTTCGGCCGATTTTGGCCTGCCAGACGCAGGCATTTTGCTACCATCCAACCTTCGTGACACAACAGATGTAGAGCAAACAACCCAAGAGCTGCGCTTGAGCTCTACCAATGACAGCCCGCTACAGTGGGTTGCTGGAGTCTTTTATGCCGATACTGATCGCGCATACACCCAACGGCTACCCACTCCAGGTTATGACGCTTACGGCAGCCTCATCGAGACAAATCTAGTACTACCCGTTGGCACTTACTTAGCATTAGCAAACGGATTCCCTGCCAACTCCCCCTATAATGCCGATCTGTCTTACACATTAGAACAAACCGCTATTTTTGGTGAAGCCTCGTACGACATTAGCGATCAGCTACAATTAACACTAGGCACACGCTTTTATGACTACGAAGAGTCACGTAAACACTCTACTGGCGGCATCTTTTCTAACGCAGACCCTGTAAGCAGTGAAAAAACCGCTTCCGATGGTTTTACTTCGCGCATAATGGCCAGCTACGACCTTAATGACGACACCACCTTCAATACCCAAATATCTCAAGGCTTCCGCCTTGGCGGTGTCAACGACCCACTTAACGAAAGTCTTTGCCAAGGAAACGACTTAGCCACTTTTGGTGGATTCCAAGCCTATGATGATGAAACTCTGACAAACTATGAAGTAGGTGTTAAATCTAAAGTTGGTAGCTCAATGACCTTCAATGCCGCTGCATTTTATGCCGACATTAAAGATCTTCAAGTTACCCTAGATGCAGGATCTTGCTCTTCACGTATTTCATTCAACGTACCCGAGGCACATACTGTGGGTATAGAACTTGAATTAAAAGCTCAACCCATGGAAGGCTTAGAGCTCACAGTCGCTACAAGCTTCATTGAATCAGAATTCGACTCTACGGTTAAGGATGGTGACGGCAATGTTCTTGGTGGCGTTAAAGACGGCAACAGCTTAGCCTCTGTTCCAGAGTTTCAAATTGCCGCAACAGCAAGTTATTACTTTGCTGCCGATGCCTTAGTTTCTGGTGCAGAAGCCTTTATCTCAGCAACGATTCAGCATGTTGGTGAACGCTACACCCAACCTAGTGATCAAGTCGCTGGTGCAGGTAATTTTACCCACGGCTATACTTTCGGCGGAGCAGTAGGTGATGAAACAACGTCTGTAGATCTAGAACTTGAATCCTACGAACTGCTTAACTTAAGCGCTGGATTAATTAATGGCGAATGGGAGACCGTTGTTTACGTTAATAACGTCGCCGATGAAAACGTAAATCAATCTTTTGATAGAGAACGTGGTGGTAAAGCACGCTTAGGCTTCCGTACTAATCAACCTCGCACCGTTGGTGTAACAGTACGTAAGAGCTTCTAAACTTAAAACAGCATTCAAAGGGCGCTACGGCGCCCTATTTTATTACCCGCTTTTATCCTCAAGGAATAAGCCAACCATAAAGCTAGCGACTATAGACCAGCGACTGTAAACTATCCCTCATGAAAATTTACTTAGTCGGCGGCGCCGTACGCGATACTTTATTAGGTTATCCCTTCCACGAACGCGATTGGGTAGTGGTGGGGGGCACCCCACAACAACTGCTAGCCCAAGGCTACCAACAGGTGGGCAAAGACTTTCCGGTTTTTTTACACCCGAAAACAAAAGAAGAATATGCGCTGGCACGCACCGAGCGCAAAAACGGCCAGGGCTATACCGGCTTTGCCTGCTACAGCGCCCCCGATGTTAGCTTGGAAGACGACCTACTGCGCCGCGACCTTAGCATTAATGCCATCGCCCAAGATGAACAGGGTAACATCATAGACCCCTACAATGGGCAACTAGACATCGCCGCCAAGAAACTGCGCCATGTATCGCCCGCTTTTGCCGAAGACCCACTGCGGGTTTTGCGCACCGCCCGCTTTTTAGCGCGCTACCACCACCTGGGTTTTACTGTAGCCGATGAAACCCTGCAACTCATGCAGCAACTTAGTGATAGCGGCGAATTAACCCAGCTTAGCCGCGAACGTATTTGGGTAGAAACCGAGAAAGCTTTACACGAGCGCTCCCCAGAGCAATATTTTTTATGCCTGCAGCACTGCGGTGCCCTGCAACAACTCTACCCCGAGATGCCCACGCTAACCCCGCAAAGTCTGCAACGCCTGCAACAAGCACGTAAAAGCTGCAATAGCAGTCAGCTGTTTGCCTTGCTGTTTTATCAAGCTGAAAATAATAATTTACTTAAGCAACTTAAAAGCATAAAAGTTCCTAACGAAGTTGCTGAACTTTGCCAATTACTACAACAACACGCTGATTTAGTACTTGCCGAACAACTCAGCGCCGAGCAAATATTACTATTACTACAACACTGCGATGGTTATAGACGCGGGCAACGCTTTACTGATTTTTTACATTGCTGCCAACAAATAAACAGCCACAATCAAGCCGATAAACTCAAGCAGGCTTTAACACTATGCCTTTCGGTTGATGCCAAAGCGCTTGCGGCGCAGGGCCTAAGCGGTAAAGATATAGCCCAAGCTATTCAGCAACAACGATTAGCCATAGTTAGCAATATGCTTAGCGAGACAGCACCATGAGCAACCCACCCGTAGCCCTTATCACCGGCGGCGCCCAGCGCATAGGCGCAGTAATATGCAAAGTCTTGCACGCGCAAGGCTTTAATATTGTTGTTCATTACAAAAATTCAAAACAGCAGGCCACAGACCTTTGTAATGAGCTAAACGTAGGCCGCCGTAACTCAGCCATTAGCCTTGCTGCATCTTTAGATAACCACAACGCTATTAAAAACGTAATCGAACAGGCCGCCTTACAATGGGGCCGCTTAGACGCACTGGTTAACAATGCCTCTAGTTTTTACCCCACGCCCGTAGCCAATGCTAACGAGCAACAATGGGATGATTTATTCAACAGTAATGTGAAAGGCGCGTTTTTTCTTAGTCAGGCCGCGGCACCGTATCTACAAAAAAATAAAGGCTGCATCGTCAACATCGTCGACATACATGCACAAAAACCCTTAAAAGAACACAGCCTGTATTGCATGGCGAAAGCGGCACTGGCCATGATGACGCAAACTCTAGCCAAAGACCTACCCCCCGTACGCGTCAACGGTGTAGCCCCCGGCGCCATACTCTGGCCAGAGCAACAGGGCAAAAGCGTACTCAGTGATGAAGAAAAACAACACATTACCCAAAAAATCCCCCTAGGCCATGCCGGCTGCCCAGAAGATATAGCCAAAACGGTATTGTTTTTAATTAAAGATGCACCCTATATTACCGGGCAAATTATTAGCGTAGATGGTGGGCGTAGCTTGGGGGTATAATTCGGGGCCTCGCCTCTAGATAATAAAGACTTAACGTTGTCACTCTCACAGCCATCGACATCTAAAACACATACGAGACAATCGTTATATAACGTAATTACAGATGAATAATAACTTATATATGAAAACCGCTACCTAACACAAGTTCCGTCAGCATGCAATTACCAGCTCGATAAATTCGCTTACCTATCATTTAGATGTATGCTATAAACATTACATCTTACTCCAGATATTACCCATTTCACTTTCAAATAAATAAAAGATTGAAACAATGGACTCCAATTTACCCTCTCAAGCAAGTTTACCGAATGATTTTGCAAACTATGCCATGGACCTTATTAGCAGCCTCATTCCAGTTTCTGCCTTAAGCTTTTATTTTATCGACCCCCACATGCACACCAAAGGCTTTATCGGCGTAAATGTTGAACCGGGTATTGAAAAAGAATACAAGAAAAGGTTTTTACACATTGACCCATTACACCCTAGAAATTTCGAAAACAATGAAACCACCGTAGTTTGCAGCCATGAATTTATGCCTCACCAGCGTTGGATAAAAACGCTTTTTTACCAAGAATTCATGCTACCCAAAGGATTCACCTACAGCACAGATATATTTTTTCGCAACGACCAGGGCATTATCGCCGCACTTCTGACAACGCGAAAAGAAAGCCTAGGAAAATATCAAAAACATGAAATAGAATTATTACAAGGTGCGCAGCGATTTATAGAATTTTCTCTAAACAAAATATATCTTCCGCCTCGCATATCAGAACGATCGTATGTGAAACATACCTATGGATTAACTAAAAGGGAGTTAGATGTTTTGGAATGCGCAATGACAGGACTAACTAATAAGATCATGTGCGAAAACCTAGATATGCGCCTACCAACACTGCGAACTCACCTGCACCATATATTTGATAAGGTTGGCGCAAGCACTACCAGTGAGTTAATTGCACGTATTTTTCGTGAGCTATCGGATCAAGACAGAAGCATGAAACCCAACTAAGTGGATTCTGACCTTACTCAAATAATACGCCGCTTTAAATTATAACAGCATAGCCTTAAGCATTATTTAAGGGAGCCAGAGCCCCCCTTAAATCCTGTCACCACAACTTTAATTACCCCCCTCATATCATTAACAATAACGTCAAAAAATAAGGGGGCCATACTAAAACTAGAAGTTATAAGAAGCCGTCACCCCATACCAACGCGGTGCAGCAAACACAGATTCGTTAAATGGCGTACCACCAACAACATCAGCGCCAGCTAAATCAAGATTATAAATACGGTATTTTGTATTCGTAACATTCTTAACCCATAGCATAACTTTCCAATCACCATCCTCATCTCCAAAAGCAAAATTAACATTACTAATAACGTGAGCCTTTTCAAAAGAGGCTGGAGCATTCGTGGTTTCCAAATACTGATCACCATTGTAGTTAAAATCAAACTGTGCCGACATCAAACCACCTAAGGCCAACCACTCATAACGGGCCAAACCATTAATACTGACTTTAGGCGCCATGGGCAGCTCGGCATCAACCTCTACACCTTCAATAACGGCCGGTACATTCTTCACTTCAGAATCAACCACTGACACCCCCAGCATTACGTCCCAGCCTTCAGCAGGCAAGAGAGTAAACTCTAACTCACCGCCCACAGCCTTGGCATCACGATTAACCACTGTTTGTATAAAGTTTGTAGTAGAAAAGGATTGATAGTCTTGGTAATCATAATAAAAGGCTGTGGCATTTAACCGCGCGGCACCATCCAGAAAACTTATTTTTGTTCCCAACTCATAAGAGTAAAGGGTTTCTTCATCGTGCTTTAAAACACCTGCAGGTATCTCACCGGTACTAAAATCAACAACATCAACAAAGAAGGATGGTGTCACCCAGTTGCCGCCTTTGATACCCCGATTCCATGCAATAAAAGTCAGCGTATCTTCATTAGGACGCCAATCCAGTTGCACCCTCGCAGCCCAATCACCATAATCAATTTCGTCCTCGTAGTCTGCTACAAACACAGGCTCAAAACCGGCTCCAAAATTCAGAATACGCTGCCCCGAATATTCAAAGTCTTTGTCATCTTGGGACCAACGATAACCCGACACCAACGTCAACTCATCGCTCAGGTCCAACTCATATTGTCCAAACACCGACCAGTTAGTAGCGTCAAGGTCGTTCTGCATATCAAACCCGCCCTCTACACCACCACCTCCCTCGGCAATAAATCCGCGAACGGTGGCAGAATTTTCTTGGGCGAATGACAAATAATACAAGCCCGTTTGCCAGCGCGAACTTTCGTCTGAGCCTGACAAGCGAAACTCTTGCGACCACTGCCTATGATCGGAGTCAGCACCAAAAATAAAAATAGGAGCGGCTCTAGCATCGGCATCCTCAATATACTCTTTATCATTAGACATATAATTACTGATAGAAACTAATTCTAAATTGTCAAAGTTCCAAGTCAGTTTTACTGTCGTAGATAGATTTTCCCGATTTAAAAATCCGTCGGTATCCGAGTTAATCTCGTGCACATCGTGTTGCCTGCCGATGTTACCTAAACCTGTTTCCGGATCGGGTACTGATGGGGCAAATTTATATGCCCCGGTAGGCACATCGTCATCTTCTGCATAAGCCACTTTCACCCAAACATCCAGATCTTCTGTCGCATCAATCTGCAACTGACCTTTTGCTGCATAGCCATCTAAACCACCAGAATCGCGCCCTCCTGGGAATTGGTTTTCCAAGTATCCATCAGATGTTTCCCAGCGCGCCGATAAGCGACCAAGCACTTTGTCGCTGAGTGCGCCACTGACAGCCCCTTCCGCGCTATATTTCTCATATTCAGCTGCAGTAACTTCTACGTAGCCCTCAAACTCTTCCGTTGGTTTTTTACTAATAAAGTGAACCAAACCACCCGTAGCATTTCGCCCAAATAAAGTTCCTTGCGGCCCTCTTAACACTTCAGCTCGCTCGGTATCAAATAACTGACCGTTGACGGCATTCATGCTCACGATGTAGGCATCGTCCACATAAGTCGCTACAGGCGCTTCCAAATTGTCCGAGAAATTATTTTGGGAGATACCACGCAGATTAAAAATAGTGATCGCGGGGCTAAAGGTATTGATATTAAAACCCGGTATCTGCTGAGTAATTTCAACGGTATTGGTAACGCCTAATGCTTTTAATTGATCACCCTGAAATGCCGATACAGATATACCCACATCCTGTATAGACTGCTCCCGTTTCTGTGCCGTAATAACAACCTCTTCTAATACCGAAGCCTGAGCTTCTTGCACAGCAAAATTTGAACCCGCCAAAGCTGCCCCCATTGATAAAACTAAATTGAGTTTTCTATTTTTTCTGATATCTAAGCTTGCATTCATCGTAAACTCTCCTATTTCACATAGAGTTGTTATTTTTTATTAGCAGCGTTTTTAAATTTACATAGTTCTACCGCTCAAACCATATACCCAGCCAACACTAGCGGTAATCATCAGAAAGTATGATATGCGGATATTAAAATCTCGCTACTACTAACAAACCACACTGCTTATTCACTAAAGAAATAAGTAACCTATGCGCACAAGAAGCTATACATTTCTTATAACTATAACGGCTAAATGTTGCAACAAAGGGCCATTGTCCAAAACTAGGGTTTGCACAAAGATGATTGCCCTCTCACGCCTCAATACATACACCATATCGGCCATCCATCCTTAATTATCATCACTTTTGACGATAGGTATTAACAACCCAGAATTTATACTCGACCTATACTTCCTCGCAATAGCCATAAACAAGATGGAAGACTGCGATCCTACGAATTAACACGCTGATGAGCTTATTAGCAGGTCATCAGAGGAGAATATGCATGAGATTTTTTTCCTATAATAAACGCCCTGTACATATGGGCCCCCTGCCTATTGAAACACTACGCCGCGTTGCTAGTGATGTTGACCTAAGCTCGGTGACTACCCGCCCTCAACTCAATTTTCAAAACACCGACAACCCCAACTCGCTAATTAACGCGATGCGAACCTATGCGAAATATATGGACGCTGCGCGAAATGGCATGGTTTCGGAGCAGCAGCCCGACATACCATCCTGCCCTGAGGAACGCAGCAAACAAGTTAAGTCCATGTGTTATTTCATGGACGCACTACATGTAGGCTGCAGCGCTGTCACGCCAGCGTTATTGCTCACTAAACCTTATATCAATAAGGATTTAGATGAGGTACACCAAGAACTAAGCGAACTGCCGGCAGATAGGCCTGGGTTTCATCATCATATTGCTCACGGTTTACAGGATGGCATTGATCAAAATAACCAAGGTATAGATACGCATACTCATGCAGTGGTTATTGCTTACAGCCATTCCCGCGAACTTAAACCTACTGAAGCCGGCTTTGATTGGCTGTTTGGAACGGGCCGACATTGCGCCAGCCTTCGCGCTGCTGAAACAGCTATTGTTTTAGCCAACTATTTACGTGCACTAGGCTTTGAAGCTAGAGCGCACACAGAGTCCACCACGGATATTGATTTAGCTAAGGCGGCTGTTGCGGCTGGCGTTGCCGATGTGCGGTCCGACGGTGAGGCTTATCACCCCTACCTAGGCAAACAATTTTCTCTCTCTGTGGTCACCACCACAATGAAACTTAGCGCCGATAAGCCCTTAGCTCGCCGCAACATGAAAGATAGTTTTAAATCTCACGGCCCAACATGGTGGCTAGGTGGCGGCCTAGGCAAAGGGATGGGGACAATAAAGAACGCTTTTAATTTAGACCCTTATAAAAACAGGAGTTTTGAGTCGGATACCTATGGTATGCATAAAATGAAACGCCAAGACACGCCTACCAGTTTGATTGATGAAGCCAGAATCCCTCGCCTGCCTAAACGCTCAGATATGTTTTGGCGCGGCAATTACGGCGATATGGGCAAGGCTGTGCAAGACTCCTGCATTGATGAATTTTGCGTAGTAAAAACTGCAGCCGGAGAAGCACAATATGGTTTGATTGGCGCCATGCACTTGCTAGAGCGTCGCGAGCCCGCAGCCACAGTCACAGCAGGGCATGAAGACCCAGACATGAACGCGAGTAAGATTAAATCCGCGCTGCATTTTATCGGCGTAGATATGGTTGGTATCTCCAAGGCCCCCGACTGGGCCTGGTACTCCCACGACCTAAACGGCTCTGAGATAATCCCTACACAGGCTAACGCCATCACCCTGCTAATAGACCAGGGCCATGAAACCATGGATGGCGCCAGCGGCGATGATTGGATAGCAGGGTCACAAAGCATGCGCGCTTATTTACGCGGCATGGTCCTAGGCGGTATCGTCGCTGAGCAAATCCGTAACCTCGGCTATAGCGCATCCACTCATAGCGTGGTCGACAGTGACGTAATACACCCCCCTTTAGTTTTACTGGCAGGGTTAGGAGAAATAAGCCGCATAGGTGATACGGTACTCAACCCGTTTCTAGGCCCGCGTTTAAAATCGCTAATTATCACTACCGACATGCCATTAACAGCCGACAAGCCTATAGACTTTGGCCTACAAGCCTTTTGTAATGCCTGTAAAAAATGCGCCCGTGAGTGCCCCTCTGGCGCTATTTCTGCGGGTCCTAAGGTGATGTTCAACGGTTACGAAATCTGGAAAGCCGATGTAGAAAAATGTGGCCGCTACCGCATGACTCAAGATCAAGGCGCCATGTGCGGCCGCTGTATGAAAACCTGCCCCTGGAACCTAGAAGGTCTGTTTGTCGAATCACCCTTCCGATGGCTAGCAATGAAAGTACCGCAATCGGCAAAATGGTTAACATGGCTAGATGACAAACTAGGTAACGGCAATATCAACCCCAGCAAAAAATGGTGGTGGGATGTTGAAACAACCCTCGAAGGCGTCAAACAAGTCGTACCTACTGAAAGGATAAACGTTCGAGCGCTAAACGTAGGCCTAGATCTTAAGTACGAAGATCAAACCCTAGCCTGCTACCCCGCGGATATGGCGCCAGCCCCGGTGCCGGTTGTGCAACACATGGATAGGGAAGCGGCTATAGAGCGCTATCAAAATTTACTATCACCCAAAGAGTATCAGGCCAAATTGGATGCCGGCGATACTGACAACCTCGTGCCCACTTACCAAATTCCCGCTGACACTCCCGAAGTACAATATCTGCGTATCAGCAAACGGGAAATGAGCTCGGAAGGCGTAGTTATATTCGAACTACAAAATCCAGATGGTAGTGATCTAGCCCCTTTCACAGCCGGCGCTCACATCGATTTGGTAATTGACGCTCCCTTTACCCGCCAATACAGCCTCGCCGGCGACCCTGCCGACCGCAAAAAATATGTACTAGGCATACTCAAAGAGCCAGAGGGACGCGGCGGCTCACTACGCGCCCACGAACGCTTATTTGAAGGTGCCATAGTGCCTGTTACTGGCCCGCGCAATCACTTCCCCCTAGAAGAAAGCGCCACAAACACACTTTTATTTGGCGGCGGCATAGGCATTACGCCTATGATAGCAATGGGCCATCAACTGCACGCTATAAACGCAAAGTTTGAACTGCACTACTGCGCTCGTTCACGACGCACCGCCGGCTTTATCGACGAGCTTATGGCCACCCCTTGGCACGATAGAGTTCAATTACATATCTCCGATGAAGGTAATCGCGCCGACCTTAAAGCACTAATCGGCGCACCAGAAGCGCATAAATATCTCTACACCTGTGGACCCAACAACTATATGGACTCAGTACTCTCTACCGGTGAAGAGCTAGGCTGGGCAGATGATAATCTGCGTAAAGAATATTTTTCAGCACCAGAACACGACAGCTATGAGAATTTTAGTTTTGAAGTCAAACTAGCCAAATCTGGGGTCAGTATTCAGGTTCCTGCCGACAAGACGCTGGCAGAAGCACTGGAAGCAAATCATATTCCCGTAACCACCAAATGCAGCGATGGTATTTGCGGCATATGCTCTACACCTTATCTACAAGGCGACGTAGAGCATAGAGATTTTGTACTTTCCAAGAAAGACCGTGAAAGTAACATTATCGTCTGCTGCTCAAGAGCAAAACCCGAAGGTGAGCCGCTGGTTTTAGACCTGTAAGAGGAGGCTTAATACCTAGCCACTTGTGGCTAGGTATTAAAGACTATGCACTAGAAACTTTAACCCCCTGCCACTCAAAATCTACCGGCCATAATTTTTGGCTGGCTTGGTCATATTCCTGCCACAGTTGCTGATAGCTGGTATGAGTTATGGGGTGTAGTAGATTGGGCGCTACGTTATAGAGCGGTAATAGTACAAAAGCATTATCTAAAATTTCGGGGCGCGGCAGTAACACTCCATCAACATCGCCGACCATATCATCGACGGTGAGTATATCGATATCCAGCGTACGCGAACTAAATTTAGGGCCGCCGCGCTTGCGACCATAATCATCTTCTATTTGTTTGAGCAAGGCCTGCAACTCACCCACCGAGTAAACACTTTCAAAACCGACCACTAGGTTGAGAAAATTATCACCCTCAAAACCTACCGCTACGCTTTCATACACGGGTGAAATAATCAGCTCACCCAAGTAGTGCTGCAGCGCATCTAACGAAGAAGCTATGTGGTGGTAGCGATGAGTGTTGCTGCCTATGCTCACAAATACTTGTGACATGTTAGCGTTCGCCTCGCTCGATAATGACACCCACATCTCTGGAGCCACGCACCGCGCCGGGCTTGCTAACCTGCAGCTTAAGCCAAGGCACTTTAAATTCTTCACGTATAATTTGTGCGCACTGCTCGGCCATGGTTTCTACTAATAAAAATTCGCTGGCCTCAATAAATGCAATTAAGCGCTTGGCCACTGCCTTGTAGTTTAAGGTGTGCGCAATGTCGTCAGTGGCCGCGGCTTGACGGATGTCGTGGCCCATTTCTACATTCAAACTAACGGTTTGTTTGATTTCACGTTCCCAATCATAAATACCGATGGTGGTTTCTATACATAAGTCGCGTATATAAATGATATCCATATTGAATCCTGTTACTTGCACTGTAGGTTGGTAGTTTAATAAATAGGTAAATAGCTAGATAATTAAATAGCGCTGAGTTGGTCCATAGGCCAGCGTGGCCGTGTTTTTACCGCCAAACCATCTTGTTGCCCAGCCACCAAACGCTGGCAACCGGCGTAGGCAATCATGGCACCGTTATCGGTACAAAACTCTGGCCGCGCATAAAACACCTGCGCTTTAATTTTTGCCAGCGCAGTGGCTAAATCGGCACGCAGTTTTTTATTGGCACTGACGCCACCGGCTATCACCAATCGTTTTAAGTCTTCTTGCTGCAGTGCACGCTTACACTTAATGACCAAGGTGCTCACCACCGCCTGCTGAAAGGCACAGGCGATATCGGCCTGAGTTTGTGCATCCAGCTCGCCCTGTTCATTTTTATGTTTGTTCACCGTGTTTAGGGTAAATGTTTTTAAACCGCTAAAACTAAAATCCAACCCTGGATGCTTCACCATGGGACGGGGAAATTCAAAACGGCTGTTATCACCCTGCTCTGCCAACTTAGCCACCATAGGGCCACCGGGGTAGGTTAAGCCCAACATTTTGGCCGCTTTATCAAAGGCTTCACCGGCCGCGTCATCTAACGACTCACCCAAGAGCTTGTATTGGCCTATGCCATCTACCCGCACTAATTGGGTGTGGCCGCCGGACACTAATAGGGCAATAAAAGGGAACTCGGGGGGACGCTCTTCCAACATGGGGGCTAGCAAGTGGCCCTCCATGTGATGCACGCCTATGGCAGGCACCTGCAAGGCATAGGCTAAGCCTCGGCCTATCATGGCCCCTACCATTAAAGCGCCCACCAATCCGGGGCCTGAGGTATAGGCCACGGCATCGATGTCGCTACGGCCTAGCCCGGCTTCGACTAACACCTGCTCAATTAACGGTAAGGTTTTGCGTATATGGTCACGCGAGGCCAGCTCTGGGACCACGCCACCGTATTCGGCATGTATTTCAATTTGGCTGTACAAGGCTTCTGCCAGCAAGCCCTGTTCGCTGTCGTACAAGGCTATACCGGTTTCATCACAGGAGGTTTCTATACCCAATACACGCATTACAGGCCTCAATACCGTGTTTAATATGACGGAATAGCGCCTTAATACGCTAAAACGCTAGTGCCGCGAATGATACTGGCTATACTGCCCCCAAGCCAGCACCTTCAGGGAAAAGGCTATTTTCCCGGCCCAAATGCCTATTTCCTAGGCCAAAGGCCCTTTTCACTGCCCGCGGCGCCTAGCTCAGCGTTAGTAGATCATTAGGCTTTGCATTTTATTCACCTTCCGAATATAATGCCGCCCCCTTGCATTGGGTGGTTAAGCACTAACCGCGTGCAATACGAATTTCATATCAACACAGACATAGGTAGGCCAAATGCCTTCAGTTAAGTTAAAAGAAAACGAGCCATTCGATATCGCTCTACGTCGCTTCAAGCGTTCTTGTGAAAAAGCCGGCGTTTTAGCCGAAGTACGTCGTCGTGAATTTTACGAGAAGCCTACATCAGTACGTAAGCGTAAAGCTGCCGCTGCTGTTAAGCGTCACGCTAAAAAAGTTTCTCGCGAAAGCAAAAAGCACCAGCGTTTATATTAAGCAACTGCTTAACTATCGTTGATAGTTGTAAACACCCTTAGGCCACTTGGTTTGGGGTAGGTTTTTTAGCACTGTACCGCCCACACTTTTAAAAAGGCTGGCCATACGATGACTGAGCAAACGCTTAAAGCTCGTATTAAAGACGAAATGAAAGCGGCCATGAGGGCCAAGGCTAAACAGCGCCTGACAACTATTCGGTCTATACAGGCCGAGGTCAAACGCATAGAAGTTGATGAGCGCATAGACGTCGACGACGCACGCCTATTGGCCGTGCTAGATAAAATGTGCAAGCAACGCCGTGACTCTATACAGCAGTTCACCGATGGTGACCGCATCGATCTCGCAGAGATTGAACAAGCGGAAATGCTGATCATCCAAGAGTTTCTGCCCGCGCAACTCAGTGAAGACGAGATAAAAATCCTCATCACCGACGCTATTGCCAGCACGGGCGCCGCCGGCATGCAAGACATGGGCAAAGTGATGGGCGTGCTAAAGCCCAAGCTACAAGGCCGTGCTGATATGGGTGCTGTGAGTAAGCTAATCAAAGCTAGCTTTTAGCTAGCAGTCGCTAGTACGTAGTCTCTAGTCTCTAGTCTCTAGAAAAGGCTACCACTTCAAAATAATTTCACATCACGACACCCTGCCCCCTAGAAGCCCGCAATAGAATCTAGAATTCTAGCGACTGACATCTAGGAACTAGCGACTATCCTCTGTAGACTTCCCCACCATGGCCGGACGCATACCCGAAAGTTTTATCGACGATTTACTGGATCGCCTCGACATTGTTGAGGTGATAGACCGGCGCGTAAAACTGAAAAAAAGCGGCCGCAATTACATGGCCTGCTGCCCCTTCCACGACGAGAAAACCCCCTCGTTTAGCGTCAACCAAGAAAAGCAGTTTTACCACTGCTTTGGCTGTGGCGCCGGCGGCAACATGATCGGTTTTTTGATGGACTATGAGCGCCTGGAGTTTCCGCGCTGCATAGAAACCCTAGCCGACATGGCCGGGCTAGAAATCCCCCGCGAAGCCTCGGTATTCCAAGAAGAACCACAACTCAAACGCAATATTTACACCCTACTGGAAAAAGCCGCCAGCCATTACCAGCGCCAGCTCAAAGAGCACCCCAACCGCTCCCGCGTAGTGGACTACCTAAAAAGCCGCGGCCTCAGCGGCGAAATAGCCCGCGACTTTGGCATAGGCTACGCCGCCCCCGGCTGGGACAACCTGCTCGCCACCCTAGGCAGCAAAGACGACGACAAACAGCTGCTCATAGACGGCGGCATGCTGATAGAAAAACCCGAAGAGAACAAATGCTACGACCGCTTCCGCGACCGCATTATGTTCCCCATACACGACAACCGCGGCCGCGTCATAGCCTTTGGCGGCCGGGTATTAGGCGACGACAAACCCAAATACCTCAACTCCCCAGAAACCCCCGTATTCCATAAGGGCCGCGAACTCTACGGCCTTTACCAAGCGCGTAAAAACAACCGCCAACTACAGCAGCTGATAGTCGTTGAAGGCTATATGGATGTGGTGGCACTCGCCCAGCACGGCATAGGCTATGCTGTGGCCACCCTAGGCACCGCCACCAGCACCGATCACATCAAGCGCATTTTTAGACAATGCCCGGAAGTGGTGTTTTGCTTTGACGGTGACGAGGCTGGCCGCAAGGCCGCCATCCGCGCCCTAGAGTCGGCCCTGCCGGTGATGGAAGACGGCCGCCAAGCCAAGTTTTTATTTTTGCCACAGGGCGAAGACCCCGACAGCTTGGTGCGCAAGGTGGGCTGCAATGAATTTAAGCGCCTTATCGACAAAGCCGACCCACTGGAAAACTATCTGTTCGACCACTTAGCGCAGGATATAGATATCAGCTCACTAGAGGGCCGCGCCCGCATGAGCAAACTGGCGGCGCCGCTAATCGCGCAACTGCCACAAGGCGTATTCAAAAGCCTAATGATGGGCTCCCTCGCCCAGCGCACAGGCCTGGCCGAAGACAAACTGTTAGAAATTATCGCCCAGCAACCTAAACCTAAAGTTAGAGATGCCTCCCCCCAACCCAGCGGCGAGCGCAACCATGAAGGCGATAAAAAACAGCCGCAAGGCAGCCACCCCAAACAACGCACACCGCTACCACCCAAGGCCAACATACACCGCGCACCGGTACTCTATGCCATAGGCTTACTGATTCTTTACCCCAAGGTGGGCGCGCAATTACCTGAGTTCACCATCGACTGCGAGCAGCTAGAGCTGCAACTGCTGCGCGATATTATTACCCTCACCCAAAAACGCCCCGACTCCACCACCTATATGATTTTGGCCAACTGGCAACAGCAGCCCTGGAAAGGTTTGATTGAAGAGGCGCTAAACCAAGCACAAATTTTTGGCAACCAAGGCAGCGCCGAAAACCCCGAACAAGAGCTCAATGACACCATTAAGCATATATTGCGAAACAATAGCCATATTCACCTAGACCAACAGGTCGACAAATTACTAGCCACCAACTACGCTGATTTGAGTACAGAGGATAAAGAGCAGCTAAAGCAATTACTCGCGCAAAAGCACAGTTAATAATCAAGCAATCAGCACTTAATCCACTAGAAAAACTTGTGTAAACCGCTTCTAGCCTGCATTCTCGCTGGCATAGAGCAGGGTTTGCCACTATAATACCGGGCTTCCTTTCGTCCACGAATCACAAGTGAAAGATCAACTATGAGCGGAACCGCTAACAAACAGTCTCGCCTGAAGGACCTTATTGCCAAAGGTAAAGAGCAGGGCTACCTGACTTACGCTGAGGTTAACGACCACCTTCCTGAAGACATCTCTGACCCAGATCAGGTCGAAGACATCATCCAGATGATCAACGACATGGGCATACAAGTGTTTGAAAACGCGCCTGATGCCGATGACTTAATTCTGGCCGAAGGTGACTCACCTGATGACATTGCCTCTGCTGAAGCAGCGGCGGCCTTAGCTGCCGTAGAAACCGAAGCTGGCCGCACCACCGACCCCGTGCGTATGTATATGCGCGAGATGGGCACCGTTGAGTTGCTGACCCGCGAAGGCGAAATTGCTATAGCCAAACGCATCGAAGAAGGCATACGCGACATCATGGCGGCACTGACCTACTACCCAGGTTCGGTGCAAGACATCATCAATGATTACGACAGGGTTGCCACCGAAGAGCGCCGCTTAGCCGATATACTTACCGGTTACCTAGAGCCCGCCGACGTTGTTGCCCCCGCTAACGCGCAAGCTGCAGCCGCAGCCAGCACTACCACCAGCGATGACGACGACGAGCCCTCGGGCCCCGACCCCGTCGAGGCCGAAAGACGCTTTAAGGCTATACGCAAAGCCCATAACAAATTAGAAAAAGCCATAGAAAAACATGGCCGCTACAGCAAAGAGTCAGCCAAAGAGCTGCAAAAAGTCGCCGAGCTATTCAAGTTTTTAAAACTGACGCCGCGTACTTTTGACCCACTGACCATACGCGTACGCTCTAAATTTAATGTTATACGCAGCAGCGAAAAAGAAATCGCCCGCCTATGTGTTAAACAATCCAAGATGGAAAGACGTACCTTTATCAAATCTTTTCAAGGTAACGAAACCAACTTTGAATGGCTAGACTTACAAATGGCTGCGCAGCCAGATCTTGCTGAGAAACTCGCCGAAGTCAGGCATGAAGTTTTACGCCAACAGCGTAAAATTGCCCAAGTCGAAGAGCAAACCGAGCTCACCATACCTGACATACGCGAAATCAATCGCCGCATGTCTATGGGTGAAGCCCGCGCCCGTCGCGCCAAAAAAGAAATGGTTGAAGCCAACCTGCGCTTGGTAATTTCTATCGCTAAAAAATATACCAACCGCGGCTTACAATTCCTGGATCTAATCCAAGAAGGAAACATAGGCTTAATGAAAGCGGTAGATAAATTTGAATACCGTCGCGGTTACAAATTCTCAACCTACGCTACCTGGTGGATACGCCAAGCCATTACTCGCTCTATTGCCGACCAAGCGCGCACCATCCGTATACCGGTGCACATGATAGAGACGATCAATAAGCTGAACCGTATCTCTAGGCAAATGCTGCAAGAGATGGGCCGTGAGCCTACGCCTGAAGAATTAGGCGAGCGCATGGATTTACCCGAAGATAAAGTTCGCAAGGTGTTAAAAATCGCCAAAGAACCTATCTCTATGGAAACCCCTATTGGTGATGATGAAGATTCGCACTTAGGTGACTTTATCGAAGACACCACCATAGATCAGCCCATAGACTCGGCTACCGGTGAAGGCTTAAAAGAAGCGACCAAAGATGTGCTGTCTGGCCTAACTGCCCGTGAAGCAAAAGTGCTACGCATGCGCTTTGGTATAGGTATGAACACCGACCACACCTTGGAAGAAGTGGGCAAGCAGTTTGACGTAACCCGTGAACGTATACGCCAAATCGAAGCCAAGGCCTTGCGCAAGCTACGCCATCCTTCGCGTTCGGATCACCTGCGCAGCTTCTTGGATGAATAATCCTTTATAGCAGCAACAGAAAAGGCCGGTTTTTACCGGCCTTTTTTATGCCTGCCACAAAGCCAAAAAACATAATGTCATTCCAGAAAGTGTTTTTTACTTATCCGAAACCCCGTGACCACAACAGTTAATACCTATGATTTTTTTACTCACCCTCAAACTTCATACCCAAAGCACTCGCAATGCTCGCGGGGTAGGCTCTGCCAGCCTTGAGCCGGTATCCACAACATCATAAAGCGACTCACGTAGTACAACCAAAAAAACACCGCTGCTTCAGTATTGTTAACATGCTAGATGAGGCTTACTGGACCTTAACGCTTCTGGATACCGGGTTGGGGCCCGGTAAGGCCACGATTGAAACTGAGCCGAATCGTAACCGAAGGCTTGCGGTAGAAACCCACTGCTCACCCAATGCCAACCCACTTAAAAAAACAGCACGCAAATTCAAGTAGCTAGCCTGCGTAACTGTTCCGGCCGCGCCTAACTGCGTGTATAGTCTAGCTCACGCATAGAGCATATACCCCGTATTCCGCACACCAAGGAGACCAGACATGGCCGTATATAATGACAACAGCCTTTCCATAGGCAACACCCCACTGGTAAAAATCCAGCGCATATCTGATGGCAATATTTTAGCGAAGATAGAATCGCGCAACCCCGCCAGCTCGGTGAAATGCCGCATAGGCGCCAATATGATATGGGCCGCCGAAAAAGACGGCAGCCTCAAGCCCGGCATGGAGATTGTTGAGCCCACCAGCGGCAACACAGGCATAGCCCTGTGCTTTGTCGCCGCCTCGCGGGGCTACCCCATTACCCTTACCATGCCCAACACCATGAGCCTAGAGCGTCGCCAAATGATGAAAGCCTTCGGCGCCAATGTGGTGCTTACTGACGGCAGCAAAGGCATGCCTGCCGCCATCGCCAAAGCCGAAGAAATAGTGGCCAGCGACCCCAGCAAATACTTTATGCCTGGCCAGTTCAACAACCCCGCCAACCCCGAAATACACGAAAAAACCACCGGCCCAGAAATTTGGCAAGATACCAACGGTGAAGTAGACGTCATCATCAGCGGCGTAGGCACCGGCGGTACACTCACCGGCATCTCGCGCTATATCAAAAACACCCAAGGCAAAGCTATTACCTCCGTGGCCATAGAGCCCAGTTCATCTACCGTCATCGCCGCCGCCAAAGCCGGCACCGAAGCCACCCACGGCCCCCACAAAGTTCAAGGCATAGGCGCAGGATTTCTACCGGGCAACCTAGACTTAACCCAGGTTGACCAAGTGGAGCAAGTAAGCAACGAAGAAGCCATGGAATGGGCTCACAAGCTGATGCAGCAAGAAGGCATCTTAGCGGGCATCTCTAGCGGTGCCGCCATGGCCGTCGCCCACCGGGTATCACAACAGCCTGAGCATAAGGGTAAAACTATCGTCGTAATCCTGCCAGACTCGGCAGAGCGCTACCTAAGCACCGCTTTATTTGCCGGTATGTTTAGCGAAAACGAAACCAGCCAGTAAATAAACCGAAAAAACTAAAACGCCGAGCCCGCAAGCTCTTTCATGCTCGGCGTTTTTAGGTATAATGCACAGCTCTTTTTACAGGGTCGTTTGTTAGCCCGTGTAGAGAGTAAGTTAAGTACTATCTTAACGTCGTAATTTTGAGGCCGCGCAACATAGCCACAAAAGCACAAGTTAAGGGCCCGTAGCTCAGTTGGTTAGAGCATCCGACTCATAATCGGCAGGTCCCC
>TARA_R110002096_G_scaffold112641_1_pt1 | contig 35690 bp, 35 predicted proteins | sample TARA_R110002096 | Tara Oceans TARA_R110002096 (sample SAMEA4397295) | marine metagenome | biome: Polar Biome; feature: [DCM] deep chlorophyll maximum layer (ENVO:01000326); material: water (ENVO:00002006), including particulate matter (ENVO:01000060) such as... | depth 35 m
GCCCCGGTCGAAGGTACGCATCAGGCCTTCCTTGCACTGGGCATAGCCGGTTACGATCGGCAATTCACGGCTCAGATCAACGGAGGCAAACGTCTGCTTCAGCTTTTCGTCCAGCGGCAGCAGCTCCGTGTCGCGCCAGCCGGTAAGGTCCACAAAGCGTGCATTGATACCTTCCTGCTGGAGTTTTAGCGTGGTGTTAAAGGCGCTGTGGGCCTCACCAATGCCCGCCAGCATTTCACGAACCGTCAGCAGATGCTCTTCCAGCTGGAACTGACCGTAAGAACACAGGCGTTGCAGATCAATCAAGCAACCGCGAACACCCTCGATACGATCAGTAATGAACTGATCCGCTTGCTGTTTGAGCATGGGATCTTCAAACAGTTCGCCGTTGATGTCCGTAATAAATTTGATCAGCTGGGTGAGATCGTCGTTCCACGCCCAGTCAGATTCTGCATCGGCGAACAATGCATAAACGCCCGGCTCGCCGGTTTTCTTGTGCTCCAGCAGTTCGTTGGTTACACCGCTGTAGGCCGACACCACGAAAATACGCTGGTAGAGATCGTCTTTGCTACGATCCGCAACGATGATGTTATCGCGCACGGCTTCGTAGTTACTCATTGAAGTACCGCCGATCTTCTCGACGGTGTGCAATTGGCTTGTCATAGTTCAGTTCTACCCTGGCTATCCTGCAGATTAAATGTCCTGAATGGCGAGGCGTCTTACGACGCCTTGCTGACCCCTTCCTGCATGATTTCATCCACACTCTTTGCCAGCAGTTCCGCGCCCAGTTTCAGGTCTTCCTTGCTGGTTGTCAGCGGCATCAGGCATTTGATGACTTCATCATTCGGGCCACTGGTCTCGATAATCAGACCATGCTCGAAAGCCCGCTGGGTAATCGCGCCTGTAATGTCCGCGTTCGCCGCCTCGATGCCCCGCATCAGGCCACGTCCTTTCATTTTGAACTCACCCGGGTACTTATCGCAAATCGCCTGCAGCGCATCGCCAAGAACCTGAGTCTTTTCCTTCACCTCGTTGGCGAACTTATCGTCTTTCCAATAGGTATCAACAGCGGCCCGGGCAGTAATGAACGCCATGTTGTTGCCACGGAAGGTACCGTTGTGCTCACCCGAGGTCCAAACATCCAGCTCTGGCTTGAACAGCACCAGCGCCATGGGCAGACCATAACCACTCAGCGACTTGGACACCGTCACAATGTCAGGTTTGATACCTGCGAACTCAAAGCTGAAGAAGTCACCGGTACGACCGTTACCTGCCTGAATGTCGTCCAGAATCAGCAGAATGTCGTGTTTCTTGCACAGGGTCTCCAAGCCTTTCAGCCACTCCGCACGGGCAGCATTCAGGCCACCTTCGCCCTGAATCGCTTCCACGATCACCGCAGCAGGCAGTTCAACACCGGAAGAGCTGTCCGAAAGCAACTTGTCCATGACGGCCAGGGTGTCAACGTCTTCACCCAGATAGCCGTCGTAGAACATGAAGTCTACACCCGACAACGGAACACCCGCACCACCACGGTGATGCTTGTTACCGGTTGCAGCAACTGCACCCAGGGTCACGCCGTGGAAACCGTTAGTGAACGAGATAATGCCGCTACGGCCCTTTACTTTACGAGCCAGCTTCAGGGCTGCTTCCACGCAGTTGGTTCCGGTCGGGCCGGTAAACTGCATTTTGTAGTCCAGGCCACGGGGATCCAGGATGTACTTCTTATAGGATTCGATAAAGTCATGCTTGGCCGTAGTGAACAAGTCCAGGCCCTGGCTCACGCCGTCTGCCTCGATGTATTCAAGCAGTGCTTTTTTCAGAATGTCGTTGTTATGGCCGTAGTTCAGTGAACCGGCACCGGCCAGAAAATCCAGGTATTGCTTGCCGCTTTCAGTGTAAAGATGCGCATTTTTTGCGCGATTAAAAATCACTGGAAAGGCGCGACTGTATACACGTACTTCGGATTCAGTGGTCTTGAAAATTTCCATAGTTTTACCTCTTGGCCTGTTCGGCCTATTCAATAGGATTCTTTAAAGGATAGCTCTGAGTCTCGGGCGCATGAGCAGGCATGGCGCCGCTTAAAAAATGCTCAGGGCTTTTTATGCGCTCTGGGCTTCATATGGGCTCAGGGCTTCTTGGTAAACGGCCCTATGCGCAGCAGAAATTCAGAATCGTGCTGGCCGCCAAAGTGGGTGCCTTTCTCGAAATGCTCGTGGTGTTCAAGCTCTGCGCCCATGTCTCGCGCAAACGAGCGGAATAATGCCCATGACGCTTCGTTGTCGGCAGTGATCGTGGTTTCCATATGGGTCACGTTTTTGCACGCTTCCCGAGCCACGATGTCTTTAAGCATCCGCTTCGCCAAGCCCTGCCCACGACCTTTCTCGTGAACGGCCACTTGCCAGACAAATACGGTTTCGGGCTTTTGGGGAGGAATGTAACCGGAGATAAAGCCGACCAGATCGCCGTCTTTCTCCGCAGCAACGCCGGTGTCGGCAAAATGGCTGCACTGCAAAAGGTTGCAGTAAATCGAGTTGGCATCCAGAGGATGGCATTCCGCAACCAACTGGTGGAGCCTGAAGCCATCATCCTTAACGGGTGTGCGTAGGGTGATGGCGGTGGTATTCGATCCTTCTGATGTCATAACGTGAGTAATTCGCCTTGAAAAGTTAGTGCTAAATTATATAGACCACAAAATATATTTCAAGTCAGACCGGGGAATAGCGCCTCATGGGTCAGGGAAGTGCCATGCAAAATGCGCTGTCGATATGATGTAGCGGCATCCGAGCCCGCCGGCCAGAGCTCGTCAAAAAGGGATACCCAGGCGTCGGTATCAAAGGCCACGGGCAGCAGGGAAATATGAACGCCCCGCTGTTCAAAGCCGGCTACAGGCTGAGTGCCGGGAGGCTGCAGAGCTATGCGGGTAATCAAGCCTCGAGGGTCCTCCCGCAAGTTACCCATGCCGGCGGAGCCATTATTTACCACCACACGCGCCTGGTTCTGGAACTGCGCCGACCAGAGCAAAGGCAGGCAAGTATGGGTACAGGCAATCACATCGGCACCGGTAGCACGCAGCCACTCACGCACAATCAACTCATTTCCGGCGCCAAATGATTCATGGGCCAGCCCCCAACCCGCAAGGGATTCAGGATCACCGTGCAAAACCAGAACCTTTAGTCCTCCAAACATCAAGCACCGATATTTTGGCAGAAGCGACAGTCGTTCCTGAATATCCGGATGCTGTTCAGCAACGCCCTGAAGCCTTTCCATAATGCGATTGGAGCGTTCTACGGTACCCTGATCGACATAATCCGGATAAGCGCAACCGCACCCGGCACCAGAGCTCGCCTTCGCCAATTCGTACTCAACGTTGCCAAGGCTGGCGCTGTGACCCAGCACCCGATTATTGATATCCCGAAACAGGCTGTCACTGGCGTTAAACCAGTTGAAATCGCCATTAAAAACCAGCTTTACCCGGTTGCCCCGGCGTTCTTCCGCAAACGCCATCTGCTCGATTTCGTCAAGAGCGTAAGGATTCCCGTAAAGACCGCCTACGATATAAAGCACATCCTCAGACACCTGACTGGCATCCTGACAAAGAGAGGCAGGATTATATCGGTACGCTAGCGGACAACTGCGGCCCTCAGGGTCAGTCATGCCCAGGCACCTCTCGCTCCCCGGTACGCCAGCATGATCGGGTAGTTGCTGAGCAAAACCAGAATCGCAGCCACTGCGGTCCACCAACCCGCCGTCGTGTCCAGAAAAAGAAAGGCTGCTGCGTTTACCGGCACCAGAATACCGGCCACCCATAGTTGTACCAAAAACGGCAGGCTTTGAAAGGATCGCCAGCTATCCAGGTGTCTTCCTGAAATATTCAGCTCAGCCAAAATCACACTCCACTGGTTGCAAGAGACTTGCCCGCAAGGCGCCTTAACGCCAGAGGCAGGAAAAATCCGAAGGTGCAGATCAGGAAACCATAGGCGTTCACCCCGAGCAGCATGGCGTACCCGCCATCACCGATAGCCCAACTGGCTGGAATCAGCCCAGCCGCCATCAGCACACCAAGCCCCAGGCCGGTCCAGAAGCTGAGGTGAAAACTCCACGGCGACCATCGGGTAAACCCGTAAAACAGGAACACCGGCGCCAGCCCCATCACCATGGTGCCGGAAACGGTGGTGGCTTTAAGAATATCCGTGCCGGCAAACATGGGCAGGTTGCCAATCACCGCAAACACAATCATCACCACCGCGCCCACCCGCACGCTGGGCAGCCGGTCTTTTGCCCGTTTTGCCAGCCGTGGCAGATCAACCGCCAGAGATTTGGCGAGCGAGGTAAACGTAGAATCCAGCGTCGACCCCGCAGAGGTCATCATCACCACACTCATGAAAAACAGCGCCGCCAGCCCCAGCGACTGCCCCACGGCCGCTGGCGCATTGCCCATGGCATCGATACCGTTCAGGCGCGCGTGAACACCCACCAGGCTGAACAAAAACACCGCCACAAAGCCCAACAAGCCCGCAACCACAAAGCTCTTGAGCATGGTTTTTTCCTTGTTCACAAAGCCCCGATCCGTCAGAACCGGATCGTGAAACGGGTAGCTGAACATCTGCAACAGGGCCACCAGCAACAAATCAAACCCCGCATTCAACCGAAACTCACCTTCACTCAGCAACGCGGAAGTATCGTTAGCCGGGATAATCATGAACAGCACCGCGCCCAGGAAAAACACAAACACAAAGGTCTGGATAACATCGGTAAAAATCGAAGACCGCAGCCCGCCCTTCAGGCTATAGGCAAGCGTAAACGCCGTGAACACCATAGCGGCAACGTAATACTCCCACTCCCCGGGCAACCCGAAGTAACCACCCACAACCGCCGTGTTACTCCAGACCTCGTTATAAAGCCGGATCAGAATAGCCGCCGCAAACGCCAGCCCGGCCAAGCGTCCAAACCGGGACGTAAGAAAATCCTGCAGGCTGCGCGCGCCTGTCTGTGTGCGGATCAGATAAATGATGTACCCAGCCACCGGAATCGACAGCCAATAACTGGCATAAGCCAGCCCACCGGTCACGCCATAAGTCGCCCCCAGGTTGGCCGCATTGGTCACCGACTTGGCAAAAATCCAGCTAATAAAAATACTTGCCGTCAGCGACCACTGACTAACCGGATTACCCTGATCATCCGCGCCTTTGTAAAAAGAGTTCGCATTCCTGCTTTTCGGCGACAGAACGTACATAACCACGCCATAAACCAGCAAGAACCCCCAAAACAGGGAGGCTTCTGTGATGTTCACCTTGTTTATTTCCTCTTTGTGTTCCGGGGTTTACATCCGTTTTCCAGCTTGGGAGGCTCGCCCGGTTATGCCGCGGTATGGGGGGTGACGTTTTATTTTCGCCGGAAAAAGATGTCTGAGTGCAGCGAGTTGTTTTTCCAAGAAAATAAAACGTCACCCCCCATGCCGCCAACTCCACCACTAACAGGCTACCAGGCCAAAAACTAACCAGGCGCCGAACAACTAGCCCCATACCGATAACAGGAAAAACACCGATGGTGCCGCAACATAACACGCTCATCCATGCTCTCTTCCAGCGACCCACCCAAATCATACTGAGGATCATCATCCACCAGCGTGCATGCATAAACCCGCACAGAATCGCCCTTCTTCACCAGCATCCGCGTATAGGTACACATGAAATGCGCACGGCTATCCACGGTCGGATACTTCTCCATGCAACCCTCAGTAATCTCAGGGCTACCATCCTCTGATCCTGGCGTACCCAAATCCGGAAACGCCGTAAACGCCAGGTTTTCCGGAATCTGCCATTCACGAAATATCCCGCGAAACGCCGCTTCCACCTCCGCAGGTACCTCATTGGCGTCCGTCTGGCGGGCAATCGAAACCTTGAAGCCCTGCTCCACCAACCAGTGAATCCCCTCCAGCGCCTGCTCAAAACTGCCGTCTCCGCGATCCTTGTCATGGCGGGCGCGGTCAGGGAAATCCAGGCTAACGCGGAAGTGAATCGGGTAGGGGTTATTTAGCAACGGCAACACCTGATGCCGGCGCTTGAGCAACGGCTCGGTGGCGTTGGTCAGCACAAAGCAGGGGCGATGATGGCTGGCGTAATCCAAAATGTTCACAAAATCGCGAATCACGAACGGCTCGCCGCCGGTGAAAGAAAACTGCTCCACGCCCATATCAATGGCTTCGTGAATAAACGGCTTCACATCGCTCAACTTCATGCCGGGAATACGGCCATCACCGGGGTGGCTGCCTTCCAGGCAAAACGGGCAGGCCAAATTGCAGGCGGTGCCCGTGTGGATCCACAGCTCTTTCAGCTTGTTTGCGTCAATGTAACCCCGGGGATCGCCATTACGGGTATGAGTCCAGCTGTCGAAGGCTCTGGACTCCAGCACTTCCACAGCCGGAATACGTTTGCTGCGGGCCGGTCGGGTTTCGATCAGGGGCATAGTTGCTCCTCGATAGTTCAAGAATAAGGGTGCTCGGACACGGGCGATGCGGTTTTGTTACAGTCATCGCCCAACTTTTTTCAGCCCGCAGTTACTTCTTTACGTTTCTGTTGGTGAGTTGGGCCTTTACCCCGGCGCCAGCCGTGCAGCTTCTCCAACAATTTCAGAATGCCTTCAGGCGCATGGGCACGTTTCCACTCACCGGCCGCGTACTTGGCCGACTCGTTCCAGGTCGGGTACGGGTGGATGGTGCCCAGAATCTTGTTCAAGCCCAAGCCATGCTTCATTGCGAGCGTGAATTCCGCAAGGATTTCACCCGCGTGAGAGCCCACGACAACCGCGCCAAGAATCTTGTCCTTGCCCGGCGGCGTGAGGACTTTTATAAAGCCATAGTCTTCACTCTCGGCGATGGCACGGTCCAGATCATCCAGGCCATACCGGGTGACTTCGTAGGCGACGCCCTGCTCCCGGGCCTCTGCTTCACTGAGCCCGACCCGCGCCACTTCCGGCGAGGTGAACGTTACCCACGGCATCACCCGGTAATCTACCCGGAAGCGCTTGAACTGACCAAACAGGCCGTTCACCGCCGCATACCAGGCCTGATGAGCCGCAGCATGGGTAAACTGGTAAGGGCCAGCCACATCACCACAGGCAAACACATTGGGGTAACGAAGGCTCATATCGTCTTCAACCGGAACCGTGCCGTTGGGCTGGGTATCCACACCAATACGCTGCAGATTCAAGCCCGTGGTGTTTGCCGCCCGGCCAACAGCAACCAGAACCTGATCAAAGGGGATTCTCACCCGCTCACCGCCGTGCTCGCAGTAGGCAACTTTCTCGCCTTCCTCAATACGAAACTCCACCGCGGAATGTTGCAAGCGAACGTCGATGCCATCAGCCTCGAACTGCTCCAGAATCAATGACGCAACATCTTCGTCTTCTTTCGCCAGCAGACGCTCGTCACGCTCGACCTGAATCACCTTGCTACCCAACCGGGCGAAGACGTGTGCCAGTTCAGAGCCGATGGGGCCGCCGCCCAGCACCAACAAACGCTCCGGTTGCTCCTGCAGCTCCCACAGGTTATCGGAGGTCAGCGGCTGCATGTCTTCCAGGCCAGGAATCGGCGGTATAGCCGGTTTGCCACCCGTGGCAACAATAATGCTTCGCGCAGTCAGGCGTTCAGTGTGACCGTCGTTGTGCCGGACCTCCAGCTCCCAGGGAGATACGAAGCTCGCCTCGCCCGAGATGCAGTCCACACCCAGTTTGCGGAAACGCTCCGGGGAATCATGGGGCTCCACCTTGGCAATCACTTCTTTAACCCGGTTCATGATGTTCTTGAAAGAGCCTTTCACCGGCACCGATTCCAGCCCATAGCGGTTGGCATGGCGCAGCGTATCGGCTGCCTTGGCACTGCGAATCAGAGCTTTCGAGGGTATGCAGCCGGTATTCAGGCAGTCGCCACCCATCTTATGCTTTTCAATCAGCGCCACTTTGGCTTTCACCGCTGCCGCAATGTAGGCGGAAACAAGGCCGGCAGAGCCGCCGCCAATCACCAGCAGGTTGTAGTCAAAGTGCTCAGGCTTCTGCCAGCCCGCATAGACTTTCCGGCGGCGAATGAAACCGACGACAAACTTGGCAATAAGCGGGAAAAGCCCCAGCAGCGCGAAGGAAAGCAGCAAATCGGCCGAGACGATGTCAGCGGTAGACTCGATTTGCCCCAACTGGGTTCCGGCGTTCACATACACAAACGTACCCGGCAGCATGGCTGCCCAGCTTACAAGCGCGTAGGTGCGCAGCTTCATGGCGGTGAGGCCCATGGCCAGATTGATCAGGAAAAAGGGAAACACCGGCACCAATCGCAGGGTGGCCAGATAAAAAGCGCCATCTTTTGAAATTCCCCGGTCCATCTTCGCCACGGTCTCAGCGTATCGCTTGCGCAGCGTGTCACGCATGAGGAACCGGGCGACCAGAAATGCCAGAGACGCACCCAAGGTTGAGGCAATAGAAACCGCAGCCAGACCATAAAGGTTGCCGAAAAAGGCGCCGCCGGCCAGAGTCATGATCGTCGCACCCGGTAAAGACAATGCGGTTACAACCACATAAATCGCGGCATAACCGGTAACCGCCAGCAGAAGGTTCTGATCAATCCATTCAGCCAGAGCACCTTGATGGCCTTGCAGATTTTCCAGTGTGAGAAGTTTATGCCCGTCGAAGCCGAGGAAAATACCCACAATCGCGACGATAAAAATAATAAGGAGAAACTTGCTGCGATTCATATTCATGCCTATTAAAAAGTGTATAAACCAATACGTTGTTATCGCTAAGACACGATCACCGACTGGATGTTACATCTTCCATGAACTAAAATTTTTGAGCAATCGCTACAGAATGTCGGAACTTTCCCAGGTTCTGAAACACTATAAAGACAACGATTAAACTCGGATTGACTAGGGACGGAAACCCATGAGCACATCGGTGCACCCGGAAACAGAAGCTTCACTGATTGATGACCTGAGGAAAGGCAATGCGACCGCCTACAAGAGCGCGGTGCGGGAGTATTCTCCGGGCATGCTGGCCGTTGCCCGTTTCTACCTGGACCCGTCCAGCGCGGAAGAAATTGTCCAGGACTGCTGGGTGACGGTCATTGATGCCATCCACAAGTTTGAGGGCAGATCTGGCCTGAAAACCTGGCTGCATCGCATCGTCGCCAACCGCTGCAAAAACAAACTCCGCTCCAGTAATCGGGAAGTGACCACCGATTTTTCGGAAACCCTGGATCCGGAATTGGCCAGCCGTTTCAACTCCAACGGCAGCTGGGGCCTGCCGCCCAAGCTGCAATTTCACGAATCTGCAGACACCCTGATGGAAAACGACGCCCTCAGCGATTGCCTGGACAAACACCTTTCCACCTTGCCGGAAACCCAGCGTTCCGCCCTGATGCTTTATGAAGCTCACCAACACAAATCTGAAGATGTGTGTAACATTCTCGATGTGAGTGCCTCTAACCTCCGTGTACTTCTACACCGTGGGAGGCAAAAAATCTTTCTCATGGTGGAAACCTTCCAGGAGACGGGCGAATGTTAATGTGCAAGGATCTGGCCGAAATTGCCAGTGACTACATCGATGACGAACTGACCAGCCGGCGAAAACTGTCCGTGAAAGTGCATCTGATGATGTGCAAGGATTGCCGAACCTTTATTGGCAATCTGCGCACGACTACCGACCTTTTCAAAGTGCATTCCTCCGGGCGGGTCGATGAAGAGTTTCTGCGCCGGGTTGACGAACGGGTGGCCGAAGCACTGAACGCACATGAAACCAACGGTAGTGAATCGGACTGAGGGCCTTTGAGGCCCTCTTTTCATTTCGCCTCGAATATCAGGGTATCGGGGTGAAAGGTATACCAGGCGAACCAGAAGGCTCTGGTCGCGGGAAGCAGATTGCCTGATTCGTCACGCAGCTCCGCCGATGGCGCCTCCGGATCATAGTGGATTCGCACCGCTTTACCACCGACCCGGTCGCTGAGTACCGCACTGTGATCCGCCAGTTCGGGGAATGGCCAAGCTTTACTCTCGCCATTGTAGGTCCAGCCCAGCACCCAGGTTTTCGGGTGGTATTTCTGGCTGGTATGGGTAACCTGGAAGTAGAGTCGCTCGGAATGATCGTAGTCCCCATAAGGCGACATCCGATAGTTCCGGCGGTAGCCAGTGTCTGTTGAGAGCACCTGTCCGTCAGAGCCCACTCGTTCCAGCCACCTTCCCCAGAGTTCGTGGCGAATGGCGACAGGTCTCAACTCGGTCCCGACCAGGGGGCCCGAAATCGCCCGACCTTCAATCTGCGACCACAGGGACTCGGTCTGATGGTCATACATCAGCAGATCACTGTTATAGAGCAGTCCTGAAACGCCAAAGGTCAATTGACGACCATCCACCCTGGGATCAAACGCTATGCCGGTTCCACAAAGCGGACAGAAGGTGATCAGCAGGGGCGTGCCTGTGAGATCATGATTAACGATTTCATGCCAGTTCAGAATACCAACAGGATAGGCAAAACGGGTCTCTCCGGCATCAAACGTCAACATTAGATCATCGGCGCGCCACAACGATGCCTCGTCAGGGTGTGTGAATGCCGGGTCGTTAATGGATGGAATACCATCCCGGGGTGGCCCCCCGCGAAGAATCCGGTCCACCGGCACCAACGCATTACTGACATCAAACCCGTTCTTCTGCTCCGCCATTACCGGGCGCCAGGCGATCAGCAAGATCACCGCCGATATCGAAACCAGCCATTTAAAGCCATTCATGATTTCCCCCTGGAATACTCTGTTCCTTCAGGCGCTGCTCGATTCTTCGCATGGGAAATCCATGCATGCGTCGCCCCTGGCAGAAGACAAAACTGACCATCTATTGGGGTCAGAGACACCAGAACGATGAGTTTGTTACAGCACGCCTTACCGAACCCGAGCCTTTTGCGCTTCCTCGTGCACCGCCTGCTCAGCGGCTTCAGCCTCCCGGAGTAGATACAGATCCTTGCTCACGCTGGTATAGGTGGAGACCAGATAGGGCACACAATAGGTCAGCGCCACTTTCAACCAGTCCACGGCAGTTGAACCGGTGACCGCTTCCCACTGGTTGATCAACACCAGAAGCGTACCAACCACCACCGCCAACTTTGCGGCACGCCGGGGCGTGCCGTGACTCACCGCGAGTTCGCAGGCATCCTTGCACTCGCTGACAGGGTTGCGCAAAATCCGGATAAAAGACATCAATACCTCAACAATATATGGCGTTCTTCCAGACATAGAGACTGTGTCTGGCTGTTACAAAAAAGGCCCCTTTGGTGGAACTCTGTATAACCATCCCTGTCATTGGAGCGATCATTCAAAAACCCCAAAGGAGAAAGGAATGCCCAAACAGTTACCCCTTGCCCTGCTGTTGCTCAGACTCGGCGTTTTTATTGTATTTCTGTTCTGGACCCTGGACAAACTGGTGCAGCCCGAACACGCGGCCAAAGTCTTTACCGCGTTCTATGGGCTCGGAAGTCTTGGAGAAAGCGCTTTTTATGCAATTGGTGCCGCCCAACTGGCACTGATTCTTGTCTTCGTTGCAGGGCTGTTTAAAACCTGGACCTACGGTGCCATTCTGGTGCTCCATGGGGTATCCACCCTCGCAGCATTCAGCAAATACCTCCAGCCTTTCGACAACCTTATATTTTTCGCTGCCTGGCCAATGCTGGCCGCTTGTGCCGCATTATTCCTGCTGCGGGATTACGATACCCTTACGCTTTCACGGCAGCCCGCTCCCGTCCTTGCCTAGCACAACGCATTGGCGGCTTTTGTAACAGATGCCCCGATCGTCTGTCTGTGTTATCAATAACAACAGATTCACGACCGGGGTGCCGCATGTTTCTGAACTGGCTGTCGAGGCGTCTGGCTGCCTATCTTTCCAAGCAGGTGGCGCAGCATTCCGTGCCCACTTCAACCTATGAAGCTCTGGAAAAGGTACTCAGGCCCGGAGACGTTCTGCTTGTGGAAGGGAATACACGCATCAGCGTCGCGATAAAGTACCTGACCCAGTCCACTTGGTCTCATGCGGCCCTTTACCTCGGGCCGAATTCAGGTTTGGGAACATCGGGAGACGGCCAACCTCATACACTGATCGAAGCGGATCTGGAGTTCGGTATTCGCTCCCTGCCGCTCTCCTATTACCGCAATAGCCATACCCGTATCTGCCGCCCTGTGGGGCTGGATGACGAAAACATGCGCATGCTCACCGATTACGCACTGAGCCGGTTGGGCCAACAGTATGATATGAAGAATGTGTTTGACCTGGCCCGTTATCTTATCCAGACACCGCCGGTTCCTGCACGGCACAGACACAAGCTGCTGTCATTCGGAAGCGGCGACCCGACACGGGCTATCTGTTCCACGTTTATTGCGGAAGGTTTTCAGCGCCTCCACTATCCGATACTTCCAACCATCGACACAATTCCTTCAGACGACCCTGACTGCGCAGACTGTGTTCGCGAGCATTACCGGATTCGGCAAACATCCCTGTTTACGCCGCGGGATTTCGATGCGTCACCATACTTCGGCGTGATCAAACCCACTTTGGAGCAGGGGTTTGATTATCGGGAATTGCAGTGGGCGGATTGAGCAGAAAGCCCTGTTCCCGAGGCTTGCCCAGAAAAAACCCTTGCAGTTCGTCGCAACCTGCCAATGTCAGCCAGCCTGCCTGCGCCTCGGTTTCGACGCCTTCTGCGATGACCTCACATCCCATGTTGTGAGCCATGGTGATGATAGTTCTACACATTATTTCATCCTGCTCATTATCAGGCAGGCCCGTCACAAAAGTGCGGTCGATCTTGATGCGGGAGACGGGCAGCGCCTTGAGGTAAGCCAATGATGAATAGCCGGTACCAAAATCATCCACCGCCAGAACCAGGCCCAATTCCCGAAAGCTGTTCAGAGTGACCATGGCGCGTTCAACATCTTCCATCAACGCTGTTTCGGTAATTTCCAGTTCCAGTTGGCGGGCATTGACGCCGAAACGCGTCAGCTGGGCCGATATCCGCTCAGCAAAGCCCTGGTCGCGTAACTGCAGCGCGGACACGTTCACCGCGAGACGCCCTGTGAATCCCTGATCGGCCCAGCGTTTTAACATCGCAACAGCCTGCTTCAGAACCCAGTCGCCGATACTGATGATGAGCCCCGTTTCCTCCGCCAGCGGAATAAAATCTGCCGGTGACACCAGACCATGCACCGGATGATGCCAGCGAAGGAGGGCCTCATAACCCGTGCACCGCCTTAGCCGATCAAACTGCGGCTGGTAATACAATTGAAACTGCCGGTTCTGGATGGCCACTTTCAGGCTGCGGATCATCTCCTGCCTGAGAAGGACTTGATTCCCCAATTCCGAGGCAAAGAACTGCACCCGCTGGCTCGGCGACTTTTTCGCCCGCTGCATCGCAATTTCCGCATGACTGAGCAGGGTTCTGGCATCCTGCCCGTCCAGTTGAGTCACCGCTACCCCCGCACTGACATCGCACTCATAGGTTTTCGGGCCAATCTGAACGGGTCTCTCGCAAGCTTCTATGATCGAAGATATCCGGGCCTCGATACTTTCACCCCGTGTTCGCCCAGTCTCTCCAACCAGCATTCCGAACACATCACCTCCCAGCCGGGCAACATGGCCATGATCGGCACTGTAGCCGGCAACCCGCCGGGCAATTTCCTGCAACACCCGGTCGCCGGTTTCGTGACCAGCCAGGCCATTGAGAGTCTGGAAATCGTTCAGGCCAAGAACCAGTACCGCTTCTTTGCAAGCTCCGTGATGGTTGTTCTGACTAAAATAGCGGTCCAGTTGCTCCTCGAACAGACTCCGGTTGGCAAGGCCGGTCAGTTGATCGTAAAGGGTGCGTATTTCCAGTTCCTGCTCTGTTTTCCGGAGCGTTTGGGTTCGCTCATTCAACAACTGATCGAGCTCCTGGTTCAGCAACTGAAGCCGTGCAAGATAAGCTGAATTCTGTTTGAGCATGTTATTGAATGCACTTTCCACCTCGCCGAATTCATCGCAACGCCCGGCGGGCGTCAGGTACCTCAAGGGGTGCTGGGCATCATCACCGGCGCGGGAAATGCGCTCTCTGAGTTTGAGTAACGGAGACAGCATCATTCGGTCGACAACAAACATGGTTACGGCGGTAACAAATACCGCGATAAGTAGAGAAAGACCAAGAATACGGAACACAAACGCGGTGAGTTTCCCGGGCACGGCGCTAACATCCACACGACCCAGAACGTCATAATCTGCCAGCGCCGGATCGGCTCCCCAGGAAAGATCGATCACTCCCTGCGCCGCTTTCAGTGCCGATCTCAGTTCTCCCTCGACGGGTTGAGGAAACTCAACACCCTCGCCCGCTGCGTAGCGGGCGCCGTTACTGGTCACCAGGATGCCCGTGAGCGGGCTGTTCTTCAGCAGGATTTCCAGAGCCGCTGTGCGTATTTCCTGACTCTGCGTATGCCGGAGAAAGGTGACGATCGCCTGGCTGGCTACATCCACTCGCTCCCTGAGCAAATCTTCCTCGTAATTTCGGTAGGACGGAATAAGTATCGCGACTTCAATGGCGAGAATAGCGACAAAGGCAGCCAGCGTGAGATTGCGGCACAATCGGCAGTCGGCAAGCTGCCTGGCCCACTCCCGAAAGGAGCGCCTGGATTCCGGTTGGCTCTCTGCGCCAATTTCTCCGGCGACCATTTCCGCTTCTGATCCCGCACCCGGTTTCATAAATCCCTCTCCGACTCTCTGATCCTCCCAAAGGGACACCAAAAACGCGGGTCAATTAAAAAAGGGTGGGGGTTTTGGCCCCAACCCAAGGTGGACAACAACCTCACTGGTGCAAGCCGGCGTAATTACTTGTCGATGAATTTCTTTTGCTCCACTCGTGAGTACTCGGTCAGCGCAGCCAACTCCTCAGACCCCCATTCCAGAGGCTCCGCTGCCATCGGCGCCACCATGCAGATCTGAACCATTTCATCCAGGTGCACCATGTCCATACCAAAGTCACGCTGGCCCATGGCCACGAAATGCGGGTACTCGTTCTTGAAGGTAGGGTTGTAGAGCATGCCATTTGTATGGCATGTGGCGCACGAAAGGCCGTTGGAGGACAGACTGGTGTCGTTGAACAGCTTCTCACCCTTGGCTCTCAGGTCGGCCACATTGCCCTGGTAGGGTGTGTAACCTTCAGGCCGACGAACCGCTTTCTTGAGACGGGCAGATACGCCTTCTCCCTCAGCCTTGCCTTCCGCTTCGCCCTCACCTTCGCCTTCGGCGCGGCCCTCTGCTTCGCCTTCTCCTTTAGCAGAGCCTTCAGCCTCAGCTTTGGCTTCTCCCTCTGCTTCACCTTTGGCTTCACCTTCAGCCTCACCCTGTGCTGCTTCGGCGGATGGAATCAGCTCCAGAAAAGAGCCGGAACCCGTGTTGAAGCCAGCTGCTGCCACTACCGTCATCATGGGAAGAGTTACCATGAGATTTCGGGACAGTTTGCGTAAAAGTTCTTTTCGGTTTTTATTTGTGGACATATCAATAACCTCCAGTCGTATTTTTCCCTTATTCAGGGTACACAAGGCCTCAGGCGCTTCTGGCCATACCCGATACCTGCCTTTCCAGGTAGCGCAACGTCGAGGGATGGACTCCGAATTCAGCACCGACTTCCACACCTGCCTGCTCAGCAAGCATTCCGATAATGGCCATGTGGTGAATGGTGTGGCTGGCCAGAAAAACCAGTTCACGATCGACACTGGTGGTTACCACTTGCCGCTGGCCATCACTGTTGTGCAGCATCGCAAGTTCATTGCAATACTCTGTTCCAAACCGGTTGCGCAATTCCCGTAAGATGTCTGACAGACAGCGCCCCCCGGTCCGTCGGTCTGTTTCCAGTGACAGATCCCGGTTCCGGTTTTCATAGTCGAGCAATGCCCCGGGGCAATCAGTGGCCGACAACAGGGCGCTGTAGTGATCGATGATGTGACGAACGTGCTTGCCAATCACATGCTGCTTCCTGTGACCAAAGCTTTGCCGGTACAGGTTCCCGGGCAACGCTTGCAACAGGTCGACGAGTTGCCCGATCGCATGGGCATTTTCTTCAACAATGTCGCTCACGTCCCGACGCTTATCTGAAACTGGCTGTGTCATGGTATTCATCCGTTTCCTGTTGTTCTTTTAAGCACTGAAAGCGACCGAGTGGACACAAGCGTTACTCATGCCCACACCGATCAACATCTCAGCCCTTGGCTTTTCCCTCGGCCTCGCCTTCCCCTTCGCCTTCTCCCTTGGCGTCATCCTTGTCATGGCCTTTCTTCTTGGTTTTGCCTTCAGCTTCTCCTTCACCTTCTCCTTTGGCTTCACCTTTGCCTTCGGCTTCACCTTCTCCATAGCCCTTCTTCTTGGCTTCACCCTCGGCTTCCGCCTCTCCTGCGGCAAGCATCAGGTAGCCTGCTGGCTCCGCTGTGACATCGGCGGCTGAGACGTTGAACGCCGAGGCGCCTATAACGACTGCAAACACGGGGCCGGTGTAGGCCATGCCCCGGGCAAGCTTGCCGAGTAATCTCTGTTTCTGCGTTTCTCTGGACATGATGCGTCCCCTTTGCTTTTCACGTTATTGCCAGGTTGTATGCCTGGCCTCCCAATACCCGGAATCGAAGAATATTTGTACTCAACGGCTCCCGGATGCCTTTTGCGGTGCTCTCAGAGAACACCGCCCGGACAGTGCCGCAACAGCGGCCTCCGGATTATTCATATCAACCAGATAGCGTTCGCAGCCTTCCAGCCAACCTGCAAGTCTGGTGAAGCCACCGGTATCCAGTGGCCGCCCGTCTTCGGAACAGCAGTTGGCAATGAGGTGTCTGAGTGCCTCATTCACGGTCATGGCCTGTACACCGCTTTCGTCCTCGAGTGGCTCTTTCGTGGGAACAAGCACCGCAAGTACCTGGGCGGAGTTGCCCGTCATACCCGCCATCGCGGGCAGGAGCATTCCCTCCTGGTCGGGGGCCTGCAGCGGCAAACCCAGCCCTTCAATGTGATAGTCTCCGGAGGCTTTCAGAAGTGCCCCGCGGCCATAATCAGCACGCCAGTGGGCAGCCAGGGCCAAGGTCAGCGCGTCGCGCAGGATTGGCTCGCTATGGCTGACCATAAACATCGGGCCAGCCTGATCGGGGCCGGCAACCAGGCCGGCGTCTATAGCGATGTCATCGTGTTTGGCGGCGTGCGTTGCCAGGCAGCGTGCAAGCGCGGGGGCGACAGCCGAAAGCGGCAACCGCGGGTGGACCACCTTGCCATCGAGAATCAACGTAAAGCCCGGCGTATCCCGGACAATTTCGAGCCGGGGCAGCGAGTCTTTTCCCGCCTCGTCGGAAACCGCCATCGGCTGCAACAGATTTTCAATCCGATTCACCAGCGGTGCACTGTCGGTAAAGAACCGGGCCCGGAAGCGACCGCAGGCCAGCACCATCGACATCATGGCGGACGTCTCCGGGAATGGCGGCTGGACAGATTCCAGCGCAACCGGTTCAGCCGGGTGATTCTCAGATTGCACCAGAAAACGGTTGTTAACCCAGTCAGCCAGCGTATTCCATACATCGTTGCGGATAGCCCAGGCGTCCGGGGCAACAGGCATACTTTTGAAAGCGGAATCTACCAGCGTCGACGCAATGTCATCCGGCCCGGCACCTTCTGTGGCCATCAACCAGATCAGTGACGCGGTCTCGTTCAGGCTACTCAGGTGGCCCAGCCTGGTGTCATAGACATAGACCTGGTCTTCACTGAAGGTCTCCTCGGACATCCATCGTTCAAGACGGGGCTGTTTCACCGGACGGTCGGAGAGCGCTTGGGCGACCACCCAGTCAGACAACCGAGGCAGCGCCATAAACGGCAGGTATGCCGTGGGATCCGACCCCGGTATCAGGTTTCTGAAGCCGCCACTGTTGGCCATTTCAGCCTGGGTTTCCCGAACCAGCCGTTCCGCCATGGAACCGGCAGAATCGGCACCAGCAGGCCGGTTAAGGCCAAGCATTTCAACCATATCCCCTATCAGGGCGCCTTTGATGCTTTCCTCAATGTCGCCGCCACTCTCAGGGCCGGCGCAGACTTCCAGAGACGGGCTGAGGTTACACTCCAGAATCCAGGGCTTGAGGCTGTCGTCGACCAGGCAGTCAATGCCCATGAGTTCATAACAGCCCCGGGTGTCGGCGCCGATAACTCTTGAGCGCTCACGCATGGGTTCAAGGGCTGCCAGGCAGGTCAGGGCGACCATATCCTCGATTTTGGTGAACAGCGCCTCATCGTCATGTCCCTGCTCCCGCAACCAGGCCCGGTAGCGCTCAAAATCCACGAATTCCACCGGCACGTCGGCCTCAAGGTTCAGAGCGTTGACATCGGGGTTGGTCAGGTAACTGTACGGATTATTTGCGTTTTCTTCGTCGTAAGGCGCCGACGCCAGCTTGGCAAACCCCTGGCGGTAAAGGTAAACCCTGAAGGGCGAAACAGAAGACACCAGCACATACAGGCGCAGCACATATTTCCGGCCATGCATCGTATGGGGGCTTTCAAGGTACTCCTGAACCATCCAGGAGGACTCCATGGGCACGTCCGCCGGGTCGCCCACCAACTGGACACCCTTTCCGCGGGCGGCATTCTTGGGTTTGAGAATCCAACGCTTGCCCGGATTCTCAAGTGCCGCCTGCTGAAAGTCGTGGTAATCCTCGGGCATTGAGAAAACCCCGGGCACGAAAGCCAGGCGATCGGTCAGGTGCCCGTCGCCTTTCTCCTGTCGCTCCACTCGTTCCCGCAGGTCCATGAGGCTGCGGTACAGGCGGCTTTTCACCGTGAGGGCATTGTTGCCGGGAATATGATTAATTTTCCGCTCCGGCCCCACCTGGCTGAAAAACTCCGGGTCTGGCATCCCGGTGTACCAGCAGGCGTGCCACTGCTCGGAGGTCTCTGCCTGTTGCCACAGGGATTTGTCGAGGGATTCTTCGAAAAATCGGTCTTCCTCGTAGGACCTGTTGCCACCCATCCAATAGTGCCGAGTCATCTTGTCGCGCTCTCCGTTCCGGTTACTCACTGCCTCGGTACCTCCCAAGGCATTGATTATTCGCGTTTCACAGATAGAGACACATGAGAAGTGCAACTGTTACAGTGAGTGAGGAAATTTCTGATCAATCAATAACAAATTAAGAGCCCCCCTATGCGCCGCCCGGTCAAAGCGGATCTTATGCCCTGGTTCGCCCGCGCACTTTCCAGTTCGTACCGACATACTCTGCAACGAACCATTTTCAACACCAGGGCAAGACTACGGGGCGAGAGCGATCTTGTTCGGGTTTTCGTGAATCCTCGAGACCCTTTCGGGCTACCCTTGTTGCAGGCACTTGTCCAACTGCAGGAGCACTTTCGGGTGCGCATCCGGCTCCATACCGTTTGGCAGTTGGATGACGAGATGTACCCCGAGCCGGCGCTGTGGGGTTCGTGGGCTCAACAGGACGCCACACTGATTGCCAAACTGTATAACTTCACGCCGCCTGACCGGCCAACGCCACTCTCGGAAACCGAACTCAAGTCCGCCACAGCCCGACTGCTTCATGCCGAACAAGCCAACGACGGGCTCAACACCGCTGCCCGCATATTGGCGGGCCTCTGGAGTTCCGATTCCCAAAGCGAGCCAGATCCGGAACCGACAGATCTTCACAATCAAACCCTGTTCGAGAATGAAAAAATGCTCCGGCGGCTCGGCCACTATCAGGGCAGCATGATCTGGTACCTTGGCGAGTGGTTCTGGGGCGTGGACCGGCTGGACCATCTTGAGCGAAGCCTCACGGGTCAGGGGCTGAATCGGGACGCCTCCGGTGCCATCCCGTATACGCGCACCTGGGCTGATTTAACGAGTGCCGCCACCAGACTACCCGATGGCCATCCGGCCGCCGAGACCGCTCTGGAAGTGTTCTTCTCCATCCGCAGCCCATACTCCTACCTCGGCCTGGAACGGGTAATCCAGCTGGCAGAGGCATGGAATATCCCTCTGCAACTGAGGCCAGTGCTCCCCATGGTGATGCGCGGGCAATCGGTACCCGATGCCAAGAAGTGGTACATCTTCCACGACACAAAAAGAGAAGCCGATAAGCTGGGTATTCCTTACGGTTTTGTCGCTGACCCTCTCGGGCCTGGCGTGGAAAGGTGTTATGCCCTGTTTGAATACGCCCGCTCCCTGGGCCGTGAAATCGAATACATGCGTAGCTACGCCCGGGCCGTCAATGCCGAAGGCATCCGGTCGGAAACCGATGCAGGCCTGAAAGTCATCGTAGAACGGGCTGGATTGGAATGGCAGAAGGCAAAGACTCTGTTAAACGACCAGAGTTGGCGTGAATGGGCGGAAGTAAACCGCAAGGCGATGTATGACTGCGGGCTTTGGGGTGTGCCGAGTTTTCGGTACGGAACCGTCAGTTGCTGGGGCCAGGACAGGCTCTGGATAATTGAGGAGGCAATTAAAAAAAGAGTGGAGACCAGCTCCACCCAAGGGGTTTACGACCCGACCAACAATGCAGAGGTTACATAGAGCCAACGCGGCATTTAAGGTAAGTCGTTCTGTAACTCATGACCTACTGACATGCGAACCGGCAAATTGTTACAGAATCAGTCCCGGTTTTTTACCCTCCCGCGACCGCCGCCATTATCCCCATGTTGGCCACCCATCTGACTGGCCAACATGGCGATAACGTTAAGATCGGGCATCACTGCCTGGGGCGGAATGGCCGCGCCTTCGGTGCCCGGTCAACCGCTGTCCGGACCAGATCCCTGCCAGCATACCGGCCATTGCGGAGAGGCTGGCAGGGGATAATGCGGGCAAAGCCAGTAACAACTGGAAATCATTCCCCCCAAGTGCAAGTGCCGAACCGACCCCCATCAAAAGCCCACTGCCAAGGTGTTTGCCGGTTTCGCCGATGGCGGGCAACACCCAGCGGAAACGCCGGAAACGCCAGGCCCCGGCTGTCATGCCCAGCAACATGGCAAGCAGAATCAACACCCTGGATAGCGACGGGAATGGCAAAGTACCCGCCATCAGGTTCAGCCCTGAGTCTCGGACAAAATCACTGGGCGACCAGGCCGGCTCGTACAGGAACAGCGCCCCGGCAAAAATACCGACCAACATAATGCCGCTCCACAGTCGCCAGCGATCGTGGAACTTCCAGTAAACCAGTATTGAAACCAGCATCAGGGTGGCCATGGCAAACCAGGGCAAAAGCCCGACCTGGTAAGGCGTACTGCGCAGGCTTGGCTCCACGCCGACCATGATCAGCAATATCCACCCGGCCAACCAGCCCAACATGGTTAACACCATGCGCAGATCCCCGCTGGCAAGGCGCGTAGCCGTGGAAATGGAACACGCACCATTAATTGCAGCCCCAATCCCGAACATGAAGCCACCCAGAGGAATAGACCAATGAAAGGCGTAGACCGTCAGAAAGGAATGGTTGTGATACTCGATCAGCGGGGTAAACAGGTAGATCCAGAATCCGGCCATAAGAATGGCCGTCAAGCGCAAACGCCTGCCCCTGATCCAGTCACTGACACCACGGACCATGCAGAGACCAGTTACCTGAGCGGTATAGCCAATCACCGCAGCAATGGTCAATGTGATTACAATTGAAACCATGAGCCCTGCACCCCTGTTCTGATGTTCAGGACACGCGAACAGGGTAAATGTTACCAAAGGGCATCTACGCGTATTTTTGCATTCCCATGAGGCTGCCGGAGTGACCGGTGCAATCACCGCTCAATACATTCCCGACAGCAATCATCTTGAGCGCTTTAACGTTCAAATGTTTTTTTGAGTTGGCCCAGCAGCCCGGCATAAATGTCGTGGCAAAATTCAGCTGCTGCCTCATCATTGCCGGTCCAGTTTGAATACCATTCCACGAAGGTGCCACCATTGCCTTCGGTTACCGAACGCACCCGGACATGCCCCTCGTAGTTGCTGATTTCTTCATGAGAAATTGGTGAGGGACCATCGTCGATGCTGTACGTGAGCTCACGGTTATCGTCATCGAGAACATGCAGGGTTTCGTGAAACGCCCCATTCAGTACGCGTTTGGCCCCTGGCTGGTCGCCTTTCTTTTCCCCGACCACATCAACGTCTGAAATAACATCCGGTGCCCAGCTCAGGTCATGAAAGTCGCGAAGAGCATTCCAGATCTTCTCAGCCGGTGCCTTGACCACAATTGATTGATAAGTTTTGCCCATGATGAATCTCCGTGATCTTCACAGTAAACAGGATTTCGGTTTTCTAACGCTCTTATCAGCCTACCTCACCGGTTCCCATTTCTCGACCCGGTTGTCGGCAAAGTTCACGCTCCACACAGTTCCGTCACTACCAACGGCGACAGCCATTGCCGTATGGCCGGGGTTATCCGGCGCGCTGCCGAATGCGGTGAGATAGTCACCCTTCGCCGTGAACTTCTGGATACGGTCATTATAGAAGTCAGCAACAAAGACATTACCCTCGGGCCCCAAGGCAATTGAAGTCGCGGTCGTGAACCAGCCTGCGAACGGCCCATAGATGCCCACGGCAAACGGTCCACCCCAGCTGTGAGCCAGAGCGTACGGCGGCTCCTGGTTCCAGTTGATCGCCCCACCCTCGAAACCTAGAAATTGCGGCGAAAGCCGACTCGCACAATGTAATCGTCCTCGATGGCATCACCACGGGGGTCTTCGGCCACAGGCAGCTGTACCGTGCCTTCGACGATCCAGCCCCGGCTAACGTATTGTAGCCCCGGCGCCAGCAACCATTGGGTACCACCGGAATTGGCATCGGTACCACTGCCCACGTCATCACGCTCACGGTGGATAAGATTGGATTCCAGCAGAGCGTAGACGAAGCCTGGCGTGCCGGGCACACCCTTCATGCTTCGCGGCCAGATCCGGTATTGCAGCGACGCATCGAAGCGTGTTTCGTCGCCTCGAGCGAAACCATCATGGCGCCCGTTTTCACGGTAGAGCAACTGCCCATCCACCTGGTACTGCAGCGTCTGGTAGGTGACCACCGCGCCGCCGAAAACATCCCAGGCGCCATCGCCGGCCTGCAGCGGTCTTGGCAGTTCGCCGAAACGATCGCTGTCGTTATCGTCGCCGGTGGGGGCGGTGAGCCCGAACACCGGTGCTACGCGAAAGGTGCTGCCAGTGAAGTCCTTCTTGTAGAGCGTGTAGCGACCAAACAACGAAATGTCGCCAAAGCCGGCGGTGTCGCGCTCCAACCGGCCCATGGGCGTGGTAACGTCCAGCTCTTTATTGAAAAAGTAGGGGACCATGCCAAACACGGCGAACTTTGAAGTGACGCCATAACCCAGCACACTGCCCAGGGCCTGTACCGAGACTTCACGATCCAAGGGCCCATCGTCTGAGCGCTCCCGCAGTACAAGCTGCTCGCGCCAGAGGTATTGCCCTTGGGCCACCGGCAGGGCGGTGTTGAAGGTGTTGGGGGCAGCCTGCGTCGTGTTCTCACCAGTCAGCAGCAAAGAGCCAATCAGCGCCAACACGCTAACGGAACGTCGGTTACTGCCCATTGCTACCGCCTTTTTTGCCCTCGGCTTCCGAGTAGGATCGAAGCGTAAAGCCTGCTTCATCAACTGCCTTACGCGCCTGATCCTCTGTAAGCGTTTTGCCTTCTTGCAAGATCACATGTACCACACTTTCGCCAACATCGACCTGCACCCCGGTGACACCGTCGACCTTGTTCAGACGTTTTTCGATACCGTAAGCACAAAACGGGCAAGCCAGACCATCCACGCCCAAAACATATTGATTATCGGCCGCCAGCACAGCAATGCTGACTGTCAGAGCCGACAACAGCAGGGTAAGTTTTCTAACCATGGCTATGTCCTTGTTGGTATCGAAGCAGCGTAGAACCTTGTACCTGCTCCCAGGTCAAGGTGCCGCCTCCTAGGCGCCAATAACGATCATCCTTTGTGGGATCTTTCATAAGGCCTCTCGGTATCGAAATCGGGATCAACACGTTGAGCTTACCTCCGTACCTGACTACGGAATCAACACCCACGACCACAATCTCAATGACCATTGGCACCCTGGCAAAGAAGGCCGGCACCCATTGCGACGAGGCCAGAGCCATGGCTGAGCATAAATTGTATGATATGCGCCGCAAGATCGCCGGTTTGCGACAGATCGAATCCACCCTGGATAGCCTGGTGGAACGTTGCCGATGCAGTGAAGACCCGCAACGATGTCCGATCATTCATTCGCTGTACGGCAATGCTGATGTCCGAAATCGGGGGATAAAGGGATGAGTGGAACACTGCAGGATCGTGCCATGGGCGCCATTATGGGCGCTTTCGTGGGAGAAGCCCTGGGCGTCGGCCCCCACTGGTATTACGACCTGAAGGACCTGCGCCGCACCTTTGGCGGCTGGATTGATGATTACACCACACCAGAACCGGGGCGTTTTCACCATGGGCTGAAGGCTGGTCAGAATGCCCAGGCTGGTTTTATTCTGGAGTTGATGCTGCGCTCGCTGATTGAACGCAACGGCTACGATGAAAACGATTTCTGCCAACGCCTGGATCACGAACTCTTTCCGCTGCTGGATGGTCAACCCCGCAGCGGTCCAGGCCACTACACCAGTGAATCGATCCGCCACGCCTGGCATCGGCGCGTGGTTCAAAAGCGCCCGTGGCACGAAATTGGCGGCGCCGCCGACACCACCGAAGCCATGGAACGCACCCTTGCCATTGCTGTGCGCCATGCCACCGAGCCCGCCCTGATGTCCCAGGCCATTGCCAACAACACGGCGCTGACCCAGAGCAGCGAAACCATGCTCTCCATGGGTGTTGGCTATGGCTGCATTCTGGCCCGGCTGGTGCAGGGGGACATCCTGGACGAGCGAATTTCACAGCAACCGATGAATTGGATTGCCGAAGGCGCCCTGTCCTTCGAACCGGTTACCACCCGGCAACCGGCCCCGGATCATCCGGAGTTGCCCCTCAGGGCCAGGCGCCACATTGTCAGGGATGCCCTGCACGCCGCCTCCGATATCGCCGCCATGGCGAGAGACCCGGACGTTTGTATCGAACCGGCCTGGAAGGTCTCCCACCTCTACGGCATGCCTTGCGCCTTCTACCATCAATTACCCACCGCTTATTATCTGGCAGCGCGGTTCCACGATGACTTCGAACAGGCGGTACTCCACGCCATCAACGGCGGCGGCCAGAATCAATCCCGGGCCATGCTGGCCGGGGCGCTGGTGGGCGCGCAAGTAGGCCTTGCCGGCATTCCGCTACGGTTACTGAACGGCCTTGAACGCGCAGATGAATTGCGGCAGTTGGCCTGCGCCCTGTCGTCCCAAATACCAGATTGACTCCGCAGCCTTACAGATACCGGCTGGACCAGGCCACGAGCATATCCGCAACATATTCCGCATCCACAGCGCTTGAGAGCAGATGGTCGGCGTTATCCAGGGAAATAAAGCTTTTGGGATGCTTGGCCGCCTGATAGATGGTGGCCGCTTCGTTGATATCCACAACCTGGTCAACCGGCGAATGGAAAATAATCAGTGCCTTACGCAGATTACCGATGTGGTCCGGTGTATTCCATTGCACCAGGTCATCCAGCATCTGCGACTTCACATTGAATTTCCGACCGGCCAGGGTCACTTCAGCTTCACCGGATTCACGAATCTCGTCGGCCTTGCTGTCAAAAAGATGCTGGACGTGATGGGCTGTAGCTGGCGCCCCGATGGTGGCAACCGCTTCAACGGACGGCATGCGTTGGGCCGCCGCCAAAACCGCGGCGCCTCCCAGGCTGTGACCAATGATCATTCGTGGCGCTTCGTAGTGTTCCTTGAGGAATTCGCCGGCCGTCAGCAAATCCTCGATGTTGGAGGAGAAATTGGTATTGCCAAAGTCCCCGTCACTGTTGCCCAACCCGGTAAAGTCGAAACGCAACACACCGACACCGTGCTTCACGAGGGCGCGCCCTATCCGGGACGCTGCTGCAATATCCTTTCCACATGTGAAACAATGGGCGAACAGGGCCATGGCGTATGGCTTGTCCTGGCTCGGCAACTCCAGTAAGCCGGCAAGATTCTGGCCTTGGGAGTTTGCGAACTCGACTTTGGATCTTGTCATAGTGTTTTTCCTTGCCCGTTAAGATGGTCTACTTTTAATGGACTACCAAGCAGAGCCAATTGTTACAGCAAAGGCCATGGAATGACGTTTTTCTTTCGTGAGAATCGCTGCCCTATCCCGTTACCGCTCCTCAGTGTTCTGGTGATACTCCTGTTTCCGCTGAGTGGCTGCTCTACGGGCACGCTCAACGCCAAACTGGGCCACACGGCCACTGCTTCCCACTATGACTTCCAGTCGCGACTGCCCGCGAACGACGAACGGCTGTTTGTTGTACTTGCCTTTTCCGGAGGCGGTACCCGGGCCGCAGCGCTTTCCTATGGCGTTCTGAATGCACTTCGTAATGAGCGACTGGTGATTGACAACCAGCCCACCCGATTGCTGGATCAGATCGATGTGATTTCCGCCGTTTCTGGCGGTAGCTATACTGCGGCTTATTACGGTCTTTTCGGGGACCGGTTGTTTGAAGATTTCGAGGCGCGTTTCCTACGTCGCAACTGGCCGCGTACTTATGGCTGGATGCTGGCGAACCCGTACAACATGGCCCGGCTGATCTCTCCTGATTTCAACCGCTCGGATCTGATGGCAGAGTTTCTGGGCAAGCAGGTTTTTGATGACAAAACCTTTGCCGATCTGTCGCTTGGGCCACTTCCATTTGTGATTATCAATGCCACGGATTTGAACAATGCCCTGACCTTTTCCTTCATTCAGCAACAGTTTGATTTCCTCTGCTCAGGCTTGAGCAAGTACCCCGTTGCCAACGCCGTCATGGCCTCCTCGACCGTACCACCCGCATTCGCTCCGGTGAGACTCCGTAACTACTCTGGTTGCGACCCAAGTAACAAACCCTGGGTTACCGAGGCGCTGAACGAACGAAACTTGTTGGCAAGAAAGTTTGCCGTCGCCCAAGGGCTGTCACGTTACCTCGAGCCGGGGCGCATGCCGTATCTCAATCTGGCCGACGGCGGCATTACTGACAACATCGGTGTGCGGGGTTCCATGATGAGCCCGGTCGCACACCGTGGCGATGTTCGAAAAATGGCTGGTGCTTTTACCGTGACGGCCCTCAAGAAGGTCGAAAAAGTACTGGTTATCCTGGTGAATGCCCAGGTATCCCCTCCCTATCCATGGTCAATTTCTGGCAAGGAGCCCGGCGCATACGATACCCTCGCGGCCTCCTTTGATGCGGCGTTCAATACATTAACCACTGAAAACATCGCCCAGGCGCGCCGGGAATTTCTGGCATGGGGCGAGAGTCTCAATCTCACCCGCCCACCCGGCAAGCCACTTGTTAACGTCTACTTTTCAACCCTGACATTCAATCAGGTTGAAGATCCTGCCAGGCGGGCCCACTATAATGCACTTCCCACAGCGGCACTGACTGCCGATGACATCGACGCCCTGGTTGGGCTTGGCGGGGAGCTTCTGCGCCAATCCGAGCCGTTTCAACAGTTTCTCATTGACACGAAAACGCTGCCCGGCGCATCGGGCAATACTAAAACCGATACTCCGCCATGAATGAGCCAAAGCTGTTTCTCGGATCTTCGCTCGATGGCAAGTTGCGGTCATCGACAGTGTCCGTGGACAGCCAAAGGCTCAAATGGGCTCCAAAGCGCGGCCCTACCCAATGCAGGCCCAGGATGGTTTGACCGACGGTGCGGTTAATGCTGACCCTATTCCTGTCTGTCCATTCATTATTTACCAAAAGGTTACCCTCACGCGGCAGTGCCCAGGCAAAATAGGTTGCTCTCAGCGTAATCGAGGCATACAACCAGTTACCTCCAGTTGGCAAAATATTCGCATCATAGTCCATTCCGCGACCTACCGGGTCCGGAATAAAGTGGAATCCTCGCGGACGATCACCAAACCGAAACTCCAGCCCTGGCTGCGCAAAGGTAAAAAAGTTACCCGCTGCAAGATCTCCAGTCAGGGCAACGTCAAACCAGGAATTGCGGTACAGCCGACGCTTGGCACTCAGATACCCATTCAGTATGGGCTCGAAATCGAGCTGATTGTCCCAGCCCTCAGGGTCGTCACCGCCCATCGCTGCATGAACAGCCTTCTGGGATTGCTCGGCAAATGCCTGTTCCCCGACCCAGCCAAACAACCATTGGGCACCAAAAAAATACTCGTCATCGAACCCGTAAAAACTATTGCCCCAGCCCAGAAACCCCACATAAGGAACGTCATTTTCAATGAGCGCCGACTGTTCAATGTCTGCCGGCGTCTGCATGTTCTGACCCAATACCCAACTTTCGCGATAGCTCAGTCCGTGCTTATCGGGAATGGCCCAAGCCAACAGAGACTTGCCGAAAGCCGGCGTACCCCCGGTTTTATCCAGCGAGTTGACCGGTTCGGACGAGATGATGACCGAAGTGCCATTGGTGAACTGATTGTCGGAACTGAGGATAACGTCGTTGGATAGTTCAAGCCTGATGGTCGTTTCAGCTTTGGCGTTTTCCGCCAGAACTACGGCGCAGATCATCAGCCCTGACGAGAACAGTCGGGAACAACCTTTTACGCTTTTAACCAGCCGTGGTTTTGTCATGGTGCTTTTCCTCACCTTTTAAATCGTCCTTTCAAAGGACCACCAAACGCCTCCAATTGTTACACCGAATGTCATGAAAGAACCAGAACTGGCCCCAGACCGACAGACCCCGTACGTTACAGACAAACTGAACACACAAGGGGCAGCGCAAGAGAGCTTTCTGTAACAACCGCTTCAACAAAGTGTCCCTTAATCCAGACCAACAACGAACCATCAGCTCTGGAAACAGGATTCTCCACATGATCTTCCGTCAAGTGTTTATATTTTCGAGTCTGGCGCTGAGCGCCGCGCTAGTGATCGCCAGCATCCTCTGGCCCGGCATTAGCTGGATCTGGTTGATCATAGGACCGTTTTTGATTCTGGGCATTCATGACCTTACCCAGAACAAACACACACTCCTCAGGATCTATCCGGTTATTGGCCACTTCCGTTACCTGTTCGAATCGGTTCGGAGGGAGCTGCAGCAGTACTTTGTGGAATCCGATCTGGATGGCGCTCCAGTCAGCCGGGAATTTCGCAGCCTCATCTATCAGCGTGCCAAAAAAGATGATGACACCCGCGCCTTTGGCACCATCTTCGATGTCTACCGCGACGGTTATGAATGGGTAAACCATTCCGTGGCACCCAAGGCGTGCCTTCCAACCAATTTGCGGATCACCTTTGGCGGGGCGGAATGCACCAGGCCCTATGAAGCCTCCCCGTTGAACATCTCCGCGATGAGTTACGGCGCCCTCAGCCGCAATGCGGTGATGGCACTCAACCGCGGCGCCAAACTCGGAAACTTCGCCCACAACACCGGCGAAGGCGGGATCAGCGACTGGCACCTTGAGTACGGCGGTGACCTGATCTGGCAAATCGGAACCGGTTATTTTGGTTGCCGCACGCCAGAAGGCGTATTTGATCCCGACCTGTTCGCAAAGCAGGCAGGGCTGGATGTGGTCAAAATGATCGAGATCAAACTGTCCCAAGGAGCCAAGCCCGGGCATGGCGGTGTGCTGCCCGCTGCCAAGCTTACCGAAGAAATTGCCCGTATCCGTATGGTGCCTATGGGGGAGGACGTATTGTCACCACCCGGGCACTCGGCCTTCACCAATCCCATTGAACTGCTCCAGTTCGTTGCGCAGCTGCGCAAACTCTCGGGCGGTAAACCGGTGGGCTTCAAGCTATGCCCCGGCAACAAACGGGAATTCCTGGGTATCTGTAAAGCCATGCTGGAAACCGGTCTGCGACCGGATTTCATTACCGTGGACGGCGGCGAGGGGGGCACAGGGGCCGCGCCGATAGAACTGACCAACTCTGTGGGTATGCCGCTGCGCGATGGCCTGCACTTTGTGCACAATGCGCTACGAGCTATCGGTGTGCGCAACAAGATCAGAATTGTCGCCTCTGGCAAGGCTTTCTCGGCGTTTCACATGCTGCGGATGATGGCTCTGGGGGCCGACACCGTGAACTCAGCCCGCGGCATGATGCTGGCACTGGGCTGCATCCAGTCCCGCAGTTGCAACACCAACAACTGCCCCACCGGCATCACCACCCAGAACCCTGCACGCTACGAACAGCTGAATGTGACCGACAAGGGTGTGCGAGTTGCCAACTACCATCACTCCTCCATGGAAACCCTGGCAGAACTGCTCAGTATCCTGGGCAAGGATCGACTGGAAGATCTGGAGCCCGCGGATATTAATCGGCGGGTCAATCAAGGCAGCATTATGACCTATGCCCAGCTGTATCCCTGTATTGAGGATGGGTGTCTTTTGCATACGGACTGCGCCCCGGGTTCCTGGGCCAGTGACTGGCATCAGGCAACAGCGGGCAGTTGGCGTTAGGAGGACAGAACCGTGGTGATAAGAGAGCGTCTTTACAAGCACAGGTGGGGCCAGGCCCTTGTAGAGAAGGAAGTCCATCCTGCAGGCGCAAGAGTGGTCAAGGACTATAGCAAATGTGGTTTTCCCGGCGCACTGATCTATGGTCGGCTACTTCCCAAGAGGGAGTATCACGCACTCCGCAGTCTCGCGGTTTTGAAAGACATCCCTCAGCAGGTAAGACTCGAGAACCCCCACTCCATCAGTTACCACTACATTGAAGGGCTCCCCCTGCGCCAGTTCGACGGCAACACGCCGCTGCCCCGAACGTTTTTTAAAGACCTGTGGGAACTGACGGCAAACATACACCGCCATGGCTTTGTGCATCTGGATCTGGGCAACCGTGGCAACATTCTGGTTCGTGACGATGCCAGCCCCGCCATTATCGACTTCGCCTCCTGCACATCCACCCGCCAATTCCCCGGCTGGCTGCGGCGCGCGCTTGAGAAGCGTGACCGCATCGGCCTGGTGAAACTCTGGCACAGATATTCGCCGGAGACCATGCCACCGGTGCTGGCTGACTACTTCAACCGGCACTATCGCAGGCATCTCGCGACACCGACCAGGCTTTACAGGGAAACCCGGCGCTGCCTTGAATCACGAGGATTGCAGGGCGAATGTGGGCGAGTCCGCCGGGCCTGGGTTGCCATCAGTGTTACGATATCCATCGCGGCAGCCATCGGGCTGGCGATTTGGTAGCGATCAGGCAAGCCCTTTCACTACCGTTGCTGATCCATTAACAACACCCTCCCTGGCTGGTAATAACGTCACCCTGCGCGCTCCCGTCTCCAAAGGGCACGTCGGTACCGCAATCCTTGAAAATGCCAAAATGCGTGCCACCGTCGCCAATAAATCCGAAATGCTCTGAAAACCGGGTGTCTCTCAGCATACGGTGGGTATTGCCGCACACGGGAAACACTTTTCCCGCCGGAATGGCATGGTGTTTGTCGAGATCAAACTGATGGGGGTGGTGCGCGATAGTGCCGCGATAAATAACCGCCTGGCCATAATCCTCACAGGCTGGCTCCAGGCCCTCAAGCTTGAATAGCCGGTAGGTGGCCGAATAAAAGCGGATGGGGCCGGTCTTCTCCAGTTGAGCGCTGTTATTGATGGTAATCGGGCTGTCTTTCACCAGGCGCGGGTCGGTGAAGCCAGCCGCTTTCGCCAGGTTCTCAAAATCATTCCAGTACAGTGCGCCACTCAGGCATTCGCCGTAAAGCACCGGGTCGTTTACCAGTGACTCGGGGATTCTCCTATCCGAGTAAACGTCCGAGAAATACATTTCTCCCCCGGGCTTCAGAAGACGATAGACTTCTCTCAGTACCGCTGGTTTATCAGGAGACAGATTGATCACACAGTTGGACACAATGATGTCGAAGCTGCCCGGCTCCAGATCCAGCTCGTCCAGCTTCTCGATATACCCCTTCAGGAACCGCACGTTGGGCCTGGCGAAACCAAAAACCCCGGCCTGATAATCCACGTGCCGGCGGGCCACATCCAGCTGTTCATCGGTCATGTCCACGCCAACCACTTCGCCCGACTCGCCGACGAGGGCCGCCAACGCATACACATCCCGGCCAGACCCGCATCCAAGGTCAAGAATCCGCATGCCTTCCAACTGTTCCGGCGCTACCAGGCCGCAACCGTAATACCTTGTAAGCACTTCATCGTGAATCTTGCCAATAATATGCTTCAGATGACTTGGCATGGCCTCGTCAGTACAGCAGGCGTTGGTTAGCAGGTCCCCGGACTTCTTGAGTACCTTGCCGTAATAATCTTTTACCTGATCGTGAATCATGATGTTCCTCATTACCTGGTCAGTTAGCGACGGACTGCGTCACGGGACCCGCACGTATGGACCTTGTTACACCGCAAGCGGGGAACATGCCCGACCACTCATTTTGTAACAACACGCACCGACGGACGTCTGTACCAGATGCAATGCATGCATGCCCAGCCAAGCTGTCCCTTCCGGGTACCCATCACTGGAGAAGTCGTATGATAAACCACGATCTCAGAGTAGCCGCAACCATCTTCACAATACTGGCCCTTATGTCAGCCCTGCCAGCCTATGCCGCTGAGAACGAAGCTATCCGCGCGCAACTTGCCCTGGAAGGATACAGTCCCGTCTCCTACTATGAACAGGGCCATCCCGAGAAGGGCTCCAGAGACCATCAGAGCACCTATCAAGGGAACGTGTACTGGTTCACCGGTGCCGCCCAGAAGGATGCCTTCGATGCAAACCCGACAGCCTATGCACCGTCCTTTCCACGAAGCTGCCCCTATAATCTGGCACAGGGGCGCCTGGAGACCATTGACCCGACGAACTTCAAGATCGTTGATGGCCAACTGCTGCTCTTCCACCGATCCACAGAGCGAGACGGGCTTAGACAGTGGGAGGAAAGCATCTCCAGCTCCCGGATAACCGAAAAAGAACTGCTCCGAAGAGCCAAGGGCAACTTTCTCGATCTCAAATTCTGACCATGACGAATAAGGATTCCCAATGACCTGCACCGTGTCCAGCGACAGAAAAGCCACGATGATCGCCGCCCTTGCCGGTGGGTGGGTTGCAGATGCGGCCAGTCTCGGTTTGCACTGGCTGTACGACAGCCAGCGCATCCATGAAGTTGGCGGCGCATCACCGGAATTTCTGCCACCGAAGGCCGACTATTTCAAAGGCGGATTCGGTTACTTTGCTCATGAAGGCAAACAGGCTGGCGATATCAGCCACTACGGTGCAGCCACAGGGGTACTGACCGACAGCCTGCTGGCTCATAACGGCACCTTGGATATCCGCGATTACCAGCGGCGCTTTCGGGCGTTCTTCGGGCCCGGTGGCCGCTGGCAGGGTTATATCGACAACCCCACCCAGGGCACACTGGACAACCTGAACACCATCGAACAGAAAGCCATTGAGCAGGCCCTGTCAGCCACCGCGGTCAAACTGACGGAAAAACAAAAGCGGGTGCTGGTTCAGAAGGTTTTACCCTACACCCGACGCCTGAGCGGCGAGCAACTGGCAGATCCTGTCCGCAAGGCCATAAGCCTTACCTACCAGGAACCGGAGATACAGGAAGCAGGCGTTCACCTGGCCGAGACCATCGACCATCACCTGCTGCCGGAAAGTGGCGCCGACGACATGCAACTGCCGGCAATCTCCAAACTACCGCCACTGGTGGCAAGCTATTACGGCAGCAACAACCTGCTGAAGGTCACAGAAGCGGCGGTTCGGGTGACCAATCACAATGACGAAGCCGTGGCTTGGGCAAAATGCGCAGCGCGACTTCTGGATCACCTTTTTCGGGGCAACCCCATGTCAGTGGCTCTGGACGCTGGAACTGCTGAAGCACCAGCCCCGGAAAACCTCAACAAAGCCCGGACCGGCTCTGTTCTGGACGCTCCCGGCGCGGGCGACGTCTATGGCCGCACCTGTTATCTGCATGAGGCCATGCCGGTGATCTTTCATATTCTGAGCCATGCCAGCAGCTATACAGAAGCCGTTCGCGCCAATATTCAATGCGGGGGCGATTCCTGTGGACGGGCCTGGATCATCGGGCCGGCCCTGGCGGCACTTTACGGCGTCGGCGGTGAGCGCGGCATTCCTCTGAGCTGGCTGGCACGGCTTACGGATGCCCCTGCAATCATCGCCGATGTTGAATCACTCGTTGAAAACAGAAGAAGGGCGTAATTGCCCAATTTTCACCCCCGACTATGCTTCAGGTACGATGCACGTTGAAAGGAGGCTTTATGAAAACGCTATTGATCAATACATTGTTAGTAATTTCACTGTTCGCAAGTGCGCCTTTGCTTGCACAGGATAAACCGTTGAGAGTCGGGATGTCTGGCCAGTATTTCCCGTTTACCTTTGTCGAGCAGGATGAGCTTAAAGGTTTCGAAGTCGATGTCATGAACGCTCTGGGCGAGGAGATGGGGCGGGATATCCAGTACGAAACCGCCAACTTCTCCGGCCTGTTTGGCATGCTGCAATCCGGGCGCATCGATACCGTTGCGAATCAGATCACCATCACCGAAGAACGGAAGAAGGCGTATGTTTTCAGCGACCCTTACGTTTATGACGGTGCACAAGTTGTCACCAAAAAGGGCAATGCCGAGGTTCGGGGTGTGGAAGACCTGAAGGGGAAAACCGTTGCCGTGAACCTGGGGTCCAATTTCGAGGCACTCCTGCAGGAGCTTCCCTATGCGGACCAGATCACTATTAAAACCTATGAGAGTAATCTGGAGCGGGACACCGCCCTGGGTCGCGTGGATGCGTTCGTGATGGACCGGGTCAGTGCCAGCCAGATCATCAAGGAGAAGCCTCTTCCCCTGGAACTGGCAGGCCCCACTTTCTCACAGATCACCAATGCCTACCCGTTCCACGACACCGAAGCCGGACGAGCCCTGCGAGATGAGGTTAACAAAGCCCTGGCGACCCTGCGTGACAACGGCACCCTGGCGTCCATTTCCGAAAAGTGGTTCGGCACGGACATCACCCAGCCCTGAGGGGCACACCGAGGCCTGATTCCCTATGGACGTGTTGAACGTCGAGTACATGCTTGGCCTGGTACCTGTTCTGCTCAGGTACCTGCCCCTCACCCTGCAATTGGCGGGCATCGGAATGGTGCTTGCATTGATTCTTGCCTGCCTGTTTGCCGTTGTCCGGGTGCTGGGCATTCCGGTGCTCAACCAGTTAACTATCGTTTTCATTTCCTTCTTCAGGGGCACACCGCTATTGGTGCAACTGTTCCTGTTCTATTATGGACTGCCCCAACTGTTCAGTGCACTAACGGTGATAGATGGCGTCACCGCGACAGTCATGGGTCTGACCATGCATTTTTCCGCCTACATGGCCGAATCCATCCGCGCCGCCATCGTGGGTGTTGACCGCAGCCAGACCGAAGCCGCCCTGTCTATCGGTATGACCAATGGCCAGTTGATGCGGCGGATTGTCCTGCCCCAGGCTACCCGAGTGGCTTTGCCCACTTTGATGAACTACTTCATCGACATGATCAAGGCGACCTCTCTCGCCTTCACCCTGGGCGTCACTGAACTGATGGGCGCCACCCAGAAAGAGGCGGCCGGCAGCTTTCTGTACTTCGAGGCGTTCATCGTTGCCGCCATCATGTACTGGATCGTGGTTGAA
>TARA_R110002096_G_scaffold2346_5_pt1 | contig 35574 bp, 37 predicted proteins | sample TARA_R110002096 | Tara Oceans TARA_R110002096 (sample SAMEA4397295) | marine metagenome | biome: Polar Biome; feature: [DCM] deep chlorophyll maximum layer (ENVO:01000326); material: water (ENVO:00002006), including particulate matter (ENVO:01000060) such as... | depth 35 m
CTTGGATGAATGCGCGCTACGATATCGGAAGAACCCAGCTTGACGCGGCACTCCAGAGATTCTCCAAGAAACACGATTTCCGAGACCTCACCATCAATGGCACTGATGCCATTTTTTGTTCCTGGAGCCACGATCTGCACATTCTCCGGGCGCACGGCTATATTGACCGCTTCGCCGACGGTGGTTTCCACCTTGCCGGTATAGCCCATCACACCCCATTGCGTGTCAATCCAGCCGCCTTGAGCATCGCTCTGCACATCACGGATGGTGCCTTCGGCAAAATTACACTGACCGATGAAGCTGGCGACAAATCGCGAATTGGGTTTCTGGTAGATTGTAATGGGCGAGGCTTCCTGCACAATTTGCCCGTCGCGCATCACCGCAACACGGTCTGCCATTGTCAGCGCTTCGGTCTGGTCATGGGTCACATAAAGCGCTGTCATCCCCAGCCGTTTGACCAGATTGCGCAGTTCCAGACGGGTTTCCGCACGCAGTTTGGCATCCAGGTTTGACAGGGGTTCATCGAACAGAACCACTGGCGTTTCGCGCACGATAGCGCGCGCCAGAGCCAGCCGCTGTTGCTGACCTCCGCTGAGAAAGGGGGCCGGGCGCGACTCGTAGCCTGAAAGCTGAATCACCTCCAGCGCCTGTTTGACGCGGCTGACGATTTCGTCTTCAGAGATCTTTGGCCGTATTTCGCGCAGCGGAAAGGCGACATTTTCAAACACGGTCAAATGCGGCCAGATCGCATAGGACTGAAACACCATACCAAGGTTGCGGCGATGGGTTGGAACGGTTTTGCCGCGCACACTGTCGTGCACCATGGTACCGCCAACGGAGATGGTGCCCTCGGTTGGTCTTTCCAGACCAGCCAGACAGCGCAACGTTGTGGTTTTGCCGCAGCCGCTAGGCCCCAGCAGCGTGTAAAATTCACCCGCCGCAACATTGATCGATACACCGCGCACGGCATGCACAACACCCTTGTCCGAATTAAACCGGACATGCAAATCCTTGATCTCGATCATTGAGTGCCCCCACGCTGGTTGTTAAAGCCGATTGTACGCATTCCCAACGCCAAGGCGAACATGACCGTCATAAGCATGATGCCTATTGCTCCTACTGAACTGATATTTCCATTGTCCCAAAGCGACCAGATCATCACGCCAAGCACTTCATTATTGCCGCCCTGTGACAGGATCAGCGGCAGACTGATGAAGCGCACCGACAGCATGGCGACATAGATCCAGATACCCACAAGAGTGGGCATCAGCAGTGGCCCAAACACCCGCAGGGCAATGCGCCAGGGCGGGGCGCCGCTGAGTTTTGCTGCATCTTCCAGATCAGGATGAACCTGGATCATGGCCACGCTCATGGCCCGCACCGAATAGGACAGGAACAGGATGGTGAAGCCAAATATCAGGGCAAAGATGCCGCCAAATGTGCTGGCACCGGTCAGCGCATCGAACTGCAGCAGCAGCCAGAACAGCGCCAGACCCAGCACAATGCCGGGAATGGAGTGCGGCAGGAAGGACAGCACATCCAGTGCATAGCGGCCGGCAAACCGGGTGCGCACAATAATGTAGGAAATGACAAAGGCTATGATGGTGACAGTGGTCGCGGTCAGCAACGTCACCATGATGGTGTTGAGAAAGGCACGTGCCACCCGTGGCTGATTGAAGACATTTTCATAATGTTTCAGCGAAAAGCTCTGGATTGCCTCCCAGCTTGGCTGACGCAGATAGCCAACCAGCGACACATAGAGCAGCACCAGAAACGGCAACACAATGGTGACGAAGAGAAACAGCAGTGCCAGAACAAGGGCAGGTTTGCGCCACTTTCCAAGGCGCACCGACCGTGGGGTGTAGCCTTTGCCGGTGATGATGGAATAGCGTTCCGAATGCCGGACAAGCCGGAGATAAAAGAACGAGATCACAAGCGCGATGATGAGGTAGAAAATCGACGCGGCGTTGGCCTGCCCAAAGGCGGGAATTGTTCCGATATTATCAATCAGATTAAACACCCGTGTGCTGAACACATGCAGATTAACCGGCAGGCCGAGGACGCCGGGAATTTCGAAATTCTCCAGCGCAGTAATCGCCTGGAAAATGGCAATGGCCAGAACGCCCGGCAGAAGCAGCGCAAGGGTAATGCGCCGCGTTGTGCGCATCGGGCTTGCGCCGCTGGTCGCTGCCGCCTCTTCAAGCGAGGGATCCATACTGCGCATCAACGGCACCAGCATCAAAAACGCCACGGGCACCAGTCTCAGCCCCTCAGCAAAGATCAAACCCCACATCGAGTAAATGTCAAATAACGGACTGGCGCTGCCCGTCATGGCCATCCAGCCAGTGTTCAAAAAGCCGGAGCGCGGACTCATCAAAAGCACCCATGCGATGGCATGCAGAATGCCGGGCACTGCGATGCCAAGCGGGACCCCGGCATAAATCCAGATTTTTCCGGGCATGTCGGAGCGCTCGACTAGCCAGGCCAGAACGGCAGCCGTTCCAATGCCAAAAATGGTCGCGCCGACGACGTAAACAAGCGTGTTCCACAGAACCAGGTCGATGCGTTGCTCTACCCAGACCGCATAGAAATTGCCGAGCCCCATATTGTCGATGGAAAACTCATTGGGCAACCGCGACAGACTGAATGCGCCGACAACCAAAGAAAAAATCGGTGCCACAACCATGATGATGACCATAGCGAGAACCGCCCATGGAAATATCCGGCCAAGAAAATTGCGGCCTGCTGTTGTACCGTTTCCTTTACCGCGTCCTGCGCCGCCTGCGGTTGAGCCGTGCAGGTCTTGTTGATCAGATGCGCCGGGTGCCCGATCTGCCGAAACAGTGTCTGCCAAAACAGTACCTGCCAAATCCCGGTCTGCCATATCACGGTCTGCCATGTCATGCGGTCCCAATAAGAAGACCCCGGCATCCAATGCGGACGCCGGGGCGGAAAGGTAGTGTTATTTGCCGCCGGAGTTAGACCAAAGCGGGTTCCAGACCTCATAGAGTTTAGGCAGTTCGACCGTCAGGCCTTCGATGGTACGCAGCGCAATATCCTTGCCTGCATATTCTTCTGCAAGCGCAGCAGCGCCCTTGACCTGAAGCTCCTTGTGGACAGGCGTATCGCCACCTGCTGCAAGGCGAACCAGCTGGCCCTCCTGGCTCAGCACCCAGTTGATGAAGATCTTCGACGAATAGCGCGTCGGTGAATCCCGGAACATGCCAATCAGGTTGAAATATTGCGGTGCAGGCTCTGGGCAATGCCAGGCTATCGGTGCGCCACTGGCCATGATTTCAGCCGTTTCATCATTAGGCTGCGGCAGGGCCACATCAAACTCGCCAACGAGCAGCAGATTGGCTATGCCGCCAATGCCTTCTTTGCGCAGCTGAGGCTTCAAAACGTTGAAGAACGCTGGCAACAGCTCATTTGTCATACGCTCGGGGCCGTAATCTTTATGGGTCCAAAGATTAAGCGTCCACAATTGGGCACGGTTGGCAGCACCAACCCGGCCATCTTTGAGCGGCGAGTCTTCTGATACAAGATCCCACCAGGTTGCCGGCAATTCATCCTTGCTGACACGATCCGTATTATAGGCAAGGCACCATGTCGTATTCTGCATACCGGCATAAGTGCCATTCGCAGCACGACGATCTTCTGGAATGCCAGACCATGCAGGAAGATCATCCAGTTCTTCCAGCGCGTCCGCTTCGGCATAATCCACCAGTGAGCCTTCAAAACTCACGACAATATGGCGCACCAACTGACCAGACTTGTAGGCCAGAAGCGGCTGCACTGCGCGTGCCGCACCAGATGTCTCGGTGGCAATGATGTCGATATCCGGATAGCGCGCCTGAAAGACCGGAAGCCAGGCCGCGACATGCTGTGCAGTGTCGTTGGTGCTGAAGTCAATTGGTCCTTCAGCTGCCGCTTTGTCGATCCAGTCCTGTGGTATTTTGAAATCGGCAGCGGCAGCGGCACTTGCCTGCTCGATCAGCGCAGGCGCGATGCCGTTTTCGCTCAAAAATTGTTGGGCGCTATCGGTCATTTCCGCTGAAGCCGGCATGGCCATCAGCGTCAACGCTGTTGCCGACATACCGAGTCGCATACCCAGCCGCATTGTTTTATGAATTGTAGTCATTGTGTTCCTCCTCCATGAAATCACGTGCCTTGGCACGTATTAGCGCCTCGATTTTAAGAACAATGCGAAACGCAATTTTTGCAAACAAATTGCTGGCGATACTCCCATACCACCGCTGTTCAAGTCGTCCGCCATTTGTCTCCTTTTGTCACCTTCAACTCGTTTGGTTGGTGCGTGTCATGCAAAGCCAATCCCAATTTGCGCTGCTTTACATTCGGCGCTTTTGGGAGGCGCAATGCCCCATTGATCGGTTCGGCCTTTTGGCCAGGTCCAGTCGCTCGGTGTACCGATGCGGTAGGTGTCATCAACCTGTAAAACATCAGCTGTGTATTCCACGACATAGCCAAGCGGATCGATGAAGTAGGAAAACACATTGTTTCCAGGTCCGTGGCGACCAACGCCCCAACCCATCTCAAAGCCGTGGTCGCGCAGGCGCCCCGATGCAAACATCACGCCTTCCAGTTCAGGCAGCAGAAAGGCGATGTGGTTGAGCCCTTCTACCGGTGCCTGCGCCAACACCACCACATGGTGATCGCTGTTGCAGCGCAGGAACGCCATGACCTTGGACCGGTCGGTGAGTTTCATGCCAAGGACATCGACATAAAATTGCGCCAACCCATCCACATCAGCGGTATTGATATTCACGTGGGATAGTCGTTCGGTGCGGTCCTTCTGCAAGGCCTGCGGTGCCTTCAATTCGTCACCATGGATCAGCCGGATTGTGCACCCGTTAGGCTCGCGCAGATCAACCGAATATCCCCCGCCTGGCCGAGCATTCGGCGGCGGTCCGTCACTGATTGAACAACCGGCGGCCCGCGCCTTGGCAATTGTATCTTCCATCGATGCGCGCGACGAACAGCGAAATGTCACGGCCTTCAATCCAATTGCATCACCCGGAACCAGCGCCAACACATAAGGATCCGCTCCGGTCCCAGCGAAGAATTGAGCCTCGCCCTGATGGGAGACCTGTTCAAGCCCCCAGACATCGGCAAAGAATTGCCCATGCGCGACCGGATCGGTCGATACGATGTCTACGCTGACCAGAGCTTCAATCGGAAAATGGCTCAATGCGCACACCCGAATGTTGGCGGGGTGCGGTGCGCGTTCATAGAACGATCTCCGCATCACCATACAGATCGCGCTCCACGACCATGTTCTTCAACTCACCCAGACCGGTGCCACGGGTGATCACCTCATCACCGGGCTTCAAGAACACCTGAGGGGTACGCGCATTGCCCACACCTGCTGGCGTGCCGGTCAACACCACATCACCTGCGTTCAGTGTCATTCCAAAAGACAATTCGGCGATTAAAAGGCTGATATCAAATGCCATTTGCTTGACCGAGGCCGATTGCATGCACTCGCCATTCAAATAACATTCAATCTGAATCTCATCGACATCCAACTCGTCCGGCGTCACCAGCAATGGGCCTAATGGGGTCGAATAATCTGCACTTTTCCCGCGCATCCATTGTCCGCCATGACGGCGCTGAATATCCCGCTGTGAAATATCATTCGCCAGGCAATAGCCGAAAATGTGGTCTTTGGCCCTGGACGATGGAATAGAGCGCCCGGCAGTACCAATGACAAGTGTCAACTCTGCTTCATAGTCCCACTTCGCCGAACAGCGCGCATCATATGCGATATCATCATTCGGCCCGATGATCGCATTCGGTGCCTTGGTAAAAAATGTAGGGGCCGTGGGGCGCTCTGCTTCCTGTCCGTCACGGCGGCCCTTGTTCTCTTCAAAATGATCCCAGTAGTTCCATCCGGTGCACAGGACATCACGTTTGAAGCGTTGTATTGGGGAGGCCAGCTTTGCGCTGCTGACTGCCACTCTTGTGCGCCCGGACTCATCAATCAATTTCGAAACGGCCTTCAAGCCATCGTCGCCAGCCTCTATAAGGGCGGTCAGATCATTGAACACATCATCAAACAGCACGAAGTCCGCTTCGTGCTGCACGCCCGGACGTATCCCACCACTGGTATGAACACTCACAAATTTCAAGACGATCTCCCACTCAAATTCATTATGACATTCTGTATTTTTTATAGGATTGTATTCAATTTGACTTTTGTCAACGAATAATCGATTATTTTTACCTTGGTGCTATTTGTTGTGCAGAAACGACGCAACTCTGTAAAAACTGATTACGATTCTCTCCTGGACCTGGAAACGGTAATTGAATTATGACCCTTCACGACGTGAAACAAACGAGATCGTCGAGAATATATCTGCAGATTCGCGGTGACGTTCTCAGTGGCCGATTGATGCCCAGCACCAAGCTGAATGTGCGGGATATGAGCGAGATCTATGAGTCTGGTCTAAGCCCGGTGCGTGAAGCACTTAGCCGACTGGCAAGTGAGGGTTTGGTCGAGCACCTGGACAATCGCGGGTTTGCAGTTTCGCGGGTCAGCGTGCCGCAACTTAACGACCTTACACAGTCACGATGCTGGGTAAATGAAATTGGCATTCGGCGATCCATTGAGTTGGGTGACGCTGAGTGGGAAGAATTGGTCCTCGTATCCTGCCATCGCCTGAGCCGCTCAAAACGTAGTCCGGAAAACAATTCTGATATTCTGAATATCAAATGGAACGAAGCACATAAGGCGTTTCATCAAGCCCTGATCTCTGCTTGCGGTTCCGAGTGGCTCATAGAAACCTGTAGCCAATTGTTCGATGCTGCTGAACGCTATCGAAGTCTGGCGAGTTTGGCCGGTATCTCGCGCAGCGATCCGAGAGACGAACATCTTGAGATCATGACGGCAGCCATTGATAGAAATGCGGATCTTGCTACCGAACTCCTCAATGCGCACTTCCGGCACACGGCGCAGTTGGTTCAGACTGTCGTCGGGAGAATCGAGGCATGAATTCGGGCCGGAAGCTCACGCTCGACATTGTCATTTGCAGTACACGGCCAGGCAGGGTTGGTGAATATGTTGCCAAATGGTTCCACACAACCGCCCAGGCTGAAGGGTCGTTTAATACACGACTGATCGACCTTCATGATTTTGCGCTTCCGCTGTATGATGAAAGCCGTCATCCACGGCTTGGTCAATATGAGCATGAACACACGCGGCGCTGGGCACGCAGCGTTTCTGAGGCTGATGCGTTTGCATTTGTTGCACCGGAATATAATCACGGACCAACGCCGGCTCTGGTCAATGCGCTTTGCTACCTGAATGCCGAATGGGCGTTCAAGCCGGTTGGGTTCGTCTGCTATGGCGGGCGATCTGGAGGACTGCGCGGGGTGCAGGCCACGAAGCCAATCTTGTCGGCATTACAAATGTATCCGACAAAAAACGCTGTCGTTATCCCCTCGGTCAAAAGCCATATCAAGGACGGGATCTTCGAGGCGAATGACGGGCTTGAAAAAGAGGCAAACGGGCTGATTAACGAGCTCGGGCTGACAGTAGGTCCGCTTGCCAGGCTCAGGGCCGACAAAGCTTAAGGACGGCACAGCGGACGCCATTATGCATCAGGCGTCGATGCGCTCAATGAACCAGTTGGTCAGTCTGGTCCAGACCTCATCCTTTTCAGTGGCATCTTCACAGCCATGATTGAGGTTCGGATTGTCATTGATTTCGATGACGTAAAACGCGCCTTTTACCTGTTTGATATCAACGCCATAGAAACCGCCGCCGATGAGCTGCGTCGCCCGTGTCGCTACTTCCAGCAACTCCGATGGCGCCTGCGCAAGCGAGACCGGACGGTAACCGCCTTCAAGAGGCGCATGGCTGCCATTGTGTTTGACGATCTGCCAGTGTTTGGGGGCCATCAGATACTGGGTGACGAACAGCGGCTGACCGCCCAGCACGCCCACCCGCCAGTCATATTCGGTTGGCATGAATGTCTGGCAGATCAATAGATCGCTGTCTTTCAGCCAGAGGGTCGATAGTTTGAGAAGCTCGGCCATGTCCGCCGCCTTCTCAACGCCTTTTGAGAAGGAACCGTCGGGGATTTTCACCACCATGGGAAAGCCGATCACCTCGGCGGCCCGCTGGCATTCATCAAAACTCGACACGATAATCGATTGCGGCATGGCAATTGACGCTGCATCCAGCAATTCGTGCAGATAGACCTTGTTGGTGCAGCGGATCATCGACACCGGATCATCGATCACCGGCATGCCTTCCTGCAGCGCCCGCCGCGCAAACCGGTACGTATGGTTGGAGATGGAAGTGGTTTCGCGGATGAACAGAGCATCATAATTTGCCAGTTTCGGCAGATCACGCCGTGAAACCGGCTCGACTTCAACTCCCATTTTTGCAGCAATCCGCGCCCAGTGTTTCAGCGAGGCAATGGAGGATGGCGGCAGAACCTCATCAGGATCACACAGGGTGGCAATTGAATATTTGGCGGCTGTTTTCGGTTTGCTTTCATTCCAGTTGCGCGATGTGTGGGCATCCATCGCTGCCAGAAAGCGGGGGCGCTCCTGCGGTGTCAGCTTGTGAAACGGAACCATCTGGATTTTTGCAATCGAGACCCGGTTGCCGGGTTTGACCGCAAGCTTCAATATCGGCGCGCGAAACCAGTCGAACAGCAATTTACCGAACCGCGCGAGACGCTCATCGCTCGAACCGCCGAAGAAAAAGCTGAGAGCGTCTTCAGACAGGCCCTCTGGACCGCTGAGACACTTGTTCAGCATATCTTCCAGCTCAGGAAGGGCGTGATCATAGAGTTGGCGCTCGGACAGATCGATCATGGTTTCGACCGAGGGAATGATGCGGTGCGCCCGCGCACTGGCCAGCAGCGAGGCGTAATAGCCGCGCTTTTTATAGGCATAGGATGCTGACAGATTGATGATGTTCGGCCGGGTGTTCCTGAACAGATCCGGGGCCGCCAGATATTCCTTTGTGGTAATGACCTTGTGCGGAGTTTCCGTGTTGGAAATATGGGAATGCTGACCGACGAGAATGACCCAAATGGACATTTAAATCTCGAGTTCCTTTCTGGAAAAACGCGGTGTATCCGCCCTCAGATGCATTTTTTGTAGCGTTTTGAAATTACAACGCAGCCTGGTCTGCATCGTCTGCCAACAACCGGCCCGGTGCAGCTGGCGGATATGTCCGGATATTTTTTTCAAATCTCAGAGCCGCTCCGCCATCGCCATAATAAGTCTCATATCGGCCAATCGGCTGATATCCGCAATTTTTATAAAGTGCTATCGCAAAAACGTTTTTTTCGTGAACTTCGAGACGTAAAATCATGCGCCCCCGCCGCAGGGTTTCAGATTCAGCTTCCGCCACAAATCTTTTGCCCAGTCCAAGGCCGATAGCGGCCCGGTCGACAGCAAGGGAATATAACCGCCCAACCCTGGTTCCACGCCTGAACAGAACCATGGCATAACCGAGAATTTTACCGTCGGCCTCCGCAACAATGACGTAAGCCGTTTCGCTGCCAATCAGTGTGCGAAACGACCGGTTGGAAATACGGTCCGTAGCAAAACTGCCGGATTCAATCTCGGCCAGCCGCAGCAAATCCGCACGACCGGCAGGTCTGAGAATGGGTTCAAGCAGCACCGACATGCACACTCACAATTGTCAAAGAAGGCGGTCTGGATGAGGATCAGCATTCCTCACTGGCCGTCACTGGACGAGAAATAAGGCGCTTCATCTGCAATGTAAATAAACCGGATGCAGAATGATCGCCCCAGCCGGAAAGACCAGTGGCCAGGTCTGCCCGGCCACTGGCTGTTTCACGCTATTGCGTCAAAGCCTCAATTCGTCGCCACCTTGCTGATGCGGCCATCCTTGTAAGGCTTATAGGGCTGATTTTGCGCCATGTAATCCGCCAGAACATCTTCAAGGCCGGGGCCGAAATCATAGGCGTTCATGCCGGCGGTTTCAAAAATACTGTAGCCGTCACCACCGCTGCGCATAAAATTGTTTGACACAACGCCATAGGTTTTATCCGGGTCAAGCGCAGCCCATGAGCCGTTTTCCATGACTTCGACCGATGTGATGCGGCCTTCATTGGGTCCTGTGGACGGATCCCAGCTGAATTTGATGCCTGCCACCTGAGGAAAGCGGCCTTTTACCTCTTCCACCTGGCTGACACCGTTTTCCAGCGCCGCCAGCACATCCGCGCCTTTCAACTGGAAGGTGGACAGCGTGTTCTGGAACGGCAGCACTGTCAGCACTTCGCCCATCGTCACCGGCCCGCCGTCAATTGAGGCGCGCAAGCCCCCGGAATTGGTAATCGCGATCTGGATGCCCTGATCGGCAACCCGGCCGAGCATCGCATCGGCAACCAGATTGCCCATTTCGCATTCTTCAACGCGGCACACTGCCCGGTCGCCTTCAATCAGGCCAGTGGCGTCAGACACGACCTTGTTGCGGATTTCCTCCAGCGGTTTGGCAAGCTCAGCAATGCGCTGCTTGGTTGCGCTGTCCTCGACAACTTCACCATCCATGACAATCGGCTCGCCGCTGGCGTTAATGACAACGCCATTATCATCGAAGGTCACATCCAGTGCGCCAAGATATTTGCCATAGGCATAGGCCTGAACCACGGCTGTTGGCGAACCATCCGGACCGGTCACCATGGTCGGATACGGGCCGGCAGCCTTATCTGAGCTGCTGGACAGGTAGGTATGGGAATGACCGCCGACAATCACGTCAATTCCGGCCACCTTACTGGCCACATCCTGATCTACCAGATAACCGGAATGCGACAGGACAATGATCTTGTTCACCCCTTGCGCTTCCAGCGCTGCCACTTCGCGAGCGACAGAGGCGGCCGGATCGGCAAATATCACATTCTTGCCCGGAGAAGACAGTTCGCCCGCATCAACCGGCGTCAGGCCGATCAGGCCGATTTTCTCGCCGTCGCGCTCGATCACTGTGGATGGCATCAGCTTGCCGGCCAATTCCGGTTCAGCCGAGACATCGGCATTCGACATCAGGACCGGAAAACCCACTGTTGCCATGAAACCGGCCAAAGTTTCCGGCCCGTCATCAAACTCGTGATTGCCGACCGTCATGCCGTCATAGCCGAGCTTGTTCATCATTTCGGCGGCAACCTTGCCCTTGTAATAAGTGTAGAACAGCGAGCCCTGGAACTGGTCGCCGCCATCCACCAGAATGGTGGTGTTACCCATGCTGCGGGCTTTTTCCACTGCGGTCACGAGGCGCGAATAGCTGCCGAAGCATTTGCCTTCATCATTGTCTTCCGCACTGCAGCCGGAATCATATTTGCTGATCGATTCAACGCGGGAGTGCATATCATTGGTGTGCAGCACGGTCAGCGAAAATTCCGCCTGCGCCATGCCGCCAAGCGCCAGCACGCCGGCCGCCGTGAGACTGAATAGGGTTTTCATCAAATCACTCCTTCAATGGGACAGAATAAAGATCACTCGAAATCAGACCGGCAATCGTATGGGCTCCCCGGACGCTACTGCCTTGTGCCACAGCATCAGCAAAGCTTTATGACAAAACCATAGTCCACAAATCCAAAGCCTGTGAAGAGGCTTCTTCACCATAGGCCTGCCATCACGCGCAGCCGGGCCGTTACCGGCTCTTGCGAAACACGCCGAAACAACGTCATGATGGCAAAGCAGATCAGGGACGGGGGCAACATGACACAGAAGCCACGCGCAATCCGCCGCGTACTGGACAGCCTGTATACGGGGGCTGGCATTGTCGCCGCGCTCTGCCTGCTGATGATCCTGCTGATTATTGTCGCGCAGATGATTGCACGCTGGATCGGCACCCCGTTTCCCGGCTCCTCGCAATATGCCGGTTATTTTATGGCCGCCTCTTCCTTTCTGGCCTTTGCCTATGCGCTCAACAGGGGCGCTCATATACGCGTCAGCCTGTTTCTCGGCGTCCTTGGGCGCTATCGCTTCCTGGGTGAATTATGGTGCATGATCATTGCCAGCGCTGCCGCTTCTTATCTGGCGTTTTACGCCATTCGCGGGGTTGGCCTGTCGCTCAAATTCAATGATATCAGCCAAGGCCAGGATGCCACACCGCTTTGGATCCCGCAAAGCGTCGTCGCCCTGGGGGCGGTTCTGCTGGCGGTCTGCTTCATTGATAATCTGGTGACGCTGATCCTCACGCGCAAAGACAATATAAGCGCTGAAGCGCTGGTTGGTGAATAATTCAGATGGAATTTGCAGCAACCGGCGTTTTTCTGTTTGTTCTGTTTCTGCTGCTCGGCAGCGGCGTCTGGGTTGGCCTGGCGCTGCTTGGCGTTGCCTTTGTCGGCATGGAACTGTTTACCTCCCGCCCCGCCGGCGATGCCATGATGACCACCATCTGGTCGGCCTCCTCCTCCTGGACCCTGACCGCTTTGCCGATGTTTATCTGGATGGGGGAAATCCTGTTCCGAACGCGCCTTTCAGAAGACATGTTCAAAGGGCTGTCACCGTGGATGGCGAAACTGCCTGGCGGCCTGCTGCACACCAATATCGTCGGCTGCACTGTGTTTGCCGCTGTGTCCGGCTCCTCCGCTGCAACCCTGACCACCGTCGGAAAGATGTCGATCCCGGAACTGCGCGCCCGCAACTACCCGGAAAAGATGATCATCGGCACCCTGGCCGGGGCAGCCACGCTGGGTCTGATGATCCCGCCTTCCCTGACCCTCATCGTTTATGGCGTCACGATCAATGAATCGATCACCAAACTGTTCATCGCCGGAATTCTGCCCGGCCTCGTTCTGGCGCTGATGTTCATGGCCTATGCCAGCCTCTACGGAGTATTTTCCAAGGATTACAACCCCACGCCGGAGCCGCAGATGACCTTTCTTGAGCGGGTCAAGAATTCGCGGTTTCTGATCCCGGTCATTGTTCTTATTCTGATTGTCATCGGCTCCATGTATCTGGGCTACGCCACCGCTACGGAAGCGGCCGCTTTCGGCGTCGTCGGTTCCATGGCTCTGGCCGCATTGCAGCGCTCGCTGACCTGGGAAAGTTTCACCCAAAGCCTGCTCGGCGCCACCCGCACCTCGGCGATGATCGCGCTGATTCTGGCCGGTGCCGCCTTTTTGTCGCTGTCGATGGGGTTCACCGGCCTGCCCCGCGCCTTGGCCAGTTTCATCGCATCGCTGGACCTGTCACGCTTTGAGTTGCTGATGGCACTGCTGGTGTTCTACATCATTATCGGCTGTTTTCTTGACGGCATTTCCAGCGTCGTGCTGACCATCGCCGTCGTTGAACCGATGATCCGCCAGGCCGGGATTGATGTCATCTGGTTCGGTATTTTTATCGTGGTTGTCGTGGAGATGGCACAGATCACGCCGCCGATCGGCTTCAACCTGTTTGTGCTGCAGGGCATGACCCATCACGAAATGAACTATATTGCCAAGGCTGCCCTGCCGATGTTCGGCATTATGGTGGTGATGGTGTTTGTGCTGATTTTCTTTCCGGATATCGCCACCTGGCTGCCGGAGAACATGCGCCAGCGGTAGCGCAATTTCTGGCAGACCCTTCTGGGATTCGCATCAGGCAGGACGCGATTTTACGCCGTCGGAAAACAGGCCCTTGCCATTTTGATCGATGATCTGGCGGCCTTTCAGCAAGGTGAATTTCACCGCCTCATCCTGACCGGTAAATGTGTCGGCACGCACGAAGCTCCGCTCATAGGTCTCGCCGTCAATTTCCTTCGTGATCGTTCCGGCCACGCGCCAGCTGCCACCGGCATTTTGTGGTGCCGGTGCAATCATGCAGCCCTCATAGGGTTCTGCTTCGTGGGCAGCGGGACTGCCCTCGCCGCCGCCAAACAGTTTTTTAAAGAATCCTGCCATGTCCTGTCCGTTCCTTTTCCTGGTAATTCTGACCGGAGTTTTCGGTCTGATTGGCCGCTACGTTTACGTTGCAAACCGGATGTGTCGCTACACTAAATCGTTTCTGCCCGACATTGAAGCACTGGATTGTGAAGATCACCAATTGCCGGATCAAGAACCGGCTTGCGCGCCCGCTATCCGTGGCTACACTTCTGCCGGCAGACTGGAAGACCATGACGCACTATGTGCCTGACCGCCATGCCGGTCAGACGGATCAAATAAAACCGGAACCGATCTATGCCAGAAAAACATATAATTGCCATGTGGTCCGGCCCGCGCAATCTGTCAACGGCGATGATGCGCAGCTTCGAAAACCGTGCTGACACCGAAGTCTGGGACGAGCCGTTTTATCCGGCCTATCTGAAAGACACAGGCCTGCCGCATCCCATGGCGGCAGAGGTGATGGCGGCGGGCAACACCAACTGGTCGGATGTTGTAAAAACCTGTTTGCAGCCAGATGCCGCGGCGCCGGTGTTTTATCAAAAACACATGACCCATCACATGGCGCCGGCCTATGACCGCAAATGGATTGGCCGGCTCTCCAATGCATTCCTGATCAGAGATCCGGCCCGTGTGGTCGCCAGCTATGGCCGCAAACACGGCGATATATCTCTGGCGGATATCGGCTTTACCGAACAGGCCGCGCTGTTTGATCTGGTCTGCGATCTGACAGGCAAGGCGCCACCGGTGCTGGACGCCACAGATATCCGCCGCAACCCGGAAGCTGCTTTGAGATCACTCTGCACCGCGCTCGGCCTGGAGTTTTCGCAAAACATGCTGTCGTGGCCTGCGGGACGCCGGGTCAGCGATGGTGTCTGGGCAACTCATTGGTATGACAGCGTCATAAATTCCACCGGCTTCGCCCCGCCGGAACAGACCGAGCCGGATGTGCCGGATATGCATCGATCGATTGTCGACGCGGCAATGCCGATCTATGCGCATATGAAGCAATATGCCGTCACTACATGATCTGGTTTTAATAGGGTCTGAACTCAAGCTGACAAAATAACTGCATTTTCCTGACACAGCCCGAAACTTCCTGCTATAGGGGGATCGGGTGTCGTTTGAAATACAAAACTTTGAGGCCGTCTTTCAGGCGGCGTTCATCTATGACGAAGGATGTTTTGTTGGACATTTCAAACAAGGAAATCCGTGCTGACAATGAGCGATTAAAGCGTGAGTTAGCGCAAGCCATTGCAGCAAGAGCGGCAGACGCCCGGACCGCCGGGGCGGCCAAACAGCACTCCAACTTCCTCGAAGCGATGCTGGAAACCATGCCTGTCGGAGTGGTGCTTGCACAGGCACCCTCCGGGCGCATTCTCATGGGGAACAAGCGCGCTGAAGAAATGGTGCGCCATCCTAATTTATGAATCGAACGATGTCGATTCCTATGGTGAGTGGATTGCTCATCATGAGGATGGCAGCCGGGTGGAAAGTCATGAATACCCGCTGTCGCAGATTATTCGCGGCGGCAAGGATTATTCCGAGATCGACGTTCAATACCAAAGAGGTGATGGCAGCACATTCTGGATGCGCATTGTCGGCAGGCCTGTATTGGACGACAAGGGTACACGCATCGGAGCTGCGGTGGCTCTGTTGGACATTGACAATGAGCGCGATCTTTTGAGCCAGCAGGAAATTCTGATCGGGGAGCTCAATCACCGGGTGAAGAACGCTTTCACCGTGGTCAAATCCATTGTCAGCCAATCCCTGCGCGGGGCCGAAACATCGTCAGATATCAGAGATACCATCGATGCGCGGCTTGAAGCATATGCCACAGCTCACGCGCAATTGATCGGCAGCAGATGGGATCGGGCACTCGTGTCGGATATTGCCCATGATACAATTGGCCGAATCGCCGAAGACCGCATTGCCATGTCCGGTCCTGCCGTGGAATTGCCCTCCAAGACCGCGCTGGCATTGTCGATGGCATTCTATGAACTGGCGACGAACGCTGTAAAGCACGGCAGCCTGTCGGTACCGGAGGGCCAGGTGACCTTGACCTGGAACCAGGTCGGAAGCGACAAAGCGTCGCTGGTTATCGATTGGAAGGAACAAGGTGGCCCCCCACCCGTTAAAGCCGAGAGAAAAGGATTCGGATCCAAAATTATCGATCGGGTATTGGTGGCCGAGACGTCGGGCAGCGTTTCAATCGAATATCCGGAAACCGGTTTCACGTGGCACTTGGAGGTGCCGCTCATGCAAGAGAGTTAATGTGATGGCAGATCAACCAAAAAGAATTTTTATCGTTGAGGATGAAACTATCATCGCATTTGAGATGGCGGACGCACTCGAAGATCTGGGATTCGAGGTTGTCGGTCCCTCAACGCATCTGGAACACGCACTGGCTTTGGCGGAGGCCGAGGACTTCGATGTGGCCTGTCTTGACGTCAATCTCGGGCCGGGAAAAACTTCGGCGCCGATCGCGCAAATTCTGAGTGATCGAAACATCCCCTATGTCTATATAACGGCCTATGAGCCGGATCAGATTGACTTCGTGGGATCGGATGATCGCGTAATGCGCAAACCCGTTTCCAGAAGCGAACTGCGCAAGATGCTGTTGAAGATGGGCAAATAGATGCGTCGGTCCCAATCCTGAGCCGCTTCAGGCGTCGTTCAGCACCATCCGGGTTGCAAGGGCACGGGGATCAATGTGAAGGTCCAGAACAGCTGGCCGTCCGGCGTTTATGGCGCGCTCCAGCGCTGCCGGGAAATCCGCGTTGCGGGTAACGGATTCGCCATAACCGCCATAGCTTTCCGCCCATTTGGCAAAATCGGGGTTGACCAGTCGTGTTCCGCTGACGCGGCCGGGGTAATGCTTTTCCTGATGCATGCGGATAGTGCCGTAAAGCCCGTTATTGGAAATCAGCACCACAATGTTCGCGCCATATTGGCAGGCCGTGCCGAATTCCTGGCAATGCATCTGAAAGTCGCCGTCTCCCGCATAGCAGATCACCGTGCGATCCGGGTACTGCAGTTTGGCAGCGACAGAAGCCGGCAGGCCGAACCCCATTGAGCCTGAAGTGGGTGCCAGTTGGGTGCGGTAGCGGCGAAACCGGTAATAGCGATGCAGCCAGCCGGCAAAGTTGCCCGCACCGTTTGTGATGATTGCATCTTCCGGCAGAATATCTCGCAAATGGCTGATCACCTGCTCCAGCTTCAACGCGCCCGGCGTTTCTTCCAGCACCTGCCAGTCCTCATAGGAAGTGCGTAAATCCACGGTCACCTGGCGCGGCCGCGCTAGCCGCTCATTCTCGAAGGCAGCAAGCGCTGACAGTGCTTCAGCCGAACCTGCGACGAACCCCATATCCGGCCTGTAGACCCGCCCCAGTTCATCCGCGTCGGGATAGATATGAATCAGGCTCTGTGCCGGTTTCGGGATGGACAGCAGCGTATAGCCACTGGTGGTCATTTCGCCCAGCCGGGCACCGATCACCAGCAGGCAATCGCTTGCCCTTATATGGTCGGCGAGATCCGGATTGATACCGATTCCAACATCACCAACATAATGGCCGTGGCTGTTGTCCATGTAGTCCTGACAGCGGAAACTGGTTGCCACCGGCACCCCGGTCTGTTCGGCCAACCGGGCAATATCTGTCGCCGCCTCAGCGGACCAACCCCCGCCGCCTGCGATAATCAGCGGCTTTTCAGACTTTTGCAGCGCTTCATGAATCTGCTGTGCTGCCTGCTGTGATAATCCGTTGCCCGGCACCATCGCTGGCGGCGCATCAGCGATATCCGCACTGGCTGACAGCATATCCTCCGGCAGCGCCAGAACAACGGGTCCGGGCCGCCCGCTGCTGGCTACATGAAAAGCGTGCGAGACATATTCCGGAATACGGTCTGTGCTTTCAATCTCGGCGACCCATTTGGCCAGCGGGCCGAACATCTGCCGGTAATCCACTTCCTGGAACGCCTCACGGTCTTTCTGATCGCTTGCCACCTGGCCGATAAACAGGATCATCGGCACGGAATCCTGAAATGCTATATGCACGCCCGCAGACGCGTTGGTCGCGCCGGGGCCTCTTGTAACAAAAGCGATGCCGGGTCTGCCGGTCAGTCGCGCCGTGGCGTCAGCCATCATCGTCACTCCGCCTTCCTGGCGGCACACAATGGTTTCAATATCGCTGTCATGCAGACCGTCCAGCGCGGCCAGAAAACTCTCGCCGGGAATGCAGAAAACGCGCTCCACACCCTGAATACGCAATTGATCGACCAGAATCCGGCCACCGTGCCTCAAACTCATGAACCTGTCCTATTGATTGGCAAAATGATGTGCGATCATCAGATCAAGATGCGCGCCGCCACCATTCTTAAACAAGGTAATGTCGTCGTCATCAAGACGCCCCTTGGCACCTTCGATCAGGCCGTAAAAATCTGCCAGAACATCGCTGCGCTGGATGGTGCCGCGTTGCAGCGGAATCTTGTATTCGCCGATATGATCGAGCGTTGTATCAAAACTGTCGGCGAACAGCCGTGCCCGCGCCAGCGCCTTGTTATCGACCTCGCGCATGGTCGGTGTATAGGCCCCAACGAGATCAAGATGCGTCCCTTTCGACAGCAAGGCCCCTTTGATGACCGGCTTCTCGCTCATTGTGGCGCTGCAAATGATGTCTGCTTCGGGAATCGCCTCATCCAACTCGAATATGGCTTCCGTATCAACGCCTGTCAGGCGTCCCATGTCGGCGGCAAGCTGCTTAGCCCGCTTTTCGGTGCGGTTCCAGATCAGAACTTTCTGCAGCGAGGGCCGCGCCGCAAGATGCGCTTCTATCAGCGGGCCTGCCATATTGCCGGCTCCCACCATCAATAGCAATTCGGCGTCCTGCCGTGACAGCAAGGCGCTGCCAAGGGCACTGTCAGCAGCGGTTTTCAGCCGGGTTTCGGCCGGGCCGTCGAGCAGCGCCAGCGGTGCGCCCGTGGCCTCGTCAAACATGATCAGCTGCCCCTGTACCGAAGGCAGCGCCGGCTTTTGCTCCGAATTATCCGGGTAGATCGTCACCGCTTTGGTGCAGGCGCCCAACCCTTCGATCCAGGCTGACCGCGCCAGATATTTGCGTCCGCCCTGCTCCAGCAGGGTATCACCGATATGGGCTTTCGGCATTTTGTGGCCTGCAATCAACCCATCCATCAGCGCTTGCCAGTCGACGGACTTTTCCAGCATCTCGGCAGTCAGAATCTGCATATCAGCTCCAGTGCCCCGGTGTCAGGAATACGTCTCTTGGCAAATTTTCTCACCGGCTTCTACCCTATAGTGAAGTTGCAGTACGGTCTCCAGTCTCAATTTGGTGTTCAACACTGATGGCGGGCGAAATCCGGATGGAAGACATCTCTTTGTCCCGGCCGTTTCTGGATCCCCGGGACAAGCCCGGGGAAGACGGGAGTAATGGGTGTGAATAATTCTCCAGCCGCTCAACACTCTCCATCCTCATCCTGATTCTCCATCCTCATCCCCAACTCTCCACCATCATCCCCGCCTCTCCATCGTCATCCCCGGACTTGTTCCGGGGATCCAGCACGTTTCACCCCTCAGCGCCATCCAGCCCAAGATCTGCTGCCTCCAGAACATAGGCTTTTCCGAAACCGCCATTCAGATAGGCCAAACGGATCTTAAAGCGGACGAACAGGAAATCACCAAAATCCACATACAGCGCTGCTTTGGGATGCTGCTTCAGATAATGCGCCCGGATTGAGGCGTGATCTGTCGAGGTCCGATCAATCGGCAGCGCAATGGACTGCAGGCTTATGCGTGGATGGGCCAGCGGATCTCCCTTGCCCGGCTCACCAACCAGCAAAGAACATCTCGGCTGGGCCAACAACGCCTTGGTGTGAAACGCCAGCGTCGACATCAGCGACACCGGCTGAGCGCCCGGATCGAGACCAAATGCGATCCGGCTTGCCAGCGGATCGCCGGTCTCCGGTTCTATCGTGGCAAGTGCTGCAAATCTGGCATTGGCCAGAAGGCTTTTGCCAAGTGCGCGGGCGTCATCATCGGTTTCCCGGATGGGGCTTTTCTGTTGTGGGATTGGATCAATCATGCAGAATTACCAAGCGGCCATCGGCTCCCTGCAATTTCCGGATGTGACGCACTCCCGGCACCACGGCGCCGGGAGTGATAAGTCTTTGCTGGCGCTGTTTCCAGACCAGAATTATTACATCGCCTTGTAGGCTTCAACCGCAGATTTACCCGCTTCACCGGCTGAATCCAGCCATTCCTGGGTCATGGTCTCACCAAATTTTTCTAATTCGGCTTTCAACCCGTCGCCGGGTGCAGCAACCGTCATGCCGTTTTCCGCCAGACCATCCAGATAAAACTGGGTGAGTTCCTTGGCTTTTGCCAGGCCATCAGCCTCGGCTTTCGCTCCGCACTCTGTAATCGCGGCCTTGTTGGCATCGCTGAGACCGTCCCAGGCATCCTTGTTGACAAACACCGTGTTGCGCGGCAGCCAGGCCTGTACATCATAAAAATGCGTCAACTGTTCCCAGACCTTCCGGTCATAGCCGGTGGACCCGGAGGAGATAAAGGCCTCTGCAACGCCGGTTGCAAGCGCCTGTGACAATTCCGCAGCTTCAATCTGCACCGGCACCATGCCGGCAAGTTCCGCGATCCGCGCTGTGGCCGCATTATAGGCGCGGAATTTGAGGCCCTTCATATCGGCGACGCTGTTGACTTCCTTGTTGAAATACAGCCCCTGTGGGGGCCAGGGAACAGCATAGACATAGACCAGGTTCTGCTTGGCAAGAGCTTCTTCCACCGCTCCGGATGCGGCTTTCCACAGCGCCACGGAATCGTCAAAAGAGGTTGCCAGGAACGGAATCGAATCGACCCCGAACAGCGGGTCTTCATTGGCATGTGCTGACAACAGCCGTTCGCCGATCTGGGCCTGCCCGGTCTGCACCGCACGCTTGATTTCGTCACCCTTGTAAAGTGAGCCGCCCGGATGCGTGACAATTTCCAGATCGCCGCCCGTGGCATCTGTTACGCAGGCCGCAAAGGCTGCGCCGTTTTCAGAATGATAATTCGAAGCGGAATAGGCCATCGGCATATCCCATCTTTCCGCAAAAGCGCCGGCTGTCGATGCGCCTACGAGCGCAATGGCAGCCGCGCTGACGGTTAATCTTGTTTTTAAGCTCATTACCGTAATCCCCTGTTATGATTCTTTCTTCCCCGAAAACCGATCCGGGTTATAAAAGCCGAGATCAATGTTTGTCGGCACACCGGATATGCAATCAGCAAGGATGCGACCAGTTTTTGGCCCGGCTGTCAATCCAACATGGTGATGACCAAAGCCGAACCAGGCATTGCGGCAGTGCCCGCCCTTTCCAATCAGCGGAATGGAATCGCTGGTCGCAGGCCGGTGTCCCATCCAGGTATCGATCCGGTCCCAGGTAAGGCCTGGCATTTTCTGTTTCACCTGACGGATCAGCAAATCAAATCCGGCCTGCTGCGGCGGCTTTTTCAGCCCGCCAAACTCGACAATGCCGGCCGCCCGCAATCGCCCCTCCATCGGCGTGATGACAAATTTTTCCGCCGCCATCATCATTGCTGCTCGTGGCATGACAGAGGGATTGATGAATTCAACATGGTAGCCGCGCTCGCTTTCCAGCGATGGCTGGACGCCTAGTTTGCGCGCAAGCGGCCCTGACCAGACACCTGCGGCGAGCAGCACTTCATCGCAGGCGACCCTGCCCTGGGAGGTCTCGACGGCTGTCACCACATCGGCGGAAATTTCCAGATCCAGAGCTTCGGCTTGCAGCAATCTGCCACCTTGCTCAATGACATGATCGGCCAGTGCCACGACATAGGCCCCCGGATCTGAAATTCGTCCATTGTCAGGCGAGACATGGGCATAGCCAACCTGCCCGGCAAACACCGGATCATAGTCGTCGAACGCCGCCGCATCCATTTCACTCCAACGGCAGCCACGGCGGGATCTGACGTTCCAGCCAAACGCATCGGCCTTTGCTGCCGCAGCGCTGTCATAGGCGTAGACATAATCGCAATCATGCACATAGCGCCCGGCCTTTGTGCCCGCTGAGAGAGCCTTGTGCTGCTCCACACTATCCTGCAGCAAAGGTGCCAAAGCCTTCGAGATGCGTTCCACTTCCGCAGCGGTGGCATGGGAGAGGTAGCGCAACAGCCATGGCAGCAATCTGGGCAGATAGGACCAGCGCAGAAACAGCGGCTGGTTCGGATCCAGCAGCATTTTCGGAACCTTGCCGAGCAGTCCTGGTACGGTGACCGGCACAACTCCGATGGTCGTCAGAACCCCGCCATTGCCATAGGACGTTCCGCTGGCAGGCCCGCCTTTATCTATCAGCGTCACCGCGTGCCCGGCCCGCTGCAACCACACAGCGCTCGACACGCCAACAATGCCGGCACCAATAATGACGACATGTTTCCTGCCGGAGTTTTGCACGTTCTCCGGTTCTGTTTTCTCAACTGCCATTGCAACTCCAGCCTCGTCTGTTTTCCTGTTTCCTGGCAGATTGGAAATCCCGCATCCATTGGTCAAGCTGCAAATATCATCAGCCAGACGGTATCAGCGTTGCGGCCGCAAGGCGCTGGCGATATCAGGAGCGATCTGTTACATTCATAAAAATAGATATGTCGGGAGCACCACATGACCATCGACCGCCGCGAATTTCTCGCTGGAGCCAGTGCATTGGCCGCGAACTCTATATTCGGCGCTGGCCGGTCGGCATTTGCCGCAGTGCAAAAAGCGCTGGGCGATGGCAGCATTACCGCGCTCAGTGATGGTTATATGAGTTTCCCGGTTGATTTCATGTATCCGGCGGTTGCCAATGAGCCTCTCAATGCCTTGCTGGCCCGCCATAATCTGCCGACAGACCGGCTGGAGCCGCCCTGCAATCTGACGCTTTTCAGGAGTGGCCAACGCACTGTGCTGTTCGACGTCGGCGGCGGCAGCCAGTTTCTGCCGACCACCGGGAAGCTGCCCGAGGCGCTGGAGGCCATCGATCTTGCCCCGCAGGACGTTACCGACATCATCTTTACCCATGCCCATCCGGACCATTTATGGGGTCTGCTGGATGATTTCGACGAGTTGTTTTTCAGCGAAGCGAATTATTATATTTCCGAGCCGGAATGGCAGTTCTGGACCGACCCGGACACTGTCAACAATGTCCGCGACGACCAGCAGGGACTGGCGGTGGGCAGCAAACGCAGGCTGGAGGCACTGGCCGACCGGATCACGCTGTTTCAGCCGGAAAGCGAAATTCTCAGCGGTATTTACGCCCATGACACATCCGGCCACACACCGGGCCATTGTTCATTCGAAGTCAGCAACGGTACGGACCAACTGCTCGTACTCGGCGATGCGCTGGCCCATCCCTTCATCACCTTTGAACATCCCGAATGGCCTTTCGCACAGGATGTCGATGCGCAGCGTGCCATAGTCACGCGCAAACGTCTGCTGGATTTTGTCGCAACCAGGCAGATGGATCTGATCGGTTATCATCTTCCTTATCCCGGCTTTGGCCGCGCCGAGCGCAACGAAACAGCTTATCGTTTCGTGACAAAATAGACATTTTGCGCTGATCCGCTGGCTGAAAGAGAAATATTTTCTTTTATCGAAGCCATTCGCAATGCCATGCCTGTGCCAACCGGACATCTGAGTGTAACACCCAGCCCTGTTTAGATATTGGGGCCTTTGATGTTCGAGCTTCTGGAAAATCTGCGCGAGACCTATGAGACCGCAACCCTTGTGGTGGTGGCCGCTTTCGGGCTTGGCATTCTGTTCGGCGTCATCGCCGAGATCAGCCGCTACTGTACCCGTGCCGCCATTGCCGAATGGGCAACACCGGCCCAGCCAGGGCCCGCGTCCAGAAACCGCACAGCCCAGGTCGGATTTGCAGTTCTCGCCGCCCTGATCGGCACCCAGGCGATGCAATATGCCGGGCTGATCGATCTGTCTGGCAGTATTTACTGGTCAGTCGCCATCCGTCCGCTGCCCCTGCTGGTCGGTGGCCTGCTGTTCGGCATCGGCATGGTTCTGGCCGGCGGCTGCGTCAGTCGCCTGCTGGTTCTCGCCGCCTCCGGCAATTTCCGCGCAGTGGTCACCATCCTCGTTACTGGAATTGCAGCCTATGCCACATTGCGCGGCATTCTGGCGCTGCCGCGGATCGAGCTGGAAAATCTGTTCGCCAGCGAACTCACCCCGGCAGGCCTGTTTGAAGACAACGGCAATCTCGCGGCTGTATTCGCAGCTGGCATCGCTGCTGTGGCCGCTGCGGTCGTACTGACAACCCGGCGCCATGGGCTTGCTCGCGCCATTCTGCCCGGCGTCGCCATTGGTCTGCTGGTTGTTCTGGGCTGGTTTATCACCGGCGTGGTCGGCAATGATGATTTTGAACCGACGCAACTGGCCTCGCTGACCTTTGTCGCTCCGGTCGCCGAAAGCGTGCAATATCTGATGATCTTCACCGGAGACACGGTGCGCTTTTCCATTGCGATGGTTGGCGGTGTGCTGGCCGGCGCGTTTTCAAGCGCGCTGCTATCGGGCCGGTTCCGTTTTCAGGGCTTTGTCAGCGAAGGCTCAATCCTGCGCTATTTGTCCGGCGGCGTGCTGATGGGCTTTGGCGGTGTCACGGCGCTTGGCTGCACAGTGGGCCAGGGCCTGTCCGGCCTATCCACTGCAGCGCCTTCATCGGTGATCGCCCTTGGAGCCATATTGGCCGGCGGCTTTGCCACCATGAAATTTCAGGCAACACGCCAGGTTGAAGCAAAGCCATCGACACTGATCGCCGCTGAATAAACCGCTCTCGTTTTACCCGAACAGATCGTCGGTCATGGCCGCATACCAGCTTTCCGATTCCTGATAGGTCGCGCGGCGCGTATCTGCGCTTTCATCGGGTTGCGAAATGAAGCTCTCGATGCTTTCGATCTTCTCGGTCCCGGCCTTGTACCGGGCTCCCACCTTGACCCCGTCATCGGGCGCAATCAGGCTCCAGCAAGTGTTGATGAAACGCGGTTCAAACAGGCGGCTGCCGGTTAACTCGGCGCGAATATGATTGGCTGCAACCTTGGCCTGACTGTTTGCCGAAAAGCCTGATTTCGGCATCTCGGAGGCAGCCGATGCATCTCCCAGCACATAGATGTTATTGTCAGCTTTTGCCTGCATCGTGGCCGGCACAATCGGTGCCCAGTCGCCGTCGGTCACGCCAGCACGCATGGCAATGGCTCCCGCCTTTTGCGCCGGAATGATGCTCATGGCATCCGCCTTGAACGTGTCAAAATCGGTTTTCACGGACATGTCGTCTGTATTGACATTCAAAATGCCGCCATGGATATCCGGCCCGATCCATTCAATCATGCCCGGATAGTGTATTTCCCAGCCTTCGGAAAACAGCCCCTGTTTGGAAAATTTGGGTTTGGTGTCCAGTATAATGATCCGTGCCGAGGGATTTGTCTGTTTCAGAATATGCGCCATCATCGAGACCCGCTCATATGGTCCCGGCGGACAGCGAGAGGGATCGGGCGGCGGCACCATGATGAACGTTCCGCCCTCGCGCAGTCCTTCCACCTGAGCCTTGATAATCTGTACCTGAGTGCCCGACTTCCAGCCATGGGGCGCCCTGCTTTGCGCCGCAATCGAATAGCCGGGCAAACTGTCATATTTCATATCGATGCCAGGCGACAGCACCAGTCTGTCATAGGGGAGTTCCACCCCGGATCCCAGGGTTACAATTTTGGCAGCACCGTCAACGCCGATGGCCCAGTCGTGAATGACATTGATCCCGTGTTGCGTCACGAGCCGGTCATAACCGTGTCCCAGGGAGGCAAAGTCACGCAGACCGCCAAGATAGAGATTGGAAAAGAAGCAGGTGTAATAGCGCTTGTTCGGCTCCACCAGTGTGACCTCGATCTCGCCATTGGAATCCTTGGCAATGTAGCGCGCGGCGGTGGCCCCGCCCGCACCGCCGCCAATGATCACGGCTTTCGGCTTCGCCCCAAAAGCGATGTTCGGTGCCGCCAGCGACATCATTGATGCGCCACCCAGAAGCGTATTGAATGTGCGTCTCGACAGATTTGACATAATATCCCCCTCTAGTCGGTTTTCGCTCTAATCGGTATTAGCTCTAATCGGTATACCGGGCCGCAAAATAGGCGGCCAAGGCTGCCATCTGTTCATCATCCAGAGCAGCGGCAATGGTCTGCATCGCCACATTATCACGCTCTTTCCGCCTGAACGACTGCATCACCGTAACAAATGTCGCTTCATCCCAGCCTTCAATCGACGGTATCGGCTCGTCTGCAGCAGCGCCAGAGCGATGACAACTGGCGCATTCTGCCGCCAGATAGGCCCCGTACTCGACATCACCTTCACTGGCGATGCTCCCGGAGACAGAAATAAAGGACACAAGCGCCGCGATCAAAGCGTTCATGGGCGATTTGCCGAAGGCCAGAATTGCTTCAGCGGTTCAATCACCGAACCATGCACCAGCGCATGCAACCCGATCCATGCCCCGGCATAAATCCCCAGCAAGGCCAGTGGTGCCGAATAGGCCAGCGCGGAGGCCGCTGTCAGACCCTGCCCCACTGTGCAGCCATATGCGGTTACACCGCCGAAGCCCATCAGCATGCCGCCCAGCATCTGACGTCGCATCTCGCGCGCATCATCACAGGCTTCCCAGCGGAAATGCCGTTGCACCAGCGTTGTCGCGGCCGCGCCGATAATGACACCGGCCACGGCACCAATGCCGAATTTCAGGCTCGCCCCGGTCATCGTCATGACATAGATAATTGCTTCCCCCAAAGGCGCTGAAAAGGTGAAGGATTCCAGCGGATAGGGCTCGAACGGATCAGCCGCCAGCACGCCGGTGGCGTACCAGCCAAAGGCAATGGTCAGACCCACCATTACCGCCGTCAGCAGCAACCGTCCACTGTGCCGGAAGGCGTGTGACGACAGGCAGAAAACAGCGAGAAGCGCAGCGATCATCAGTCCGGCGGCGGTCGCAGACAGGCCGGTCATGCGTTCAATGACAAAGGCAAATCCGGCATCTTCGGGCTCTCCGGTGCGCGCCGGAACGCCCAGACCAAGCCGCAGATAGGCGCCAGCGCCGCGCATCGTAGCGTAGGCCGTGATGCCCATCACCAGAAATGTGACAATCGATTTCAGATCACCGCCGCCAATCCGCGCAAGCGTGCCGAAGCCGCAGGTTCCCGTCAGCGACATGCCAAGGCCGAAAATGACACTGCCGACCAGAGTGGCAAGGAGGGTGGTCGGCGCGGCAATATAAAAGGTCCGGGTCAGATCAATCAGTCCGGCGCCATGAAGCGCGAAACTCGCCATGGTGCCAATTGCAATGGCCAGGCCCCACATCCGCAATCGCAGAGTGTTGCCGGCCAGCACATTGTCCTCAATCGCACCCAGAGTGCAAAACCGTCCCCAGCGCGCTGCAAAACCCAGAACAGCACCGCCCAGCAGCCCGCAAAGAGCTGCAATCGCACCTGGTGACAGCTCCTCCATGCTGCAAGCCTCCCGACATATTAGCTTTTTTGAATGTAAAACAGATGCAGCAGTTTGGCAATCAAATCAAGCCGAACCGCCAATCAATCCGGCTTAGAACTCGTAATCGCGACACTCATGTTACAGCACTCAACAGCCTTCTTTGCAGAACAGATCGTAGACAAGGCTGATCATCCGCTCGACGCGTTCATCGGCCAGGGAATAATACATCACCTTGCCTTCGCGCCGGGTCTTGACCAGGCCTTCGAGCCGCAGGCGGGCGAGTTGCTGCGAGACCGCCGCCTGACGGGCGGACAACAAATCTTCCAGCTCGGTCACCGAGCACTCGCTCTCTACCAGGCGGCACAGGATCATCAGCCGGCCTTCATGGCCCAGCGCTTTCAGAAAGTCGGTGGCCGCCTTGGCGCTGTCCATCATGGCGTCCATCGACTTTGCATCGCCAAACGCCAGCGCGGCACCGGAAGACTGCGATCTGGATTCAGTTACAGACATGTTCAAGCCCACCAGTCAGGTTTTCGATGCGGTTTCGTCCGCCGGAGTTTCAGCGGGTTCGGGAAGTTTTTTAATAAGATTTGACAACAGCCACCAAAACAGCTCGTCACCCGGATAACCGCGAATGCGGCCAAGTTCCACACCGCCGTCAATCAGCACAAAAGTCGGGGTGAAGCGATCAATGCGGATCTGTCTCAGATCATCGGGGACCGGATCGAAAATATTGATCACGCGCAGGGGAGCGCGCTTGCCTTCTGCAGTTTTGGGATAAATCGGTCCGATTTCCGCGCGCCAGCGTTCACACCATACGCAGCCATCCTGCTCCATCATGACCAGTTCGGCGGCTTTTACAGGCAAAATCCATAGACCGGCCAGCACTGCCAGGACAATTTTCATCGGCACGGTAGCGTTGATCGTCATGACCCGTCCCTTCACCTGCAAACTGTGCCAATACAATGATATAGGTCTTCATAGCAGCTTTCCCGATTGCTGAAAACAAAAACAAATTGTAATATCTGAATATGAACTGATCTGAAAACCTGCCCGTTGCGGGCCGGTCCGGATGTCACTGGATACGCATTATGGAGCTTACAGTATCGCTGAGTGGTGCCGCGGCGGCCGGACTGCTGTCATTCGTATCGCCTTGCGTGCTGCCGCTGGTGCCGCCCTATCTGTGTTTTCTGGCAGGGGTCAGTCTCGACGAGTTGACTGATGAGCAGCGTCCGCCGGTGGTTGCCAGCCGGATCATCATCGCCTCGCTGTTTTTTGTGCTCGGATTCGCCAGCGTGTTTGTCGCCCTTGGTGCCAGCGCCTCGCTGATCGGCGCATTTGTCACCGAATACCTGACAATCCTGAGCTATGTCGCCGGAGCCATCATCATCGTTCTCGGACTGCATTTTCTCGGCGTGTTGCGCATCGGCCTGTTGTTTCGCGAGGCCCGCTTTCAGCCCCGCACCAAACCGCTCGGGCTGCTCGGCGCCTATGTGATCGGCTTGGCCTTTGCGTTCGGCTGGACGCCCTGTGTCGGACCGGTGCTGGCGACAATACTGCTGATCGCAGCCTCTGGCGGCGATGCCTGGGATGGTGCGATATTGCTGTTTGCCTATGCGCTCGGTATTGGTATCCCGTTCATTCTGGCAGCTTTCTTTGCCGGCCCGTTCATGCGCTTCATGAGCCGTTTTCGCAATCGCATGGCGCTGATCGAGAAAATCATGGGCGGAGTGCTGGTGGCAACCGGATTGCTGTTTCTCACCGGCTCCATGCAAACATTGTCTTACCTGCTGCTCGAATGGTTCCCTGCCCTTGGGGAGATCGGCTAGAGCAATTCATCCACGGAGGATACGATGAAAGCATTTTTAGCAATTCTGACCGCTGCATTTCTTGCACTGACCAGTCCGGCAGCAGCCGTGCAACTTGGTGATGACGGACTGCATAAACAGCCCTGGTTCACCACCACATTCCGCGACATCGCCGAAGATATCGAGACCGCCAGAGCGGCTGGCAAACGTCTGGTTCTGATCTTCGAGCAGCGCGGTTGCATCTATTGCAAGCGCCTCCATGAGGAGGTTCTGTCCGATCCTGAGGTCGCTGCCTATATTCAGGAAAACTACATTATGGTGCAATACAACATGTTCGGTGATGAAGAGGTGATTGACCTCAATGGCGATGAACTGACCGAAAAAACCGCCGCGCGTAAATGGCGTATTGTCTTTACCCCGACCATCATGTTCCTGCCGGAGGAGGCTCCGCAAGAAGGCACCGCTGCAGATGCCGCCGTGTCAATCATGCCGGGTGCCTTTGGCAAATGGACCTCACTCAACATGTTCAAATGGGTCGTGGAAAAAGGCTATGAGGGCGAGGAACACTTCCAGAAATATCATGCCCGCAAGCTCGAAGAGGCCCGTGCGGCCGGTCTTCTGACTGAGTGAGAGGCGGATCAATCGGGGAAACATTTTACCTCTAAACTGTTGCAATGCAGCACAATAACCTATTCATAAGTTTGAATTTGTGATTGCTTTTTTCAAAGGGGTCATGCAATCTGGCGGGCAGCAGTAAGGGCTGCTAAGGGGAGGACTTTATGAGAAATGCGAATCTGCACGCCACCGTCTTGACGATGCTGGCAATCGGGCTGAGCCCGGCACTAATCGGTTTTGCATCGGCAGCTGAAGTTGCGCCAAAGCAGGTGGTTTATTCCGACGGGATGGTATCTGAACCCCTGACGGATCAGCCAGGAGATGTTGAAGCCGGTCGCAAGGTGATGACGAGCCGGGGCCTCGGCAATTGCATCGCCTGCCATGCCGTCACGGCTCTTCAGGATGTGCCCTTTCACGGTGAAGTCGGCCCCACGCTTGATGGTGCGGCGGACCGCTGGACCGAAGCGGAATTGCGCGGCATCGTCGCCAATTCCAAGATGACGTTTGAAGGCTCAATGATGCCCTCCTTCTACAAGGTGGATGGCTACATTCGACCCGGTAATGCCTTCACGGGGAAAGCGGCGAAAACTCCGGAACTGCCACCACTGCTGACCGCACAGCAGATCGAGGATGTGGTTGCCTATCTTTTGACTCTCAAAGAATAAACCGGCCGCAGATTTGCCTGTAATTTAGGAGATAGATTCATGGAACTCACAAGACGCAGGGCCTTGATGCTGGGAGCTGGTGCAACAGCTTTTGCATTCATGCCTTTCACTCCGGCCAGCGCTGCCATAGAAGACGCAATTGCTGCGTTCACCGGTGGCGCGGATGTCGGCGAAGGTGGCCTCACTCTGACCACACCGGAAATCGCGGAAAACGGCAATACGGTGCCGATTTCAGTTGATGCGCCCGGTGCGGTAGCCATTACTGTGCTTGCCACCGCCAACCCGAATCCCGAAGTTTGCACATTCAATTTTGGCCCACTGGCAGCATCCCAGAGTGCCTCTACAAGAATGCGATTGGCTGGAACACAGGATGTTGTGGCGATTGCCAAAATGCAGGATGGCACATTCGTGCGCGCATCCAATCAGGTTAAAGTAACAATCGGCGGCTGCGGCGGCTAGGACAAGGAGACAGGTCCATGGCAGAAGGTGTAAAACCACGTGTGAAAGTGCCGAAATCAGCTTCAGCAGGCGACACGATCACAATCAAGACTCTCATCAGCCATATAATGGAGTCAGGACAACGCAAGGATAAGGAAGGCAATCCTATCCCGCGATCGATCATCAATCGCTTTACCTGCGATTTCAACGGTCAGAACGTGATCGACGTCAAGCTTGAGCCGGCAATTTCAACAAATCCGTATTTCGAATTTGATGCACAGGTCCCCGAAGCGGGTGAGTTCAAATTCACCTGGTACGATGATGATGGCTCAGTCTACGAAGAAACCAAAGTCATCGCAGTGGGTTGACGCGACCTATTGCATGACGGGGAGGAAACATATGCGATCGATTTCACTCAAGGCTCTGGCTTCCATTGCGGCAGTCACTGTATTTGGCATTGCGGCCGCTACCGCTGAAGAGCAGCGGGAACTGGTCATCAATGAAGACCTGGAAATGGTCACCCGGACCCAGGCTCCGGCCCATATGGAAAATATGGATGAAATTCGCTCGGGCTGGACGTTCCGCACCAAGGAAACCCAGTCCCTGCAAATGGATGATTTTGAAAATCCCGGCATGATCTTCATCGATCAGGCGCTCGATACGTGGGAAGCCGTCGAAGGCGAAGCCGGAAAATCCTGCGCCTCCTGCCACGATAGTCCGGAGAGCATGAAAGGCCTTCGCGCCGAGATGCCGAAGTGGAATGAAGACGCCGGCGCGGTCTGGACCATGCAGATGTATGTCAATGAATGCCGCGAAGAGCGCATGCAGGCAAAGCCCTGGGGCTGGAAGTCTCAGCCGATGCTCAACATGACTGCGCTGATTGCGCTTCAGTCGCGTGGCATGCCGGTGAACATCAAAATCGATGGCCCAGCCCAATCCACATGGGAAAAGGGCAAGGAAATGTACTACACCCGATATGGCCAGCTGGAATTGTCCTGTGCAAATTGTCATGAACAGAATTATGACAATTATATTCGCGCCGACCATCTGTCCCAGGGTCAGATCAACGGATTTCCGGTTTACCGCCTCAAACAGGCCAATCTGATCACACCGCATAACCGCTTCAAGGGCTGCATTCGTGACACGCGCGCGGAAACCTTCGATGAAGGATCACCGGAATTTATTGCGCTGGAGCTTTATGTGGGCTCCCGTGGAAACGGGCTGTCTGTGGAAGCACCATCTGTCCGTAACTGATCGGACTTCTGCTTATCAGGACAATACAGGGTCGCTCGGGCTTCAAACACCAAGGCGACCCTCAGCGTCCGCACCTTGGTGGTGCGGTGTTTCCGGTGGCAGTGGCAGGACAGATGCGCCTGTTCAACACGGGTAATTTTTTCCCGGCAATCAATTTATGAGGTCAATTGGCGATGATTTCCCGCCGTCACTTTCTCCAGGCCGGCATGGCCACCTCTGCGCTTTTGGGTCCCGCCGGTTTCGGACGGTTTTCAGCCCTGGCAGCCACTCAGGCCCTGACCCAGGATCAATTGCTCGATTTTGACGCTTTCGGCAATGTCACTCTGGTTCACATCACCGATATTCACGCCCAGGCGATGCCTGTCTTCTTCCGCGAACCCTCCACCAATATTGGCGTCGGCGATGTCACCGGCCTGCCGCCCCATATCACCGGTGCCGATTTTCTGAAAAGTTTTGGTGTGGACGCAGGCAGCCCTTCCGCCTATGCGCTGACCGCCGAGGATTTTACCGCACTCGCCAGAGCCTATGGCCGCATGGGTGGGCTTGACCAGGTGGCAACGGTGGTTAACTCCATCCGCTCGGCGCGCGAGCCCAACATGCTGCTGCTCGATGGTGGCGACACCTGGCAGGGGTCTTATGTCTCCAACCGGACTGCGGGCCAGGACATGGTGGACATCATGAATGTCCTGCAGCCTGACGCGATGACCGCCCATTGGGAATTCACCTATGGCGAGGAGCGGGTCAAGGAGATTGTCGATGGTCTGCCCTTCCCGCTGCTGGGCTCCAATATTTTCGACAAGGAATGGGACGAGCCGGCCTATGAACACACCAAATTCTATGAACGGGGCGGCGTAAACATCGCCGTAGTAGGACAGGCTTTTCCCTATCTTCCGATCGCCAATCCGGGGTGGCTGTTTCCCTCGCTCTCCTTCGGCATTCGCGAGGAAGTGCTGCAGGAAAATGTCGACGCAGCGCGCGCTGCCGGCGCGGATCTTGTGGTGTTGCTGTCCCATAATGGATTTGACGTTGACCGGAAGCTGGCAGGCCGTGTCAACGGCATCGACGTCATTCTGACCGGTCATACCCATGACGCCCTGCCCGAGCCGGTTCTGGTCGGCGACACCTTGTTGCTGGCCTCCGGATCCAATGGAAAATTTGTCTCCCGGCTCGATCTCGATGTGCAGGATGGCGCGGTAAAGGGCTTTCGCTACAAGCTGATCCCCATATTCTCCGATGTTCTGGATGCCGATCCGACAATGGCCGCGAAAATCTCCGAAACCCGCGCACCCCATCTGCCGGAGCTCTCGCGCGTGGTTGGCCGAACGCAATCCCTGCTCTACCGGCGCGGCAATTTCAACGGCACCTTTGATGATCTGATCTGTCAGGCGCTTCTGGATGAGCGCGAAGCCGATATTGCTCTGTCTCCCGGTTTCCGCTGGGGGCCCAGCCTGTTGCCGGGGCAGGACATCACCGTCGAAGATATCCACAATGCCACTGCCATGACCTACCCCGCCGCGTATCGCAGCGAGATGGACGGCAAGCTGCTCAAGGATATTCTGGAAGACGTTGCTGACAATCTGTTCAACCCCGATCCCTATTATCAGCAGGGCGGCGATATGGTCCGCGTCGGCGGCATGGGTTACACCATCGACATCGACAAGCCGATCGGCAATCGCATTTCCGATATGACCGTGCTGAAAACCGGTGCTGCAGTCGAACCGTCAAAAATCTATACGGTTTCCGGCTGGGCCAGTGTCAATGAGGGCACAGAAGGTCCGGCCATCTGGGATGTGGTGGAAAACTATATTACGCGCAATCAAACCATTGATCTGGATGACAACAGATCAGTGATCGTCCGCCGCAGCTGACCCGGCTCATTTGTTTGACCGCAGCAGGGCATTCCGGTTAGAGCATCTTTCTCTGAAGTTGAAGCATTTGACCATGTCTGCCGGTCCGGCAGGCTGAGCACCGTGGTTTTCAGCACGTTTCGTGATTACAAGTGTGAGAAAGGTACTTTATGGCTGACGATGGCTTTATCAATCTTCCGCCGGGCAAGATTGCCAATGTCGTGACCTTTCTAGAGATGGTTGCCAGGCCGCACTGGATTGACTCTCGTGACAGCCAAAACAGCCTGACGCTGCGGCGGGACGGTCAATTTGATCTGAACCGCTATCGCGCCTTGTTTCGCGCCATTGGTGATCAATGGCTGTGGAGCTCCAGACTGAAATATGATGATGCCGAACTGAGCCATCGCATTCATGATGCCGATACGGAATTGTTCGAAGTGGTGGTCGAGGACGACATTGTCGGCATGGTGGAATTGCGCCGCAACACACCGCAGACCATTGAACTGGCGTTTTTCGGCCTGAAGCCGGACTTCACTGGCCGTGGCCTCGGCCGCGATGTGATGCACCTGACACTGCAGCGGGCCTGGGCGCCGGCAACGCAGAAGGTCTGGCTTCATACCTGCACCTTCGATCATCCGGCAGCTTTGAAATTTTACCAGCGATGCGGCTTCCGGCCCTCCGGTTTTGCCGTCGAGATCATGGATGATCCGCGGCTGACCGGCCTTTTGCCAAAATCCGCAGGGCCTCATATTCCGCTGCTGGAGTGACACAAAGGGCCTGTCCGGTCTGGATGGCCAAAAAACTCGACTTCAAACAAATCAAGTGGTGACGGGCTGCGCCGATTTCCGGATCAGAGCGGCAGATGCAGCGCTGGCCAGAACCGCATAGGCGTAGAACCAAAGCCCGGGCTGAGTGGTTGCGGTAGCAAATCCGCTGGTCTTGGCCGCAAATATCACAATCGCCACCAGCAGCACATCCATCATCGACCAGCGTCCGACCATCGACATATGGCGGAACGCCGTCGAGGCATGTCCGTTTCTTGAAAACTGGCCGATGGCCTCCAGAAACAGCACGAACAATTTGGCCAGCGGGAATATCAGCGAAAATGCTCCGACGAGGAGCGCCAGCAACACATCGTTATTTTGCCATAGGCCGCCAATAATCTGGATCAGCGATGGCGTTTCGGAAAAGAAATAGAGTTTTTCCAGAACCAGAAGCGGCAAAAGAATGCCCGCCGCAAAGGACAGGGCACCCGACATCAGAAAAAAAGCCAGCAACCACACAAACATTGGTTCCAGATGCGCTCTTTAACGAAAAGATTCAAGGATGATTTTGGTTTCGGCCTCGAACGCCGCCCGCATGCGCGGAACAGCGGGCAAAGTGCCGAAACCCGGCTGGGTGATTAAGCGCCGCGATGACGCTGATTGGCAATCTCGTCCATATCTTCCTGATCTGCCCATTCGGCTTCCAGTTTGGACTTGGCAAGATCACGTTCGGCCAGAAGCTCGACCTTTTTCAGATCTTCAACGGCTTCCGACAAAACATCATGG
>TARA_R110002096_G_scaffold97354_1_pt1 | contig 35421 bp, 36 predicted proteins | sample TARA_R110002096 | Tara Oceans TARA_R110002096 (sample SAMEA4397295) | marine metagenome | biome: Polar Biome; feature: [DCM] deep chlorophyll maximum layer (ENVO:01000326); material: water (ENVO:00002006), including particulate matter (ENVO:01000060) such as... | depth 35 m
TATGTGCTTGGCCAAAAGATCGTATCAGCCGATATTTATTCTGAGACTAGCCCTAGTGAATGCCCAAGTCGATTGTATGAGCAAGGTGTTATCTAGCAGAAAATATTGGGGTAATTTGGCGTCGAATGTTAGTGAGGTAAAATCCTTCTAGAAAATAATATCAGTAGGATCATGAAATTAAGCTTCATCGGTAGATATGCTGTTGCGATCGAGTGGCCATAAGGAACTGCGCACCGCTTACGCACCATTTTCTGAACCACTGATCTGAAATAATCACTTAATAACAGCGATCTACAATTAGTAAAATCCCCTACCGTCGGAGCCAAATATTCTTTTTGCACAGTGTTACAGATTTTGTTTGTTGGTTCTAATGCTAACATTCGTGCTAACCTCCGCGTTCTCTCCAACACATTTTTACGGTATCTGAAAGCGGATTGAACTTTGCAGAAAAACTATTTTGCGACGACTTTTTGTTGTCGATTCTCGGAAATTAGATGTAAAAACATCACTGGAATGTGTTCTTGAATAAATGGCCTATTCGACGTACACAAACGCATGAAAATTATAAAAACGACCCAAGAATTAGTGGCATTTTGTGATAAATGCGCGCAATTCGATTATGTCACCCTCGATACAGAGTTCCTGCGGGAGCGTACCTATTATTCTAAACTTTGTTTGATTCAAATGGCTCATCCAGGTGAAACGGACGACAGCGCGGCGATCATTGATCCGTTGTCACCAGATTTGTCGCTTGATCCACTTTACACGCTGTTCCAAGACCCCGATGTAGTCAAAGTGTTTCATGCGGCTCGTCAGGATTTGGAAATCTTTTTCGTGGATCAGGGTATTTTACCCAAACCGTTTTTTGACACCCAAGTTGCTGCAATGGTTTGTGGTTTTGGTGAACAGGTTGGCTATGAAAAATTGGTACGCGCAATCTGTAACGAAGGTTTGGATAAATCCTCGCGCTTCACTGATTGGTCAGCACGGCCATTGTCAGACAAACAATTGACCTATGCTATTGGTGACGTCACGCATTTGCGTCAAATCTATGAACATTTGGCCGCCAAGATTGAAAAAACGGGTCGCCAATCATGGGTCGAAGAGGAATTGGCAATCCTGATGGCACCCCAAACATACACCGTTGAGCCAAAACAGGCGTGGCGGCGTGTGAAAACGCGCTCCAGTTCTTGGAAAATGTTGGCTGCTGTGGCCGAACTGGCTGAATTCCGCGAACGCTATGCACAGGAACGCAATATTCCTCGCAACCGTGTTTATAAAGACGATGCCATGATGGAGGTCGCTGCAACCCGACCCCAAAGCGAGAAAGATCTGTCAAAATCGCGCATGTTATTGCGCGAAGCGCGCAAGGGCGCGATTGCCGATGGTATTTTGACGGCCATCAAGCGTGCGTCTGAATATACGTCCCAAGATGTGGAGCGGCCAGTCGTCACAAGTGAGAAAACCCAAGGCAAAGAGGGGCTATCTGAATTGTTGCGCGTTTTGCTTAAGGCAAAAGCAGAGCAATATGGCGTGGCGCAAAAGCTGATTGCCACGACATCTGATTTGGACATGATTGCATCTGGAAATGGAGACTTAAAGGTCTTCGCCGGTTGGCGTAATGAAGTTTTCGGCAAGGATGCGCTACGCCTACGCGACGGCAAAGTTGCGCTATCGTCAAATGGAAAAAATGTAATTGTTGTAAATATTTAGAGCCTAAAGCTAACGTGACACTCGCAGCGTGTTTTTCAACCCTTGCACAACGATTGTGCGTGCGCTTGGCTTGAACGTTGTCGGGATAAACGCACCAAGTGTTACGGTGCTCTGACGTAGTGTTATGGCGGCACGCCCAATGGACGGTGCTGCTGCGCGGGCTTGATAGGTGATGACGCTGTTCGATGCGTCGTCGACCAATACCAATTCCATATTATAATATCCGACACGATCAACGGAACCAACCACGCGTAGGATTTTTCCACCCTTACTGGCTTCAGTGCGCGCACTGGTCAGCATCGATACATATGCGCGAGTATCAGCAGGTTTTGTAACGGTTGTATCATCCTTTTCGGAACGCCTTGATCCAAAACTGCTGGAACCACCTGAACCAATACTTTGTGCTGATCCGCCGCCAGCGGATGAACCGCCGCCCAAAGATCCCGATCCACCAGAACAGGCGGATAACAGGGCTAAACTGCCAACAGTCAAAAGTAGAATTTTCATATGTCCTCGCATTCTGACCCTATGGTTAGCCAATCAAAGCATGAAAAGAAAGTCAAAATAGCAGAATTTTCTGGACGTTATGGGACAAAAATTTTACCACCACCACAGAAACCTGAAAGAAACACAATGCCCACATCATTTGATGAAATCGCCGAAACATTTGAATTCCTGGATGATTGGGAAGAAAAGTATCGTTATGTGATCGAATTGGGCCGGGATTACGACGCGCTGGACGAGGCATTGCGTACTGACGCCCTAAAGGTTGATGGATGTGCATCACAGGTTTGGATGTTGCCGCGCATTAAGGATGGCGCATTCTCATTTCAAGGCGCATCTGACGCCGTTATTGTTAGCGGATTAGTGGCCATCTTGGCGGCGTTATACGATAACAAACCTTTTGATAAATCATTGGAAATCAATGCTTTAAAGGAATTTGAAAAACTGGGGCTTGGCCAAAATCTCTCTGCGCAACGGTCCAATGGACTGCGGTCCATGATTCAAAAGATTCAGGATTATTTGGCCGCCGCATAATCATTATGCATAACTTGATTTTCAAACTGATTGTATCGCCCCCATGTGCGCGATAGATATGATCCAAGGAGATAACCCCATGACAGATAAATTGACACAGATGATCGTGCAAAAAGGATACCTTTTGGCTGACGGTGCCACAGGGACAAACCTGTTTAACCTCGGCCTGCAAGCCGGTGAACCACCTGAATTTTGGAACACTGACGAACCAGACAAAATTCTCGCCCTGTATCAGGGGGCTGTTTCCGCTGGCAGTGATCTGTTTTTAACCAACAGTTTTGGCGGTAATGCATCGCGACTAAAGCTACATAACGCCCAAGCGCGCGCGTACGAATTATCCAAAGTCGCCGCCGAATTGGGTCGCGAAGTGGCGGACAAAGCAGGGCGTCAGGTTTTGGTCGCGGGCTCAATGGGCCCAACGGGTGAAATCATGGGCGCGGCGGGGTCATTAAGCCATGAATCTGCTGTTGAAATGTTCCAAGAGACCGCGCAAGGTCTGATTGACGGTGGTGCAGACATCCTGTGGGTCGAAACTATTTCTGCCCCCGAAGAATACGCCGCCGCCGCCGAAGCCATTCATAATATTGGTGCGCCGTGGGTTGGCACCATGAGCTTTGACACAGCAGGGCGCACTATGATGGGTATGACCAGTGAAGCTATGGCCGAAATGGTCGCAGGCATGGAACACGGACCCGCCGCATTTGGCGCCAACTGTGGGGTAGGGGCATCCGATTTGCTACGCACAGTTCACGGTTTTGCAGACAAAGCAGATCGCCCGATTGTCGCCAAAGGCAACGCAGGTATCCCAAAATACAATGATGGCCACATTCATTATGACGGAACACCTGCCGTAATGGCCAAATACGCCCTGTTGGCGCGCGACGTTGGCGCGTCTGTCATTGGCGGTTGTTGTGGCACAATGCCCGAACATTTACGCGCTATGCGCGAAGCATTAGACAGCCAACCCAAAGGCGATAAGCCCACCTTGGAACAAATCACCCAAGCCATGGGTGATTTTTCGTCGACGTCAGATGGCACAGGTGATGGACCACGGCCCGAACGTGTCCGGCGCGGGCGCAGGGGTTAAAGCATTAAAAAACACGACGTTTCGTCGGTGCAAGAGCCGCTATTGTCGCAAAACGTAAAGACGTCCAAAGTGATTGTAATCACATTAGGGCTAACAAGATTTTGACCCTAAATAGAAGAGAGTGCCCCATGTCAGATGAACAAGACATCATCCTAGCCGACCTAAGCGACGAAGAGTTGACGTTGCAAATGCATGACGATCTGTATGACGGCATGAAGGATGAAATCGAGGAGTCCGTGAATATCCTCTTAAGCCGTGGTTGGTTGCCATATGATGTCCTGACCAAAGCATTGGTCGAAGGCATGCGTATCGTCGGGATCGATTTCCGTGATGGTATCCTGTTTGTACCAGAAGTTTTGTTGGCCGCAAACGCAATGAAGGGTGGCATGGCCATCCTAAAACCATTGCTGGCTGAAACAGGTGCACCGCGCTTGGGAAATATGGTTATTGGCACGGTTAAGGGCGACATTCACGACATTGGTAAAAACCTCGTCACAATGATGATGGAAGGTGCCGGCTTCGAAGTTAAGGATTTGGGTATTAACAACCCCGTCGAAAATTACCTCGAAGAGCTGGAAAGTGGTGAATATGACATTCTGGGTATGTCCGCTTTGTTGACCACAACAATGCCCTACATGAAGGTTGTGATCGACACGATGATCGAAAAAGGAATGCGCGATGATTACGTTGTACTGGTTGGTGGCGCACCTTTGAACGAGGAATTTGGCAAAGCAATTGGTGCAGACGCCTATTGTCGTGATGCGGCTGTGGCCGTTGAAACAGCCAAGGAATACATGGCCAAGAAACACAATCAACTGGGCGCATAGTGGCAGGTGTATCTGATACCACATTGACGACAGACGGTTTAAGCGCGCCCATTGGAAACGATGGGCGCGTTTTGATTATTGCATGCGGTGCATTGGCGCGTGAAATTTTGGCGCTGATTGAATTAAACAAATGGACGCATATGGCGCTAACCTGCCTGCCTGCTAATTATCACCTGTACCCCGATAAAATCACCGACGCAGTTGAGGCGGCGGTAATCAAACATCGCCCGAACTATGCCGAAATTTTCATCGCCTACGCGGATTGTGGTACAGGTGGGCTTTTGTTCGATAAGTGCAAAGAATTGGGCGTACAGATGATTAAAGGCCCCCATTGTTATTCGTTTTTTGAAGGAAATGACGTTTTCGCAAAAACGTCAGAGGACGAAATTACCGCATTTTACCTAACCGATTTTCTGGTCAAACAGTTCGATGCTTTCGTGTGGAAACCCATGGGGTTGGATCGCCATCCAGAATTGCGCGACATGTATTTTGGGAATTATACAAAACTGGTTTATCAGGCACAGGTGAATGATCCGGCGCTCGATGCCAAGGCGGCAGAAATTTCCAAAAAAATGGGATTGCCATTGGAACGTCGGTTTACTGGCTACGGTGATTTGGCTGTTGCATTGGCTGCATTATAACATCGTTTGTGCATCACGAATTTGACGGTTCTATGTGCGGGGAACCAGAGCACATGTGCCGCGTTGTTTCTTGCCATCCTGAAAATATTCACCCACATATTTGCGGTGACATTTGGGAACCACCGTCCAATCCGTCCACACAATATCACAGTTTAAAACCTCGGCCATTGTGTTCATTGCCGTAAAACTGGGCACGCCCGTAAGATCCATTTCCTGCCCATCCGATTTAGGCGTGGCATTCAAATCGTTGGACGTCTCTTCCTTGATTAACATGATCATATTGTAAGGTGCTTGATGGAACAGGCTGTCAATGATGATGATTTGAGGTTTCAGCTTTAGGCATTCACGCAACAAGTGCATATGATCCATGATATGATAAAATATACCATAAAGTGCAATGACATCAAAAATTTGCCCTGTCAGGTTTAGATCGCGAACGCCGTCAAATATGTCCCCAACTCGCAGATCAACACGTGATTTAATGTCTGAATCAGGATAGTCAGCAAAGTGTGAAACTAGATTTTCGCGACCCTCAATCCCCACCACATATTTTGCACCAGCTGCGGACAATGCGTAGGACCATCGCCCATCATGTGCCGCCAAATCCAACACCCGCGCACCTTCGATTTGCTCCTTAAATGGATCAATCAGAAAACGGTGGCGGATATTTAAACGTTTGCTGGAATGTTTCTTGTCACGGTACATGGGCAGTTCGTCAACAAAATCAAACAGATGCCCAAGTTCCATTCCGTGCCTACCCTACATAGTTTGAACGGCTCAACCCGTACTTCGCCATCTTCTCATTCAATGTACGCCGTGGCAATGACAGCTCTGCCATAACAGATTGAATTGATCCTTTGTGACGTCTCATCGTGTTGTCAATCAACATCCGTTCGAACGCTTCTACGTGCTCTTTCAATGGCTTAGTGTCGGTTTCGTCCTTGTCTACTTCGCTTGTATCATCATCAGAGGACAACATTTTTGCAATTGAATAACTGCCGCGACGACTTTGCAAAACGGTACGTTCAGCAAGATTGATCAGTTGACGTATGTTGCCTGGCCATTGTGCCTGTAACAACTGTGCTGCATCCTCGGCTGACACCTCTGGTTGATCACATCCATATTCGTCAGCAAAATTTTCTAGGTAACGATTAAATAAACTCAAAATATCTTCGCCCCTTTGATTTAAAGGCGGTGGCGTAATCTGCATTGCCGCCAAGCGATAATACAGGTCATGGCGCAATGCTTCTTCTAACGTCTGTCCAGGCTCTCCCGTTTCATTGGAAATAGCAATGATCCGCAATCGCGAGCCTTCTTCGCCGAGGTCATATTCCGTAATCAACGATAATAATCGCGCTTGGACTGATGCTGGGATGCTCTCGATATCCTCTAGGCACAACGTGCCGTCTACAGATTCATCAAGGAGCGATGTTTCCGTGCTGTTATTGCCGAACAAGCGGCGCGATAACTCGTCCTCGGTATAGGCAGCACAGTTCACCGTGACAAACTTTTTGCCTTGGCGGGGACCACATGCATGCAAAGCATGGGCAATCAGGCTCTTGCCGGTTCCTGTAGCACCAGTGATTAAAACATGTCCATCCGCCTGTGCCAAATCCAATATATCTTCGCGTAAACGCGCCATAACAGACGACGTGCCCATCAATTTTCGCAATAAAACAGTGCCATCGGACAGCTCGCGGCGCAACGCACGGTTTTCAAGAGTCAGGCGGCGTGTTTGAACCGCCCGTTTGGCCAATTCAGCCATACGTTCAGGATCAAATGGTTTCTCTAAAAAATCATATGCGCCAATCCGCATGGCTTCCACTGCCATGGCAACATCACCGTGACCTGTGATCAAAATTACGGGTAGCGAGTTGTCAATTTTTTGCAGTTTTTTGAGGAAGGAAATCCCGTCAGTACCTGGCATTTTAATGTCTGAAATGATGATGCCTGGATAATCACCTTCGATGTCTTTCAAGGCAAGGTCGGCGCTGGCATAGGTTTTTGTCTTATAACCAGACAGGCTCAGCCATTGAGATATGCTTTCACGCATATCTTGTTCATCATCTACGATTGTAATGGTAATTTGTTCGGCCATTTTGGCTACTCCGCCGCTTTAATGTCGTTCTCTTCTATCTGTGGAAGCTGGAATTCAAAGGCGGCTCCGCGTGGTGATACGTTTCGGGCGAATAACCGCCCATCAAGATCTTTGGTAATAGAAGAGCTGATGGCAAGGCCAAGTCCGACGCCGTCACCGGGCTTCTTGGTTGTGAAAAACGGTTCAAACAATTCATCCAAATTTTCGATGCCTGGTCCATTGTCTTGAATGGTCAACGTGGCCATTTCTCCGGGCGTCAAAAAAATCTGTAGATGGCGATCAGATTGACCTTTCATCGCGTCCAATGCATTGCGCAAAAGGTTGACGATGACCTGCTCCAAACGCACAGGATCAGCCATGACCATGACAGGCGCATCTGGTAAAAGTTTATCGATTTCAACGTCTTGAGCCCCCAATTGCGGCGCCATCATCGAAATGGATGCATTCACAGACGCCTTAAAATCAACTGGGATCAAGTCCTCGCTGCCTTTTCGGGCATACGATTTCAATTGTTGTGTGATTGTCGACATACGGCCAATCAAATCATCAATGCGCTGAAAACTGGACAAGGCCTCGTCTGGCCTTTTACGGCTCAATAATAATTTCGCACCCGCCAAGTAGGTTCGCATCGCCGCCAATGGCTGGTTTAATTCGTGACTAACTGCAGCGGACATTTCGCCCAGTGCGGCCAATTTCGAAGATTGCTCCAGCGATGTTTCTGCGACTTGAAGATTGCGCTCTGCGCGTTCGCGCTGTGTTATTTCCGAGGACAGGCGATCGTTTAATGCACGTAGATCTTCGCTTTCGGCCTTAAATAAGAAAGATTGGCGAATTGCACGACGCGAAAGGAAGTAGAAACCAAGTGCCATCAACAAGGCGAGACCAGTGATTTCCAAGGCTAAAACACCGTTTACTTTTTCTCGGATTGTTTGGAACGGTGCAAGATAGGTTAATCGCCATCCTTGGAATGGAATGGCCGTATCTAAGCGATACAAGGCTTGGTTTTGGATATAGGCATCGACTGCCGTGCCGTTCCAATCTCCCGTAGCCTGCAATGCGCGTTCAAGGACAGTAAGCGTTGGGCGCGACAACAGCGCTGTTTCAAGAGATTGATTTAAAAAATCTGTATCAGTACTTAAAACGACAATACCCTCGGAATTGGTAACCATAATTGTGGCACCATTGGCGGACCAAGAGGTGAAAAGATTGTCCAAGCTGACTTCGACAACAATAACGCCCTTTATTTTTCCTTGGGATTCCAATTTTCGTGAATAATAGAAGCTGCGTTTACCTTTCTCGTTATCGGAAATTGTGAACACCGTGTTTGATTGCCGAATGGCGTCGTGGAAAAAATCCTGATCACGTAAATTTTGACCCAAATCAGAACGTGTTGATGACGCCACAATACGGCCGAACCGTTCCAATAACGTGATCGAATTAACGCGGATTTCCTCCGAGAAGGAAATTAAACGCTGCGAAGTACTTTGGAAGTCGCGGGTGTTTAGATCCGCCAATAATTTGCTGTCGCGTGACAGCAACAATGGAACAAGCGAGACACGCTGTAACTCTGATATTAATCGCCCAGAATAGAGAGATAGCTCGCGCTCGGCCTCGGTGCGTTTCTCGTGGCTATAGTTTTGAGTTAAGTACAGATTTGATAACCAGATAATTGCCACGGCAGAAACCGCCAACATCAAAATACCAAGGCGAACAATAAGGTTCGCCCAAGTGCGAGTCGGCTCGGTCTGTGGAAGTATCGCCATGACTATAGCTTAATTGCCTGTGAACAAAGGGTCTAGCATTAATGTAATGTCGCAGATTATGCGTTTACCATTGCGTTTGCCATGCTTTCAAACATCGGATTGCCATCTGTTCCACCCAATAATGGGTCATTCAAGCGTTCTGGATGCGGCATCATGCCTAACACACGTCGGTTTTCAGACAGAATTCCGGCAATATCATCCATCGATCCGTTTGGGTTATCCGTATAACGAAATGCGATCCGATCTTGATCATTCAACGTCTTGAGCGTGTCAGGATCGGCATTATAGTTGCCATCATGATGTGCTACGGGAATTGTTATCAGCGCATTTTTTTCATAAACATTTGTGAAATTACTGGCTGTTGTGGAAACACATAATTCCACATCTTTGCAGATGAATTTCAGACCCGCATTACGCATCAATGCACCTGGTAACAGGCCGGATTCTGTCAAAACCTGAAAGCCATTGCAGATGCCCAAAACATAGCCACCCTTGTTTGCAAAATCGACCACTGCGCGCATGATTGGTGATCTGGCGGCAATCGCGCCACAACGCAGATAATCACCAAAAGAAAACCCGCCCGGAATAGCGATTACATCCAACCCATCTGGTAGACCGCTTTCCTTGTGCCAAATCATTTGGGTTGGTGTATTGTGACCAGACACTTTGTCCAATGCCACTGCCATGTCGCGGTCGCAGTTTGAACCGGGGAACTGAATGACGGCGGCGCGCATTATAGGATTTCCACCGCGTAATTTTCGATAACTGTATTGGACAACAACTTTTCGCACATTTCGATGACTTTTGCTTTGGCCTTGGCGGCGTCCGTTTCAGCCAGTTCTAATTCAATAACTTTGCCTTGGCGTACTTTTTCAACACCATCAAAACCTAACGCACCCAATGAATGGCGCACCGCTGCGCCTTGGGGATCTAAAACGCCCGGTTTCAGGGTCACATGTACACGTGCTTTCATGTTATTACTCCACCAATTTAGGGCCAGAGGCGGCCGTGATATTTTTAGGCAAAATGCCAAGTCGACGCGCAACTTCGGAATAGGCATCGGTTAAGCTACCTAAATCACGACGAAAAACGTCTTTGTCCAATTTTTGATTGGTTTTCATATCCCACAAACGGCAGCTGTCTGGGCTGATTTCATCGGCCAAGATCAGGCGCTGCTGGTCGTCTTGGTATTGGCGGCCAACTTCGATTTTAAAATCAACCAGTTTGATACCGATTCCATACATAAGTCCGGCCAGAAAATCGTTCACGCGTAATGCAATTTCGCGCATATCGTCAATTTCATGAGACGTTGCCCAATCCATTGCTAAAATATGCTCCTCGGAAACCAAAGGATCGCCCAATGCATCGTCTTTTAGACAGAATTCAACAATGGGGCGAGACAACGGCGTACCTTCTTCGATATTGAACATTTTGGAAAATGAACCAGCGGCCAAGTTGCGCACAATAATTTCAAGCGGCACAATTTCAACCTTGTGAATTAACTGCTCGCGCATGTTTAGGCGTCGAATAAAGTGTGTTGGCAGGCCAATGTTACCCAGACCAACCATCACGTGTTCACTCAGCAGATTGTTTAATGCGCCCTTACCCTCGATCGTGTCTTTTTTTTGAGCATTGAACGCGGTTGCGTCATCTTTGAAGTACTGAATCAAGGTTCCAGGTTCAGGACCCTCGAACAATGTTTTTGCTTTGCCTTCGTAGATTTTTTTGCCGCGTGCCATGGGTGGCCTCCATAGGGGTGGGGAATCTCCCCCACAATATGCCCTCTCTATAAATAGATGCATTGCTGTGGACAAGAACTGTTAAGGATCGCACTTGCGAAAGATTTCCAGAATACCCATATTATAGGTATAGGCAATTTTTAGGGAGAAGAGCATGGGTTCAATTGATGATCGTGGCGCGGCATTTGAGGCAAAATTTGCACATGACGCAGAGTTGCAATTCAAAGTAGAGGCACGGGGCAACAAGTTGTTAGGTTTGTGGGCGGCCGAATTGATGGGCCGCACAGGCGATGCAGCGCGTTCTTATGCGCAAGAAGTCATCAAATCCGACTTTGAGGAACCAGGTGACGAGGACGTTTATCGCAAACTTGCCACCGATCTTGGCGATTTAGCCAGCGAAGCGGATATCCGCGAGAAAATGACTGCAATGAAGGCGCAAGCCAAACAAGAAATCATGAGCGAGTTGTGATCCAAATAAAAAACAGCAGACCAAGGTCTGCTGTTTGAAAAATGTCGACGCGGGAACTAACACGCACGCTCGGAAATATAATCCCAAAACCCTAAGATCCTGCCACGCCAACTTAACTAAATGCATAGTTAAAAGGTATGAATTATAGATAAGTGCGATAAAGTTCAAAAACAGTGACAATTGTCACATTAATTCCACTTTCTGCTACTTGACTTAACTTTTATTTAATTGGAATCACCAAACACTCGCGCAAAGATTGTATCGACATGCTTGGTATGATACCCTAGGTCGAATTTGTCTTCGATTTCTTCCACTGACATGACAGCCATTACTTCCGAATCGTTTTTCAATTCGGTTAAAAAATCTGCGCCTTCTTCCCAAACGCGCATCGCATTGCGTTGTACCATTCTATAGCTGTCTTCGCGTGTGCAACCCTTTTGCGTCAATGCCAGCAAAACACGTTGCGAATGGACTAACCCGCGAAATTTGTTCATGTTGGCGATCATGTTGTCGGGGTAGATTACCAATTTATCGATTACCATGGTCATCCGAGCCAACGCAAAATCCAAAGTGATGGTCGCGTCAGGTCCGATATTGCGTTCTACGGAACTGTGCGAAATATCACGTTCATGCCACAGTGCAACATTCTCCATTGCGGGGACGACGCACATGCGCACCAACCGTGACAAACCGGTCAGGTTTTCGGTTAATACGGGGTTACGTTTGTGTGGCATTGCCGACGAGCCTTTTTGACCCTTAGAGAAGAACTCTTCGGCTTCTAGCACTTCGGTTCTTTGCATATGGCGAATCTCGATCGAAATATTTTCAATGCTGGATGCAACGACGCCCAAGGCGGCGAAAAATGCGGCGTGACGATCACGCGGTATAACTTGTGTAGAAATAGGTTCGATTTCCAAACCCAGTTTTTTGCAAACATGCTCTTCCACTGATGGATCTATATTTGCGAATGTTCCGACAGCGCCTGAAATAGCACCCGTTGCGATTTCCATGCGTGCCTTTTTCAGGCGGTTAAGGTTGCGATCCATTTCCGCATAAAACCGCGCAAATGTCAGACCCATTGTTGTGGGTTCTGCGTGGATACCGTGTGAGCGACCAATGCGGATTGTGTTTTTGTGCTCCAGGGCGCGGCGTTTCAATGCCGCCAATAAATTCGCAGTTCCATCAATCAAGATGTCTGTCGCACGCACCAATTGAACATTGAAACAGGTGTCTAACACATCGGATGACGTCATACCTTGGTGTACAAATCGCGCTTCTTCGTTACCGATAATTTCTGCCAAGTGTGTAAGAAATGCGATTACGTCGTGCTTGGTTACTGCTTCAATTTCGTCAATGCGTGCTACATCGAATTCAACGTCCTTGGCTTTCCACACTGCTTTGGCCGATGCTTCTGGGATCACGCCGATTTTGGCTTGTGCGTCGCAGGCGTGTGCCTCGATTTCGTACCAGATACGGAATTTGGTTTCAGGCGACCAGATGGCGACCATTTCGGGGCGGGAATAGCGAGGGATCATTGCACGGCCTTTTGATTGGATTATCTATACCGCGCGTCATAAACTGCCAAAAGGTAAAGAACAAGGAGTGTGCAAATGCGATTGGTTGCGGTTTTAATTTTACTGGCTAACGGCGCGCTGGCCGATGGCTGGGCGCCATTGGACGCACAGGGAATTTCCAAAGCGTTAAGTGCAAGGGTTTTGCAATACCCAAATAATGCACAACAAGACTTTTTTGCTGACGGGCGTACGTTGTACCAAACACGCGACAGCAGCTGGGGCAAATGGCGCGTTGATTACGATCAATATTGTTCAATTTGGCCGCCTGCGGATGGTTGGGCCTGTTACAAAGTGTCAATCAGCCCCAATGGATTGTCAGTCCGGTTCACGGACAAAGACGGCGGTCACAGCGATGGAAAATACATCGATTTAAACTAATTCCTTGCGAAATCTTCATTTACCCCCATATAAATAAGGATATCGGAGGAAGAAATGAATCTTATTTCGACATCAGCGTTTTGCACCTTGGGCGTACTAGCCGCGTGCAGCCTTACTGAAAAGCAATGCTCGCAAGGTGATTGGGAGGCTATTGGTAAATCTGACGGCGCACAGGGGCGTAGTGCGGAATACATTTCCAAACATACGAAAACCTGTGCCAAATATGGATTGATTGTAAATCAAACGCTGTGGTCTGGGGGCCGGGAAGAGGGGCTAAAATCATACTGTACCGTGCAAAATGTTTACGTTCAGGGGCGCAATGGCAAAAACCTTAGACCAGTATGCCCAACGGGGGATTTAACCGTATTGCAAGCGGCGAATGACAAGGGAAATAAATATTATCAAATCCAAAGTGAAATGGAAAACTTGGATCATGAACAAAGCAGGCTCCGCTATGAAATTAGCCGGCTTCGTGGTGGTTCAATCACCCCGCAATCCGCAAGCCGCATCAACAGCTTACGGATGCAAATCTTGCAAATAGAATTACGTATCAATCACTTGCGCCTTCAATTGGGTCGCTACGATCAAGCATAGAAAAGTCGTCTGCGTTGAAAATTTGATCCGCGTGATTCGCCATGTATATCTTAAGCCATGGCGTAAATGCTGTTGGTGACTTGTGAATTTCGTATTGTATCTCGTTGCGTGACATCCACCGGTATTCGAGAACTTCATCGGGATTTGGCGCAATCGGATGATCGATTTTACAATGCCCAACGAATATGTCCGCGATTTCATGTTCGATCAAATTCGGCGGTACCTCGGCGCGGTATTCAACGGTGTCGCGTTTTGCCAACGAGATACCCGTTATACCAAGTTCATCATCCAAGCGACGCACCGCAGCAGCAAGTGTGTCCTCTCCCCAATGCGGATGGGTGCAACATGTGTTCGCCCACAGACCGGGTGTATGATATTTTGTTAGTGCACGGCGTTGCATTAATATCTGACTCTGCGCGATCACAAAAACGGAAATCGCCAAATGTTTTAAACCTTGTTCATGCACAGACAGCTTTTCAACGGGGGTCAACACTCCATCAACATATGCCGGTATCATTACCTCCATAACAGAGCCTTTCTTTGGTGGATGTTTTATGAGATGATATGTCGCCACGCAAGAGGCGCAATCAGTCTTTCCATTGTGTTGATAGGGGCATAAACCACTGCCAAAGGAAAGGTGACAATCATGGTAATTGCAAACGACACACAGAAAGAGTTGGCGGCGAATTGGTTCAAGGAAATCCGAGATCAGATTTGTGCAGCTTTCGAAAAACTCGAAGATGAGCAGGTAACTGGTCCACATGCGAAATTACCTGCTGGTCGGTTTGAGGTTAGCGAAACCAAGCGTGATGGCGGGGCCGGTGGTGGCGGACTGATGTCAGTGATGCGCGGTGGACGTGTTTTTGAAAAGGTTGGGGTGAATATTTCAACGGTGCACGGCACCTTGAACCCGATGATGCAAAAATCCATGGCCGCGCGCAAGGAAATGGGTGGAATTGATGACAATCCCATTTTCTGGGCCTCTGGTATTTCGCTTGTCGCCCACATGAACAGCCCAAAAATGCCAGCAGTTCACATGAATACACGAATGTTTTGGACACCCGTAGCCAGTTGGTTTGGCGGTGGCGCGGACCTGACCCCCATGATCGAAGACGCTGAGGATACTGCATTTTTTCACAATGTGTTGAAACAAGCCTGCGATCAACATGACGTCGCGTATTACCCAAAATTCAAAAAATGGGCGGACGAATATTTTATGATCAAGCATTGGGGTGAAAATCGTGGTGTTGGTGGGATTTTCTATGATGATTTGAACAACGGAAATTGGGACGCAGATTTTGCATTCACCCAATCCGTGGGGCGTGCGTTTTTGGATGCGTTCATCCCTGTCAGCGAGAAAACACGTAATTTATCATGGACTGATGCTGATCGTGATGTGCAACTGGTAAAACGGGGGCGGTACGCCGAATTCAATCTGATATACGACCGAGGTACGCATTTCGGACTGCAATCTGGACATGATCCAAGTGCTGTATTAATGAGTCTACCGCCCGTCGCTAAATGGCCCTAGGGAATTAGGCAATTGTTGATTGATTTGGTTGTTTTTAGCATGAGTTGTAGATAATAGTCCGTCCCCAATGGAATTGAAACGTCCAATGGATCAAGCACAACTTGTTTTGTCGTGCGCGCATTGGCCGCATCGATCAAAGCCATATTCGCACTTGGTTCGACAAAAACACAGGCAACATCCTGTTCTTCAAATACTGTACGGATCCGCTTCATCTGATTGGGACTTGGTGCATTTCCGTCAGCCAAAGTAAATGCACCAACCATGTTCAGGCCCATGTACTCTTCAAAATATTGAAATGCATCGTGAAACAGGACTATCGGTTTTTGGGCCACTGGCTCTAAAAGGGTTTTCATCGCCGCTGATTGCGTGGCAATTTTGGCCTTTGCGCTCTTTGCATTCTGTCGGTAATTTTGCGCATTATCAGAATCCAACTTGACCAAAATATCTGCAATTATCTCTAACCAAATGATGGCGTTGTCCGGTGACATCCACGCATGTGGATCGAGGGCGTTACTTTGTCCTTCGACACCCCGATAAGGCAACGTCATGGTGTCGTTTTGGCGTAAGAGGTTAACTTGGATGCTTTTTGATGCCAAATTGCGTAGTGGCTTTTCCAACCAAGGTGTGAATTCCAATCCCACATATAAAACTAAGTCTGCTGTTTGAAGTGCGCGCGCTTGAGATGGGTTAAGTGCAAAATCATGTGGCGATTGGCTTCCATCAAGTAGTAATTGAACGTTTTCATCAGAGTCCATAACCATGGAAACTAAACTGTATACGGGAGCAATATCGGTTACGATGTTCGGCGGCTTTGCGTACGCGGAAAGAGTACTGCTAAAAAAACAAACTAAAATAAATAGAGGCTTTAACATGTTTTATCCTTATGTTACATTATAACGTATCGATATCTTGGCGTTTGCCAAAATACAAGAGGAGAATGATCCAAAATGCGTATTGGGTTCGAAAATCACGATCACGGCAAGTGCATGTCACGCGGAATAGAATCTGTGTCGGAATATTGCGTAAGTAATGACTTGCAACTGACGCCTGTGCGTCGACGTGTTATGGAAATTTTACTACAACGCCATCGCGCCTTGGGTGCCTATGAAATCCTGGATATTCTACGAGCAGAAGGATTAGGGTCCCAGCCGCCAGTTGTTTATCGTGCGCTGGACTTTCTGTTAAAAAACGGATTTGCCCACAAAATTGAACGGTGCAATGCGTACACTGCGTGTATGCATGTAGGCCAAGAGCACGTGCCAGCTTTTCTTATTTGCAAAGAGTGCAATGCTGTTGTCGAAACCCAGTCAGCCGTTTCATCTAATTTTTTAGAAACAGCGGCCAAGGGAACTGATTTCGCGATCGAACGGGTTGTCATCGAAGCTGAGGGACAGTGTCCAAATTGCCGAAAGGCAAAAGCATGAGTTTAATAACAGTTGAAAATGTCGGTGTCAGCTTTGGGAAATCTACGGCATTGTCAGACGTCAATTTCGAAATCAAGCGCGGCGAGATCGTGACGATAGTGGGGCCAAATGGTTCTGGAAAATCAACATTCCTTCGCGCTATCATTGGCGCAATCAAGCCATCCAAAGGTGAAATAAAACGCCGTAAGGGTTTGAAAATTGGATATGTGCCGCAAAAATTGGAAATTGATCCATCACTCCCTTTGTCAGTTGCACGATTTATGTCTCTTCCTGTCAGGCAAGCAAAAAGTGACATCGATGAAGCATTGAAACGCGCAGGGATCGCCGATCTGTCCATGCGACAAATGGTTGATTTATCCGGTGGTCAATTTCAACGTGTGTTGTTGGCGCGCGCTTTGCTGAGCAATCCTGATTTGTTGATTCTGGACGAAGCAACACGCGGGCTAGACCAATTGGGATCCGCTAATTTTTATCAACGTATTGCCGAATTACGCGAAACTATGGGTTGTGCAATTTTGATGGTCAGCCATGAATTGCATGTGGTCATGAGCGCGTCCGATCGCGTCGTGTGTTTAAACGGTCATATATGCTGTCAGGGAACGCCTGATTTAGTTGCTTCTGCACCCGAATACCGCGCCTTGTTTGGTACTGGAACTGGGGGCGCCTTGGCGCTCTATCGACATGACCACGATCATGATCACAATTTTGATTGTGATCATCCTACCCATGAATTGGGCCACGATCATGTTTGATGATTTTTTCGTACGTGCCGCGTTTGCGGGGATTGGTGTTGCACTCGCGACCGCGCCGCTTGGTTGTATGGTTGTTTGGCGGCGAATGGCATTTTTTGGCGATGCCACTGCACATGCGTCGATCTTGGGCGTCGCGCTGGCGTTGAGTTTTTCTGTCTCGGTTTTTGTGGGTATATTGGGGGTCAGCCTTTGCATGGCATTGTTGGTTTCCGGACTGTCGGGGCGTGGTTACACGATGGATACAATGTTGGGTGTATTGGCACATGTGGCGTTGGCTTTGGGGTTGGTTGCCGTTTCGTTGCTGGACGGCATACGGGTCGACTTGATGGCTTATTTGTTCGGCGATATTTTGGCTGTTGGCGTGAATGATCTGTTGTTGATTTGGAGTGGTGCGGGTGCTGTGATATTTTTAATGTGGTGGCGGTGGTCGGCACTATTATTGGCGACCGTAAATACCGATGTCGCTTATGCTAGCGGAATTGATCCCCCGCGCGAAAAATTGATTTTGACGGTCGCCTTGGCATTGGTGGTTGCCGTCGCGATCAAGGTTGTAGGGGTTTTGTTGATTGGTGCTATGTTAATTATTCCAGCAGCCAGCGCGCGTGTTTTTGCCAGAACACCCGAAACAATGGTGTCAATTGCAGCAGCCGTTGGTGTACTTTCGGTTTTATCTGGCCTTCAGGTCTCGGTCAACTTTGATACACCGACAGGCCCAACAATCGTGTCCATGGCTGGTGCATTTTTCGCAGTTTTGAATCTGATAAAACGATTAATTCACCCAGATTAATCCTGCAAAGCCCCTTGGAATATTTTGAAAAAAAGGGATGATAAGATACTGTGAAAATGTCATTTTCCGCCCTTCCAATGCTAATGCGGCTGGCATGCCAGAAGATAGAAATAAATTTAGGTTTATGTCCGATAGAGCCACCATCAATTCCTCTTGGTTGATTTTGGCAATGGCTTTATCGAGACTTCGGGTGCAATTGCAATTAATTCAGCACTGATGCGCGACAAATTTCGCTGCGGTAAGCCAGTGACCTGCGCCCCTAGAATTCCTCCAATTTGATGTAGAGTCCGCCCAAGCAAAAGGACGGACAAATGAAGAAGCGATTCACAGAAGAACAGATTATTGGCATCGTGAAAGAGCCAGAGTCTGGCGAACGGACAGCAGATGTTTGCCATCGCCACGGCATCTCGCAGGCAACATTTTACAAATACAAATCGAAGTATGGCGGCTTAGAGGTTTCGGATGCACGAAAGCTGCGAGCTTTGGAAGACGAGAACAGCAAGCTGAAAAAAAGCTATTAGCGGAGAAGATGCTGGATAATGCGATGCTTCGGGATGTGAACTCAAAAAAGTGGTGACGCCTGGCGCAAAGCGAGAAGCCGTGGCGCATGTATGCGATACCCACGGCGTCAGCCAACGTCGGGCGTGTGATGTGTTGCAGGTGGATCGCTCTACGGTTCGGTATCGGTCGAAGCGAGTTGATGATGCCGAACTGCGCAAAGCGATCAAGGCCGTTGCCCGAGAACGGCATCGGTTCGGTTATCGTCGCATCCAAGTCATGTTGCAGAGACAGGGAATATTCATGAACCATAAAAAGTTGCGGCGTATATATGCCGAGGAAAAGCTGCAAGTTCGCCGCAGGGGCGGTCGAAAACGTGCCTTGGGCACACGCAGGCCAATGGGCGTGCCTGACGCTGCAAACCAGCGTTGGAACCTCGACTTCGCCTCTGATGCATTCACGGATGGCAGGCTGTTTCGCATCCTGACTGTGGTGGACGATTTTACGCGAGAGAACGTTGCTTTGATCGCCGATACTTCCCTTTCTGGTGCCCGCGTTTTTCGCGAGCTTTCGACTGCTATGGCGGTTCGGGGTCGTCCAAACACGATTTTTTCGAATAATGGGACTGAGTTTACCAGCATGGCCATCTTGAAATGGGTGCAGGGAACGGGGGACTGGCATTACATCGCTCCTGGTAAACCTACCCAGAATGCATTTATTGAAAGCTTCAACGGGGCCCTCTCATGGCTTGCAAGCAGACCACTGCCAGGCAGTGGATGAATGCCTGAACGAAAACGTGTTCAGCTCTCTAGATGACGATAAAAGCGTGTTGAAAAACCGGAAGAAATATTACTGCCACCACAGACCACATTCATTCTTGGGAAATCTGACACCACAGGGATTTGCACAGGAAATGAGGATGGGCAAACTGGCAGCTTAACGCCATCAATTTTACCAACAAGGACTCTCGGCTAGATGGAGGATACTTGGGGCGCAGGTCATCATGTTGCGCTGTGCTGGTGGCGGAGCTGGCTCCGTCAGCCAAAACAGAGCCGACAACATCGCCATTGATTGTATCATCACCGCCGCCGCCATAAATTAAATCATCATAGCTTGGTTCATCGCCATTTGCCGACAATTTGGATGTATCTTACACCCATTTACCCCCAACCAACGATCATTTCCATCGGATCCAAGTCTGGTGTCATCACCAGCTGTTCCATTTATGACATCATTTACGCTGGTACCAGACAGAACGTCATTATTATTTGTGGCAACGGGCGTTTCTAATTTCTCCACCGATCGGCCTTGTCGATGTTATCAAATTTGTCAGACTTATCATTCTTGTATTCTTTATCAGTTTTCTTTGCAGTCATAGCACTCTCCTCGATCAACTGGTCTGTGATCGGTGTAAGGAAAATGCTGTATCAAAACCTTAATAGGGGACAGAATGGTTGGTTTTAATAAAGACAATTTTATTTAGCTGGCGACGGTATTGATCGCCAGCTAACGTTGTTAGTTATTCGCTTAGAAGGAGCCTTAATCCAAATACTCGTCCATCGGCGGGCACGAGCAGATTAGGTTTTTATCGCCATATGCGTTGTCAACGCGGTTCACTGGTGCCCAGTATTTATCGACCTTAAATGCACCTGGTGGAAAACAGGCCTGTTCGCGGCTGTAGGGGCGATCCCAATCACCGACAAGGTCACCCATCGTGTGGGGGGCATTGCACAGGGGATTATTGTCAACGGGAAATTTCCCATCCGCGACGTCTTGTGCTTCTTTTCTGATACCCAACATGGCGTCGCAAAAACGATCCAATTCCGCTTTGGGTTCAGATTCCGTGGGCTCGACCATTAATGTACCTGAAACGGGGAACGACATCGTTGGAGCATGGAAACCACAATCGATCAAACGTTTGGCAATATCATCCACCGAAACCCCGTGATCAGCCAGTGGGCGCGTGTCGACAATACATTCATGCGCTACGCGACCCGATGGGCCTTTGTACAGAATGTCATAGGCGCCGGCCAAACGTGTCGCAATGTAATTTGCATTCAAAATTGCAAAGCGTGTGGCGTCCGTTAATCCTTCTGAGCCCATCATCAAACAATAAGCCCACGAAATAGGAAGTAAGCTAGGGGAACCAAATTGCGCCGCCGAAACGGCACCATCACTGTTTTGGCTGCTGTGACCGGGCAGGTGAGGGATCAGATGTGATTTAACACCAATCGGCCCCATACCTGGTCCACCGCCGCCGTGCGGAATACAAAAGGTTTTGTGCAAGTTCAGATGCGAAACATCAGACCCAATTTCACCCGGCTGTGCCAAACCAACCATGGCATTCATGTTGGCACCATCCATATAAACCTGTCCACCGTTGTCGTGGGTGATCTGGCATATTTCGCGCACACCTTCCTCAAACACACCGTGCGTAGATGGATATGTAATCATCGTCGCGGCCAAATTTTCACTGTGTAGTTCCGCCTTGACGCGAAAATCGGCTATATCGATATCGCCGTTGGCTGCCGTTGCAACGGGCACAACTTTGTAACCCACCATATTGGCACTGGCAGGGTTTGTTCCGTGCGCAGACATCGGTATTAGGCAAATATTACGATGATCTTCGCCATTTGATTTATGATAGGCACGAATGGTCATCAATCCCGCATATTCACCCTGAGCACCAGAATTCGGTTGCATTGAGATCGCATCGTAACCTGTTATTTCACAAAGTTTTTTTGATAAATCACGGATCATCAAATCATAACCTGCCATTTGCGATTTTGGTGCAAACGGGTGGATTTTTGAAAACCCTTCCCACGTGATCGGCATCATTTCAGCGGCCGCATTCAGCTTCATTGTACAGGATCCCAATGGGATCATTGCGCGATCCAATGCAAGGTCACGATCCGCTAAACGCCGCATATAACGTGTCATCTCTGCTTCGGATCTGTTCATGTGAAAAATCGCATGGGTCATGTATTCAGATTGACGTCCCATGCGCGGCGGCAGACGGTAATCAACCTCGCCGGGGAACTGCGCCGCATCCAATCCAAATGCGCGCCACACACTGACCAATGTCTCGTCTGTGGACATTTCGTCCAACGCGATCCCAATTTTAGTTGCACCAACAGCCCGCAGATTTATACCTTCATTCAGGGCTGATTTCATTACTACGGATTGCAATCCACCCACATCAACTGTGATTGTGTCGAAAAATCCATCTGGGGCAACTGCAAAACCAAGTTTTTCCAATCCAGCGGCCAATTTTGCGGTTTTCTTGTGAATACGTTGGGCAATCGCCTTAAGCCCCTCTGGACCGTGGAAAACGCCGTACATCGACGCCATCACGGCCAACAATGCCTGCGCTGTACATACGTTTGACGTCGCTTTTTCACGGCGAATATGTTGTTCACGGGTTTGCAATGCCAAACGGTATGCTTGTTTCCCGCGCGCATCAATCGACACGCCGACAATACGACCTGGCATGTTGCGTTTAAACGCATCGCGTGTCGCCATATACGCCGCATGCGGTCCACCATTGCCCAATGGCACGCCAAAACGTTGGGTATTGCCAACCACAATATCCGCACCCATTGCACCCGGCTCTTTTAATAACGTCAGCGCCAATGGATCGGCCGCCATGGATGCTATCCCTTTGTTATCGTGTATATTTGTAATTATATCCGTAAAATCGCGCACACGACCATAGGTTCCAGGATACTGAAATATTGCCCCAAACACCGTTGTTGCATCCAACGTATCTGGATCACCAATAATCAACTCAATACCCAATGGTTCAGCGCGGGTTTTCATTACGTCAATATTCTGTGGATGACAGGCTTCGTCGACAAAAAACGCCATTGACTTGGATTTTGAAATACGTTGCGCCATTGTCATGGCTTCTGCACATGCGGTTGCCTCGTCCAGCAAGGATGCATTCGCAACTTCTAACCCCGTCAGATCAATGATCATTGTCTGAAAGTTCAATAATGCTTCTAACCGACCTTGGGAAATTTCAGGCTGATAAGGTGTATAAGCCGTATACCATGCAGGGTTTTCCAAAATGTTACGCTGAATGGCTGGTGGGGTGAAAGTGTCATAATAACCTTGACCGATCAACGATGTCACGACGCGGTTCATCTTGCTGACATCCCGCATGTAACTGAGTAATTCGTTCTCAGACAACGCTTTGGCGGGCGCCAGAGGCGTCTTTTGGCGAATGTTGGCGGGCAGGGTCTGGTCTATTAAATCATCTAAATCCTTTGCCCCCACAGTTTTCAACATGGCAGTGGTTTCAGCAATCGAAGGGCCAATATGGCGACGGTTGGCAAAATTATACGGTTCGTAGTCGGTCAGGTTATATGACATTTCACAGGATCCTTGGGTTAGCCGATCAATTCTTTATATGCATCTTCGTCCATCAATTCGTCCATCGAGCCAGGATCAGCGAGTTTCAATTTGAAAAACCACGCCTGTCCCATTGCGTCTTGGTTGACTAATTCTGGATTTTCGACCAATGCGTCGTTCACGGCGATAATTTCACCATCTAATGGTGCGGTAATGTCTGACGCGGCTTTCACACTTTCGATAACCACAATTTCGTCGCCCTTTGCGACGGTTATGCCAACTTCTGGTAGTTCAACAAAAACCAGGTCACCCAATGCTTCGGCAGCGTGTTCAGTGATGCCAACAATAACGTGATCATCTTCGACCACTAACCATTCGTGCTCTTCTGTAAATTTCATCTTCTTCTCCTTGTTAAGTGTTTGTTATCGTTTAAAGTTTGCTGGGGTGAAGGGCAGGGTACTTATGATTGCAGCCATGCGTTTATTGCGAATCTCAACATAAACAGTTGTGCCTATTTTACTGTGTTCTGTGGAAACATAACCCATTGATACAGGGTGGCCAACAGTGGGGCCAAAGCCGCCGGATGTGATCGACCCGATCGGCGTGCCATCTGTTTCGGATGAAAAAATTGGCGTGCCTTCGCGCATGGGTGCACGACCATCGGGGCGCAATCCCACACGTTTGCGCGCAGCGCCATTTTCAAACTCTGCCAAAACCACTTCTGCACCTGGGAAACCACCTGCGCGTTCGCCGCCGGCGCGGCGCGCCTTTTGAATGGCCCATCGTAAATTGGCCTGTGCAGGTGTTGTGGTCGTGTCAATGTCATGCCCATACAAACAAAGCCCACCCTCAAGGCGCAAACTGTCGCGCGCACCAAGGCCGATTGGTTCAACACTATCAAGAGCGATTAAAGCATTGGCCAATTCGACAACTTTACTATTGGGGACAGAGATTTCATATCCATCTTCACCTGTATAACCAGAACGTGAAATCCACGCCGGTGCACCCAGAATATCAGCGGTAATCACATCCATAAACCGCATATCTTTCACAGCGGGGCAAAGAGTGACCAGTGCATCCTCTGATGCGGGGCCTTGCAATGCGATCAACGCGCGCTCTGTAATAACTTCAATGTCGCATTGATCGGCAATATTTGCCTGCAAATGCGCAATATCTGCGTCTTTACAAGCCGCATTCACCACAAGGAATAAATGATCACCGCGATTGGCAATCATCAAGTCATCCAAAATGCCACCGGTATCATTTGTGAAAAACCCATAACGCTGACGATCCAGCCCAAGGCCTAAAATATCAACAGGGATCAGCGTTTCCAACGCAAGCACCGCATCGGCCAAATCACCTGACTTTGGACGTAAAATAACCTGACCCATATGGCTGACGTCAAATAAACCTGCATGGGTGCGCGTGTGAATATGCTCTTTCATAACACCCAAGGGGTATTGAACGGGCATATCGTAGCCCGCGAAGGGTACCATTTTGGCACCCAAGCCACAGTGAAAATCATACAGTGGTGTACGTTTAATATCAGCCATCTTAGTCCTCATAAATTGGCTGATTTCTCAGCACCATTTTGCGGGAATTCCCGCTTGGTGCCCCCTCTGTCCATGTGCCTGAGATCACTATCCCTTCGGCGGGTACTTTCGTACCACTCTCCAGAGTCCTATTCGTATGCGGTCCTTTTGCCTGAGAGTTTCCGAGGCGGTTGCTCCTTCGGCCCTGAAGACAGTGTCTCCCGAATACGATGAATTTCGTTTACGATGTGTGCATCGTTTTTGCAATATAAATGTCGCATTTGAGTTTAAACTTTTTTACTTCCGGGTCTTTAGATACTTTGAATTGTAAAAATTCCCTTTATTTCTGACAGTTTAATAGGTGATTTTTTTAGTCGCTTATTCACTAAGTGTGTTAACCATGTCAGGATATTAGCTATATCGTTGGATTGAAGATTCATTAGCGTTATATACACTACAGAAACGCCTTACGAATGAATGGCAGATAGTTTTCCCATTCTCGACTGATCTTACGATCAAGCCCTTGTCGCACTTGCCATTTACTGAGTGTTGAAACGGCTGTTTCATTCTTCTCTGGTGACAGGCAAGCATCCTGCCATGCTAAATCGACACCGTTAATGATCGGTTCCAAACTTGCGCGTGGATCAGATACGAATTCATCCAATGGCATTTCAAACCACCCATCCTTGGTACGCGCACGCCAATGCGTGACCATTTCCGCGTAGATTGCATAGTGAGCCATCATTGTTTTGAAGTCATAGGAATAGTGGTGGCCGTCTTTGAAATCGTGGCGAAAACAGGACCAACAATTGGCCAACGGTGGACGTGTCATGTGAACAATCTGCGCATTTGGAAAAAGAAGCGGGATCACCCATGCAAACCAATAGTTTTCGGGCATCTTATCAACCAGCACGGTTGCATGTGGATCAAATGGTACAGTAATCGATGCAATGTAGTGTGCGCGGATTTCCAAAAGAGTTTCTGCGGTTAGGCCATGAAAAAATGCTGGTAACGCTTCCAATGATAAATCTGTCCAGCCTACAGATTGAAGGGCGCCACCAAGACCGGTGTTTTCACCAAGTGAGACAATATCGCTGTGATTACTCAAAGATTGAGCCATAATGCTGGTTCCAGAGCGCGGCATGCCGAGGATGAATATCATGCGGGGTTGGCGGGGTTCCAATGCAGGAATTTTTAACGTGGAAACCTGTGTAACAAGTGCCTTGGACAATGCGGCGACAGCATTTGGATTACTGTGTTTTTTAGCGAGTTTGTTGGCCGTGACAAAGGCATCGAAAGCATCTGCGTATTGTGTGTGATCTGCAAAGCCCTTGCCAAGCATGAAGAAGAGCTGAGATCGGATGTCATCGGCAAGTGCGTCGTTTTTACAGAAATTTTGTAGATTTGAAAATATTGGATCACCGTCGTTAATTTTAGTGCTGTCAAAATAGATATGTAGTGCAGATAAGTTGCCCGGATCGTCGTGTAAAATTTGTTTGGCCAAATTTTGTGCCGTATCAAAATCACCCGTTTGTGTCGCACAATAAGCCTGTTGTAATGTGTGAAGTCGGAGATTATCGCGCGAATGTGCCATGGTTTAGTTGATTGGCCCAAGGGCATCGAGTAGGGGGCCGAGATAGTGTTCGTATTTGCGCCAGGCCTGCGAACTGCCAGTGTACAATTTTTTGGTCACTTGCGACGAGCTGGCGGTTTTAACGGGGCGTTTGCTGTTGTGAAAATCGATACAGGCATCCTCCCACGGCAAGCCAATGTGATTCAATAAATCTTGGGTGTCCTGCAATTGATTTTCTGTGAAATGTTCGTAATTGAGATTATGAATTTGATTTGGATATTGAGCATCCCAATGGGTCATCAAATCCTTGTAACGGTTATAATAGTTGCCCAAATCAGTTTGATTATATGCATAGCCGTTGCCTACACTTGAAAAACGAAGTTTGAAAATTGACCAACAGATTGCACGTGGATCACGGATTTGATTGATGATTTTTGCCTCTGGTAAGGCATTCTTTATAAATCCGACCCATCGAAAATTGGCGGGCATTTTATCAGTTAAATACGCGCAATCATGTGGGACATCTTTGCAAGCGTGAATATATTGACGACGGAAGTGTTCAAAATGAGCGGGGGTCAATTCGGTGTTGGTGACTTTTCCATACAGCTTGGCCAACAACGGGTTCGCAATTTGGTTGAGGGTTGGTAATTCACCCCCTCCATGAACCTGTGAATGGGCGCTTAAGACCTGTTCTGTCAGGCTGGTTCCTGATCTTGGCATGCCAATAATAAAAATTGGAGTGTGGGGTAAGGGATTGTTTTTAATGAATTTAGCATTCAACGAAACAATAGGTTTACCGAATGCGCGCTTGATAATTGTCAGGTTGTCCGTGTCGGATTTAGGTGTATATTTAAACACATCGCGACACAGTTTGTTTCCTTTGGCCAAGTATTCAAACGCGCGCTTGCGCTCGCCCAGATCGTCAAATGCTTTGAACGCAGAAAAGCAGAGGTGGCTACGATCATCGTCCGAAAGGTTTTCATCAGACAGCGCAACCAAGAGTGTAACGAGGACATCGTCATAAGTTTTGAATTTGTGGTGTTGGCACATATTACGAAAGGTTTGCGCACGGGTTGGATCAAGTTCTAGTGCTTTCAGATAGAATTCCTTGGCTTCTTTGGGGCGCCCTTGGTAGCTGCAACAAGCGCCAAGATTATTATATGCATTCGCATTTTTTGGGTCTAATTCAATGGACCGGCGAAAATATTTTTCACCTTTATCGTATTCCATTTTGTCCAAGCAAATGGTGCCAAGATTATGAACCGCGCCAACATGGTTTGGGCTGTTCACAAGGATGGATTCAAGCAAGGCCTTTGCTTTGTCGATATGTCCAAAATGCTGACGGATTACGGAACGGCAAAAAATGATGTTAGGGCGCGTTAGATCTCTTTCCGACAGTTCGGTTTCCATCAACTGAGCGGCCGCATAATCTTTGGCCTTGTGCAACTTCATGAATCTTCGAACAGGCAATGAATCTATCGGGTCGATGACAAAATTACGGCCTGCGGGGGCGATTTTTTTTGCCTTGGTTTGATTTATATGTTTTTCCTGTAATTGCTCATCTTTCTTATTAAAAACCCGAAGATCGCTTGTTATAGCTTCTAGTGTTGGTTGCCACTGTCCTGCGGTTTCGTTTCGATAGAGGGAAATTGAATCATAGAGTGGAGATTTTTGAGAGGCATGACCCCAACGCCATTCCGATGATTTTGGCAAAATTACCCAAGTTTTCACGCCAAGGGCACCAGAAAAATGTACTGTCGAATTGTCGATTGAAATCACCATATCCATTGCTTGAATTGCCGCTAGTAAATCGTCGATATTATTACGGGCATCCAAGTTTGGGATGGTGTTGATCGGCAGTTTCTCAGAATGACGCAATTGAACGAGTTCAGTCGTAGAAATACCATATTGTAAGGAATGAAAGGCGACATTTGGGGTGTCCAATAAGGGACGAAGCTGATCCAGTGGGATTGATCGCGTACTGCCATTCGCCTTTGCGGCGCTAGACCATGACAGGCCGATGTTAAATTTATAACCCCGCGCCAACATGGCTTTACGATGAAACGCGACCCGATCGGTATCAGCACTCAAGAATTGTTTTGGAAAGGGGGCGGGTTTCGTCCACCGCCAAACGCTAAACAAAGAACAGTGATAATCAAAATCGATCTTGTTGATTTTGGTATCCGGTTTTAATCCCTGGCGAAAGTATGTAACATTGTTAAAGTTACGCGAAAACAGTGGGTTCAAGCGGGGATCGCATTCCAATGAAACGGACGCACCCATCGCCTGAAGGTAGGGAATGGAACGTGCATGCATAACTTGGTCACCAATGCCTTGTTCCGCCCAGATCAGAATTTTCTTGCCTTCTAAATTTTGACCTTCCCAATATGGAAAATCGAACGCGCGATAATATTTTTCCACATGCGCGGGAATGCCCCAGCGACCCCTGTCATAGTTTTGGATGCCCGCCAAAATGCCGTCATATCGCATTTGGGACAGACCATAATGATGTAAAACATTGGGGTTTTGGGGATCAAGTGCATATGCACGCTCTATCGCGGATTTCGCATCGACCAATTGCCCCGACGAGATACGAAAGCGTGACATAGCAACCAGCGCATTCGCCAAATCATGATCGTTTGTCGCGTTTTTGACAGCCTGTGACAGCACCTTTAAACGCGGCTCGAACGTAATGCGTTGTCCAGATTTGATTTCAACACTCACGAAATAACCTTGGGTAAAACGGTTTAGAAAAGACTGTTGCGGCTAGTCCCACTATAAGAGTATTTTTAAAAATAAATAGATGCAGGCAATAAAAACTTATGAAGTTAACTGTCGAACAAGCGGTCGCGAAAGCGCAGAAACTGGCTTTGATAAAAAAGACGGACGAAGCAGAGGCGTTGTTACGCTCTGTATTGAAGATTACGCCATCACATCCTATGGCAAAGAAACAGTTGGAATCACTCTTGGCGGCCGTTCAATTGCCAGATGCAGATAAGGCGCAATTGCTAAAGGTTTTTAACCAGGGTCACGCATGTGCTGCCATTGAATTGGCGCAAAATTTGCAGAAAAAATATTCTAGATCATCGGTTTTATATTTGATCGAAGGCGCCGCAAACGCGCAGATCGGTGAGAACGTGTTGGCCGAAAATGCATTTCGCGAGGCGCTGAAAATCGACCCACAATCGGCCCAAGGATATAATAATTTGGCGAATAGCCTGAAAGAACAGGGGCGGTTTGAACAGTCAAGACAGGCGTTTTTAAGTGCGATAAAATTGAACCCAAAGTTTGCACAGGCGTATAATAACCTTGGCGTTTTACTTAAGGACATGAAGCGGTACCCACAGGCCATTCGTCGACTAACGCAAGCAGTTCATGCTGATCCAAATTATTACGAGGCATATCGCAACCTTGGGCTGGTGTACCAAGAAAAGGGCGATCATGCGCTGGCAATTTCTATGTACAAAGAGGTGTTGAAGTTGGCACCAAATGATTTGGATGCCATGTCCTATCTGGCGAATTGCCAACGTGCACAACAGGACTTTGAGGGCGCAATTGAGACGTTGAAAACACTCCTTAATCTTGCGCCTCAGCGTCATGAACAGCGGCAAAAATTGGCCATGTCCCTGTCGGACATTGGCGACTACGATGGTGCTATTTCGGCGTTGGAAACGGTCGTGGATGACGCTCCTAATGATTTGGTTGCGTTGATCAATCTTGGCAATGCCATCAGTAAGACATCCGATTTGGAACGCGCAATGAGTGTGGTTGAAAGGGTATTGGAAATTGAACCCAATAACCTTGGGGCGTTAAATAACATCGGCGTCATCAAGCAAAACATGGGTGATTTGGATGGGGCAGCGGCGGTTTTTGACAAGGCACTGGCGATTGATCCAAACGTATCAGAGCTTAAGATGAACCGATCTGTCGTTCACTTTTTGAATTCCGAATTCGAACAGGCTTGGCCACTGTATTATTCTCGGTTTGAGCATGAAAATCCGTCCACGCCATTTTTAAAAACAATCAGGCCTGTTTGGACGGGTGAGCGGTGCAGGTTATTTGTGTGGGCCGAGCAAGGGATCGGTGACGAAGTGTTTTTTGCGTCTCTTCTCGACGCGGTATCCCAGCAAGTAGAGCAGCTCACGGTCAGTGTTGATAAGCGATTGAAAAACATGTTTGCGCGAAGTTTTCCGAATATTTCATTTATCTTGCGGGGGGCAGATTTTCCGTCAAGGAATTATGATGCACATATTCCAATCGGCGGATTGGGGCAGGTCTTACGCAATGGCCCGCAGGCATTTGATAGCCACCCACAATCGTTTATCAAAGTGGATGTTGATCGCGTTGCCAAAATTAAACGTGCGTTAGGGGCATTCGATGGCAAAACAATCGGGATTTCGTGGAACACTCAAAATCGCAAAAATAACCATGTGCGCAATATCGATTTATTGATGTTTATGCAGGCATTTCAAAGCACTGAGCGTCGCTTTGTTAATCTGCAATATGGTGATACAGACGCAGAAATTGAAAATGTCTGCGCGCAAACAGGCGCCAATATTATAACCCTGCCTGATCTGGACAGGTTTAAGGACATAGATGGCTTGTCGGCGGCCATTATGGCCTGTGATTGTGTCGTCACGATTGATAATTCCACTGTTCATCTGGCGGCGTCTATGGGACAGGAAACTCATTTAATCCTGCCGTTTTTTCCTGATTGGCGTTGGCCATTTGTTGAGCGCGGCAGCCCGTGGTATCCAAATTTGAATATTTACCGCCAAAGTTCTAGATTTGGATGGCCTACGGTATTAAGGAGTGTTGATAACAATTTAAAGAAATTGGGTTCATGACAGATCATTTAAAAATCAACGGTCACTCTGAAATATTTAAACGTCCGATATTTGTCCTTGGGCTACCGCGCTCTGGTACGTCTATGGTCGCGGGGTTGATAACAGAATTCGGTGTTTGGGCAGGCGATACCATCGCTGGTGGGCCGGAAAACCCCAAAGGTTTCTTTGAAAACCGCGCAATCCGCGAAAATCTGATTAAACCTGTTTTGAAACACATGGGATGTGATCCTGTAGGTGTGAAAATTTTGCCTGATGCGAACAAGCGGATGAAATTGGTGTTTCCGACCAAAGAGGGCAATATCGAACTGTGTGAAAAATTGCACCGTATGATCACACACCAAGGTTACGATCATGCGCAACGGTGGATGTATAAAGATGCGAAACTGACGTTGCTTTGGCGTAGTTTTTTGGCTGATTTTCCCGGCGCTGATTGGGTGATTGTGCGTCGTAAAAAAGAGGGCTTTATCAAATCGTGTTTGAATACTTCATTCATGGCACATCATTCCAGCGATCCTAAATTTTGGGAAAACTTTGCGGATGCGTATAATTTGCGCCTAGATTTGTTGCAACAAAAGGCAAGCAATGTTCATGAAATCCATGTGGAGAAGATTTTTGAAGGTGATTTATCACAATTGAAATCTGTTTCAGACACCATTGGTATTCAATTTAACAAAGCAAAAGTGAATAAATTCGTTGATCGCAAACATTGGCATCATTCATAATTAATCAAATTTTTTCAATCGCTTAAGCAACGAAGAGGTATCCCAGCGACCACCTCCCATTTTCTGTACGTCCTTATAAAATTGATCGACCAAGGCGGTTACTGGCAGGCTTGCACCATTGTCGTCAGCGGTTGAGAGACATATCGCCAAATCTTTGCGCATCCAATCGACGGCAAAGCCGTGATCGTATTGACCCTGAACCATGGTTTCAAAACGGTTGGACATCTGCCAGCTGCCTGCGGCTCCTTGGCTGATAACTTCGATAACGTCGCGACCATCTAAACCTGCTTTGTCTGCAAAATGTAAGGCTTCGGACAATCCTTGAACCAAACCGGCGATTGCGATTTGGTTACACATCTTGGTGATTTGACCGGCACCACTGTCGCCGATGCGGCGGCAGATTTTTGCAAAACTGTCGATGATGGGCGCGGCGCGATCAAAGGCAACTTGGGTGCCGCCGCACATGACGGACAAGACACCATTTTCTGCGCCCGCCTGACCACCAGAAACCGGAGCGTCAACAAAAGACAGGGAATTTTTTATGGCAACGTCGTTCATCTCTTTAGTGACTGCGGCGGAAACGGTTGTGTGGTCGATGAATATTGCCCCCGATTTCATCGCACCCAAGGCACCATCAGAGCCAAGGCAAATGCCGCGCAGGTCGTCGTCATTGCCGACGCATGCGAAGACGAAATCGGCATCTGTTACGGCCAGAGCAGGGCTCGGCGCCATTGCGCCACCATGTTGTTTGACCCATGCGCTTGCTTTGGCGGCTGTGCGATTGAAAACGGTTACATCGTGGCCTGCTGATGCCAAGTGACCCGCCATTGGGTATCCCATGACCCCTAAACCTAAGAATGCTACTTTTGCCATTTTGTAATCCCACTGAATGTATCGACTTTGCACCACGGTGCATGATTTATCAGCGGGCGACAACACCTGATATGTTGGTGTTGGCTTTTAGTACTATTCTGCCGCGTCTCGGCGGGGCAAAACCCAATTGGGTCGCACAAAGTGACATGTGTAACCATTGGGGTGGTTCATAAGGTAATCTTGGTGTTCTGGTTCTGCGTCCCAAAATGCGGTTACGGGCTCTACTTCGGTTACGACTTTGGCCGGCCACAAGCCCGATGCATCGACATCTGCGATTGTTTCCAATGCTTGTTCACGCTGCGCGTCATCGACAGTGTAGATTGCAGATCGATAGGCGGTGCCGCGATCATTGCCTTGGCGCATTGGTGTGGTTGGGTCGTGGATTTGGAAGAAGAATTCCAACAAGGCGCGATAGCTGGTTTTGGTTGGATCGAATATGATTTCGATACCTTCGGCATGGGTACCGTGATCGCGGTAGGTGGCGTTTTCAACATCACCGCCTGTGTATCCCACGCGCGTGGAAATTACACCTGGTAGTTTGCGGATTAAATCCTGCATGCCCCAAAAACAACCACCAGCAAAAATAGCACGTTCAGTCATTATAGTTCCTCCACTTGATTTAAATATTCACCATATCCTTGGGCATCCATCGCGTCGCGGGGAATAAAGCGGAGGCTGGCGGAGTTGATACAATACCGCAGGCCACCTTGGTCGGGTGGGCCATCTGTGAATACGTGGCCTAAATGGCTGTCGCCGTGTTTTGATCTGACTTCGGTGCGAACCATGCCAAAGCCAGCATCCGAGTGTTCTGTGACGTGGGCGGAAATGATGGGTTTGGTGAAGCTGGGCCAGCCGCAACCTGAATCGTATTTGTCCGATGAGGCAAACAGGGGTTCGCCTGAAACAATATCAACGTAGATGCCAACTTCTTTGTTGCTGGTCAGCGCACCCGTTCCGGCGCGTTCGGTTCCGCTTTGTTGTGTGACGCGATATTGTTCGGGGGTTAATTTATCCAGCGCTTCTTTCGTTTTGGTATATTTCATAACAGCGATCCTTTGGTCTGATCCGACGTGATAGGATGGAATAACATTTTCATAAACTGTGACCAACACAAATTCGCGTGAGATGATGAATTTGGCTGAGTGTTGCGGGTGAGATCGGTTTTGACAAGATGTCCCCATGGGGACATGGGGTTAAGTTGTTGAATTTATTAATTATTACGAAAAAAGCCATTTTGTTTTCACCAAAGTTCAAAATGGTTCAAAGATTGGCGCAGGCCAAGGATATTTGTTCGATGAACACGCGCATTCTGCGGTTTAGCAGGCGGCTTTTGGAGTATGCGAGCACTATTTCACTGTCGCGGAGCCGATAATCGGGTAGGACATGCACCAATTCGCCCCGTGCGTGCGAAGATTGCGCAATAAAATCAGGCAGGCGTGCGATGCCGCGTCCGTTGCGGACGGCTTCGCGAAGGAAATGACCGCTGTTGGAGTTTATTGCAGGCTGAAAATCGACTCTTTTGTTTCCTGAATCGGTTAAGAAGTCCCATGATGCACGGCGGGCAAATCCAAAATGCAACAAAGGGTGCTGTGTCAGTGCATCCAGAGTTTCAGGCAGAGGTTTGGTTTTCGCGTAATCCACGCTAGCGTAAAGCCAATGGTGCGCACAGCCAAGGTGTTTTGAGGTCAATTCAGGTTCGACATCTTGGGCAATCCGTATCGCAAAGTCATAGTTTTCGCGATCCAAATCAACACGGCGGTCATCAAAATCGACCGTCAGTTGAATGTCGGGGTGATCTGCGATGAAGCGCAACAAGATTGGTTCCAGAAATGCCAAGCCAAATTCGCGCGGCACCGAAACAGATAACGGCCCTGCAAGGCTTTGGCGTGCATGCGTGAAATCCGTCTCTATTTCATCGGCTTCGACAAGGACACGTAGGGCGCGTTGATACAGTTCCTGTCCCGCCTCTGTGATGTCCCAAAGGCCCGGGCGGCGATCAATCAGTTGTACGCCGTAGCGTTCCTCGATCAGTTTTATGCGCCGACTTACAGCCGATTTTGCGATGTTTTGTGCATCTGCAGCCCGTCCGATGCCGCCGCTGTTCACAACATCAACGAAAATGCGCAGATCTTCTATTTGCCCCATGTGTTCTCCGATTTAGAACGATTGGTTCTGTAATGAGTAACTGGTTAACCTTAGTAGAACGGCGTATTCCTTATTTCAATAAGAAAATGATACGGAGAGGTCGTCATGGTTTTCAGTTTTGAAAATCTGAACATCTCTATAACAACCAAGACTTTACGTAATCCTTAACTGTGGGTCGCACATTGAAGCGCGACCCTAACGCATTGAAAGAAGAAAAATTATGGGACTTTTACAAGACGGAAAATGGGTGGATCAATGGTATGACACCAAATCCAACGACGGTCGTTTCGTGCGTAAAGCACCGCAATTTCGCAACTGGATTACGGCGGATGGTGCCGCGGGGTCAAGTGGCGATGCCGGGTTCAAAGCCGAGGCGGGACGTTATCATTTGTATGTTTCGCTGGCCTGCCCATGGGCGCATCGGACGTTGATTTTTAGGGCTTTAAAGGGGCTTGAAGATATG
>TARA_R110002096_G_scaffold250980_1_pt1 | contig 35410 bp, 26 predicted proteins | sample TARA_R110002096 | Tara Oceans TARA_R110002096 (sample SAMEA4397295) | marine metagenome | biome: Polar Biome; feature: [DCM] deep chlorophyll maximum layer (ENVO:01000326); material: water (ENVO:00002006), including particulate matter (ENVO:01000060) such as... | depth 35 m
GTCACCTAGGCGACACCCGGAAAACGTTCCTCGGTCGGGGCAGAGGAGCCGCCCGGGAGCGCGCGCGGGAGGGACTACTCGGCCGCGACTTCGGCGGAGTGCTCAACCACAACGTCCGCAACCAGCATCTCGGTGATCGAGCAGTACTTATCCACCGAGAGCTTCACCGCCCGAATCAGCTTGTTCTCTGCGACCGCGCCGTAGGCTACAAAGTGCAGGTGGATCTTAGAAAATACCGCAGGAATTGCATCGGCTCGCTCGCCGCGAACTTCGATTCGCAGATCCTCGAGAGGTTGCTTCTGCTGGCGCAGAATCATCACGACATCGACAGCGCTGCAGCTCGCCAAGGCACCTAAGAACATTTCCATGGGGCGCATGCCCATGTCCGTCCCTCCGAGTTTTTCTGGCCCATCAATTAGGGTGGTGTGCCCTCGGTCATCGCTAACTTCGAAACCACAGTCTCCAACTTTGCGCAGAGACACGTGCATTACATTGGCCATCTTAGGCCTCGCTTTCAAAGAGGTTCGACGACAAATACCGGTCGCCGCGATCGCAAATCACGCAAACAATCGTGCCGCTCTCGAGAGTTGCAGCCAGCCGCCGTGCCACACAAACAGCACCTGCAGCGCTAATGCCCGCAAAGAGCCCTTCTTTACTCGCAAGCGCGCGACAGGTGGATTCCGCGTCCTCCTGGCTCACTTCAAGCGTCTGATCAATGCGCTCTGGCTCAAAAATCTTGGGAAGGTACTCCGTTGGCCACCTTCGAATCCCCGGAATTTTGGCCCCGTCCGCAGGCTGAACACCAACGATTTGAATATCGGGATTTTGCTCTTTGAGATACCGAGACACTCCCATGATGGTTCCAGTGGTTCCCATCGCCGACACAAAGTGGGTGATGCTGCCGCCCGTCTCGTTCCAAATCTCGGGACCTGTGGTCTCGTAGTGCGCGAGTGGATTGTCGGGATTGCTAAACTGATCCAGCATCAGATAGCCGCCCTTTGCGACCTTTTCGCGCGCGTAGTCGATAGCTTCTTCCATCCCATTGGGGACCAGAGAAACCGTCGCACCGTAGGCACGCATCGCGGCAATGCGCTCTCCGGTTGCACTTTCCGGCATGACGAGCTCAATCTCATAGCCACGCGCTGCGGCCATCATGGCAAGGGCGATTCCCGTATTGCCACTTGTCGGCTCGATCAGGCGAACGCCAGGGCCAAGTTCACCGCGCTCCTCCGCCCGAAGAATCATCGACTTCGCTGGCCGGTCTTTTACGCTTCCCGCCGGGTTATTGCCCTCGAGCTTCCCGAGTATGCGCACGTTTTTATTCGCAGAGCCGGTATCCAGTTCTACGAGGGGAGTTCCACCAATTGCATCTATTACCCTCAACCTCGTCAGGATGTCACAAGAAGTGGCATCCTCGCCAGGGATGGAAGACGCCTCAACACCAAGACGCCCGCGACCCACTCTCGACTCAAAGGCGGTGGACCGCCGAGGTGCCAAACGGTTTCAAGATCTCGAATCAGCGATCGACGACGTTGCGGCAAGCTACGACGAAGCGTTCGATATTAACAATCTGGAAAGCTCCGCTCTACCGAGTCGCCGTGCGGCGGTGACTGCGGTCGAGCACCTGCTCCCAGTCGCATTCATGGGCTTCTACACGACGAGGTCACTCAGTCGCGACAACCTGCGCCACTCCATAGCCGAGCATCTCTACGCAGCCCACGAACTTCTTACAGAGCAAATCGATAGGGCTCTCACCTACGAGCGTCGGCTGGGCCGCAGCGACGTGTCGGCACCACCCGGCCGTGGTGAGGACATCACCCTCAAGTTGTTCCGCGCAATTCCCGAGCTGCGCCGAGTTCTCGAATCGGACGTGCAAGCCGCTTACGACGGCGATCCTGCCGCAAAGAGCATCGAGGAGGTTGTCTTTAGCTACCCGTCCATCCTCGCAATCTCGTGCTACCGAATCGCTCACGAACTTCACCGCGCCGGTGTGCCCATGATTCCGCGCATCATCACCGAATTCGCGCACGGCAAAACCGGAATCGAAATTTCCCCAGGCGCCGTGATCGGAGAGAGCTTCTTTATCGACCACGGAACCGGTGTTGTCATCGGCGAGACCTGCATACTCGGGAGTCACATCAAGCTTTACCAGGGCGTCACCCTTGGCGCGCTTAGCGTCACGAGGCGCGAGTGCGGTAAGCAGCGCCACCCCACTCTTGAAGACGGCGTGACAGTCTACGCGGGTGCCACAATTCTTGGTGGCGAAACCATCATTGGCAAAGACTCGGTCATCGGCGGCAATGTCTGGCTCATTAAGTCGGTGCCACCTAGCTCCAAAGTATTTTTTCGCGGAAACAACACTCCGCCTCCGTAGCAAACGGTGGCGTTACTGCCGACCAAGATAGCTCCCGTTGCTTGGGTTTAGGCCAATATCTTGCGGCGCGACCACGTGCACTCTGGCAAAGCCCGGCAATCGACCGAGCTGGTAACGGAGTGGTTCTCAGCCACGGCGCTTGAAGGGTTTCCAGTCTGAACCATGGAGAAACCAAACATGATTTCCTTAAACGTTACAGGACCTCTTCTCGCCCTCGCTCCAGCTCTCGCATTCGCCGGCGCCTGCAATCACAACGTCTACACACCACCCGCTCGGGCCTTTGCGGTCACAAGCCCGCAAGTCTTGCAGCCTGGTGAAACCGCTGCTCGCGGCACGATCAGTTCGAGCAGCCAACTCTTTGGGCCTGAGATTTTTGCGGCAACTGCCGGAATTCGGCGAGGCGCGCATGAAGACCTCGAAGTGGTCGGGGATGCGAGCTTCGCAAAGGTTAACGAAGGCACGGCAGCCGGTACAAACCGCAACATTGCGATGGGGCGAATTGGTGCCAAGGTGAACCCAACCGAATCACCAAATCTTGCCGTCACAGCAGGAGTTGGTGGTGGCTATGCGCCCGCCTCGGGGATGTATGCCAGCGCAGATGTTGGTGTCGTGGTTGGCTACGAGAATCGCTATCTAGTCCCGTTTGCCAGTTTTGGTGCTTTTGCGAGTGTTCCCATCGACCCAAAGGAGGTGGATACAACCCAACCTAGTGACTCAGAACAACACGTAGACACACCCGAGAAGACCCAAGGCCTGACGATTGGTGTTGGACTAAAACGTCCGTTCGAAACGTCGGCATTGTTCGTTGGCATCACTTGGACCAAAGTTCGGGACAATGACTCGGAAGATGAGTTCATGTCGATTGGAGTTGGTGTCGAAGCCGGGTTTTAGACGCGAGCATAAGCCCGAAACCAACAACGCCCCCGCGGCAGAACCGTCGGGGGCGAAGCGAATGCTACTTACTAGTAGTTCTTAGAGACGGTTTGCGTCGATTTCGCCAAGGAAGTCGCCGCCGACAAGAGAGCCGTACCAGATACCGTCTTCGAGGCTTCCGTCGCTACCGACAGGAATGACAGCTTGAAGCTTGATGAGAGACATCTTGATGGCTGCTTCGTCGATTGCTTGAGAGACCTCGTTCACACCGAGTTGAACAGCGGCTTGGCAAGCGGCTCGAGCTGGAGAGTATGCAGCGCCGCAGAAGGTACAAGCGTTTGCAACAGCGTTTGCAACAGCGTCACAGTTGACGATGCTTGCAAGAGCAGTCTCAACATCGGGGTGACCGGTTGTGGCTTGGATGCCCGTGTCGAGAATCCAGCGAACCAGGGTAGCCATGGTGTTTTGGATGCGGTGCTTGTCGAGGAGAAGGTCGCCACAGTGGTAACGAGCTCCGAATTCTTCTGCAATGTCGTTCTCAACTCCGGGAAGGTCGCTTGGAGCAGTGCGAAGCTCGCGGCCGTTCATGTTAACCGTGATGTAGTCCCAAGTGTGGCTGGCGCGGTAGTTGCCGTCGCAGGCTTCACCTTCGAGGACAAGAGTTCCTTCGACTCGCATATCGTCGAGCATGTCGCTAACGGTTGCGAGGTTGTTAATGATGTCGATGGCGTACGAAGGAACGTACTGGCGAATGATTCCAGAGACGATTCCGCCAATGATGAACTCGATGGCTCCCGGCAGACCGAGGTCGATTTGGCCATTGATAAGGTCGCGAGCTTCTTCGGTTACGTCGAGGATGCCATCGACGATTCCTGGGAGACCGTCGCGAAGGTGAAGGATGCTGTCGGTCTCGTAGGTTCCGGCAAGGGCAGGGCCAGGACCTGGGTCCGAGCAGCTCTCACCGTCGCGGCTTGGAGTACAGGTACCAGCGTCGCAAGTGAATCCGAGAGGGCAATCGTCGAGAGTCTCGCAGGCACCAGGAGCGGCGATGCAAAGACCGTTGATGCAAGTCTCACCAGCTTCGAGGCAGTCGATGCCCTCGATTGGGTCGCAGGTGTAGGCGTTGTCTTGTGGGCCGACACAAACGTTGCCAAGGCAAACTTGCGGAGAGTTACAATCGGCAGTCACTTCACAAGCGCCACCAGCTTCACCGTCGCCAATACAAAGGGCAATCTGCTCTTCTTCTTCCTCTGGGGTGAGAGGACCATCATCGCCACCACCAGATTCGCCGGCAAAGCCACCATCGGTGATTGTGCCTGTACATGCCGTGCCCGAAGTGACGGTGAATGCGAGGAATGCGGAGAGGAAAAGTGTTGCGAGTTTCATGGTGAAGCCTTTGCGGTCGGGTGGGACCTTGTCGGTACTCGCACTACCAATGCATGATGTGATCCAAGCGTTGTCACGTAGTTTTAGGTGTTTAGGATGGTGTAGATCTGCAAACTACCGAAGTCTCTTGGCCCCACTACGGGTCTGTCCCCACCAGTCCCCTGGGGATTTCGCGCCCATGGCATCACATATACTTCTATACATGGCCCTCGGATGTGCGGCGACACACAGCGCAATCTAGGCCGGAGGCTTGCAAAGCTAGACAACCAAGATCACCGTGGTCAGGGCCTAGGGCGTTGCCTTAAAGTAGGCCCGGGCCGCAATGAAGTACCCAAGCGAACCTAAATCTTAGCGGAAGACACTCCCTTGAAACCTACTAGCCGACTCTTAGCAATTCTCCTTCCCTCTCTCGTCATTGGCTCGCTTGGCGCCTGCGGCATCGACGCCACCGACATTCCCTCCGATGCAAATACGACGGATGCAACACCAACCGCAGATAGTGCTGGCACGGTTTTGCCGCTTCAGAACTACGAGGTAACCGGGAAGGTCTTGGATTACTTTGCCGTTCCAGAGATCGCGGTCGCAAGTGCTTCGGTTGTGACCGAAGGCGTGAACCCTGCGATTTCGGCAACCCTTGATGGCGAGGGCGTGTACAGCATGGAAGTGCTGGCCAATAGCCTCTTCTACTTAACGACGTCAGCCGCAGGCTACGTGCCATCGCGAAGCGGCGCACTGCAGATGCTGGCATCGGCAATTGTTCGCGATCAGTACATTGCCTCTACCGAGGGCGTCGCCCTCCAGTACACGTCTGTGGGCGTTACCCAACAGGCTGGCAAGGGCATTGTCATGGTCGACCTTCGAGACGGCAACTCGGAGCCGATTGTTGGCTTGCCTTCATCGAGCCTTGCACTGTCGACAATCGCGACACCAAATTCATCGGTAAGCACTCCGTTTTTTGTTGAGGCAGACGGCAACAACCTCTCGCCAAGTGGCACCACCCCAGTGAGTGCACTGGACAACTACACGGTGCCAGGCGCCCCCAAAGAGCTTGATTTGCGCCGCGCCCGAGCCGGATTCTTAAACGTCGATCCTGGCGAGTACAACGTGACTGTGACGCTTCCCGATAGTGGCGGTACCCAGACGATTTTCGTGATTGTCCCCGAGGGCGGCGTTTCTTTCGTGACCTCAAACCTCAATGGCGATGGTCGCGGCGAGCCTACGATCGTCCTTGACCCAGAGAGCCCTCTCGGTTTTACCGAAGACATTCACCCAATCTTGCAAACGGTTGCCCGAGGCGGTGATGGGTGTGCAACCTGCCACGTAGCAGACTTTTTCTTACCGTTCGTCGGAAACGCAGAAACGACTCTTGGCCTTTTGCAAATGGATGCAGTGAACCCAGCCGGCTCACCACGCATTAGCTTGAGTGACCCGGTGTCGTCGCCGTTCTTGCAAAACCCGGTCTACGAAGACGTTCCAAACCATCCCAACGTGTTTTGGACGATCAACTCAAACCACTATCGCGGCATCCTGGCTTGGATCAATCAAGGTGCACCGCTGCTACGGGCTGATGCAGTCTTGCCATAGGTTGGTGGTCTTCGTTACCTACAAGGCAATTGAGGCGTAGAGATTTAGCGCCAGAGCATCGAGGGCAGAGCCGTTGCCAGCTAGGCGCGGCCAGCCAACATGCCCACCCAAGTCAACCGGGCCGACAAGGTCGTATGCAGCGCCAAAGCCAAGCTGAAAGGCCTCGTCCTGCAGCCCGGTGACGATAGCGAAATCCAAGTCCTCTCGGAGCCCATAGTAGATAAGCACTGGGATGTGGACTTGGTTTTCACGCACCTCAGACTCGTTAAGTGGCAAACGAATTTGCGGATTGATGACGGCTTCGAGCTGCCCTGTGCGCAAGCGGCCAATCGCACCAAGTTTTATCGAGGTGAGAAAATCGGGTGAGTAGGCATCCGCATAGAGACCACCTTGTCCGGAGAGTTCGAGGGTTCCTGTATTGAGGAACCTGAGGTAGCCCTCCAAACCGGTCGTGTTGTAGAGCTTGTCGTCTCCGAGCCGCAAAGCCCCGCCAACTCCAAGCAGCCCTTGTGAGATCGCCGAGTGCACAAGACCGACGGTTACCGAATCGCTTACGCCATAGTAAATGTCTGGTGCCAGTGCAGCCGGGTCAAAGAAAGCCCCGTCGGCGAGACTGATTTCGAGGTTTAGATCGATCTTAACTTGCCCCTGGTTGGGCGCGGCAAGTGGGCGAGATACCGAATCGGCGTGAGCATTGCTGCCCGCCATTGCAAGGGAAACGAAGAATATAGACAGTCCAAGATGATAGTTCTTCATAAGATATTTTCCTAAGTCCGCTTATCGTTTGCGCAGTCTACCCGAGAGCGCCCGAATTGCGTGGGTATGCCTCGGTCAACTCTTCGGTACGAGCGCCGGTTCTGAATCGTGGAAAAGACCCACGGTCCGGATTTGCGGAAAAGACCCTCGGTCCGGATCGCTCGGAAAAGACCCTCGGTCCGGATCGCCCTGAAAAGACCCTCGGTCCGGATTCGTGGAAAAGACCCTCGGTCCGGATTCGTGGAAAAGACCTTCGGTCCGGATTCGTGGAAAAGACCCTCGGTCCGGATCGCCCCGAAAAGACCCTCGGTCCGGATCGCTCGGAAAAGACCCTCGGTCCGGATCAGGAGCGAGATCCGCTGAGAAAATTACAGCAGACGTAAAGTGGGATATTGCGCCAGGGCTGGTTTGAAGGTAAAATGCCTCGTCTTGTTGGCAAGAAGTCGCTGTGCCCCGCTGATTCGTGCATTTCAATGCATTCTCACGGTGATTGCTATGTGCGCTGCGCCCAGCTTTGCCACGGCCTGCGCAAACTCCTTGCCTGCCCTTGATGGCAACGATTGCATGGGTCTCGACGCGAGCCAGAGCAATGTCAATATCCTCGAAGAAGAGGAAGAGAAGCATCACTCTGAAGACAAAGTGGCTACTGACATACCGATGCCGGTCTACAAGACCAAATCACCACACAGTGATTGTTTAGACGTTGAACGCTTGGAAGATCGTCGAATCGATCGGCCCCCGAGACTTGCTGCAGCCTAGAAGTGTGACGCGCATGTTTTGCGCCGCTCCTAGTTATCAGATCTAGTTTCCACCTTTAGTTTCAACAACGTCTCGAGCGCCGTTTCGGAAGCAATTCCCGACGAGCGCAAAGGGCCACTGTCACTGCACAGCGTCGTGTCGACGCATAACGCAGCGGCTTTCCGGAGTATCTCGTGTTTAAAGCAAATCTACGCAAGGATATCCCTGCGTCCATCGCAGTTTTCCTCGTCGCTGTGCCTCTATGTCTTGGCATCGCCCTCGCCTCGGAAGGGGCACCACTCATCAGCGGTCTTATTGCGGGCATGGTCGGTGGCCTGATCGTCGGGCCGCTTTCCGGTTCGCACATTAGTGTTTCCGGCCCTGCTGCCGGCCTTGTCGCCATTGTCATCACCGCCATCGCCGAAATTGGCTCGTACGAGGCGTTCTTGGTGGCCACCATCATTGCAGGTGGCATTCAGCTCGCCATGAGCCTATTGCGCGCTGGAGGTATTGCGCACTACGTACCAAACTCGGTTATCAAAGGCCTCTTGGCCGCGATCGGTATTATTCTGATTCTCAAGCAGATTCCTCATGCTGTGGGCTGGGACGCCGATGCAGAAGGGGACTTCTCGTTTCTCCAAGCCGATGGCGAGAACACCTTCTCCGAGCTGTGGGCCATGACAAGCCACCTGCACTGGGGAGCGATTGTCGTGGCGCTTCTGTGCTTTGCCATCTTGATTGGCTGGAAGTACGTTCCAAAACTTCGAGACAGCGTCATCCCTGTGCAGCTCGGAGTGGTTGTGCTTGCGGTTGTTGCCAATCGAATTTTTGGAATGATGGACAGCTCGCTGTGGCTTGAGGCCACTCACCGAGTTGCCCTGCCAAGCTTTGACGGTTTTGTGGGCTTTGCCGGTATTCTTCCGAGTCCAGATTTCTCCGCGTTTACCGACCCTGCCGTCTACAAAGTGGCCATCACCATTGCCGCAGTAGCAAGCCTCGAGTCGCTTCTCAATCTTGAAGCGGCCGACAAACTCGACCCGCACAAGCGCGTTAGTAATCCCAATCGTGAACTCTTCGCACAGGGCGTTGGCAACATGGCCTCGGGTGCTCTTGGTGGTTTGCCCGTTACCTCGGTTGTGGTTCGCTCAACGGTAAATACCTACTCCGGCGCTGAAACTCGCTACTCAGCAATCTTCCACGGCGTTTGGATCGTCATTGCTGTTGTCCTCTTCCCCGACATCCTCCGAAACATTCCGCTATCCGCACTTGCAGCCATCCTCGTGTTCACCGGCTTCAAGCTCGCCAGCCCTCAGGTCTTTACCGAGATGTGGCGCAAAGGCTGGTCGCAATTTCTTCCCTTCTTCGCAACGGTCACTGCCATCGTCTTTACCGATCTACTCATCGGTGTCCTTATCGGGCTCGCTGTTGGGCTCGCTGCGGTCATTCAAAGCCTCGTTCGCACACCATTCCTCTCGACTGTTACGGCGGAAGAGGAAGGAGCTATGAGCTCTGGGCTGCAGCCACCACGTTTGGCATTCGCTCAACACTTAACGTTCTTGCACCGGGCTCAGCTCATTCGCACACTTGAGAACATTCCGAATAACTCTCAACTCGTACTGGATGCGAGCAAAACTGAATCCATTGGACCCGAAATTCTCGAAATTCTTGTCGACTTTCATCTGGTGCAGGCGCCCGAGCGGGACATCGAAGTGAGTCTCGTAGGCTTTGATGAGTTTGAAGATGAGCTGAAGTACGTCGACGTTGTGACGCAAGATCGGCAAGCCAAACTGAGCCCGGAAGGGGCGGTAACTCTACTTAAAGAGGGCAACGAGCGCTTTGTCTCGGGCAAGTCTGTGGAGCGAAATCTCCAGCGTCAGGTCGAGCTAACGGAGAAGGACCAATATCCAGTCGCCGCGGTTTTGGGCTGCATCGATAGCCGAGTTCCCCACGAGATGCTCTTCGACCAAGGCTTAGGCGGTCTCTTTAGTGCTCGCGTCGCTGGTAATGTTCTGAACGACGAGGTGATCGCAAGTCTTGAGTACGCCGCTGCTGTTGCCAAAGTTAAAGCCATCGTCGTGCTTGGACACACCGGGTGCGGAGCCGTTAAGGCGGCCTGTGAGAACGTCGAGATGGGCCACATCACCAAGTTGCTCAAGCGCATTCGACCGGCTGTCGACGAAATCTCCGAGGCGGGTGGCAAGCGAGAGGACAAGGACTTTGCGGACCGCGTCTCTCGCGCCAACGTGATGCGTGTTTACAAGAGCCTCCTCGAGCAGAGCCCAATTCTGAAAGACCTCGTCGATGAGGGTTCCTTGGCGCTCGTGCCAGCCATCTACCACTTGCGGACAGGCGAGGTGGAGTTCATGACGGAAGCCTAAGCCAAGGCTCCCACCAATACCGAAGGAGACTCGCAGTGCGGGTCTCCTTTTTTGTGTCTAAAGCCCAGGCTCTAAAGACGATACAGCATCACATAGACCACAACGCCGGTGAGCGAGACGTAGGCCCAAATGGGCCAGGTCCAACGCACGATGCGCCGGTGCTTGGCTCGCTCGTTTTTTACGCCCAAGTAAATGCTGCGAAGCACCAAAGGCACAAGCACGATGGCAAGCACCATGTGGGAGAAGAGAATCACAAGGTAGAGAGTCTTGTCCCAGCCTTGCCCGGCGTAGCGATGAGTCCCGCTGGTTAAAAAGCGTGCGACGTAGCTAACCAGAAAAACACTGGAGGCGGTGAAGGCGGCGATCATGCATTGGCGATGCAGAAGCTCGCGGCCCTTTGCGATCGCCAATCGGCCTGCAACGAGAAAGACAAAGCAGCTCGCATTGAGCATGGCGTTAAGCGCTGGGTGAATCTCTTCCCAAACCATCTTGCTCTGCAGCATGTAGCCGGCAACTGGGATGAAACACAGAGCAATGGCAAGGACGAGCCAATTGATGGGCTTGCCAAAGAAATCGCGATTGTTGGGCTGGGTTACTTCTGACACGAGCTAGGCAATTCCATCGACGACCATGACGATGAAGAGCACCGGCAGGTAGACGATTGAGAAGAGAAAGAACCGACGCGCCCACTTTGCGTTGCCATTGCGAACTCCGACGATGGCGTAGAGGAAGTACGCACCGCCGAGGATGGCTGCCGTGAGGAAGTACAGTTTCCCAGCAACCCCAAGTGGGTAGAGCATGAGCGAGATTTGCACTTGAACGGCGGTGTAGAGAACCATCGCAACGCGCGTGAGTTCTGGGCCCGACTCGACCGGTAGAATCTTTAAGCCGGCCTTTGCGTACTCTTTGCTGCGAAAAAGACTAATCGCGTGAAAGTGGGGGATTTGCCAGAAGAAGAGAACTCCGAAAATTACCAAGCCGCCTGCATCGAGGCGTCCGGTGACCGCAGTCCATCCCATGAGCGCAGGCATTGCGCCTGGCAGCGAGCCGACAATGGTTGCAATCGTCGAGCGTTGCTTCATTGGCGTGTAGAGCATGACGTAGCTAATGAACGCCACAACCCCGCACATGCCGGTTAGCGCGTTTACGCCAAAGGTGAGAACAGGAACCGCGATGGCGACATTTACGAGCCCAAAGACAAGCGCAACCTGCGGGTCCATGCGACCTGCTGGCAGAGGACGCTTCTTTGTGCGCGCCATGTGACAGTCGATGTCACGCTCAAGATACATGTTGAGCGAGTTTGCCGACGCCACAATCATGGCGGTGCCCAAGAAGAGCGGGATCCAAAGCGAAGGTGAGACAAACCCCGGCGCAAGCGACATGGCTCCGGCGGTTGTCATCAGAGCGAAGATCAGGATTCCGGGCTTGGCCAGAGCGACCAAGTCTCGGGGCTCAACGCGAACAGGTTCTACAACAGCTGAACTCATTTGCTCTCTCCCATCGGATCGTCGCTGGCAACATCAAAGCTCGCATCAAGGGTCACGCTGCCATCGGCGGCAACCTCGGCCTTCGCTTCTTTGAGGCCGTAGTACTCGTGCCAAAACTCGATGGTCTGCGAGCCTGCCGGCGCACCTTCGAGTGTAAAGCTGCCATCGGCACCTGTAACCGCAAAGTAGGGATTGTCACTTACGACCACGTAGCCCTGCATCCAACCGTGGTAGTCGCACTTGAGTTTGGCAACCGGCTCGTCACCAAGTTCAAAGCTCATGGCCACGCCAGAGGGCTGCGCGCGGTTTACGATGGTCTCGATGCCTTGCCGCTTGCCAAGGGGCAGGTGGCGGGCGTGAACATTGTGCGTTGTCTTGTCGCTGTTGCGAACTTCAACCGTTTGGCCACGAACGCCGCCAGTCACGCGTGGACGGTACATGCAATCGGTTTGATCGATGACCACGGGCGTGCTTGGCGTCCACGCGGGAACCGTGCCGGGTTTGATGCGAACAAGTACATTGGCGAGACCACCGTCTTTAGCCGCGGTAATGGTCTCGGCGCGAAGCTCGCCGTTGTCACACACTGGGTCGGAACCGCGGCGCAGCAGAGGCATCTCTGGAACCTCGCCAGTGAGCGTGACCTTGCCCTCGATGGTGCCGATTGGGCCTTCGGGGCGCGTTGCAACCGGGGCGACCTTGGCGGGAGTGGGCGCTGGTGCACCAGGCCCGGTCGCTTTTGTGGGCTCAGCTTTTGTGGGCTCAGCTTTTGTGGGCTCAGCTTTTGTGGCCGTTTGGGCGGGCTTCTCGGGTGCCGCATCTTTGTCTTTGCTGCAGGAGGCGGCGCCCCACGCAAGTCCCAGGGCAAAGAGGGCACAACCCGGGTAGCTCACTGCCTTTGAGGACAACATTGAAGCCGGTGCTACCACGGCTGTGCCTCACATATGAAACATTGCGACAATATGCCGCCGCCGTGATTTCCGCTTTGGGTTTGGGTCTTCCTGTGAGCATTTTAACTATTTGTTATTATTAAAAAGATTCGGGTTGCTGCGAGCTTGGCGGCGCCCCTACAATCGATCTTGCGGATTCGGTCTGGCGAGTCAGTTGGGAAATGTAACGTGGGAGTGGACCAAGCAAGAGAATGGGAGCCATCTCGGCCATTTGCCGAGGTTGCCTCTGACGATCTTGAGCAGCCTGGAATCGTTTTTCGATGCGGCCAGTACTACTACCGAACGACGGGCAAAGAACTTGGCCACGGAGGCATGGGCACCGTCTTCTTGATGGGGCGGCGCATGGGGCCCGAGGCTCAGACGCAAGCTGTGGTCGGCAAAGTCTTTCATCCCGATTTTTTGCTGCAACTGCGCACCGACTCGTCGGCCCGCGAAGAGCACGAGATGGTGATGAAGAATGTGGACACGGTTGCCGAGATCGATTCTCCGCACTTGTTGCCCACCTACGTTGCCACGCGAATTGCCGACAATTACCTAATTGTCACACCGCTGCGCTCGGGAACTCTGCGTGAAGTCATCGTACGAGGCCAACTGAGCGCGAGGCGCAAGGTGGAGCTTTTGATGCAGGCCATTAGTGGCCTATCTTCGATGCACAAAGCCGGGTTCTTGCACCGTGACTTTACGGTAAGAAATATTCTGGTCGACGATAAGCTCGAGACCGCAAGCCTCTTTGACTTCGATTTGGTTATGAAGCTCAGCGATGTTGCTGGCACAAACTACAAGAAGCGGTTTCAGGGCCGAATCTTTGGCTCGCCTGGCTATTCGCTAGCACCCGAGATTTTAGACTCAGCCCTCATGGAGTCGCCAATCGAGCCAAGCCTCGATCTCTACGCTGTTGGTACCGCGCTCTTTGCGCTTTTCACCGACGAGCTACCCTATGGCGAAGCGGAGGATATGTGGAGCCTTCTGCTTAAAGTGAGCGAGGGCGTTGTACGAGGCGAACGCTCGTATATTGCTTATCCAGAAAGCGTTCCCGTAGTGGTGCGGCCCATCATTGAGCACTGCATGCAGCGTTCGCCCGATTTACGTCCTAAAAGTGCCGACGACGTCATTGTCGCGCTGCGCGATGTCTTGCCACGGCTCCAGCGCGATAGGCGTCGCACCTCATCGTTTAAAGTCACCATGCGCTATGGCGACAACGACAGTCGGCTTGAATTGATTTGCGAAGGCAGCCCCGACAAAACCGTAACAAGTGGTTTCATTGGCACTGTGGATCGCATTCTCCAAAAGCAGAGCTACCAACTACATCGCGCTTTGGGGCGGGTAAAGGGGCATGCGATCTTCTCGGCGGCGCCAGACCCCGAACTGCTCGCTTCTGGGAAATTCCCCGACGCCAACGTGTATCCAAAAATCGTAACGGCTTTGGATATTTCAACGCACGTTGACCGGGTTGAGATTGCCGAGAAGTGGCTGACCAAGTTTCAGCCTGCCTTGCGTACTGCAAGGCAGGGGCTAATGACGCCGCTCCACCGAGTGATTTACGACGCGGGAAATGGAGTGCTACTTCTTCTTAGTGAGCACGTTGAAGACGCACGCTTTGGCCAGGACCTGGCACACCATGTTCTCGAGCCGCAAGAGGCCTTTGGTCTGGGATACTTGGTGGCCTGCCAAGTGGCTCGGCTGCACGCCACAGGGCTTGCCCACAACAACGTATGCCCGGAGGCGCTGCTGCTAAAAGGCAACCGAAGTACAAGGCGGGTGCATCCAGCAATGGTTGGAATTGTGGCGCCCAGCGAGAACGAAAGTGACCAATTTGCCGATGCGCGCAAACTTGCTGGCATGCTTCTCGAGTGGATCGATGATGCGGCGATCAGCGAAGCCGAGCCGATGACGCGAAGTCGCCTCGAAGGCATACACTCCGATCTGGTGGCGATTGCCGACAACGCTTTGGGCGAGCACCGAGTCGCAGAAGTCGTGGAACGCTGTGAAGACGGGCTCTCAGCCCTCGATTTCAACTTTGGTGTGCTTCGCGAAAATGGCGGAGATCTTCACGCTTATGCCCTACTTCTCGTTGGACATTCTCTCTACGGTCGGCTCTGGGCCTAGCTTGTCAGTCGCTTCCGAATCCCTCGCAATCTAGGCTGCCGCGTTTCGTGCTGGATTCGCGAGGGGGAAATCGGGGATACTCTCTACTTAATGATACGCCTATCCTATTTGTCGTTGATTGCTCTTCCCATCGCCCTCTCCATGGCGCCGTCTTGCAAAGTTGGAGATGTCTCGGAGCGAGAAAACAACGCAGCGGGAAGCGATGCAGCAGCAGACGTCATTGATGGCGGCGAGGTCGCTGGGATTGATGCACAGGCCGTGGATGACGATTGCGAACTGGCGGTCACGCCAAATAACGATGGAAACCACAATCCTGGCCAATCTTGTATCGTTGCAGGCTGTCACGATGGCAACACCCAGGACGCGCCGCTTTGGACACTCGCGGGCACGGCGTACACCGACATCAATGGAACGACTCCATTGGCTGGCGGCACGATCCTCTACACCGATGCCAACAACGCCGAGATTAAGATAATTACCGACACCAACGGTAACTTCTACACGGCGCAAACCATCCTATTTCCGATTCAAGTTGCCGGGTCTCGTTGCCCCAATACCTTGCCGATGGTTGCGGCCGTTGCCGATGCCGCTATGGCCAATTGCAATCAGGGTGGCTGCCACGGTACGGGCGATAGCCGAATCTACGTTCCCGAGTAAACAATCCGTCGGGCGTCTAAATCCCAGGCCCACAGCGCTTCGTTAGAGCACTCGCAGCCCCCGAGCCAATGTTTGGGGCGAGCAAGCCCAGTGCCGCTGCCTTCAAGGGCGCGGCGGCCGGCATCGGTTAGGGCATACGCATCGTCGCCAATTGCCAGCAGTGGCGGTTTGGTCGCCGCGAGCTGTTTGCAGAGATGGTGGATTTGCCCATCGCCCCACGCAATGTGGCGAGTGCGTTTGGAAACTTCTAAGAATAGTTCTGGTTGTTCGAGTGGCGCCGGCTCGACTGCCATAAGAATGGCGCGCTCGGTGATGCCCAGCCCATCGAGCGTCGAGGGAAAACGCGCTGCGTGGTGCTCTAATGCTGTCGCGAATCGCGCGCCGACGTCAATCGAACCATCGAAGACAGCATTGAGACTCTCTGGGTCGTCGCTTGCGTAGAGATGCCAGGCAATGGCCGCATGTTGAAAGTCGAGTTGCTCGACGGGTACGCGAGTTTGCATGTACTCGTTCATCTGGGCCGGTGCTACGTCGCCAAAGCAGTAGACGCTCTCATTGGTGTCGGGAGGGCAGACAAGTGAGATGTTTGCTGTACGAAATTCCCCTAGTCGAACGAGTACGTAGATCAGTGCCACTTGGCAAAAAAGGTCACGTCCAAACCAGCACACAAGTTCTTCGCTTGGATCCTGCTCGCGCAAGTCTTGCTCAAATTGCTCGAGGTCGGCAAGGCAGGTCTCGTAATCGGCTTGGTAGGCATCCGCCAAAAATCGTGCGCGCTGATCGTTCCAAGTGTCGGATGGTAGAGCTGCAGGCCCGGCAAGAAGCGCTTCGCGAAAGACAATGTGCTTGCCTCGTTTGTTAAATCGGGAAAACGACTTGCTGGCAGAATCCCCGTAGAAGAGATGAATCACGTCGCGAGGGTAGCCGACGGTGAGTCTGCGAGCTAGGGCTTCTCGGGCCACGAATGCCTAGGATAGCGGCGCATAAGCTGCTTTCTAAGATCGGGGTAGTGGCGTACCCAAAAGCCCTCGAGGTCGGTAGTTACTTGCACCGCTCGGCGATTGGGAGCGAGGAGGTGAAGAACAAGCGGAACGCGCCCCTCGGCAACGCTTGGTGCCTCGGTAGCTCCAAAGAAATCTTGTAGTCGGCTTTGAATCCACGGAGGACGATCGATTTCGTAGTTTACTTCCACTCGCTTGCGGCCCGGAATTGCAACGTGGGTTGGTGCAAAGCGCTCCATCGCGGCTCGCTCTTCGGAAGAGAGTGCCCAGTGAACAGCGTCGACAACAGAGATGCCGCGCAGGTCTGCAAATCGCGTTGGCCTTGGACTCATCGAGAGCAGCGCATCGCAAACCATGGCATCCCCCAAGTCTTGCCAAGTGTGCTCTGGTGCGTGTTTGGCAGCAAACTCATGGCGCAGGCGATAGGCCGCGAGTTCGCTCATCTCCACCACTTGAACGAGCTTGCCTTCGAGCAGTGCAGTGCGAAGCGTCGCTTTGGCGGTTTCTTCGTCCAGGCGACTCGGATCTACAATGTGCTCTTCATCAATCGCAATGTCGCCGTAGTAGATGCCGGTGCGGCGCACGACCCGTTCTCCTTCGCTTTCAAATCGATGCTCATCGACGTCGCGAACGCCGGGAAGATCTAAGAGCCAAGTGGGATCAATCTCGCTTGCAACGCGCACGAGTGAGCGCTGCCCGCGCGATTCGACATCGATTGCCAAGAGGTATTCGGCATCGAGCACAGCGCTGCTACGAGATTGGGTGACAGCGCCGCCAGCGCACAGAAGCAGCGATTCGCCGCGAGGGCGCACCCGTCTGGCAGCTCGGTCGGGAAAGCCTGCAAGCAACGCCAATTTCAGTGCCTCTTCGCGTTGCTCGGTCGTTAAGTCAGCCCTATCGGTTCGTTCGTTTAGGCTGCGCAGCCACTGCTGTGCGTTCTTAGAAATGTTCCTAGCGACGTTGGTGTCGACACCAGCAGCCCTGGCGATGTTGCCGCGAAAGCCACGTTGCTCAACTTCTGCAAGAGCCTCTAGGTCGTCGAGAACATCACTTGTGCTACTCGCCTCGGCCTCTTGACCTCGCCGTTGAGAATGGCGAAGCGGGCGTTCGGAAAGTAGCGCTGCGGCAAGGGCTGCACTTTTGGGGATGCCCAGTTCTGCGCCTTCGAGCAGCAAGCGGGCAAGCCTTGGATGCGCGGGCACATCGCTCATACGCCGTCCCATTGGCGTAATGGAGTTGCCATCGTCGGTGGCGCCAAGGCTGCGGAGTAAGGCATTGGCGGCCTTTTGCGCCACCTCCGGTGGAGGGTTTAGCCAGGCGATGTCCGACATCGAGGTTCCTTCGGCGGCCAACTGCAAGGTCGGCGCAGCAAGGTCACTTCGAATGATTTCGGCTGGGTCAAACTCTCGCCTGCCCGCGAGTTCGTGCTTGTTGTAGAGGCGAATGCATCGGCCCGCACGTGTTCGGCCCGCACGGCCCGCTCGCTGCTTGGCGCTTGCGCGGCTAATCGGTTCGACCTGCAAACTCGCGAGCCCGGTCCATGGCGAGTGCCTGGCAACTCGAGCAGTCCCGGTGTCTACCACGGCGGTAACTCCATCAATGGTTAGCGACGTTTCCGCAACGTTGGTCGCAAGAACGATCTTGCGCTTTGCCGCCGGTGCAACCGCCAGATCTTGCTCTTTGGGTGAGAGACCGCCGTGAAGGGGCAGTAGCTGCAAATTGAATTGGCTCGCAAGGGGCTGGAGCTTCTCTTGGGCGCGACGAATCTCTGCCACGCCGGGAAGAAATACCAAGATGTCGCCTTGGTCGTCTTTGTCTTTAAGAATTTCTCGTAGGGCCCGTGAAACGGTAACCTCCATGTACTCCTGGTCCCTCGGCGGTAGGTAGTCCATGGCAACCGGAAACTGCCGGCCACCACTGGCGACAATGGGCAAGCCTCCAAGAAACTCTGAGATCGGCTCGGCGTCGAGGGTCGCCGACATGACTACGAGCCCTAGAGTGCCGCCATCGAGACGTTCTTTGGCCGCCAGCGATAAGAGCATATCGACATCGAGATGGCGCTCGTGAAACTCGTCGAGGATGAGCATGTGAGGCATGGAAACCAAGTTGCGCCATTGGCGAAGTGCTAGTCCTTCTGTCACAAAGCGCAAGCGGGTTGTGCGGCTGATTTTTCGATCGAGGCGCACCTCGTAACCAACTTCGCCACCAAGTTGGCTGCCGCGTTCTTCGGCAACTCGCTTGGCCGAAAGCCTGGCGGCGATGCGCCTTGGCTGCGTGCAAACCACCGGGACATTCATCGCATCGAGCAGCATGCTCGGCACTCTGGTTGTTTTGCCAGCTCCAGGCTCTGCCACCACCACCGCACCTCCGTGAGTCTTCACAGCGTCCGCAATGGCCGCCAACTGTGAGTCGATAGGAAGTGGCACGAGCATTCGCGGACCATATCCGATTCGTATGCGGGCAGGTACCATGAGCGCATGGAGCAACGCTGGCAGTTCTGGATTGATCGAGGAGGGACATTCACAGATTGCATCGGGATTGCGCCCTCTGGTGCTCGGAGCGTGGTCAAGGTTCTCTCATCAGATCGCGCTCCGCTTGTTGGCATTCGCACGCTCTTGGAGATTGGGGCAGAGGCGCCAATTCCGCCGTGCGACATTCGCATGGGAACTACGCTTGCGACCAATGCGCTTTTGGAGCGAGGTGGTACCCGCACAGCGCTGCTCATCACACGTGGGTTTCGCGACTTACTGGCAATCGGGACCCAGGCGCGCCCCAATCTTTTTGCTCTCGACATTGTCAAACCGGAGATGCTCTACGAGGAGGTCCTTGAAATTGATGCGAGGCTCGATGCCCGTGGAACTGTCCTCGAAACTCCCGGCGTCGAACTCGCATCCCAGTTGCGAGAAATTCGCAGCCGGGGCATTGAGAGCCTGGCGATCGTTGTCCTGCACTCGTACTGCAACGATGCGCTAGAATGTGAGATTGAGGCGATGGCTCGCGCCGAGGGCTTCGCCGACGTTTCCACCTCGTCGGAGGTGAGCGCTGAAATTGGCATGTTGGGACGAGGCGATACCAGCGTTGTGGATGCCTACCTCACGCCAATGATTCGACGGTACTTAGAAGAACTCCGAGATGAACTTCCGGGCAGTAGCTTGCAAATTATGCAATCGAGCGGCGGCTTGACAAGTGCGGAGCGCTTTCGCGGAAAAAACGCTGTGCTCTCTGGCCCGGCTGGTGGAGTGATCGCCTATACCGAGATTGCCAAGACGGCCGGATTTGATCGCGCCATCGGCTTTGATATGGGTGGCACGTCGACAGATGTGAGCTGCTACGACGGCGAGCTTGAGCGGGTCTACGAGAGCGAGATTGCTGGAGTTCGTCTTCGCGCGCCGGGAATGAGTATTCACACGGTTGCTGCGGGCGGCGGATCCATCTGTCGTGACAATGGCTTTCGCCTTGAAGTTGGGCCCGAGAGTGCTGGCTCGCGTCCTGGGCCTTTGTGCTACGGAGACCAAGCCGCGGATGCACTTACCATTACCGATTGCAACCTCGCGCTTGGACGCGTGGTTGACGATAGGTTTCCTTTCGAGCTTGAGGTTGCACCTGCCTTGGCCGAACTCGGTAAAATTCGCATGTCACTCGCTGCTCGCGGAGTGGAGACAAGTGAGATGGATATTGCGTCGGGCTTTGTCGAGATTGCCAATGAGAACATGGCGGCGGCAATTCGTGAGGTGACCACAGCCAAGGGGCGCGACCTACGTGACTTTGCGATGGTTGTTCTTGGCGGGGCCGGTGGCCAGCATGCCTGTGTCGTTGCCAGGCAACTCGGGGTTCGCACGGTGCTCGTCGACCCGCTGGCAGGGGTTCTCTCGGCTTATGGCATGGGCTTGGCGGGGCTGAGCTGGCACGGGCAGGGCGATGCCGGTCGTTTGGAACTTGCAGAGCAAGCTGCACTCGAGTCGCAGTTCGCGGCGCTTGAGACCGAGGGGCGGAAGATCTTGCGGTCCGAGGGCGCGGCCGAAGTGCGCTGCATTCGCCGGCTCGACCTGCGCTACCGAGGAACGGATGCTTCGATTACCGTAGAAGCTGGCGATGCTGCCTCAGAAGAATTCGCAACGAATCACCAGAGCCTCTACGGCTATCGCAAAGACGAGCTTGTGGAGATGGTTGCACTTCGCGTCGAGGTTGTGTCGGACGCCGAGCGGGTCGTCACCACTGGCAAAGTCGCAGTGCAGAGTGAGCCTCTCAAGCCGCTGCGCATGCATCGCCAATGGCGTGATGGAGGCGTGCGAGAGACTCCAATCTACGGGCGAGAGCAACTCGGTTGCGATGTCGAGCTGCGAGGACCCGCTCTGATTCTCGATGATACCGGCACACTCGTTTTGGAGTCGGGCTTTGTCGCCCGTCTCGATGCGGGCAATCGCCTGGTGTTGCAAGATGAGGCTCCGGCGATCGCTAAGCCCGACGAAGGGGATACCCGAGCGGATCCCATTCGCATGGAGATTTTTAACAATCTCTTCATGTCCATCGCAGTTCAAATGGGGCACGCGCTGCAAGCGACGTCGGTATCCACCAACATTCGGGAGCGTCTTGATTTCTCGTGTGCAGTCTTTGATGCCGAAGGACAGCTGGTTGCCAATGCGCCGCACATCCCTGTGCACCTGGGCGCGATGGGCGAGTCGATCAAAGGGATACTTACGCATCATCCAAAGCCTACGCCTGGCTCGGTATACGCATCGAACGATCCAAACTTGGGCGGCTCGCACTTGCCCGACATTACGGTGGTGACACCGGTGCACGACGATGAGGGCACGCTTATCTTCTTCACCGCAAGTCGCGGTCATCACGCAGATGTTGGAGGCACAACACCCGGCTCAATGCCGCCATTCTCAAGGCATTTGGATGAAGAAGGAGTTGTTCTTAGAGCGGTCACCCTTGTTGAGAGTGGAGTTTTTGACGAAGCAGGCATTCGTGAGCTCTTTGCAAGTGGCGTTTATCCAGCGCGTTGCATCGCGGATAATCTTGCCGACCTTAAGGCGCAGATTGCCGCAAACCAGACCGGTGCAGGCCTTCTTGCGCAACTTGTGGCCCAGCGCGGGCGCGCTGTGGTCTTGGCCTACATGGGGCACGTGCAGGACAATGCTGCCGCGCAAGTGGCCGCTAGCATTCGCGCCTTGCCCGATGGCGAGTATCGCTACGCAGACTCGATGGATGATGGAGTGCCTATCGCGGTGTGCCTTCGCGTGCGCGGAGCTTCGATGCAGATCGACTTTGAAGGCACTGGCAAACAGGTTCCTGGAAATCTTAATGCGCCAACAGCGGTCACGGTCGCGGCAGTTATGTATGTCTTGCGATGCATGGTGGGCGCGAACATTCCGCTAAACGCGGGTTGCATGCGGGCTATCGAACTCATCATTCCTGTTGGAAGTATTCTTAATCCAGCTGTCGGAGCTGCAGTCGCTGCTGGGAACGTCGAGACTTCGCAACGAGTCGTAGATGTCTTGTTTGGCGCTCTTGGCCTAAGTGCGGCCTCGCAGGGCACCATGAATAATCTGACCTTTGGCAATGACGACTTTGGCTACTACGAGACCATTGCAGGCGGCGCAGGAGCAACACCAAACGCTCCGGGAGCGAGCGGCGTGCACACCCACATGACCAATACGCGCATCACGGATCCCGAGATTTTGGAATCGCGTTTTCCCGTTCGGCTCTGCGAGTTTTCCCTGCGCAAGCACTCGGGCGGAGAAGGCCTTCACCGAGGCGGTGATGGGGTTGCCCGCGAGATCGAGGCGTTGGCACCGCTGCGCGTCTCGATCATCTCCGAGCGCCGCATCCGCCAACCCTTTGGGCTTGAAGGAGGGGCTCCAGGCCAGGTAGGGCGCAACCTACTCGATGGAGACAACGTCGAGAGCAAGGCGAGTTTTGATGTAGCGCCAGGCCAGAGACTGCGAATTGAAACTCCTGGCGGCGGTGGCTGGGGACGCAAGCCGGGCTAGACCGCGTTCCGAAGCAGCGCAGCTCTTATAGGCCGCTGCCGGCGAGTAGCTCGGCAAAGTTCTTAAGCGTCGCTGGTTGAGTGCCGGGCTTGGCCTTTTGGAGCTGAGTCTTGTAGTGGCGGTAGGCGTTTGTGAGATTTGGGTACTTGCCCTTCGAGCCCATGCGATTTGCCCATTTCACGGTTCCTTCAAAGACCGTGTTCCGAGCTTCGGTGCGGCGCTTTACGCCTTCGAACATAAGCTGTGCGCCTCGGAAAATGCCAACGGTTCCGACTGGGTTCCAGGCTGTTGCTGCCCCACCCAAGATGGCGGTGAAAAGACCTTCTCGGACCCCTTTCGAGTTGATGATGTCGTGAGCGAGTTCGCGAAGCGGAATGGTATTTGCGATGCCGTGGTAGAGGCGAAAGAGTGGAGAGTTGGCTCGGCTGCTGAGTTTGGTGGCATTGCCGCTCGAGTCGACCATGACGAGGTGCGTGCGCTCTGCTGTTCGGGAGAACATTTGTAGGAAGCGCTTTACGCGACCGCCACGGCCAACGTTTTGTTGGCGAACTTGAACCTCGATTGGGCCAAGGCCTGTGATGGGATTGGCGACGTCGCCGTTGAAGGGAGTTGAACTGACAACGGTTTCGCCGCGTCCAAGCACTCGCTCAATCGCGATTTGCTCGCGCTGGCTTTGGGTGAGCTTCGTTGTTTTGGATTTTTCGGTCTTCGCGGTCTTCGCCGCTGCCTTCGTCTTCGCCGTTGCTGCTTTCGTCTTCGCCGCTGCCTTCGTCTTCGCTGCCTTCGTCTTCGCCGCTGCCTTCGTCTTCGCCGTTGCTGCTTTCGTCTTCGCTGTCGTTGAGCGATCAGAAGTTGTCTTAGCCTTAGCCTTCGTCGTTGTGGCGACCAATGCTTTGGTATTTTTCGTCGTCGCTTTGGTACTTCGAGCCTTCGTCAGGGTCGTCTTGGCCGCGCGGGTTTTGCCCGGTGTTGTTTTCGCGCTGGCGCGCGTGGTTGCCTTCGCTGCACGTGCCTTGGTTATCTTGGCCTTTGGCGCTCGCTGCTTTTGCGCCTCTGCATCTCCGCCAAGGCAGAGCAGCAGGGCTGGAACAATGAGGAAGAGCGAACGAAGTGTTGCGGGCACGGCCATATAAAGAAGTCCTTCGGAAAGCAGGTGTCCTCAACATCAGCAAGTCTCAGGCCACACGTAGGCGAGCAGGTGCTGCCACGGATCCCGGCTCTGACTTAGATTCGCCAGGTCCAACCCTCAAGAGGTAAGACCATAATTACAGTTGGTTACGCGTATTCACGCACCTGAATCAAAGAGGAGCTGTTGGCGGTTGGCCAATAGTTCCGGAACCTTATCCGCCGGCGACTGCAATGGCCTGGGGACACAGTGCCGGGGCTACGGCTCTCGCTGGAGCCAAAGCAGCGCCACCCGATCAACCTCAATATCTGATTTTCGTGGGCGTAGCACCTTGGTCGTAATCGGGTATTGATCGGCCGTCACAAGTTCTGCAGACGATGAGATGTCTTCTTGAAATTCGGCCTCAAGTTCGCGCAGGCGTTCTCGCAACTCTAAGAGTTTTTCGTTTGCACGCGTGACATCGCCAGCTTCCTTACTGATCTTTGCAGCGCGCTTGGCCGTGCTACTCGCTCGACCAACATTTCCAATGCTTGCGACCTTGCGACCAAAGAGTGCTCCAAGAACTGTAGTGCCTGCCGATAGCGCAGTATTCATCTTGGCATCGCCAAGCTGCGTCTTTTCCTTCTCAAGCTTGTCACCCGCGCGCTCGATCTGGCCTTTTAGCTTAGCGAGTTTCTTTCCGTAGCTCTGTCGAAGCTTTTCGATTGCGACATTGCGCTTCTCGTGAGCCCTGTCTCGAACTCGCAGTCGAAAATCGGTCTCGTCTTCACCCAGGGTCGAGGTCATCTTAAGCTTCGTGCATTTAAAAAGCGTAAGGCTGCACTCTTTGTACAAATGGCTCTTTAGCGATTTTGCCCAAGATTCATAACTTTTCTGATCTTCTGCAAAACTTGGCAACTCGGAGAAACCAACGCTTGGATCAGGGCGTTTGGCCAGCGCAGGAGGCGTTAGCGCCAAGGCCGAGTCGGTCCAGGGTTTGCGTTTGCTCTCAGACGTGAGTGGCACGCAGCAGTGCACCGTCTTCCATTCATCGATGTCTTTTGCGGCGAGTACGTAGTGCAAGTCGGCCGAGCCCCACAGCTGTGGCACGTATGAGGCATCGGCGCCTGCGAGGTCTTCGTTGATGGCGTAGAAAACGGAAACATCGCCCGGCACCTTTGGCGGCGCCGTAGCAGCTTTCGCTGCCTCCGCTACCGATATCGCTTTGCTCGCTTTTTCAGCCGTAGGCGTCGCCTGGCTTGAGCGTGCAGGCACAGGCGCCTGCGGTACTAGTTTGGGATCATCTTTGCCAGCAAGCTTGCGAATGTGATCGCGGGTAAGCGGCCCTCGCAAGTACGAGAGCGCCCACCGCGTCTTAAACGAAACCGGTGCGTCCTCGTGAACGTTGTTGAGAAGAAAGACCCGAGAACCCAGCCCGGCGATCTTGGTAATAACTTCTTGGCGATTAAACGTCTGCCCAGCAGCACTCGCAGCACCTTCCAAACCATCGACAACCCGGGCCACATCTCGCTCGGTTTGCAGTCTGCCGATAAACCACGTTCCCGTGTTGGAGAGACCTTTGTAATCGAGGTCCACGGGGTTTTGGGTTGCGAGCATAACCCCTAGGCCGTAAGCACGAGCCTGTTTAAGCAAGGTGAGCATGGGCCGCTTGGATGGTGGATTGGCGACTGGTGGAAAGTAGCCAAAGACCTCGTCCATGTAGAGAAGCGCACGCAGGCTACTTGTTCCAGATTGGGTGCGCATCCAACTCACCATCTCGTTTAGCAAGATGGTGACAAAGAACATGCGCTCACTTTCCGAGAGGTGCGCAATGTTAAGAATGGAAATCTTTGGTTTGCCTTCGCTTGTCCAAAGTAGCTTCTTGATATCGAGCGGTTCGCCGGTGAGCCAACCTGCGAAGCCCGGTGATGCGAGAATGCCGTTAAGACTCATTGCCAGCGCAGCTCGATCTTTGCTTGGATAGAATTGTTCTAAGTCGAGAACTCCAACTCGATCGAATTCGGGTGCCTGTACTGCGTGAATGAGTCCAGCTAGGTCGAGGCTCTCACCGGCTTGCCAAGCGCGCTGCAAGATCGTGGCAACGAGAATGTGCTCTCGTGACCGTAGAGGATCCGCATCGATGCCAAGCAGTGCCAAGAGCCCGGAGGCTGCGCTCGAGACTTGCTCGCGAAGCGCATCAGGGTCGGCACGAATGGCTGGGGGCGGCGCTGCGAAGGAGCGCAAGACCGTAAGACTTTTACCGGCGCTACTTCCGGGCGTGTAGATGTCAATGTCAACGGCGGCACGAAGCTTTGCAATTCGCTCGGGGCCCTGGCCCCATTTTGCAAGACCGTCGCGCCACAGGGTAGCGGTTGCTGCCGCACGCTGCTCGCAGGTCTCGCCCTTGCGAGCGGCCTCAGCTGGGTCAATCCACGGCTCAAAATCGCTTGGCGCCAAGTTTGGAAAGGTGAGCATCAGGTTTCCAAGGTCGCCCTTTGGATCGATCGCGATCGCGGGAATGCCATCGATCGCTGCTTCTTCCAAGAGCGAGATGCACAGGCCGGTTTTGCCCGAACCCGTCATGCCAACGCAGACGCCGTGGGTGGTTAGATCTTTTGAGTCGTAGAGAAGCGGTTCCTCGCTAGTCTCGCCGCGTTTGTGGTCAAAGATCTTGCCAAGGTAGAAGGCTCCGAGTCGTTCGTAATCCAATTGCGTTGCTTCCGGTAACTAGCTAAGTGAGGACGCGTGCGACCCTCGTGCGACAGCAGCATAACGGGGCCTTGCTGCACTCGCTAGCGCAGGGAAGGGCACAAGAGCGGGCACGCGGCCTTGAAATTGGTCTCAAGCTCGTCAACTGGGCAAAATCAAGTTTTGAATGTTGCAACCGGTGCGCGACAAACCAAACGTCGACGCGTCTAGACGTCACAACCCATGAGCTTCCTACACAGCATCTCCACCTGCCGAACCTCGCACTACCGAACCTCGCACTACCGAACCTCGCGCTACCGAACCTCGCGCAACCGAACCTCGCGCTACACTCCGATTTCGATTGGCCTCATTTCGCTTCTTCTAGCCTGCTCTGGCGGTTCAAGTGACTCTGGTGAAGAGAGCAACGAGCCTGGCGCCGATGGCGGCGTGGTTGTCACGACGGCCGATGGCGGTGGTGATGACGAGCCGCAGACGCGATCCGGGTTGGCGGGCTTTTGCGACCACTACTTCACCTGCGGCGGCAGCTACTACGCTTCGACCCAAGACTGCATCGATGCTTCGATCGATTACTGGGGCGACTGTCGGCAAGCGACCCTCGATGCGTTTGGCGACTGCATGATGGGCATCGATTGCAGCGATTGGAACCCGGATGCATACAATCCGGCCTCGACGGATTGCTCCGAAGAGTGGAGCGATGTCGAGCAAGCTCCCTGCGATTAGCATCTCGCCGAGCGAGGACTAGCGCGGCATGCGGGCTTCGAGCTGTGCGAGCCGAGCTTCCAGTGCTTTGTTCTCTGCGCGAAGCTTGTCCATGGTTTTGTCTTGCTCATCGATCTGAACAACCAGTGCTTGCACCGAGGCCATCGCCACGCCGGCAACATCGGATGAGGTGATGTGCTTATTGTCGGCGCCAAGCCCAAAGGCCTGATAGAAGTCTTCTGCCATTGGACCAACGTGCACACTTTGCTTCGCATCGTTTTTGTACTGCCAGCGGGAAACTTCAATCGTCTTGAGCTTGGCGAGTACGTCGGCTTGGGCCAAGGGAAAGACATGCTTAATTGCGCGGCTCGAACCTTGGGCCAGAGTGCCGGCAATGGTTAGGTTGCCATCGGCCGAGACAACAACACTGTCATCGACAGCTCCGCCCTCGATGCGAAGAGGAACGGTTTGCGCGGTCGCGTCTCGTACGAAGAACGAACCCTCGTTGCTGCCAACATCCCAGGTATACGGATCCCAGCCCTGGCTACCGTCTTGCTCCATGCGCATTGTCGGCGTATCGCCACCAACCACGTGCAGATTGGTTGCTGGCGTGGCGGTGCCCAAACCAACAGCGCCAGAGCCATCGATGGTGAGGGCAGCCGTTGGCGCGCCACCTTCGACGCGCAGAGGCGCGGTGCCCGCTGTCGCGTCTTCAATCGAGAAGTGCGAGTCTCCACCATTGGTCGAGTCGTTTGCCGTCAATAGCCAATCGGTTGTTGGGAAACTCCCCGAAGTACTGGTGTCCTGAAAGAGAATTCGCAGGTTGTTCTCTTTTAGCACCAAGGTGTTAAAGCCAAAGTCCTCGCCATTGACGCAATCGAGGCCAATGCACTCGCTGCCGTTGATGATCGCATCATCGTTGGTGACTTGGTCGGCAAAGGCAGGAGTTAGGCAGAGCAGAAAGCCGCCAGCGATTATAAGAGGTTTTTTGTTCATCGGTCGTCTCTCACTTCTTGGGTGTCGGTTGGTGCAGGGCTTCGTTGCTGACGGTGTTGCGCGGTGTAGGCATCTTCGTCGGGCGCAGGTGGACGGCCGGTGGGAGGCACCGGCGCAGGGGTGATTCGCGTTTCCACAACGCCGCTGCCATCGCTATCGATGGCTTTAATCGGGTGTGATGGAAGAATGTCTTTAGAAGTATTCTGTCGCTTGTTGGAGTGCTCCGTGGCCGGGCCCTCCGCAAGAGGCTCGTCGAGTTCTGCGGCACAGGCCGCCAAACCAAATGCGAGAGCAAGCGAGAACCCGAGGGCGATGTGACGCTTGCCCGCTTTGCGGGAACGTTGTTGGTTGGTTGGTTTCATGATTATTGTGCCTTTCGTCGGCGCATTCCCAGGAAGCACCAGACCGCGAGAAAGAGGAGAACCTCGATGGGGAAACGTTGTTTATTGGAGGCGGTAGAGCAGCAACCACCGCCGGGCGAGCCTTCGACGATAAGCTCGGTATCTGCCTCACTCTCGCCTGCGGCCGAGCGCAAGGTGAGTGCGAAGGGGTAGGTTCCTGCAGCATTTGAGGCAACCTGCACTTCGATGGTGCAGCTCGCATTTGCCTCAACACCTCCTCCGGCAAGGGTGAACCCTTGTGCCCCCGCTTGTGCGAGAAACTCTCCGCCGCAGGAGTTTTGCGCAGCGTTTGGAGTCGCGATGAAGAGGCCATCGGGTAGAGATACGGTGAAGGCCAAGCTGCCAACCGGGACGTCGCTAGCGTTACCAATTTCGATTACAAGGAGCGTCGTATCGTCGAGCCCAATTTCTTGTGGCGCGAAGGAGACCTGAAGGCTTGGAGTGACGCCAACGAGAAGGGTTGCCATTGCCGCTGGGCTGCTACCAACTTCAGAGGTGAGTTCTACAAGGCTTAAGTACGTGCCAACCGTGTCGCTTGCCACCGGCAACTCGATCGTGCACAGGCTACCCGCTTCGACGGTTGCGTTCTCTAGGGTAATTTCTGAGTCTCCGACGTTGGCAGTAAGCGCGCCACCCAAGCAATCGGTACTTGCATCGCCAGGCTCGATCTGCAGCGCATCGGGGAGCGAGCCTAGTAGCGAGAGGCCGATCACCGCGACGGAGTTGGCGCTGTTATCGATGGTGAGCACAAGTTGGCTCGCTTCGGAGACGCCAACCACCGCTGGCACAAAGGCAATGCCAAGCACTGGCGGGAGTGCCGACACTTGGAATGGGGCTCGTGCTGGCGCCCCATAGTCTTCGCCTGCAACGGCCACCGAGGAGGTGATGTTTACGTAGTCGCCAGGCGCAGCATCGGTAGGCACCAAAACCTCCACTTCAAAGGTGCAGCTTGCAAGAGCGGCTAGGCTCATGTTCTCAAAGAGGAGAGCGTCTGTGCCCGCAGCTTCGGCGCTCGCGCCACAGAAACCATCGGCGGGAAGGGTGGTTGCTTGCAATCCGCTAAGCGCCGCTTCAAGATCATTCGAGAAACGAAGGCCCGAAATAGAAGAGTTCTGAGAGTTCTCAAGTGTGAACGAGAGTAGACCTGTGCCGCCTGGCAACATGGTGCCTGCAAAGGCGGCACGGAGCGCTACAACATCGAGTTCCAAGCTCGCTGCCGCCTGGTTGCTAACAATCGCCTGGCCGGCAAAGGTGGCTGTGAGGGCCTCGGTCAAATTGTTGATCCGATCACCAAAGGCGACATTGCTTGGAACTCGTAGCGTTACGCTGAACGTACAGAACGACGCGGGAGCTAAACTGCCTCCGGTAAAGACAAGAGTGTCGGTTCCCGTGAGTGTCGAGGCCGCACCGCAAACCGCGTTCTGCGAAGGGCTCTCAGAAACCAAGCCCGAGAGGGCGGCGCCTAAATCATCAGAGAAGGCCAAGTCGGTGACGGTCTCTGTGGCGTCGGCATTGGCAATCGTAAAGTCGAGAGTAACCGTGCCACCCGCAATGCCGCGCTCTTCGACAAAGGACATGCTGAGTAAGAGCGGGTCGGCAATTAGGAGCACCGCATTCGCGGCTGGGTGAGTCGTTGCTGCACCGCCAACGGTGGCATTTAGTGTGTTTGTGCTTGTTGCGTAGCTATCGGCACTGGTTGTGTTGGGAACCTGAAGAGCGATAGAGAATACGCATGAGGTGCCAGCGGCAAGTGTTCCGCCCGAGAGCAGCGCAGTTGTGCCGCTAATCGTAAGCTGAGAGCCCGCTCCGCAGACATCCGCGGTGGTGACGGTCGTGGTGGTTAAGCCCGGTAGAGTCGAGCCAAAGGCGTGGACGAACGACGCATCTGTCGTCTCGCTGGCGCTGATGTTCTCGATTGAGTATTGCAAGGTGACCTCGCTGCCTGGCGTCACTGGCGACTCGAGAAACTCCATATCAAAGAGTAGACTGGCAACCGTAAGTGTATCGGTGGCAGCTTGTCCCAGGGGCGCAAGCCCATTGACGGTCGAGCTCACCTCGCTCGATGTGCTTATGTACTGCTGTGCTGCTGCATCGATTGGAAGCTGCAAATTGACTACGAAGCTGCAGGTATCGCCAGGCTGTAGCGAGCCGCCGGTAAGGCTTAGATTGGCGGTGCCCGTTATCTGCGCACCTTGGCCGCACACATCCACAATCGGCAAATTTGTGGCCACAAGCCCAGGCATGAGCGCATCAAAATCGTCGCTAAAGCTCACGTCGGTTGCGTCGGATGCCGCCTCGTCACTAAAGGTAAGCTGGTACTCAAGCTGCACCGTATCGCCTGGCTCTACGATGCTCTCAGAAAAAGACTTACGAAGTTTTGGCCCGGCAACAATCTCTAGAAGCTGGACGCTCTTCTTGGCTGTCACGGTTCTACCCGAGAGAACGGCCGTTAGCGTACCCGTTCGATGCTCGTAGATACCGTTCTCTGTCGCAGCGGCGATAATGATCTCCACATCAAATACACAGGAGGCCGTCGGTGCGAGTTCGGCACCGGTAACGACGATTGTTGCGTTGCCATCAAACCCCTGCACTGAGATCGTGGAACCCGTGCCGCAGAATCCATCCGCGGGAAGTGCGTCGAACACGAGCCCGGGGAAAGACGCACTTAGTTCGTCGGAGTAGCCAATGTTCGTGGCTGTCTCCGATAGGCTTGGGTTCTCGATTGTGTATTCGACAACAACCGTGCCGCCTGCGATGGCTGGGTTGGGCGAGAAGCTCTGAGTAATGATGGGCGCGGTCTCGACCAAGAGGTTGGCACTTGCTGCACTGCCGGTCACAGCAACGCCTCCAAGGGTTCCGGTGATTGGAGAGCTTGTATTGGTTACGATGCCAAGCGGCGAGTTCACTGGCACGGAAACTTCTGCAACAAAGGTGCAGGACTCTTCAAAGGGGATGCTTGCGCCAGTGAGGGTGATGACACTGGTGCCGCTGAGTTGGGAGCCCGCGCCGCATGGGTCGGCGAGTGGCAAGCCTGTGGCAACAAGGCCGGGAATGGTTGCGCCGAGGTCGGTCGTAAAGGCAACGCCGGTTGCAGAGCTTGTGCGGTGAAAGTTCCAGACAGTGAAGCGCATAAAAACACTGCCACCCGGAAGCGTAGGGCCAGAAATAAATTCACTCACGGCCGGATCCGCTGCCGTTGGTTGAGATAGGAGAAACTCTGATGTGAGATGAAGTTCGCTGTCGCGAGTCACTTGGACCGCAGCGGTGGCAAAGCCAACGGTTGAGAACTGAACAAGCAAATCGGCTGTGGTGTGCTCAAAGCGCCCGACATTGTCGGGTAGAATATTGACGGTGACGGTGCAGCTATCGCCTGCGACGAGGGCGGGGCTAAAGCTGATCCCGTTCATTCTTAGTGCAAGCTGGTTGCTGCCTTCTTCGGCTACAAGTTCCAGTGGAACCAACGAAGCGACACAGGTGGTTTGCAGATTGGATGGACTTGCGATGACCGCGCCTTCGAAGGTATCGGTGAAGGACACCGTCACTTGATCTTGGCTTGAGGCGCTATTGTCGAGCGTGTAGGTGATGGTTGTTGCGCTGCCCCAAGCAATGGTCGAAGGGGAAATGCTCGCCGAGAAGGCCGGCATCGTTGTAACCACTTCGAGTTGCGCACTTGAGGTGCCACTGTTGCCAGCACTCGAGGTTAGGTCACCTGAAGTGCTTATAAAGGTGCCGGCAGTGGGCGAGAGAACTTGGACGCTAACCGTGCATTGTTGACCCGCTCCAAGACGCGCTCCGGTTAGCGAGATCGTCGAACCACCTTCGACGCCGCTAACAACGCCATCGATGCAGGTCGTCGCCACAGCCGAGGGCGATGCAATGCTCATCCCGGCGGGCAGTGTTTCGCTAACGCTTAGGCCATCGGTTGCCGCGCCGAGGCTGTTGTCGATGACAAAGCTAAGACGGGTTGTAGTGCCAGGCCCAACGGTATCGGGCTGGAGGGATTGGCTAAAGACAGGCTGAGCTGTCGCCGCCGTTGCCGCGCCCAAGATCAGTAGAACCACCAGAGCGGAAAAGTAGAGTTTCGTTTGTGCGAGCACGGATTTCCACGGTGGCATTAATTGGCTTCTATGGTCAAAAAACACGACCTCTCGCATCTCGGCCGATTGCCGTTCAGCATTAGCAAAAACTCTCGTCCGACAAGGTGAGAGCCGACCACTGCGGAGCAGGGGAATGCACAATTTTGCTACCTGCTTTAGGAATTGGCGAATTGGGTCGAGTGAGCATGTACCAATGCGCCGTACAGTGAAACTTCCACCAAAGTTCCATCACACAAATAATCTGATGGGGCTCTACTACATTTTGCACGGGCTTTCGCTTTGGCTGGGGCTGGGGCTGAGCGCGCTGTATCTGTGGGGACGCGACGATCTTTCCCTTGTGCTGCGCGCGCCAATTATGGGTGCACTGCTGTGCGTCTCCGGGCTTGCTCTCAACTACATCGGCACGCTTGGGCACGAAGGGTTTCACGGCAATCTCAACAAGAATCGAAAGCTCAGCATGCTAATGGGAGTGTGCATCTCATCGCTGGTGCCGTTTTTCTGTTTGATGGGATATTCCCTAAACCACTGGAAGCATCACCTGTACACAAATACCGACAAAGACCCTGACTATGTCTCGTTCCTAGAGCGACAAAGTGTTGCGTCTAAGATGGAAGGGCCACGCGTTTTGCTCTGGGGGTTCTTCTGTAAGAGTTTGCAACTCACCAAAACTCCCGAGATGGTGAAAGAGTACAAATACCCGTTTAAGCCTAGCTCGGTGCGATGGTTTGCCATCCTCGACGTTGTATTGACGCTAGCTACCACGGTTGGCTATGGGCTTTTTGCCTTCTACCACCTGCAGCTCTTTGTCTTTCTTATTGCCCTCCCATACGTCGTGACGTCGGCGTACTACACGATTCAACCCTACATCGAACATGCTCAGGTTGACCTCTCGGGTGGAGACACCAGCAGGAGTTCACAGTCGTGGTGGCTCTTTGCGATCTTCCTCGGCGTCAACTACCACAACGAACACCATCTCTACCCAAGCGTCCAATCGCACAAGATGCCTGCTCTGCATCGGTTTCTGCAAACTCAGGGGGCATCAACGGCAGCGCAAAATACTGAGTCGAGTTTTTGGCGGACGTTGGCTATTGGTGCAAAGAACTACTACTGAGAGTTCGTCTTAGTAATAAGACTTGCTTGCCTGTGAGGCGGCAGGGAACCGCAAAGCCTTCGCTCGCTATGGCTCGAAATCGCGGCCATGGTCGCGCTCGTCTACGTAGTGCGCCTGTGTCCGATATTCGCGGCCAGGCCAGTGCAATGTGATAGTCTCGACAAGGTGAGCAAGCGGGTGCAAGGTAGGCCAATTCTAGGGACCAGAAGCGCACTTCTAGGAGGTGCAATCACGCTTCTTCTGGGCGGTTGCTCGATACTCTTCGATTCTGCGCCAGAGCAATTGGCAGCCGATGCGAGGCTCCCAAGCGAGGCGGATGCCGCAGGAGAAACAGGTGGCCCCGACGCAGACGTGCTCGATGCCGCGATCCCAAATGTCGTCAGGGAGTTTGAGGAGCCCGGCCAAATGGTGTTCTCGCCGCCTGAGGGCTGTGACCGAATTCGTGTGCTCGCTTGGGGCGCCGGCGGTGCCCACGGACAGAGCAATGATGGGGCAGGCGCAGGGGGCTTTGCCGCTGCCCTCCTTGCCGTGGAAACGATCCCGACAATCACGATTGTAGTTGGTGCCCGAGGTGAGGGCAGGATAGGTGGCGCACCTGGCGGTGGAAGTGGTGGCTTTACAAACGGAGAAAGGGGCGGCGGCGGTGGCGGCTACAGCGCCATCTTTGCTGGCTCTACGCTGACAACGTCCAACGTCCTGGTTCTTGCTGGCGGCGGCGGCGGCGGCGGCGGCGGTGGCGATGGACCTTCCGCGGGAGCTGGAGGTGGTGCGTCGGGCGGAAATGCTACAGCAACGTGTGACGGGCAGAGCAATGTTGGGTGTGGCGGGACGGCGTTTGGCGGAAATGCGCAGCTTGTCGGCGGGCTGGGTGGAGAAGGAAATGAACCAGGCGTGACTTTTCTTGGTGGCGGTGGCGGTGGCGGTGGATGGTTTGGCGGTTTTGGTGGCTCTGCATCCATCGAGGATGACGGCGGCGGCGGTGGCGGCGGTGGTGGTGGTGGCTTTGTCACAAGCCTTGCTGAACAGGTTTCCCTGGTCGCGGGAGATGGGGCCGTTCCTGGTGGCGTGGCACACCCACTGCGCGGTACGGCGGGGCAACCCGCGCAAAACGGCAAGATCGTTATCGAGTGTTCGTCCGGCTTCTGATGCTCGGCTTCTGATGATGCCCGGTGACAAATTCTAGGGTAGCGGCGCTCCTCAAGGCTCGCGCTTGCCAGCGATGTAAAAAATGGTTGCGCGCTCAAAACAGAATCAGTATTCTGATTCTAGTATGACACTGGAAGAGCAGCTGCGTTGGGTTCGTCCACCGGTTCAGGACCGAAGCCAAAAAACCATGGAGCGGCTGCTGGTCGCTGCCGAGGCGCGCATCATCGAGGTGGGCTTTGAGAAGGCAACCATCGCCGAGATTGCCAAGCGAGCAGACTCCTCGGTGGGCGCGTTCTACGCGCGCTTTAGCGACAAGGACGCCTTGTTGCGATGCCTACTCGACCGCTTTGTCTTTGAGGCCAAGGCAACGATGGACTCGGCGATGCGCCCCGAACTTTGGCAAGAGGTCACGGTCGAAACCCTGTGCACCCAATTGCTAACGTTCTTGTCAAAGGTGCTTGGGGAGCGCCGGCTCTTTATTGTCGCGCTGGCCAAAGCCTCGATGGACGATTCATCGTTCGGTGATTTTCGCGGGGCTCTAAGCATGCACGCGGCCGCAGGCCTTGGGCGGCTTGTCGAAGCGCAACACGTTGCGATTCGAGGTGAGGACTTGTCCAAAGCCATGCGCGTTGTGGCGTGGGTCTGTCTCTCTGTGCTCGAAACAAATTGCGTGCATGGGCAGCCCGCGTTGGGCACGACTTCCAGCGCAGTTTCAAATGATCAATTTCTAGCCGAACTCGGCGCGATGATTGTGGCCTATCTCAGCTTTGAACGTTCCCCTTCTCTTTTGAGATAACGCTGAACCACAACGCACAACGCACAACGCACAACCACAACGCACAACCACAACGCACAACCACAAC
>TARA_R110002096_G_scaffold239101_3_pt1 | contig 35360 bp, 27 predicted proteins | sample TARA_R110002096 | Tara Oceans TARA_R110002096 (sample SAMEA4397295) | marine metagenome | biome: Polar Biome; feature: [DCM] deep chlorophyll maximum layer (ENVO:01000326); material: water (ENVO:00002006), including particulate matter (ENVO:01000060) such as... | depth 35 m
GGAAGTGTTCTTAGCCAGGGAAGAAGACTTTTCACTGCCGTCATTGCGAATCGCGAGCATCAGCAAGACAACTGCGGCCACCGCAACGAAGCCCACAGCTACCGTGCGAAAACGGAGAGCACTGCGAACCGGCGCAGGCGCTGCAGCTTGCGCCTGCTCACTATCGAGAGCATCCACAAGGCCATGTTCGACACGCTTCCAGCTTATCTCGGATAGCTCTTCAATCGGAGGTGGCTCTCGAAACGAATTCATCATGACGACTCCTGGGAAGCGAGGTAACTCGAAAGAAATGGGTCACGTCGAGCGTGCTTTGCGACTTCCTTGCGCGCACGCCATACGCGACTCTTGGTTGCCACAAGAGTTGCCTCGGTTAGCTGTGCGACGTCTTGCATTTTTCTTCCATCAATAACGTGCAGTGCAAAGGCAATGCGGTGCTTTGGTTCGAGCTTGGCAAGGACTAGGTAGAGGCGTCGCGCAGCTTCGCGAGAGAATGCAACATCATCTGAGTCCGGTGTATCTGAAGCAATCTCGGGTACGGTTTCAAACTCCACTGCGCTGGGTTTCTTGCGACTCAAATGGGCAAAGGCGACCCGCGAGCAGATTGTCGAGACCCAGGTGCCAAGTCGCGCCTGTCCGCGGAAGGAAGCAATCGAGCGGAAGACTTCGAGAAACGTGTCTTGCACCAAGTCTTCGATGTCTCGATTGCTTCCGAGAATGCGATACAGAATCGCATGCGCTCGTGCTTTGTGATCGTGAAAGAGTTGTAGCTGAGCGTCCCGATTGCCCGCTGCGCAGCGGGCCGCCAACGCGACATCGTCGCGCTCTACCGGCGTTGCATCTTGCTTGGGACTCATCATTGCGCAGGGCCAGTAGCGCGCGCTGAGGGCATGCGTATCACGCAGCCCCCAAGGCGATACTAGTCAATAATGATGCTCGCGACACAACAGCCGTTCGAGCAGTACTCATCGGTGCCGCAGTCTTCGGTGAGTGTGCATGTCGTGCTTGTGGCTGGACACTCGGCTTCGTCACAGGTCGCCGGCAAGTCTTCTTCGGTTTGCCCTGGGCAGAGAATGCAATCCTCTGGATCCTCGTTGCAGCTGCCAGATCCACACTCTTCCGACTTCGTGCACGAGAAACACGCATCGAGATTTTCCGACTCACAACACTGGCCTTCGGTTGGGTTGTCGAGACCTTGGCAATTTTCTTGCTCGTAGATCGCTGGGTTGGTGAGTACGTCTTGGCAGTTGTCGCCTTCGCAGATTGTGCAACAACCAAAGCAGTCACAGCCCGGAGGCGTTAACGGCGAGCACGAATCAATGCACTGCTGTGTTGGTGTGCATTCGTTTGCATCGTATTTGGGCCCAGTGAAGTCGATGCAGCCATCGGCCTCGGGAGTTTCGCTGCCTTCACAGCAGTCGACAAAGGGCTCTAGAAAGCAACAGACGTGGAGGTCGCAGCCGTCATTTCCACTGCCGCTGTCTCCGTCAAAGAAGCAGTCTTGCTTAATGGCGTCGATGTTGTCGCCGGGAATGTCCGTCGCAAAGCTGCTTTCGTCGTTGTCTTGAAGACCTGTGCACTCAGCATCGGCACCATCGATCGCACCGTCGTTATCGTCGTCAATGCAGTTGTTGCATTCACTTCCCGAAGCCGAACAGGTGGAGTTTGGACTTGCATCCGCCGCATTGGGATCGGCATCAGGGGCATTGGGATCCGCATCGGTGACCGCGTTTGGATCCGCATCGCTATCGAGTGCTACGTCGGATGAGCCGCATGCGGCGGCCATCGAAAGGGCCAAGGCGAATAGAATGCGTTGTAGGTTCATGTAGCGAAGATCCTCGGAAAAGAGTTCAGATCGATGTCTGGTTCTTCATAGTGCGAGTTGCGCCCGAAAAGGTGGCAAGAATTTACAGAGGAATCCCTACGAACATGCCGAACTCTAAATCGATAGACGGCAGGTCGAGTACTGGCGCACTTCGAACCAAGTAGCGCTGGCTGCGGGTGTAGTAGCGAGTGCGCAAGCCGACGCCGAGGTGCGCTGCACCAACGGGAACTTGGAGGGCGCCTCCCAAGGCGAGACTTGGGTTGTAGCGCGTGTCCACAACCGACTCTTGGCCTGGTGAGAGGGTGCCTTCGAGCTGGGCCCGGTGAAGAGCGAGATTCGCAAGGCCGACCCACGTTAGGCCGTGCCAGGTTTTGCGAATTCGCGCTTCGAGTGCCAGCGAGGCATCCGCAAAATGCCCACGAAACTCGGGCGCGGCAACGCTGTAACCAGGGCCCGCTGCGAAGACAAGCCCAAGCCGAAACGGCTCGAACGTTCGAAAGAGGCCAAGTCCAAGGCGGGCGTCGGCATGACCGTCTTGGGCACCGTGTCGGAACAAGAGCTCGCTGTGCGCTTGCCACCTTGAGGCTGCTACTGGCTGTTTGGGTTTGGGAGCGGGCGCACTTGGCACCGTTGCAATTGGTAGTGCACCAAATCGCTGCGGCGGCGGTGCTGCGCTTGTGTGCATGAGCAACGTCTTGATGGAGAGCGCTACGGCTGCAGCATCGGCATCCCCAAGCGGGCGGTGCACATTTAGTTTGCGAACCACGACCCGATCGCTTTGTAGGTCGTAGACCCAAAGCGCCTCCCCATCGTCGTTGGAGGTTAGCCAAATCGCGGCACGTGCCGCGTGGGTGCTGCACAGCTCACGGGCTCGATCGCGAGCACCTGGCATTGACTCGCTTGGTGCGACTTGTTCTGAGGTTAGGGCTGTGACTGTGATTTGCCAGGGCAGTAGAGCCTTCTCGGTTGCTCGCAAGAGCGCGTTCTCCGGGTTCACAAGCACCACATTGCTTTGCGCTAGCGCAGCTTGTGCACTGGAGAGAAGCGCAAGCACCACGAGCAAGGCGATGCGCAAGACTGTGCAATGTTGGAGAGCTGCGTGACGGGGTGACTTCACAGACCGCTGTTGTCCCACGCTTTAAGCCACGCTGTCACTTTGATGGCATGATCGCCACCCGGAACTGCCGTCGGCACACCTGCCAGCACGCGCCAAGGAAAAGTAGGACGAGCCCATTGGAAAGCGGGGCAAGGGGAGTGCTGCTGCTATTGCACCCGCCGATGAGGCCGCCCGAATCCTCTTTTGGCTCGGGATTTGGCTCGGGATTTGGCTCGGGATTTGGCTCGGGCTCCGGCCCTCCCGCTAGCGATACGCGAATTGCATCGACTGCGACATGCTGATCGCTTTCGACGGCGGTGGAGTTGTTGTCAAAGACCTCGAGACCTTGGCCACCACCCGCGACAAATTCAAAGGTGCCAAGCGAGTGCCAACCATCGAGGGTGCTTTGGTCAACCGTGAATTCGCTGCTTTCGCCGGCGTGCACAAGCTCGTAGCGCGCCTCTTTGTGTAGGGAAAACTCTGAGGCGCCATACACTTCGACTTCGTACTCGCCTGCGGTACTGGGAACGATCTGCCAACGCGCCCAGTTGCTGCGCTCGTCTCGCTCGATGGCATTGGTCCACGCAACCGAGTCGCCATAGCCTTGGCCCTCTTCCATGCGCCAGAATTGTCCAGGGCCCAGAAGCTGTGTGCACGGATCCGTGTCGTCAATAATGCTGCCTTCTGCGGGCATGGGCGGGCAGCTATCGAGAATTGGCGGCTCAAGCTCGCTTGCAAACCAAGCGGTCTGCATGGCGCCAGCTTCGGTGCTGAGCTCGATGTGAAGGTGATCGATGTGCGGATTTGGTCCGCCGTACTCGCGCTCTTTGTTACCGGCTTCGCGCTCTGCGCCCCAGGTCGTTTGGTCCCAAATGATGAACTGAATGCCGATGAACTCGGCGTTTTGAATAAGCCAATGCGCGACTGGATCACCCAGGTCGTTGTCGGCGTCGCTGTCGGCTGTTGTGCGAATCATGAGGTCTAGCGCGCGACCTGTGGCGTGTACTGATGTTTGGCTTGGGTTGCCTACGATCGGCCGACACGAGTAACCACCGATGACGTCGATCTGCGGAAAGTAGGCCAGCAAGTAGTCACGCAACACAGCGCCGCCATCGGTAAAGGTGCCCTGGCAACTTCGCTCGTCATCAAACCAAGGGCCGGCGCCTGTGTACTCGACCGACTGAGAATCTCCTTCGGCAAGAATGTGGTCCGGGGCGCGCCAGCGACCATCGATGCCAAGGCTCTGCGTCTCGCTATTAATGGAAGGCGCCTCGCACGCTGTGCTGGCGAGCAGTGCGCAGAGCATGGCAAGGGCGAAGCGATTAAAGCGCGGTGCGCCACGAAGCGGCATTGCGGTGCGGTGTGATGCGCAAGAGAGCGCTGTTGAGAGAGTTCGATGCATTAGGCTCGATGCATCAGGTGCGATGCATTGGATAGAGAGTCGGTCGCGGGTGAACGCTTTTTGCCGCAGGCACGCACCTTAGCATGGCGAGCTTGCTAGCATGAATCTCAATGCGCGCCCTCGTCGTATCCTTGGTGTTGGTCTTTCTCTGTAGTTGCATGCAAACGCGCTACGTGGTGCAGGCGGGAATTGGTCAAGCAGAGCTGTGGAGCCTAGCTCGTCCAATTGGCGACGTTATCGACGACCCTGATACCGATCCGCGAACGCGAGTTCTGCTTAAAGAGAGCCAGATCATCATGAAATTTGCCAAGGAGCGCGGCTTGGCTCGCCAAGGCAACTACGAGCAATTCGTAGATGTCGATCGCGGCCAAGTGGTTTGGTTTCTTGCGGCTGCGCAACCTCTGGAACTGAAAGCCGAGATTTGGAACTTCCCTCTGGTTGGCAGCTTTCCCTATCTTGGCTGGTTTGACGAAGAAGAGGCCATGCAAATTCGCAAGCGACTTAAGGCCCGTGGCCTCGACGTCTACATCCGGCCCGTGCATGCCTACTCCACAGGCGGGTGGCTAGACGATCCGATTCTCTCGACCATGCTAAGCCCCGGCGATGACGCCTTTCGCTACTTAAGCAACATCCTCTTGCACGAACTCACTCACGCCAATCTGCTTGTAAACGACCAGGCAACGCTTAACGAGAGCATCGCCAACTTTGTTGGAGATACCATGGCAGAGGAATACCTTGTGTGGCGCTTTGGTGAGACATCAGAAGAAGTCGTAATCTATCGAGATGAGGCCAGACAGTCGAAAGAGCGCGGCGTGCGCTTCGTCAAAGCGTACGGAGAACTTGAGATTTTGTATGCCAGCGACAAGAGCGATACCGAGAAGCTCGCCGAGAAAGCGCGCATCACCACCGCACTGCAATACGACCTCGACCTCTCGTGGCGTCCAAGCAATGCATCCTTGTTGGGATTTAAGGTGTACAACACCGGGCAAGACGAATTTAGGGCGCTCTACGAAGCGTGCGGGCATCGTTGGGCGCCATTCTTCTCGGTTATCAAAGGCCTCAAAGCGAGTGATTTTGAGAAAGAGCAGATGGAAGAGATTGATGGCGTGATTCGCTCGCTCATTCCAAAGTGCAAATCGTAGGCAGATAATCCGTTTGTAGACGGGATCTCGGCCAGTTCCTATGCTCTTGGAACTATAGGGTAATTGGCGAGCATTCGATTCTGCTAATGGGCCCCACAGAATATGCTGATTGTGAGATGTGGTGGTTAGGCCTACACCGCGAGGGCATGAATCGCACCTCACTTCTTCCCTCACTCCTCGCTGTACTCGCGCTCGCTGGCTGTGCTTCGGAGATTGTTCCCGAGCAAGGCGATTTCGTGAAAGGAGGAAACGGCAAGGCCGACTCAAGTGCCGAAGCCGTTTTCCTCGATTTCGAATTTGATGGAACGTTTCTCTCCGATTCATCGTTCAATCCAAATCAAAAGATTGAGGATCAGTTGCTCTACACGATCGGGCAACTCAACGGAGATAACTCGGTTGGTCGCCTCGATAAGCTTGAACTCACCGACGTCACAATTGAAGACGATAGTGGACGCAAGCGCATCAGCTACCACGCATCCATCCCAGTCGCTTGGGGTAAGAAAAATTCTATTCCCTCGAACTACACGCTTCAGCTCCCTGCAGACATGAGCTTTAGCGCTCTGGATGCATTTGCCGACAGCTACGGTGAGCGCTGTGTTGACTTTGGTGCACACGATGTCGATCAGGGCAGCATGTGGTACTACTACCGGCCAGAGCGTTCGGGCTGCAACATCGCCGCCGGCGACCTCAGTAAGACCACCGCTGCCGTTTCGCTTAGCTCCATTAACACAACGGGCAAGTTTCCCGAGTACCACAAGGTTTGGGAAGACGATGCTCTGAAGGTTGTTGCCATCTTTGGCAAGTACGAAGACGGTGCAACCAGCGGCTCCGATGCAGGCATCGCCGCCTACAATACCTTCGCTCGCACCGTAGAGAATGCTCTCGATGGCAAAGACGGCTTTGCCTCTGTGCCTGCAGACATTCCCTCACGACCTGGCGTAGAGATGCCTGAGGTTAGCTTCTCGGCCAATTTGGGCGATGGCAGGAGCATCGAAGTTGTGGCTCTCTTGGTCGACAACATTCGCACCGCGCCGGCAAGCTTTAACAATCGCTACGAAGAGCTCACGGGCTCGGCCGACCTTATCGCCTACAACGGTCACGCAGGCCTTGGCGCCAACGTTCGTGCCATGGCTCGCAAAGGCAATTGGGAAGAGGGGCAATACTCGATTGTCTTTATTAACGGCTGCGACACCTACGCCTACGTCGACTCGGCACTTGCCGATGCGCACTCTGCGGTTAACGCCGACGATCCAAATGGCACCAAGTACATGGACATCGTGACCAATGCGATGCCAAGTTTCTTTCGCTCGATGCCCGATGCATCCATGGCGCTCATTAACGGTCTTCTTAGCTACGATGATCCCAAGACCTACGAGAGCATGTTCCGCAACATCGACTCGGCAGAAGTTGTCTTAGTCTCGGGCGAGCAGGACAACGAGTACGTTCCCGGCTTTGGCGAAAACCCAACCGACCCAATCGACGCATGGGCTGGTCTTGACGAGAGCGGCACTGTTGTAGCCGACGAGGAACACCGATTTGAGACTCCTGTGCTCGCTGCTGGAACCTACGAGTTTGAGCTCACTGGCACCCAAGACGCCGACCTCTACATTCGCGTTGGCCAAGAGCCAAGCACACGCAACTTCGATTGCCGCCCGTACTTGAACGGCTCAAACGAGAACTGCACGGTCGAGATTACAACGCCAACCAACGTGCACGTCATGGTTCGCGGATGGAACGCCAGCTCCGACTACGCGCTCACGGCTAAGTAGCCGCTCTACGAGCCTTAGGCCGCCGGCTCGACAGCCTCGGGCTCGTGCCGACTTAGCAATTGGGGCAATTGCTCGATCTCCGCTGGCGCAACGGGACGAGAGAAGAAGTAGCCTTGCAGCTCATCTGCCCCGAGGTTGCAGAGAATGTCCGCCTGCTCTTGGGTCTCGACGCCCTCGGCAACAATTCCTAGATTCAGATTTCTTCCAATCTGCACGATGGCTTCAACAAGTGACATGTTGCTGCTGTCGTTTTCAATTCCATCAACAAAGCTGCGGTCGATTTTTAGTTTTGCGATGGGCAGGCGCTTGAGTTGGCTAAGCGAGCTGTAGCCGGTTCCAAAGTCGTCGAGCGAGAGCTTGGCACCGATGGAGCGAAGCTCTTCGAGACGGGCAAGAACTTCGGGTTCGCTGCCGATGAGCCTGGACTCGGTGATTTCGAGTTCGAGTGATCCTTGGGGCAGGGCATAGTGCTTGATTTGCCCAACGACGAACTCGACAAAGTCGTCTTCGCGCAATTGCACCACCGAGACATTGACCGCCACGCGCTGTGGGCCACTCTGGTTGCGAATCCATGACGAAAGCTGTTTGCAGGCTGTTTCGAGGACCCAACGACCGATGCTGCCGATTTGCCCAGTGGTCTCGGCCACGGGGATAAAGTCCACTGGCGAGATTCGATCTCCGTCTCCCGTTGTCCATCGTAGCAGTGCCTCCACTCCTGCCATGCTGCTGGCATCGGCAAGCATGAGCGGCTGATAGACAAGCTCAAGTTCATCGAGTTCGATGGCTCGTCGTAAGCGATTTTCTAAGTAGAGGCGACGATTGCTCTCCTTATTGAGGGCGACGGCATAGTGCCGAATTTGCGCGCCGCCTGACGTCTTCGCTGCCGCAAGGGCAGAGCCAGCACACTGCAAGAGCGCGCTGCCTGTGGATGCATCAAGCGTCGAGATTCCGATGCCTACGCTCGCTCGTGAGTGAATCTCGTGTTCACCAATTTGAACGGGCTCCGAAATGCGATCCAGAATGTGTCTTGCAAAACGGTACGAATTGGCTGGCACAGCGATTCCCGTTAGAACCACGGCAAATTCATCGCCACCGCTTCGGAATACGCATTCCCGGGCTTTCCAGCCGGTATTCTCATCGTTCGCAAGCTCGGCAACTGAGCCGAGAAGGTGGCTTGCGACGCTGTGCAACAGGGCGTCGCCAATTTCATGCCCCAGGGCATCGTTGATGGTTTTGAATCGGTCGAGACCGATCTGCAAGATTGCGACATGTTCACCATCGGGTGACGCTTTGAGAATGGTTTCGATCGCTTCATTTAGATGTCGGCGATTTGAGAGTCGCGTAAGGCCATCGGTGTACGAGAGATCATGAATGCGTGAGTGTGCTCGCGAGCGCTCGAGAACTCTTTCGAGTTGAGTTCCAATACTTGCGAGGGTTTCGACAAATGCATATTCTGGATGCAGCTTGGATTCTGAGAAAAACTCTAAGATCCATTCCTGGTCTCCGATGTCCACCACCGCTTGTACGCGGGCTTGCAGACCGAGCCGTTGGGCAAGGACGCGGCGATACGGGTTGTCTGATGCCGAGAGGTCGTGGTCCCAGTGGACGCTTGGATATCGGTTTTTAGGGGCGCCTGTGGCCTGTGTTGGAAGATCCACCAAGAGTTGGAAGGATTCGCGAACTAGGCGTCTCTCGCTGCCCGCAACCGACGGAGCGGAATACAGCACCGCTCGTTCGGCAAGCTCACCAGATGCCGAGAGGTCGTAGGCTAGGGCAAGTGGCCAGTCCTTGATGTCGCAAATGCTGGCGATGCACTTCGTCATCGCTTCTTGAAGTGAGCCAGACTCGTTGGCAGCCACTGCCGATTCGTTGAGCAATTCGAGGTGCTCGGCCTGAGCCCTCAGACGCTCGATTGCGGTGCGAAGACGGCCATCCGCTTGTTTTCGTCCTGCCACGAATAGGGAAATCAACACCACGATTCCCGACAGCACGATTCCTCGATTTACTAGGGAATTTACCGAGTCGATACCACCGGGTACCGTGCCCATGTGGAGACCAGCCTGCGGTGCGATCCAAAAAAACGTAAATACGGCAAGAGCGATGGCTCCCCACACGACACTCGCCCAAACATCGATAAGGATCGCGGCGCCGATAGGTAAGATGAATAAGCTCACGATGGCGGGATTTAGAAATCCGCCAGCAAAGAGCAAATTGATGGAGGTCGCCATGAGCACCCCCGTAAGGACCAGATGACCAGCAAGCACAAAACGCTGGCTTTTGCGCAGGAAGAAAAGGGTCGAGACAAATACGGCTAAGACCAGCACCCCGGAGATCGTGACAACCGGAACTCCGATTCGAAGGCCTTCGATAGCTTCCGCTACGAATCCAAAGCTTGCAACGAGAATGCCGATACCAACGTTTCGAAGCCGCTCGCGATGGCTAATGTCGTTGAGTTGCTCGCGGCTGGCGCCCGCCAACATCCAGTGTTCGAAGCGAGCGAGAAACCCTGTCGGCGGCTCTTCGCCGTCGAACGTGGCGAATCGTGGATTGCGCCTTGGGCTAGCCATTGAGAGGGATGTTGGACATGAGGGAGAGCGGCTGCTTGCTGCTTGCTGCTTGCTGCTTGCTGCAAGACATTTGCATCCAAAACTCAGCGCGCATGAACAAAGTGTTCACGAGAGAATCGGCTCACACAGCTTTGACACAACCCCAATTCTTCCCAATTTTCCCGATATACCTAGTGATCCTCGGTAAATCTTGTCTTGCGAGTTCTGATATGCGGGCTATCGATCGCCAATACACTCGCTTGGGACGACCGCTGATCGTGGAAAGATACGCCGTGCTCGTTTCTGAGTTGCCACCCATTTGGCGCCATGGACTCTCGGTTGGCTCCCAGGTGCCAATCTGCATTTGGGCGAGCAACTCGGTGAGAAGTGGGCCCCAGTTCCAATAGGCACTGGCAATACAAGTTTCGGCGAGTGCAGGCTTGAAGGTACAGGCATCCAGGTTGTCGTAGCCGATTGTGTAAATCTGTGGCTTGCCCTTAACGCCCTTGTTGTTGTTCAGGTAGTACTGGTTTGCAATCTCGATGGGAATCGTGGCGTCCGTGTGACCAAAGATCACGTCGACGCCAGGGCGGTTTTGGCTTAGCTCACCTGCGCTTTCTCCGCGCTCTCGCGTACGATGGAGGCGATTCATGGGGCAGGAACTCAAGCGCACGCTATCGCTCACCGATGTTGTTGCGCTTGGCTTAAACGGGGTTATTGGCACCGGAATCTTTCTCTTGCCGGGAAAGGCTGCCGGGCTGATGGGGCCAGCTTCCATCATCACACTGCTCTTTGCGGCGCTGCTTTCACTGCTGATTGCGCTGTGCTTTGCAGAGGTTGGCAGCAAGTTTCGCGGAACCGGTGGGGCGTATCTCTACGCACTGCGAACCTTTGGCGACACGACGGGGTTTTTCGTAGGGTGGATGGTTTTGATGGTGACGCTTACCTCGTGGGCGGCACTGGTCAATGGTCTTGCAGACGCGGTGGCGGCCACAGCAAATATCCCAGCTCTTGAGAGTGGTCTGTGGCGAAACGTCGCCATGGTGACCTTCATGGGAGCGCTCACAGGAATCAATCTCCTTGGGGCGAAGATGGGTGCTCGAGTCTCGAACTTTTTCACCTTGGCAAAGCTCTTACCCCTGGCGCTCTTTATCGGCGTTGGCCTCGCGTACATCGATACATCGCACTTCACGCCGTTCGCTCCAAAGGGATACGAGGCAAATTTCTTTGAAGCCACGCTACTAATTCTCTACGCCTATGTCGGATTTGAAGCCTTGGTTGTGCCTGCAGGCGAAATGGCAAATCCGCGCCGTGCCGTGCCTCTCGCACTCATCTCGGTTCTTGTTGTTTGTGTCATCGTCTACGTCGGTGTCTTAGTGGTTGCTACAGGAACTCTCCCCGGCCTTGCTGGGCATCCTGCACCGGTAGAAGCGGCGTCGAAACTCTTCATGGGAGACGTTGGCGCTGGCATTGTTGCGGTCGGCATTATCATTTCGATGATCGGCGTAAACTCTGCACAAGTCTTTATCGGCCCAAGGCGTGTCTTTGCTCTTTCCGAGAACGGTCACATGCCGCGCGCGCTCTCTAGGGTGAGCCCAAAGGGCGTACCGCATGTTGCGCTGATTGTGATGTTCTTGATATCGGCGACGATTGCTGTGGCGATATCCGACTTTGCAACCCTTGCGCTTGTCTCGGTTGTTGCGCGTTTCGCTCAGTACATTTCCACGTGCCTAGCAGCCTTTCTAATAAAAGTTCGTAGACGCGATCCGGAGGCTGCCGACGATGCCTTCCGCTTGCCTCTTGGCCCGCTGATTCCCGCTGCAGCTCTGGGGCTGTGTGCACTCTTGCTTTACAAATCTGCGCTTAGCAATCTTGAGCCGTTTCAATATGGTGGGCTCGCCCTACTTGCCGGTGTGCCTGTGTATACGGCGATTGTCGTACTGCGCTACATGCGCGCTGCTGAGAAGTAGCGACAGCTTTATTCCCGAACCATGGTGGTAAGGCGGGTTCATCGCAGCTGTGGGTAGAACATGGCGTAGCGCGAATGCCGCCACACAGATTTCTCGTTAGAATGAAGACCGCCGCAGCGTTTGCTGCGTTTACCCAAGCGTATTAACAAGTTCTACGTGGAGTTCCACGAGACATGGAATCGGAGAATTCGAACAGATGATGTTTAAGACTGCCCTTCTATCAACAATTCTACTTGGCGCGATTGCCTGCGAATCGAGCAAGCCTGCTGGCAATGAGGCACCTACGACGCCTACTGAACCAGTTGCACAGACCGAGCCTGTGACGGAGAAGCCGACCGAGCAACCTGTTGCCGAGACTGGCACGCCGACCGAGCCAGGAGACCCGGCTCCGTTGGCAGACGCAAGCAACGCACTTGCCTTTGACCTGTACAAGACCCAGCTGGGCGAAACGGGCAATCTCGCCTTCTCGCCCGCTAGCATCTCGCTCGCCTTTGCCATGACCTACGCGGGCGCAAATGGGCCAACAGCAGCGCAGATGAAAAAGGTGCTGCACCTTCCAGACGACGAAGCACTGCAAGCCTCAGCGGCAGGGCTTATCGCTTCTTGGAATTCGGCAAAGGCCGACTACGAGCTAAAGGTTGTGAACAGACTCTTTGGACAAGCCGACTACAAGTTTGAGCAGCCGTTTCTCGACGTTACGAAAAACACCTATCAAGCTCCACTCGAAAGCCTCGACTTTAAGAAGGGTGCCGAGGCTCAGCGGCTCTACATTAACAATTGGGTTCTTGAGCAGACCGAAAAGCGCATAGCGAATCTCCTGCCAAAGAACAGCATCACCGATGATACACGGCTGGTTCTTACCAATGCCGTCTACTTCCTTGGCAAGTGGAAGAGCGCCTTCAAGAAAGAGAGTACCCAGGACAGGCCCTTCTTTGCGAATGGCAAGGACAAGGCCGATGTGCCAACCATGCAGCAGACTGGGCAGTTTGGCTATGCCAGCACGCTGGACGTAAAGCTGCTGCGCATGCCGTACCGGGGCGATGACCTCTCAATGACGATCGTACTGCCCAATGCCAAGGACGGACTCTCCAAGATCGAAAAGAGTTTAGACCTCGCCACCTACAAAGGTTGGTCAGAGGAGCTTGGAGCGCAAACCCAAAAGGTGAAGGTTCTCTTGCCATCGTTTGAGATTGCCGATGCTGCATTGCCGCTTGCCGATGCGCTCAAGACCCTCGGAATGACCATGGCATTTGATCCGGGCGCCGCCGACTTTACCAAGATGGCAAATCCTGCGAATGGCGCAGAGCAACTGTACATCTCCGGTGCGTTTCACAAGGCCTTTGTCAAAGTTGATGAGAGCGGAACCGAGGCTGCAGCAGCCACAGCGGTTGTGATGGGCGCAAAGGGCGCAGCCCGCCCAGCGCCAGCGCCTCCAACCTTTCTCGCTGATCATCCCTTCCTGTTCACGATTGAAGACAGCAAGAGCGGCGCGATTCTCTTCGTAGGCCGCGTCGTCGACCCGCGCTAGCTACGAGAACTTCATGACGCCATCGTCAACATCGCTGTAGCGGATGTTGGCGATGTCAAAGGCGTAGTTTTGCTTTAGCTTCCATGGAGCGCGGTCGCCTTGCTTTGGCAAGCCATCACGCCCGCGCTTGATGTAGCCCGAGGTTAGCGGAAGAAACGAGCGCTCTTGGACGCTTGGATCATGCTGCGGAACGCACTGGCTATACCCATGAGTATCCATGTGGTTTAGCAGCCGGCACATGTACTCGGAGGTTAGGTCGCACTTGAGTGTCCACGATGCATTCGTGTAGCCAAACCACAGGGCGAGGTTTGGCACGTCGCTAAACATCATGGCCTTGTACATCATGCTCTCGGATATATCGATTTCGCGCCCGTCGACGCGCAGCGCGATGCCGCCCATGAGCCGAAGCTTTAGCCCGGTTGCCGTTACGATGATATCAGCGTCGATGCTCTCACCGGATTTAAGACGAATGCCGGTCTCGGTAAATGTCTCAATATGATCGGTGGCAATGGATGCTCGACCTTCGTTGATTGCGTCGAATAGATCGCCGTCGGGAACGAGACACACACGCTCGTCCCACGGTGCGTACTTTGGCGTGAAGTGTTTTTCGACGTCGTAACCGGGGCGCAGCTGTTTGCGGACCGAGTTAATAAGAAACTTGGCAATCGCTGCGGGGCGACTCTTTGATTGATTGTAGAAGAGCATCGTGACGCCGACGTTCTTCCAGCGAATTGCGCTGTAGGCCGCCTTCTCGGGCAGGTAGCGGCGAATTTTCTCGGCAATGCCATCCACCGAGGGCCTCGACATCATGTAGGTCGGCGAGCGTTGCAGCATCGTCACGTGTGCGGCCTTCTTTGCAAGGGAGGGCACAAGAGTTACCGCGGTTGCGCCGCTGCCAATAACGAGGACGCGTTTGCCACTGTAGTTGAGGTCGGCGGGCCACTGCTGCGGGTGCACCATTGTGCCCTTGTAGGCCGATGCTCCAGGAAAGGCTGGTGTGTAGCCTTCTTTGTAATCGTAGTAGCCACCGCAGGTGAAGAGAAAATTGCAGGTGTACTCGGTGATGGTCTCACCGGTTTGCACGCTAAGCGTCCAACGGGAGGTCTCACTTGACCAAGAAGCAGTGCGAACATGTTGCGAGAAGCGAATGTTCTTGCGGATGCCAAACTCGTCAACCGTCTCGTTAAGGTAGCTGAGAATTGCTTTGCCATCGGCGATGGCGCGCTGCTCTTTCCAAGGCTTGAACGAGAAGCCGAGGGTGTACATATCCGAATCGGATCGAATACCCGGATAGCGAAAGAGGTCCCATGTTCCGCCGAGCGCCGCGCGTCCTTCGAGGATCGCGTAGCTGCGCTTTGGACACTCGGTTTGTAAATGGTAGGCAGCTCCGATTCCAGAGATGCCCGCTCCTACGATTAGTACATCGAAGTGTTCCATCCGAAGCAGGAGTGTAGCGAACTCGTGTCGCTGGTGAACAAGAGACGCCGGTGAACTCGTGTCGCCGGCGAACAAGAGACGCCGGCGTACCTATGGATCTCACGCGATGGAGAGATGCACGACCGCATTGCCGCGGTGAACCAGCGCAGTCGTTTGATGGCCGATGACGATGCCGTCATTTGGAGCCTTTACCGAGACGCTCTTATCGCTAATCGCACTGTGCACGTGCCCAAGCACCTCGCCGCGTTTGACGACGTCACCAGCTTGCACGGCCATTTCAAAGAAGCCCGAGCGAGCTGCACGCACCCACTTGCTGTGACGGATCATCTTTGGAGTAAATGTTGGTTTGGGCGGCCCCGATGGAATCATCTTTAGGTGCGCCAAAACTCGAAGGGTGCCAGCAACGCCAATCTCGATGGCGGAGGTACTAAGCCGCGAGGCTTCGCCTGCCTCGTAGAGCAAGCAGCGAATGCCAAAGTCGCCTGCAGCGGCGCGCAACGACCCATCGCGCAGTTTGGAGTGCGCAATAATTGAGGTTCCAAAGTGACGTGCGGCGAGGCGCGTCTCCCGATCATCGAGATCGCAGCGGATCTGAGGCAAGTTCGTTCGCCCACCAGAGCCTGTGTGATAGTCGATTCCCAAATCGCATTTCTGCACAACTTCGGTCATGAAGAGGTGAGCGAGCTGCGATGCCATCGAGCCTCTCTTTGACCCGGGAAACGAGCGATTCAGATCTCGGCGATCGGGCAAGTAACGCGACTCGCTCACAAGGCCAAAGACGTTGACCACAGGAACCGCCACGACAGTTCCGCGGAGTGTGTTTGCGTCGAGCTCTTGCAAGGTTCGACGAACAATCGGAACCCCGTTTAGCTCATCGCCGTGAATCGCCGAGCTGAGCCAGATCGTAGGACCAGGATAGGCGCCGTGGACAACTTCGGTGGGAAGCGAGAGCCACGTGCCAACTGGCAAACGCGCTACTGGAAGTTCGACTCGTTGGCGGGTTCCGGCAGCAATCACCGAAGAGCCCATTGCAAAGGGCGAACGTGTTGAAGGCTTGGGCGCTTGTACTTCTCGTCTTGGCTTATACCCCATGGGTTTTAATGCTTTCTATCTGCGTCCTGCGTGGCAAATACGGCAGGGTTACTCGTCGTGTGGCGCTAGCTGTCTTCAATGCTGTTGTCGTCAACGCCGCTGTCTGTCGTCGAGCCACCAGTGAGAAACGATTTTGATGGGTCGACGACAAAGCGTCCTCGCATGGCCTCGCGACCGAGCAGCATGCGAAAGCCCATCGAATCCCGGTTGGTCAAGGTGAGGTCAATCGGCCATCGATCGCTGCCGCCCAAGTCGGCTAGCACTCGAACCACGGGGCGCTTTTCGACCTCTCCGTTTGAGCTTTTGATGTCTCTGTACTCGAGCAACGGCGAGGTGCATAGAACGACGACCGAATCGTCTCCGTGAAGCGGGTGCACCTCAAACGAGACGATCGTTTCGCCGTTGGATTCAGATTCTTCTACGTTGAAGGCGTGAAGGCTGGAGCTGCGAGCTCCGGTATCCACTTTCGCCAGAACTTGATCTACGTCAAGCATGGGGAAGCCAACCCATTCCCGCCAACCAATTCTTACGAGGTCCTTTTTCTTCAAGGCACGGATACTAACACAATGTGAATGCCTAGGGTGTTACCAAGCTGCTTGATAATCGATGACCCCCGGCGCCCAGGTCTACGATTATCGGAGACCGCACCTCGTCAATATGCCGCAAATGCCTTAAAGCGAGGCTATGCGGACTTGGCGTGCCTTTTGCTGCTAGCCCCACCAGGGCAAGAGACAGCCTGGTGACGTAACGTGATTGCATTAACAAACTGGAAACGAACGTATAATTGGCTGATTGCAAAGACCCAAGACGGGGTAAGTAAACTTCTTAAAAAAGAAGTCTTACCGGCAGCTAGCGACAAAGAGGCCGAGGAGCGAACGCAACAGGAGACTGCGCTTGACGAGGTTGCCTCGAACGTTGCCACTCCTGCCGACGACGGTGATGACCGGGCCAGGCGCAGCGCTCTGCAGCCCAAGCGTTTTGCGATATCCATCTGCATCGCCTTCTTGAGCACGGCATTCGCCGCCGAGGCCCGTCCTCGCCCAAAGCGCAGTACGGCCTCGTTTGAAGCCAATAAGACGTTTGGACTTGGGCTCATGGTGGGCGTTCCCTCGGGGATTTCGGGCAAGTACTACCTCAGCAAAGATACCGCTCTCGACTTTGGTCTTGGTCTCTACGGCCGCTATGGTCGCGATCGCGATAATCGAGCGTTGCACCTGCACGTGGACCACCTCTGGCATCCTGTCGTGCTTGCGAAACCCGATGCCTTTTGGTTGCCGCTTTACTTTGGAGTCGGCGCTCGTCTTCTGGATCACCGGCGTGATCGCGACTTCTCGGATGACACCCACTTTGGTGTGCGAGCTCCGCTTGGCATCCTCATGGACTTTACGAATGTGCCACTCGATATTTTCTTAGAACTCGCGCTCGTCGTGGACATTATTCACGATGGCAACCACGGCTACTCAGACCTCAACTTATCCTTGGGATTGCGGTACTACTTCAACTGAGCAAACGCGTCCTGAACCGCGCAATCGGGTCAAAGTAGAGCTTTCCTGAAAGCTCTACCAAGGGGATGTGGTACGAGAGCGTTATGCCAAGTTCATCTGTGCGACTTTGCCTCTATCTCGCCTTCGCAGTCGGCCTAGGAGCGTGTGGCTCTCAAGCGAGCGTTTCTGGCAACGACTCGGTTCCCACTACGCTGGACGAGAGCCAAGAGCGGGATTTGCACCAGGCACTTGATGCCTACATTGACCAGCGCTTCGAGGCCGATGCAGAGGCAACGTCGAGGCTGGTTGCAGCCGCCGAAGCGATGGGGGCGAATGTCTTAAACATTGAAGCTCTGCTGCGCCGCGGAAGGCAAGAGTACTCTGCCGTAGAAGCCTCGCGTTTGGGCAAGGCCGAGATTGTGGATGTGGATTGCTACCACGTTGACTACAGCACCAAGTTCTATCTCTACATTCCCTCTACCTATGACCCTACTGTTGCTACGCCGGTGATGCTTATCGGCCACGGCGGCAACAGCAGCATGGATGCACAGCGAGCTCTAGAGACCGCAGAAAGCTATCTGAGCGCATATCAGCAAGTGCTTGCCGAAGAGCATGGCGCCATTGCCATCGCTCCAGCAAGTGAACGCGGATGGGGCCACATTGGAAACTCGATCTTGTTCTCTGCCTTGTCAAAAGTGCAGCGCGAGTTTCATGTCGACCCCGACAAGGTCTATGTCCTTGGGCAATCGATGGGCGGGCATTTGGCGTATCGATCCGCGCTTGATCACGGAGACCGCTTTGCCGCTTTTTCACCGCAGAGCGGCGGCTATGAGAAGTACATCGAAACCGGCATCATCGCGAACCTGCTCACCGAGTCGGGATACGTCACGTTTGGCGCCACAGAGCCTTACGATTTAGACGGGACCAATCGCGCGCTCGGAGCCTGGCTCGGCGACCACGGGGCCGACTGGGTGTTTCGCGAGAAGAGTGGAGGGCACGAAATCTACGCCGATGAGATGCCCGCGATCTCAGAGTTCTTCAAGACGCGCCAACGCGAGATGTATCGCGACCATGTTTTCTACACGGCCGGCGGCAACATGCGTTTTGTAAAGACCTGGGAGATCGAGGGCTGGCCCGCGCATGTGGTCAACCTCGATCGGCCTTTGCGCTGGAATCAACGGTATTGGCTTGAGATGACATCGCGGGTCGACGATGAAGAAGCGCCCGCTCGAATGACAATGGACGGGCAAATCAACGCGGGAAATCGCATCGTGATTCAAAGCGATGGCGTTCGCCAAATGCGCGTTTGGCTGCACGCAAACATGGTGAATCTTCAAGAGAAGGTCGTGATTGAGGTGAATGGAGAAGTTCTGCACGATGCACAGGTGCCGCACGCGATGACCGAGATGCTGGAGTTGGTGCGCGAGTTTGACGACCGCGGGCGAGTCTTCCACGCCTACGTGGATCTTGAGATTGCCACCGATCAACAGGTTCCGACTCCAGCGCTTTAGGCGGCAAACTATCGCGCTGCAGGTGTCTACCGCTGCAGTTCAGCCGCATCGCAATTAGAAATTGGAAACCGTGGTACGAAGCGAGACTCTCGCAGAGCTACCGTATTGAAAAAATCCAAGATCGAGGGACAAGCGGATAGCCCAACGGGCCTTCACTGGAAGAGAGACCTCGGGCCTTCAGTCGTCGTCCTCCTGATTAGCATCCCGCTGTCGATGGGAATTGCGATTGCCTCTGGCGTGCCACCTGCGCGGGGGCTTATCACCGCCATTGTCGGAGGCCTTATCATCGCAAGCCTCTCTGGTGCCAAACTCCAAGTGAGCGGCCCATCGGCAGGGCTAGCGGTCATGGTCCTGGAAGTTGTGCACCAATACGGCCTCAAAGGCCTCGCCATTGTGGTGCCAATTATGGGTGTGGTGCAGGCGCTGGCGGGTATCTTCAAACTTGGACCTTTGTTTCGGGCGGTCTCGCCAGCCGTTATCAACGGCATGTTGGCAGGCATTGGCGTGCTTATCTTTTCTGCGCAGTTTCACGTCGCGGTCGACGACAGTCCAAAAGGGAGTGGGTTAGAAAACTTCTTAAGCATCCCAAAGGCGATCTACAAAGGTGCGCTCACCTTGGACGGCTCAGTGCACAATCATGCGGCGGTTATCGGCATACTCACGCTTGTCGTCCTTGTCGGAGCGACGGCGCTTAAAAACACAAAGTCCGGAAAAATCCCTGCTGCACTTCTCGCGGTTGGTGTGGCAACCGGCGTCAACGCTGCTTTGGGCTGGGACATTCAGCGGGTCGATATGCCGTCCTCCTTTATGGATTCCTTGGCGTTTCCCGATGTCTCCGCAATTTCAGACATGATGAGTCCTGCTTTGGTGTTGTCTGCAGTGACGCTTGCTTTTGTCGCAAGTGCCGAGACGCTGCTCTGCGCGACGGCCGTAGATGCCATGCACGATGGAGAGCGCACGAACTACAACCGAGAACTTTTTGCGCAGGGCGTAGGAAACGTCGTTTGCGGTGTTTTGGGAGCTCCTCCCACAACTGGCGTCATCACTCGCAGCACCGCAAACGTGCAAGCAGGAGCAACCTCGCGGGCCTCGGCCATCATGCTTGGAGCCTGGCTCCTGGTCATCATGCTCACAGTGCCTGGGGCATTTGGAGTGATTCCGACGGCGAGTCTCGCAGCGCTCCTGGTTTACATCGGCTACAAGCTGGTGCGTTTTCGCCCGTACGCCGAGTTGCGGGCGCACGGCCGCAGTGAACTCATCATATTTGTTTCGACGGTCGCAGTCATTGTTGGCGTAAACCTGCTCACGGGCATCGTCACAGGGCTTGTGCTGGCAACGCTAAAGCTTGCGTTCTCTGGCGGTAAGCAGTTTCACCGCTTCTCCATTGAGCGCGTTGAAGAAGACGATGTCACTCACGTGCACTTGCGAGGCGCCGCATCATTTCTTCGACTGCCACGCCTAGCCTCGGTCCTCGAAGGAATCGAGCGTCATCGCGAAGTGCACCTGCACATCGAGGAACTCAAGTACATCGACCACGCTTGCCTTAGCCTCATCGATCGATGGGAGTGTGGCCGCATCTCCGATCGGTCTGCGGTTCGAGTGGAATGGAAAACCCTTCGACATCGCTATCACAAGCGCAATCGTCTCGATCCAAGCCCGCCTGAGCATGACGATGCCCCCGAAGGCGACTCCTTTCTTCTCGAGTTCATGACCGAGGACAGAGTTTTGGTTGATGAGTCGTACGAGACGAAATGGGACGCGATTGAGAAGCTGAGCTTTGCCTTAGCAACGAGCATCGGCGTCTCACCAAAAGACCTGCATGCGACCGTAAAAGGGCGTGAGCATGAGAGCGCTACCTATCTTGGTCGCGGGCTCTTGGTGCCGCACGGTACGTTGCCCGAAGGCGCTGCCATGGCGGGAATCATGTCGATTTCCAAAGCGGGATGGGACCTTCCCGGAATCGAGGGTGAGAAGGTTCACTGCATCGTTCTTCTCGCGACTCCACCCGGCGATGCTTCGCGACACTTGGCGGTGTTGGCGGCCTTTGCCCGCATCTTCTCGGCCGACACTGGGCTTCGAGAGGCTTTGCTTGCCTCTGGCAGCGGTAAAGAGGCACTTGCGACACTCTTTAGTGACGAGATTCAGCAGGTCAACGTTCGGTTCGAGAGCCGCACATCTGATGTGAATTAGGAATTACTCTTACGCATCCTGCGATGCCAATGTAGGGCGATGATGAAGGCGCTTCCGTTCTTCGTTGGTTTCCGGTGTCAAGCTCCGAGAAGCAGAAGGTGCGTAGACCAAGCGCCAGATCCTAGGAGTGGCCCAAGATTCGATATTCGCGAGACGCGCCATAGGGTTTTTTTTACGATGGGCGCTACCATTCGGGAATTCTCATGATCAAGTGGCTTGGCCTTGGCACAAACTTCGGGGGATAGTGCGCCCGTGGTCGCGACAAACTTCTCGCTCAGTGGACTCACCGACGAGCACCGCAGCTTGTTGTTAGTGCTTGCCGTGGCCGGAGACTGGAGCACGGCAGTTCAGCTTGAGGAATTGGAAATCCTCAGCACCTCTCGTGGATTTCTTCCGCCCGGTCGCCGGGCAAATTTCTGGCCGCGCCTGCTTCGGGATTGGGCAGACATTGGCTTAGTGGAGAGCCGAGAGTCGTACTACGTGACGACGTACCTTCTAAACCGAGTGTTGGCGCACGAGGTTTTGCGCACCGCCGATCCTATGGTGCTTGGCCGGTTGCACGAATCGCTACCGGCCCAGGCGTGGGCAGATGAAAACCGGCTCAGCCAAAGTGCGCGAGTATCGCTGTATCTCGGCGACTCGGCTCGCTTCATCAGCACAATGGCGCATGCAGGCGAAGCAGATTGGAGGCGACTCTTTGGCTCCGATCCACCTCCGCAGGTCTTCGCACTGGTGCCCTCGGTTCTAAAAGAACAGTATTTGCTGCACCTCGCCGAAAACGCGCTTCAACTTCGAGCACCGATGTGCGGCCTGGTGTGGAGCGCTGCGTTCTCGTCCTTGGACCCATATCGCATTGCGGTGCGAGCGCTGCGCGGGGAGATTACGCTGGAGTCTGATTTGCTCGTTGGGCTCGAGCCCGAACTCGATAAGAGTGGGGCGCTGCACGCAGCCTTGGCCCTGGTCACTCTTTGCAGCGGAAAGATCGAGGCCGCCCAAGCGCATGGCGCGCGAGCCGTGGCCCTGTCGGCCGGAAAGCAAACCTACCCTTCGCTGCGTGGCGCACTTGGAAGTTGGGCGGCACTGTGCGCATTCTCGGGGACCCCTTCGCAGTTCGCCGTTGGCGAACTTCTTGTGAACGGTGCTGGCAGTCGTCAAAGTCGCGAGCTCGATACAACCGAAGAGTTCTTACGTATTTTTGCAGACTGGCAAAATGCTGGTCACGAGAATCCGTTGGCCGAGAGTGCCAGCGACGAACTCCGCGACCTATGGCCACCGCTAACTTGGGTAATTCGCGAGATGCTCGTGCGGTGGGGCGTTATTCGGCCGCTTGCCGAGCAGGAAAAGGGGGACGAGCGAGTTGCTGTTCTCGCCGAAATTGGCAGCCGAGGCTTTGAGTGGATGCACGGGCAATACAGTGCCCTTATCGAGCAAGAGGACTCGACCCTTGGCTCGATGTTTGTGCCGAAGGAAACGTGGGAGCGTCGCCTCGACCGCCTCTCTGGGCTTGCGACCAGGCTCGATCGAGACGCCGTCCTCAAAGACGAAGATGAGCAGCGGCTAACCTGGGTGCTCAATAACGACGAGGGCGAGATTGCTCTTGAAGCGCGCATTCAGCGAAAGACGCGCACAGGGTTTACCAAGGGCCGAAAGGCCATTGCGACGACGTTGGTTGCCAGGCACGACGAGCGTTGGATTGATGCAAGCGATCGGGCAGTGATTGGTGCGGCGAGTCGGCTTATCGGCCAGCAAGAGAATGGCTATCGCTTTGGCCTTGAGTCTGTACTGGCGCTGGTTGGCCACCCTCGGGTGTTCTGGGACCTTGGCGGCGAGGTTGCCGAAGTCGTTCGTGCCAAGCCGAGGATCGATGTATTGCGCGATGGCGATAGCATCGAAGTCTCGCCGCATCCATGGCGTCAGATCGAAGGCCCGTGGGCCGAGCGTCAGGGCACGCGCTTGCTCGCTTACAACGTCGATGCTCAGCACGTTCGCCTGTGCGAGGCACTTGGTGCGCCAAAGGCCAAACTACCAGCGAGCGCCGAACCAAGACTCGCCGAGATTCTAGGGCACCTCTCTAAGAACATTTCTTTGCACTCGGACGTCGTGCCCGAAGGTGTGGATGTGAAAGAGGTTGCCGCCGAACCTGGCCTTGTGCTGCAGCTCAGGCGTGATAGCGATACGCTTCGAATTCGAATCGTCGTGCGGCCCTTTGGCGAGGCGGGCCCGGTCTTTGATGCGGGGCACGGTGGCGCTGTGGTCGTTACCGACATTGATGGCTCTCCCACCCAGACCAAGCGTGATTTAGCCGACGAATCAGCTCGCGAAGTCGCGCTTTTCGAAGCGTGTCCAAGTTTGCACGCCGCCGAGTCGCGAGACCGAGACTTTCTCTTGCGCGGGCTCGGGCGCTGTCTCGAACTTATCGAGGAACTCCATCGGCTTGGCGGCGAGGTGCTTTGCCTGTGGAGTGAGGGCGAGCCCATGCGCTTTGATCTCTCGGCAGATATGGGCGGCCTGCGCGTGCGCTTTGGAGATGCCAAAGCATGGCTCACCGCCGATGTCGAGGTCGAGGTCTCCGAGGAATTGACCTTAAAAGCCCACGATCTAATCTCGCGAATGGTTGCGGGTGCCAACAAGTACGTCGAGCTTGACGACGGCCGTTTTATCGCATTAAGCGAAGAGCTTTCTAAGAAACTTTCTGATCTCTCTGCAATGGGGACCTTGCGCAAAAATGGCGTTACCATGGCGCCTTCAAGCGCCTTTGCACTAAGTGATTGGCTTGGCGACATTGCGCATCATGCAGGAGTGCAGGGCGCCGCACTTGCCACGAGTCGCTTGGAGAAAGTTCGCGAATCGGCCGAGCTTGTTACGACCTTGCCAACTGCGTTTAAGGCCGAATTGCGCCCGTACCAAGAGGAAGCGTTTCAGTGGCTCTCTCGCTTGGCCCACTGGGGTGGCGGCGCATTGCTCTGTGACGATATGGGGCTTGGCAAGACGGTTCAGATGCTTGCGATCCTTGTCGATCGCGCGAGCAAAGGCCCAGCCTTGGTGGTCGCCCCGGTTTCGGTAGCTCCGCATTGGGTGACGCTCATGGGCCGATTTGCCCCGACGTTGCAACCTCGTGAACTTGAGGCTACAGGCCGCTCCGAAGCCTTTGCCGCACTTGGGCCACAGGACGTTCTGATCGTTAGCTACGGTTTGCTGCACTCCGAGGTCGACCTTCTCAGCACGCGATCGTTTGCGACGATTGTCTTGGATGAGGCGCAGGCCATTAAAAATCCTCGCTCGCTTCGAGCACGGGCCGCGCATCGGCTGCAAGCTGACTTTCGCGTTGTCACCACTGGCACGCCGATCGAGAATCACTTGGGCGAGTTGTGGAGCATCATGAACTTTGCAAATCCTGGCCTCTTTGGCACAGCTAGGGAATTTGCTGATGCGTATGGAAAGCCGATCCAAAAGGAAGGCTCCGCCGAAGCCAGTGCCAAGCTTCGCCGCATGCTTCGGCCATTTTTGCTTCGCCGAACCAAGGGGCAGGTGCTCGATGAGCTTCCTCCCAAAACCGAGATTACCTTGGCCATCGAGCCTTCGACCGAAGAGGCCGAGTACTACGTCGCAATTCGCGACGCGATGCTCGCCGAGATTCAATCGGGTCGAACGCGTCCCGCACACCAGCGCATGCAAATTTTGGCAGCGCTTATGAAACTGCGAAGGCTTGCCTGTCACCCGCATCTTGTTGACGAGACCGTGACCTTTGGCAGTGCAAAGCAAGATACCTTCATGGAACTCGTTACCGAGTTGCGCGAAGCTGGGCACCGCATCTTGGTCTTTAGTCAGTTCGTCGGGCACTTGGCGATTGCTCGGGCAAATCTCGAGAGCAATGGGATTTCGTACAAGTACCTCGACGGTCAAACGTCGAAGGCCAAGCGCAAAGCGGCGGTCTCCGAGTTTCAAGCAGGCGACGGCGATGTCTTCCTAATCAGTCTGCGGGCAGGTGGCGTCGGTCTCGATCTCACGGGCGCCGACTACGTCATTCACCTCGACCCTTGGTGGAATCCGGCCGTCGAAGATCAAGCCAGCGATCGCGCCCATCGCATCGGCCAGAAGCGGCCTGTAACCGTGTACCGCCTGGTTACAAAGGGGACCGTCGAGGAGAGCGTTCTAGAACTTCACGGGCGCAAACGGCAGCTGGCCGAGGATCTAATTTCCGGCAACGAAACCGCTGGCGCGCTGGGTGTCGATGACCTCGTGAATCTCATGCGCGACGCTTCGGCCTAGAATCGGCCTAGAATCCTCGCCTGGATTTCGCTGCTGAGAGAGCTTGGGTAGCTCGCCAGTTATGTAAAGGTTTCAGATAGGTAGCTGAGAGTGCAATACAATTTCACTTTCGTTTGCCATGTCTCCGACCTCGCGTGTCTAGTGGATAGGAGATGAACCGTGCCGACATTGAGACGCTGTACCGGCGCTATGGCCCCATGGTGTTGCGCCGTGCTCGTCGGCTATTGGGGAATGAGCAAGCCGCGCTCGATGCAATGCACGAGGTCTTTATAAAGGCGATCAAATCCGGCGACGGCTTTCGCGGTGAGGCATCGCACGTAACTTGGCTCTACCGCATCACCACAAACTACTGCCTCAACCAAATCCGAGACAGCAACCGACAACGAGACCTATTGGATGAACACATGCCCGCAAAGGAACACAGCAGCACACCAACTGACGATGACCGCCTCTCGGTGCAGAAGCTTCTCTCGGACTTGCCAGTAGAGCTTCGAGACATTGTCATCTACTACTATATCGACGATATGAATCACGGGGAAATCGCCAACATGCTGGGCGTCTCTCGTAGAACCGTAGGCAATCGACTTGAGACGTTCCGTGCGATCGCCCAAGAGAAACTTGAACTTCCCGCGGAGAATCGCCATGTCTGACACTCATCTCTTTAGCGACCGACGCATCTCAGAAGACTGCATATCAGATCTGCAATTGGATCAAATTGCTGTTGGGGAACTCGAAGGCACTGACGAAGGACGGCTAGCAGAGAAACACTTAGAAGGTTGTTCGAGCTGTTCAAAACGCCTCCTCTCGTTTCGAGAGGAAATGCAGAGCTTTCCTGATGACATCTTTCTCCAAGGCATGGTCGCCAAAACCCATAGGGCTGTGAATGCGCAGCAAGGCCATACACGGCGCTGGCAGGCCGCAGCAGGCATTTTGGTTGCAGCAGCGGCGGTCTTGCTTTGGATTGGCAGCAGTGCTCCCAAAACGGCAAGGACCTCCTCGGAGGCAAGGCCTGGCTCAGAGCGAAGCAAAGGCAGCCTCGCTATTGAAGTGATTGTGCGGCACGCAGACGGCCAGGTCGAAGCCATTGTGCCTGGCCAAGTTCTTCATCCAGAAGAGAGCATTCGCTTTCGCATTTCAAACCAAGAGCCTGGCTACTTGACAATTATCGGAGTGGATAGCGCACAACAAGTGAGCCACTATTCCCCAGAGGGAAAACCCATTCGGATGAAAGCGGGACGCAAGCAAGTGATTGATGGCAGCATCATCCTGGATGCCAGTGAAGGAGCAGAGCGCGTCTTCGCCTTACTTTGCCAAAGCTCACCAGAACTCTCGGTATTGGAGGCGGCGGTCGCAGCGGGCTTGCAAGCAGCTGGCGGGCATCCCCAGGACATCGGCCGTCTCGAGGTCGAGTGTCAGCAAACCTCAATGTGGTTTTCAAAATCACAACCATGAGAGGCCCCATCATTCGGTGGCGGCTCAACCTCATCGCCACCATCGTCACACTCCTGCTAACGGCCTCGATTGCTCGTGGTGAGCCCGAGCGCTTTGCGGTAGTGATTGGCTCGAATGCTGGTGATGCCAGCGAAACGACTCTCCTCTATGCAGAGGATGATGCACGTCGAATCAGCACAATTCTGAGAGAACTCGGTGGCTTCTTGCCGGAGAACGTCTTGCTTCTAACCGACACCGATGCCGAGGCCGTTCGTCGTGTGCTCATTCGCATCAACGCCAGAATTCGCAATACCAAGGGCGAGTCTCTGCTCTTTGTTTTCTATTCGGGGCATGGCGATGCCGAGTCTCTGCACCTCGGAGGCACTCGCTACTCGATGCGGGAGATCCAAAATCTTCTCAATGGCTCGCCGGCGACCGCACGTGTTCTCGTGCTAGATGCTTGTCGTTCTGGGGCACTTACCCGCGTAAAAGGGGGCCGAGCAGGTCCTGCGTTTGCGATCCAACTTGACGATCGCTTGGGGGCCGAGGGCGTGGCCATATTAACTTCGAGTGCAGCGGGCGAAGACTCACAGGAATCGGATCAACTCAAAGCCTCGTTCTTCACGCACTACCTCGCATCGGCTCTGCTTGGTGCGGCGGACCTTAACGCCGACGGCCAAGTCACTCTTGTTGAGGGCTTTCAATATGCGTCGGAGCGCACCTTGGCTGCCACCTCAAGCACGGCGGCTGGGCCGCAACATCCGACGTATCGCTTTACTCTTGGTGGCCGAGACGACTTAGTCCTCACGCGAACATCGCGAGGCGGCAAGCGCTTTGGAACGCTAGAGTTTGCAAAGACGGGAAATTACCTAGTGCAAGAAGGCGGCGTGAGTGGCAAACCTGTTGCGGAAGTTAGCGTCACAAATAAGAAGCGAAGTGTGACCCTTCGCGCTGGCAAGTATTTCGTTATCCAGCGCAAGCCCACTCATATTAATCAGGGGCAGTTTTCGGTGCACGGTGGCGATACGACCTTGGTGGCAAGTGAGCAGATGCAGCGCATTGCCTATGCCCAAGTTGTGCGCAAGGGAGGCACCTCGCTACAGACTGCCACGAGTCTCGTTGCCGGAATGGGCGCGCGTGCATCGATTCTAGATCTAGGCATTTCACCAAGGCTGCAGCTTGGTGTTCGCTTTGATAGGCCATCTCTCTCGATCGAATTTGCTCTGGCCGTTGCTCGTTCACGCCACAGCAATCGCCAAGTCGTGAGCACAAATCGGGAGAACACCGCGTCTCTAACGCTGTTGCGCTCGGTCGATATACCCCCGCTCACGTTAAGCCTTGGCATCGAAGCGGGAGCCTTGTGGCTATCGCAGTCTTTTTCAAACAGTCCACAAACGCCCGCTCGTGATACCGGTGGGGTGTTTTTTGCGCCGACAACCCAGCTCCAGTTGCCCTTGGGGGGCCCCTTCTACTCACGCATCGACGTAAGTGCTGTCACATATCTAATCCGTGCGGACAGCACAAATAAGAGCGCGGAACTGAGAACTCCTGTTGCGTGGCGGGCAGGGCTCTTCATCGGAAGGTTTTTCTAGAAACTTTTGCCACGGATTCCGAGTCGTGTGTCCAACCAGCATAAGCATCGCAACTCCCTGCGACATATTCGAATCCAAAGGAAATCACCCCATGACTCTCTCCCCCCGAAACCTATCCCTCCTCACCCTCATCCAAGTGGCCGCCGTCGGCGCCTGTGGAACTGCCGCCGACGGCGACTACAACGGTGAAGAGCTGTTTAAAGTGCAAGGCTCGATCACGGGCACACCAGAGAATACACCTACCGCGGCTCAGGCTGCACTAATCTGGGTAAAGCCCAGCGAGACCTCAATCGGCAATCTGATTGGCGAAGGCGTCGCAGTTAACTCGGTCTTTCCCGCCAACTTCGCATTCGATCTTTACTCGGCTCCCGAGGAGTCGACGATGTTCTTGCCTGAGAACTTTGATGACATTGGCGGCATGGAGTTCGCTATGGCCAGCATCTTGGCTTTTGACGACGTGAATGGTGACAACACATTGACGATTACTGGTGATGAAACCGGAATCGAAGGCCCAGACCAGATCATCGGCGTCGCACAGCAGGACTTTGTTCTCTACGTTCGCAAATCTCCTACAACCGCTCTTGAGGGGATTCCCAATCCTGAAGAACTGGTGCCGGGCTTCTACATCATGCACTTCCCTTGCGACGATGGTGACTGTCCTGTCGAGATCTACGACGAAGACTTCGCAGTTGATATTGTTCTAACGCCTCCTTCGAACCTCTTCCCTACGAACTTTCCCTTTATGGGTAGTGGAACAAGCGGCGGTGGAGACGGCGAGGGCGGTGGGGACGACGACGGCGACGAACTGTAGTCTCGACATACCCATTCCTGCTTCGCGACTCCCGCTTCGCGATTTGACTCAGCCTTTTGGCTGAGTTTTCGCGTTTGGGCCGCTGGCAATTGCTCGGCCGAATCTCAAGAGCAATGGGGTTTCGTACACGTACCTCGACGGGCAAACGTCGAAGGCAAAGCGCAAAGCGGCAGTCTCCGAGTTTCAGGCGGGCGACGGCGATGTCTTCCTCATCAGCCTGCGAGCAGGTGGTGTTGGTCTCGATCTCACTGGGGCCGACTACGTCATTCACCTCGATCCGTGGTGGAATCCGGCCGTAGAAGACCAAGTCAGCGATCGCGCCCATCGCATCGGCCCAAAGAGGCCTGTGACTGACCATCTGCATTGGCACCGGGAGATGTTCCGAATTGTCTGGTGGAGGAAATCACGCCCCAAGGGTCGCTCCAGAGCGAAACTGGATCGCGAAACGGTCAAGCTAATCATGGAGATGGCGCGAGACAATCGCACCTGGGGCGCTGAGCGCATTCGAGGTGAGCTGCTCAAGGTTGGAGTCGCTGTCGATAGAAGTCAACATTGTTGGCGTCTCGACGATACTCCTTTCTAAGGAAGCATAGCCTTCTCGAACAACAAGGTTGCAAACTAAGCCGCGGTCTCGCGATAGCTTGCTGAATGGCGAGGCGAATTCGAGTGCTTTGACGATCGTTCCGTTAGCGTCTTCCGAGCCCACGAAGGGCGCTCCGGTCACGGGGAGCGAGTACACCAGGGTCGGGTTTCTTGCCGAGCAACACATCCCGTTCTTGGGAGGATACAATTAGCAGGGTTGGATTGCTAACGCGCGATAGCGTCGCCGAGGCAGCGACGCTATCGGCGTATCGAACGCAGCCTACGAGTAGTACTTAGGTAGTGGCAGCCCCTGCTAGCTCATTGATCAATGCACGCACTTGGGAGTCGGCACCGCCAAGAATCGCAACTCCGTGGGCCGGTAGCAGATTCTCAAACGAGTGCTTTGCGAACGGAGAGAACTCGTTAGCGGTTGGCTGGCTGCGCTTGAGCCAATCTGCTCCGATTTGCAAACCGTTCAACAGACCGGCCTCCTGCATACTGTGGGCTGTTGGCTCATCGAAGTACGAATCTGCCTGTGGCCAGTTTAGAAACGAATCACAAACTAAGGCGATGCCGCCGGCACGGTTAAGGAGTAGGACGCCTTCGTCTGAGCCTGTAGTCGCGGAGAATCCAATGTATGAGCAATTCTCAACGGGAAAAGGACCTTCGGGTACGAGAGTGACATCGACCGCTCGCCCGCTTCTGTGTTGAAGGTTCGCAGGAGCCCAAAGCTTGCCACCCCAGCGATCTAAGTAAAACTCGTCATCCCTTCCGTGGGCTTGCCCTAGAGATACCACGTTGGTGACCATACCCAGACACTCCAACTCGTCCAAACCATCCTCGTCCAATAGGATTGAGTTGACGATCGTTAGATGCTCGCCTTCTCGAATTATTACCATATTGCGGCTGAACTGGGCTGTAGTGCTGTTTTGTTCGCTGCGCATCACTCCACTAACCACGAAGATATCTGGTATGACCTCAACGATTGGTCCGTGTTCCATCGGCTCTGGATACTCCATACGTTTACTTATACTATGGCTAGAGTTTAGGGGAAAAGTCGTACTACGAAAAATGTAGCACTTCTGAGAACTTTTCTAAGTTACTGCAGTGCAGTGCAGTGCAGTGCAGTGAGGGGGCAAGATGGGGAATAGCGAGTCTGAAATTGTTTTTGTACAACCGCCAATGGTCCTGCCGACGGCGGTCATGGCGGGGGTACCATCACTAGTTGGTAACCTCGAAGCGCATGGAATCTCCTCAACTGTGGTGGATCTGGGCATCGATTTTACAAATGCGGTGATGACGGCCGAAAATCTTAGTAGGCTCTTAGAGGTGGGGCGACGGCGCCTTGCCACACTAAATCACAAAGAGTCATTAACTGCTCTTGAGGTTGCCGAGTTTGCGCCACTGGCAAGCCATGTTCTTCTTGAGCATCTTCCCGCAGAAATTGAAGATGCCATTGCCATCTTTAAAGACGAACGCTTCTACGATTTTGATGCGTATTACTCGGCAGCGCGAAGCGCCACGGAAGCCATTGGTCTGTTGTCTGCCACATCGTTTCCTCTAGAGATTGGCTATGGGGATATGCGTTCAAGGACGCATGACATTCACCGAGTCTCGTCCGCGCTCTACGACGCTGTAGATGAGTTCGATGCTAAGGACGAAGACAACGTTGTTAAGGACGTTCTCCTTGGCCTCCTTGACGAAGGGTTCGCTGCAGGCCCTCCCAAGCTAATTGGGATCTCGGTGTGCTATGCACAACAATGGTTTTTCGCGCATTGGGTTGCGCGCGAGTTGCGTCGGAGATACCCCGACGCAGTCATTGTCTTTGGTGGACCCACGATTGGGAAACTCGCTAGAAAGGCGCACGAACGTGGCCAATGGAGGCTTTTTCGCGACGCTGATGCCATAGCAATTGGTGATGGAGAGAACGTCATTCTTGACATGGCGACAACCGTTCTCGCCGGAAAACCTCTTACCGCCCGCGATAACGTCATTCTCTACAATCGCGAAACCGGTCGCGGCGAAATGCCTTCGATTGGAATGCTTAAAAACTTAGACACGGTGCCAGCAGCCGACTTTCGGTGCATCGACCTTTCAAAGTACTGGAATCCAAAGCCCTTCCTGCCCCTCTGCGTAGCGCGTGGCTGCTATTGGGACAAATGCACCTTCTGCTACTTCGGAGATGTGATCGATCCCAAACGCATTACAACTGCATATCGTGAAATGTCGATCTCAACGATCGTCGAGCAAATGATTCTGCAAAATGAGCGACATGGATGCACCATGTTCTCCTTCGTCACAGACGTGGCGTCACCCGCCTTCCTGCTAAAACTTGCCAAAGCAATTAAGGAGGCGGGTCGAAGTGATCTGAAATGGTCAGTTCAGGCGCGAGCGGAGAAAAACTTTAAGAAAGAGCGCACGACACTTCTTAAGGAAGGTGGCTGCGAATACATTTTCTTTGGGCTCGAGTCGTTCGATGATGAAGTGCTCAAAGCGATCGACAAGGGAACGACCGCAGATCAGTACGCCCGGGTGCTTTCCGACTTTTACACGTCGGGGATTGCGACAGGAGTGATGGGGTTCTTTGACTTTCCGACAGAAGACTACGAGTCTGCGAGGAGAAGCCTAGATTTTCTCGAGAGCCACGTTGATATCGTTAGTGAGATTAACTGGGGGTTCTTTGGGCTAGAGCAAGGCGCCAAGGTCTATACGGATCCGGAAGCGTATGGCATCGAAGAAATTATTGAGAGCTCCGACGCTGACTTGGCGGCGATGGTTTCATATCGCCTCAAGAAGGTCATGAAGACGCCTGAGCAAGACGCCGAGTTGTACGATGGCCTCTTCAACGTGACGAGCAAGTACCACAACGAGTTCTTGCGACCGTTCCTAACGGGCAGCCGCTGCGAACACAGTACCTTCTACTATGAACGCTTTGGCCCCGGTGCGCTGAAGTTGTTTGCGGCGCACATATCAAAGCAACAGGCAGTGTTGGCTTCCAACGTGCCGCTTAAGCTCAAAGTCGGGCCGTATCAGTGCCGATACGATCTGTTGCAGCTTGCGATCCTATCGCGAAACTTGATGGATACCCTTGGCAATGCTGGTCAAATGAAGAGTGGCAACTATGAAAAGACCAAACTTGTATCGCTTCGATCCGAGGCACCAAGTATTGAGTTCCTAGCGCGCTATGCCTCATGGGACAAAGAACACGGCTTCTTTGATGCACGCTCAAATGAGAAGTCTTTCTTCTCGAGCCCGTGGAAAACTGCCGCCGTGAGTGAAGACTTGTCTGATGTCTTGGAGTTCTTTAAAGAGCCTGCCACCCTCAAAGAACTCGAAGCCGAACTCGATCAAGACCTCGCTCCGGTATTGCCTCTTCTCCGAGATGCCTTGAAGTATGGCTGGTTAGGCGTGGCACGCCCAGCCAGCACTGACGAGCGCAGGCGCTAGCACGTACGAACAAAGTCAAGCTTGCTCTTTGGGTCGTCGTCGCTAGCGCTCTCATCGTGCTCTTTTGAATCGCTCGCTTCTGAGCCAGTCGATGCCTGGGTATTCCCACCCGTGCGGTCTTTGACAAGGGCCCTTTGCAGGCCCATCAGAGTTCCCAGTCCGTTTAAGAAGCATCCGATGTCGGCCGTAAACCAAATGTCAGCCGCTTGCTCGGCCAGAAACTCGCGCGCCTCTTTCAAGTCGCCCATGTCTGGTGGCAGAAGAGGCATCATGACGAGTTTCCCAGCCTCGTGAATCTTCTTGTTCACTCCCTTTGCGATGTTATGCATTTGGAAGAAGTCATCGAAATCACCATACCCTGCACGTACCGTCACATCTGGGGCGTTTAGCGCCAGGATCTCAACTCTGGGTATGGCGATCACTTCATCAATCTCGTCAAGAATCTCCTCGTTGTTGAGACCAATCACGAACAACGGACCTGTGTTGGAGTACTCAACCCATTCCATCGCCCCGCCTATGCCGTTGTGATTCGCGCGAGGAAATAGGCAGTAGCCTCGGTCACCAAGTGGCGGATAGAGGCACGAAGAAACGAACGTGCGAACCGCCTCTGCGTCTGCGAGATGTTGCACCCAAATACCATGTGCTCCCGCGTCGAGGGCGCGAATTGCAGCGGCGGTGTCGGGGCGCTCTATCCGAACCATTACCATCATGTCGTGAAGCTCCGCTGCGCGGATGAGACTAACGAGCATCTCGTGGTTCGTGCTGGAGTGCTCAAGATCGAAGATAATAAAGCGATGACCAGCAGCCCCCATAACCTCGACAAGCGTAGGACTGCGAAGGTTATTGAACATCGCGAGCGGTTGTCTGCCTGAGCGGGCATCGTCCAAGAACGTTGCGATAATTTCTGCAGCTGGTTTTCGCATCGCTAAAGCATACTCAATCGGTGTCCTCCAAGCACCTCTTTCCCGAGAACGCTATTTCGCTTTTGGGTGCTTCAGTGTGACATCGAGTGCACGGGTTTATCTCTTGCTTGCACACGCGAAGACTCGATTCACGAAGGTTGGAGATTTAGCCCCATGACCTCAGGTTACTGGTCTGGGCAGAGGTCACCGAGAGGTGTTAATGAAGCCGAACTTTGATTAATAACGATCTGATCGATTTGTGCGCCGCGCTCGCGAATCCATAACTCGAGCGTGTATTCACCAGCGCTTTTGAACAGCAGCGTGGTCGGGGCCGTTTGCCAGCCCCATGTGCCACAGCCGAGGGAGACAGGATCCGCATTTATCCCGTCCACGACCACTCGCTGGTGTGTGGGCGCAAGGCGCCGGGTGGGCGTGCAGAAAAGCAGGTCCCACTCGCTGAGGCTTCAGGCTGAGGCTTCAGAGAGGGCACGCCACTCCGGAGGTTAGACAGCCCAACTATCCTCCAGGATGTGGCGATCTGCCCCCGGATCTGAAACTAAATCCAACAGATCGGGCTCTTTGGGGCATGGTTTGGCAGATAAGACTGGACACGTAGCCGAGAGTGCGCCACAAGCAACGTATCGCAGAAAGACCCAAGCTGATTTGACGGCGGGACGCGGCGAAGAAAAGAAGAGACAGAATATGAGTGAAGGTAAAATCAAACGACTTACGGACAAAGGCTTCGGATTCATCGAGACTAACGATGGCAATCAAGACATGTTTTTCCACATGTCTTCTTGCAACGGCGTTGCTTTTGACGATCTAAACGAAGGACAAGCCGTCCTGTTCGACGAAGGCCATGGCCCTAAGGGTCCACGTGCCGAGAACGTTCGACTCGCATAATTACTGCTAGTTAACGTCAAGCGCAGGAGCCTTTGGTTCCTGCGCTTTTTTTTGTCCGGAGATTGTCCGCTTCACAGCTTGGCTCGTAAGTGCCGCCCATGGCCCGATACTCGCGGAGCATGAACCACAGCAGGGCTCCACTGGCGACCAGTTTGGGAACAAAGAGCATGATCTGCAGCGGATAGTGCACGCAGCCTCGCCGCTTCACAGGTGGCTTGAGGCAGAAGCAGCTGGGCCCGCAGGCAAAGCACTCGCCACAGATGACGCAGACTTGGTTCTCGCACCGTGGACAGGTCCAGAACGAACCAGCGTCCCAGTCGCCGTCTGCAGGAAGAGACATCTCCATTGAGCTAGGCATGCGCTTGTAGTAGCGAAGTTCATCGATAGTTCCCTGGGTGATCACCTGAAAAGCGGCCAGTCGTGATCGTCGAAAA
>TARA_R110002096_G_scaffold183757_16_pt1 | contig 35236 bp, 31 predicted proteins | sample TARA_R110002096 | Tara Oceans TARA_R110002096 (sample SAMEA4397295) | marine metagenome | biome: Polar Biome; feature: [DCM] deep chlorophyll maximum layer (ENVO:01000326); material: water (ENVO:00002006), including particulate matter (ENVO:01000060) such as... | depth 35 m
ATTGGAAGGCCTAAAAATGTAATTCCTGTTAGGGTAAGCCCAATAATAAAACCATACATTTTATTTCCAGACAATGCTTTTGAACTAGATACTGTAATAGCTACTAAAACTAAGACCAAGGTAAATAAAACCTCAGATATTGCTTGTTGATATAGACTTGTGTTGCCAGGAGCCTCAACAAAAAACACAACAGTTGATATATAGAGTAACACGATGCTTGCCAAAAATGCACCTACAATCTGGCTCAACATATAAGACAGCGCTTTCTTGAGTTTTATCTTTTTTAGAATAAAGAAAGCAAAAGTAATTCCTGGATTGTAGTGGGCACCAGATATATGCGCACCAATGTAAATCATTGCGGCATACATTAACCCAATAGATAAAGGTTCTCCAGATATTCCAAAAGCCAAGACAACAAAAAAAGTGCCTATGCCTTCCATTACATTCTCGCGCATACCCATATTTTAATAATACATGTCCTTCTATATTGAAGCTAGTAAGCTAATTGACGGCTTCTGTAATTGCAAACTAATCTAGTCTTTTATTCCACTCTTTTTGTAAAAAGAAAAGAACAATATCTATTCTGAGAAGCAAAGATTCTAATATTCCCTTATTTTAAAGGATGGAAATTATTCAGAAGCTGAAAGAAAGATGGGGTATTGAAAGTACCCTACAAGTATTTATAATTTTAATCGTTTTTTCTTGTACTGGCTTTACTGCTTTGTATGCTAGAAAACTCGTTTTTCATCTCTTAGGGGTTCCTCCTGAAATGCCTTTTTGGCAACGAGCTCTTATTTGGATAGTTACTATTCTCCCGCTCTACAATGTTATGCTCTATATTTACGGAACTATATTTGGCCAAAGGGTATTTTTTACAAACTTCCTTAAAAAAACAATGGGCCGTCTAATTCCCAAAAGATTTCATAAAGACTAACTATTTTTAAGTTGCGCTTTATCTTTGGCAGGAAGTTTTTCGACTACCAGATCGTACGAGTGTTTAATAAGCTCTAAAATCAAACCGTCCTCAAGGCTTCCAATTACCGCCACAGTATTCCAGTGCTTTTTATTCATGTGGTAGCCTGGTATAATCTCTTCGTATTCTTCGCGTAGCTCTATTGCTCTAATTGGATCACACTTCAGATTAATGCTCTCAAATTTATCTACATCAGTTAGGGCAAACATCTTTCCGAGCACCTTAAAAACAAGAGCAGTTTCGTTAAAAGGGAAATCTTCTGCGACACCTGGTAATGCCAAACAATAATCACGATAGCTTTCTATATCCATAAGAACAGGTTAGTGAGTTGATGCCATAAAGTATGATATTTCATCTAATCGCGCATATAGCTTGTTGAAATAATAAGAGGGCATTGAATTTTTGGATGAGGAATAACACTCACTGGGTAATCGAATGCATGAGTTATGATGTCTTCTTTGAATACTTCTAATGGAGTTCCGTGTATTACTGTTTTCCCTTCTTTTAAAATATGCACATAATCTGCGTATTGGGCAGCAAGGTTCAAATCATGAATGACAATCATAACCGCTATGTTCTTCTTACAAAGCTGTTGTAGAATGTGCATCATCTCGTGTTGATGAGCAACATCCAAACTCGCCAACGGCTCATCTAATAACAAATACGCTGGTTTATCACTTTCTATTCTATCCCAGATTTGAGCTAAAGCTCTGGCAAAATGAACTCGCTGTTTCTCCCCACCTGACAAAGTAGTATAAGCTTGATTTATCAGACTCAAACCATCAACCATTTCTAAACATTTCAATATAATTGCTTCATCTTTTGCTGATGTGATAAAACTAGATGATAAAGACCGACCTAAATTCACAACTTCCCTCGCCGTAAAAGAAAATTCCAATGAGCTTTTTTGGCTCACAACGGCTCTTTTTGTGGCAAGATGTTTTAAATCAATTTCACTGATTTCTTCACCTTCAAATCGCACTATTCCTTTTTGGTAAGCTATATCTCCACAAATACATTTTAATACGGAGGATTTCCCAGCGCCATTTTTTCCGATAATAGCAGTCAACTTCCCTAGTTCAAGATTGAAACTCACTTCATCTAGAATCTTTTTTCCGTTCGTTAAACTGACCGATATATTTTCAACAGCGATCATAGATAGTTTGAAAGTGATTTATTCCTGATTAATAGCCACAAGAAAAAAGGTGCGCCAATGGTGGAGGTAACAATGCCAATGGGTAGTTCAGCGGGAATAACTACCATCCTCGCAAAAAGATCGGAAGCTAATAACAACAAAGCTCCTAGAAGAATTGAGTTCGGGATAAGAAATCGATGGTCTGGCCCGATAATTAATCGGAGTAAATGAGGTACAACTAAGCCCACAAATCCGATAATTCCACTTACGGCTACGGCAGCTCCAATACCAAGTGCTGAAAGAAATATGATAACTTTCTTCACCCGTTCAGTATTAATTCCGAGGTATTTCGCTTCGTTTTCCCCCAACAGCATTACGTTCATTTGTTTTGAAAAGAAAGGCAATCCAATACAGCTAATAATTAAGAAGGGAGCCGATTTATAAACAACTTCCCAAGTCGCTCCACTTATGCTTCCGAGTGTCCAAAAGGTTAAATCTCTAATCTGATTATCATCAGCATTAAATATTAGATAGCCAATTCCTGCAGCTGCAAGTGCGTTTATTGCAATTCCTGCTAGTAGCATAGTAGTAACGCTGGTTTTACCAGAGCTGCTAGAAATTAAGTACACAAGATATGTAGCTCCTAATCCGCCCGCAAAAGCCGCCAGAGGAAGAAGCACACCTGTGTTCATCCCAAGAATAATAACGGCTGCCGCAGCCAACGCAGCGCCACTAGAAACGCCAATCAAAGTTGGGTCGGCTAGAGGATTTCTGAAAAGACCTTGCAACGCTGCACCTGATACTGCTAATGTTGCACCAATTAGAATCGCGATGATAACCCTAGGAAGTCTAATACTAAGCACTATTGCTTGAAATTGAGCAAGCTCTCCATCATCAAAAGAGATAAATCCTAGCTTATTTGCTAAGATTCGTATTACCTCAGAGCTACTAATCGAAACTGGACCAATCCCAACAGCCATTATAGAAAACGCTATCAAACCGATTAGTAGAACTAAGAAGGTGAGATATGGTTTTCTATATGCTTTATGCTGACGGAATTTTTGCTTTACCAAACTCAATTAGCTCGTATTTATAAAGTAACTGTAGGGTGAATTTTCTGAATGAGCTCGATAATTGCAGCACCAAAACGCGGACCAAAGCCTAACAAGTAATTTCCATCCATCCCGATTACGTTATTATTAACAACAGCTTTGGTGAGATTAACAGCTGGTGTTTTCTCAATTCCGGCACGGATTTCATCCAAACGAGAATGCATCACTAAAATGTAATCAGGGTTTGCTGCTACAATTGCTTCATTCGATATGGTTTTGTAGCCATCAAAATCGGTTACCGCATTCTGGCCACCGGCTAATTCAATCATTACGCTAGCGCTTGAATTTGCACCAGCAACCATAAACGTACTTTCGCCTCGTACTGAAAGAACAAATAAAACTTTTGGGGCTGAGTTTAGCGTTTTTCGTAAGCTATCAGCTAGATGATATTCCAGTTCATTTTTTTGGATTATGACCTCGCCTTCTTGCTCTTTACCAATTGCCTTAGCGATGTTTCTTACTTTAGCAATCATTCCCTCTAACGATTCATTTTCTTCTACTAGAAGGACATCTGTACCAGCACTTCGTATTTGGTCTATTACGGATTTTGGGTTTGCATCATCGCTGGAAATTATTAGGGATGATCCTAAAGAGATTAGACCTTCAGAAGTCAAATTCCTTAAATAAGGAACTCTTGGCAACCTAAACACTGCACTAGGAAATGTACTCGACTCATCTGTGGCAATTACTCGATCGCCAACTCCTAAAGCGTACACCGTTTCAGTTACGGAGCCACCAAGCGTAATTATTCTTGAAGAATTTTCGATATTTACTATTACTCCATCAGAACTCTGTATTGAGTTCTGCGCTGATAAACTAGCAGAACTAACCCCAAGGATTAGCAAGCCTAACTTTATATATCTCATGCTATTTGCGACTCTTCTTCAAGTGTTGCAACTAAACTCTTCCAACTTTCTAGTTCAGGAATACCTGGTTTGCGAGCCCCAAAAAAGGTAGCAATGTCTTTGTGATCTTTATCAAAAATCTCGACTGATGTCACAATTCCATCTTCCGTTGGCTTACGTACAATCCACGTATCAACGATATGGTCTGCTTGTAGATGCAGGTTAAATTCTGGATCTAAAACATTTAGCCAGTTATCCATTTTTTTGATATTTGAGACTACTCCTGAATGGATCTGAATAACCGCTTTACTTCCAACAAACACCATAATTGGCACTTCTTGCTCGGCAGCACGATTTAGTAGCGTTTCGGTAACAGAGTTCTCTACTTTCTGAGTAAAAGTGCCTTCAGCAAGCGCTAAAGCTTGAGTTCGCTCTAGTTTATACTTGCGCAATAATGGGTAAAAATCGTGAGTGTCTTTAAGCTTTGCCCAATCCGCAAGGAAAGCCTCTTTATCAACAGTTGTATTAAGCTCAAAAGCTTTAGGAGCTTCAGCTTCTTTAACTATAAGCTCTGCTTCTTGATCAGCATTCTTAAAAGTTTCAACCAACTCATTGTACTGAGACAAATTCTCTTCTTTTAGTACATAGATTTTATGTGCTGCAACTCCGTATGTGTCGAAGAATTGAATACTGTGAAGTACTCCCTTAGCGCTTTGCACAGGAACGGCAAACGCAGAGCCAAAACGGCCTGGGAAAATTCTAAGATCGATATTAGGATCGAGTACTAAACCTACATGTGGGTTAAAGCTGATATTATGATACTCACCTTTTCTCTCGTGAACTACCGATTCGTTTCTTGTAAGCGCCATTACGTAACCAAGAGACTCTATTGCTATAAAGATACCTGGCCAATCTTCGTTCAATCGAGTAACGTCGTCTTGGGTAGCTAATAATTCTACTTCAGAAACACCTAGTTTATCAGCAGCATTTTTGATTCGCAATTTTGGTTCTTCTTCTTTGAGTTTTGACCAAGCTTTTTTGAGAGCTTCTTTTGAGTTCATGAGTTGAGAAATAGTTTATGTTAATTTAGACCAATTCTAAATTAGAACTTTTCTCATAAAAAAACCCACTTTTTTACGGTGGGTTTTTATCACATTTTTAAACTCAATTTTAATTAAAGAATCGTGATCCGTCAGCTTGGATAGCAAACTCGATAGTATAATATCTATCAGTTGGACGAATAAAGTTTGCGAAGTCTTCACTTGAAGTATCGGGATTACCTTTGTAATAGCTAATAATTCTAACTTTAGCATATTTTTCATCAGCAGTTTTAACAACTATCGTTTTTCCTTCGATTGGCAAGATAGCATGCTTAGGTCCTGAAGCCGCTTCACCAGTGTAATTGTACCATTTCTCTGCTAAAGTAGCTGTATAACCACTCACAGGAGCTTCATCTACTAATTCAAATTCGATGTTCAACAACTGAACTCCACCATCATTACCGCTATTAGCAATAATAGTAGTCGCATTGAATCCTAAGTCCCACTGAGAAGAAAGAGAATCTGCTACCGTTTCACCAGTTTCAAAATCGAAAAAAGTGTAGCTGTCAATATGGAATAACTCAACAGTTTCTTCTGTTTGAAGCGTGTAGTTGAACGTGAAATATCCGCTAGCTGGTCTGGTGGCTAAGTTAGCAAACTCATCAGTTGAAGTATCTGGATTGCCTTTGTAGTAGCTTAATATTTCGATTTTCGCGTAATTCCCTTCTGAAGTCTTTACAATAAGTGTAGTATTCTCTTTTGGAAGAATAGCGTGCTTAGGACCTGTTGGAGCTTCGCCAGTATAGTTGTACCAACTAGTATTTGTATCACTAAAGCCAGTTGTAGGAGCTTCGGTTACCGATGCATAAGCTTCTTCTATAAGTTGAATTCCACCCCCGTTTTCACTGTTTGCAACTAATGTTGAGCCATCAAATGCAATATCCCAATCTGCAGAAAGAGAGTCAGAGATTGTATTACCAATATCTAGATTGTAGAAAGTAAACTTCCCTGCTTCACCTGGATGATCTTGAACATCATCGGCTAAACCACCAATTAATGTATTTACGTTTGCAGGAATATCCTCTGCTAGTTGAGCCGTTGTTGGTGCTGGATCGTCTCCACCACTTGATTTACAAGCACCGAAGCCTAGTATTAAAACAGAAGCTAGTGCCAGTAATTTTGTGTATTTGTTGTCCATTTGATCTATGTATTTTAGTATATCTTGATGTTAAGTTGAGTATAAAAAGTGATTCCTGGATTGGATGGGAGAAATTGGGAATCTTGATAATTCATGATGTTGTCAATACCTAAAAGTAGCTTGAATCGGTTTGAAAATGTTTTAGCGATCGAGGTATTTACGATGGTATAGGCATCGGTGTATTCTTCGTCATCAATTCTGTTATTTACATTTATATCTGCGAAGCCATACTTCCCTCTGTATTGCATTCTTAGACTTGCATCCAGCCCTAAAGACTCAAGTGTGTAGAAAATTTTAAGATTACTGGTGTGTTTAGATCGATTAAATAACGGCACGTATTCCTTTTTAGTAATCGATACTACCTCACCATCCTGCACGTCATCCATTTGTGTGGTAACTTCACGCTGGGCGTCTAAATATTGATAACCTAGGGCTAGTCTCAATCCTTTAACCAAGCTCGGCTTAAAACGAATTTCTGTCTCTAATCCCTGTGTATAAATCTTATTCAGATTGAAATATGAAAAAATTGATTGCCCGTTTGTCTTTGTGGCTATTCGCTGTGTTTCAATAAGATCTCTAACATCATTTCTAAAAAGGTTCAAACGGAGTTGAACCTCGTCAGTTGGAAATAAATCCAAACCAGCGTTATAGGAAAAAGAATGCTCTGCTTTTATATCTTCAATTTGTTGAGGCGTAAAGTAAAGCTCTGCTATTTGGCCATTTTCTTGAAAAGTCTGTATCCCCTCAGCCACTGTAGAAGAGCCAAATACACTATATCCTGCTAATGGGTTCGTAAAGTTTAGAAAGAGTTGTCTGAAATCTGGAGCTTTGAATCCACCACCAATAGAAGCTCTTACATGAACATATTTATTAGGCTTAAACATGCTTGAAAGCTTTGGGCTTAGCTGAGACTTATACTCGCTATGCATATCAAACCTAAAGCCACCGGTTATCGAAAATTTATCTGAGGGGCTCCACTCATGCTGGCCAAAAGCAAAGTAACTATCAAAGTTCGGAACTGATGCATAAATCTCGGAGTTCAACCCTTCACGATTTATTCCAGTACCAACTACGGTGGTTTGTTCTGGGCTCCAAAACGTAGAACTTTTTACTTCTAACTTATTAAGGGTTTGATCGAAGGAATCATTGAAGTAAACCTCCCCAGATTCTGAGAAATTTAAATTGCTCTCATTCTTGAAACGACTAACAAACGATGTAATCTCAAAGTATTGTTTACTTCCGAAGTACAGCTTTAATTCTGGCGTTAGGCTATAATCTATTTGATAGTCATCCCCATCCAACATTTTATTAGATCCAGAAACGGATATTTCATCTTTGTAAGATTGACTTTCTTTGTAGTACCGACCACTTATTCCAAGCGAAACTGATTTTGCTAAACGATAATCTATTCCACTCGAAAAAGTATAATTCTGAAATGATGGAACCGTAGGAGCTAGCGTATTTTTGTTTAAATCATAACCCTCCGAACCATTCACATTTCCAAACAATCGCCCACTTAGTTTATCCGACCTAAATGACATGTTTGAAGACGCATCGTACGATTCATTCGAACCGTATCTTCCCGTTGTATTCCAACTAAAAGGATCTCTACCTTTTTCGGTAATAATATTAATTACACCGGCAAGCGCATCACTGCCCCAGAGCGCCGATGACGGTCCTTTGACGATCTCTATCTGCTTAACATCTCCTACAGCCAGTCGGTCTAAATTTAGCGTTCCAGCCGTACGACCAATAACAGGTTGATTGTCGATAAGAATAAGTGTGTATTCTGGATCAAAACCTTGTATTTGAATACCCGTTCCATGATCTGAAACTATGTTTAGACCAACTTGCTCATTCAGTACGTCACTGAGCCTCAAGCTTCCCGAACTCTCAATCTCGTTTTTACCTATAACAGTGATGGGAACACTTACATCTTCTAAATCTTTTTGTGTTCGAGAAGCAGTTATAACTACTGGCCTCTCTTCATACACTTTCTCCTCTAATTGGATAGCAAGAGTTACATTCTCTCCTGTTTTTAATGCCATATCTTGGTTGTATTCTGAATAACCAATTCTAGTAATTTTTAGAGTGTATGTACCTTTTGCAATGGCTGTTAAAGAAAAATTACCCTTTTCGTCGGTTAATGCCCATTTCGATTCTGACAGATACACCTGAGCTTGGCTAATAGCTACACCTTTCTCAGATGTTACTCGCCCTTTTACAGTTGCGGATTGAGCAAATGCAGAAATAGAAAACCCCCACAAAATACTTCCTAAAAGAAAGTGTTTGATATATCTCACGTAGATTTTTTGTGACTTTATTTAGAACCAGTCCAAATAAACGAGAGAAATGTGAAGATTATGTGAAGAGCAGATAAAAACGTGCCTTTCAGTATTCATAGACAACATAGCGTCTTCATATTACTAATGAGATAAATTTTAGAGCTAAAAAATTTTGGAAGAGGAGGAAGTTTTAAACAAAGAAAAAGGATTTATCCGAATGTCTACATACCCGAGAATCTTCGACCGTTGAGTAGAGTATTCATGTACACTGGAAAATAGTTTTGAATAGTTTGTGATGCGTTTACCGCTTTTTCAGCAGAATCCCTGGGCGTGCACCTGTAAATTCGCCTTCTTGCTGCACTATTTCCCCATTTATAACAACATAGTCAAAGCCGGTGGCATACTGGTGTGGCTCTTCATAAACCGCCTTATCCACAATATGACTCGGGTTAAAAACCAATACATCTGCGGCAAAACCAGGCTTCAATATTCCTCTGGGGGCAAACTCTAGGGCATCAGAATCTCCTCGCGCTCGGTCAAGCCCAAGTAGTTCTGCTGTTTGTCCCGTCATCTTGTAAATAGCTTCCTCCAACGATAAAACTCCTTCTTCTTCCACAAATTGACGAATAATGCGTGCAAAAGAGCCGTACCCGCGAGGATGCTCCATGGTTGGCGATCCATCAGACGAAACTATCACGTTTTCGTCCATCAAAAACTGTCGCATTACATCTATATTCATCACAAAATAGGCTCCACTTGCTGAACTCGGTGGAAGATGATCGATGAGTACATCTTCGAAGGGTTTTTCCATTTCTTCTGAGATTTGGGCAAGGGTTTTTCCTGTCCATGGCGCCGTTCCAATTAGTGTTGCCGATGGTCCATTTCTACGTTGCACCCGATCACGTAAATATTGAGCTAATTCGGGTCGGCGTGTTTGCACAACTTCCTGAAAATCATTCGGCGGTAGCGCCCAATCGGGGTATAGAATTCCGATTCCAGTATAACTTGCTGCGTAAGGATATACATCAGCCGTAATGGAAACGCCTGCTGCACGGGCACTATCCATTACTGCAATAACCCGGTCGGCTACAGTAACTTCATTTCCGAAGACTACTTTAATATGCGACACGTGCACACGAGCATTTCCGTCGTGCCCCATTTGTATTAATTCGCGAATTGAATTAGAAACCTGATCTTCGTCTTCATTACGTATGTGGCTCAAAATCAAACCATCGTACTGCGAAACTACCTCGCTAACAACGGCTAACTCTTCACGATTTGCAAAAATGCCCGGAATATATTCAATACCTGTTGATACCCCAAAAGAGCCATCACGCAACTGTGTGTCTATAATGTGAGCCAAACTATCAAGTTGTGTATTATCTGGATTACGCTGAAGCCCGATGCCAGAATATCGGCGGGCAGTTCCGTGCCCAACTGTATGAGCAATATTTACACCCGGACTTGCCTTTTGAACTTTTTCCATCCATTCGGGAAGATTGGCAATTCCTGGGCTCGCCCCGTCGAGACCTAAGAAAATTGTGGTTACGCCCATAGACCAAAAATTTCTAAAAGAGGGATCTACTTCGGCGTTGCCATGAGAATGTGGATCTATAAAACCCGGTGCAACTACTCTTCCTTTTGCATCAATTGATTCTTCTGCCTGATAAGCGGACAAATCTAACGAGCCTACATACACAATAAATCCGTCGTTTATCAGCACGCCTCCTTGATAAGCCTCCCCACCCGTTCCATCTACAATCTGAGCATTTTCAATCTTTACATCATAGGTAATATCCACTGGAGGAAGTGTTTCCTGCGAACATCCCAATACTAAAATAAACCAAAAACATACTAAAACACGCATCATCTTAACATTACTTATTATGAATCTTTTATTTGTGCAGATAGGTGAGATAACCCGCGATTAATACCTTCGGCCAGATAATCTTCCTGGGCATATAAATACACAAACGATGTTAAAATAATTTTCGCCCAAACTCAAAGCTACCTTCTCTACAGCTTTGTTGAAGCAAACGCCAAGATAATAAGACAAACAATGCCTCTATTTTTCTATCTCAACACCTTTCCAAAAGGCGACATAATTTTTGATTTGTGATGCTTTTTCCTTTGGTTCTGGATAATACCAAACAGCATTTTGATTAGTTTCGCCATCTACTTCTAGGGAATAATAACTTGCGGTTCCTTTCCATGGGCAAACCGATTGATGGTTACTATCTTTAAAAAACTCTTTCTGTATAGAATCTTCCGGAAAGTAATGGTTTCCTTCAACTAATTCGGTGTGTTCACTTTCGGCGATTACTTTGCCATTCCAAACTGCTTTCATACTAAGCTCATTTTTTGATTAATAACTTAGTAGTATTAATCTTTTTTAGAGGGAATACATTCCTTTGCTAGAAAAAGCCAACCTAGTATAAATGCTACGCCACCAAGTGGAGTTATAGCCCCGAGCCAAGTAATGTTTGTCAATGCCAAGGTATACAGGCTGAATGAAAAGAATAGTATTCCAACAAAGAATAAAATCCCTGACCATTTTAGGAACGAGCTTTTTTTATCGCGAGCCACAAGCCCCACTAAAACGATAGCTATTGCGTGATAAAAGTGATATTGAGCTGCGGTTTCCCAATTCCCTAACCGTTCTGGGCTTACCATATCTTTAACTGCATGTGCTCCAAAAGCGCCGAATGCAACAGCCAATGCAGCCATGATAGCACCAACTGCAATGAGTTTATTTGATCTTTCCATTATGCTTTAAAATCAATCTTTCGGTGAGAGCCATCACAAAATGGTTTGTTTTCAGAAGCTCCACATCTACAATAGCTCATCTTTTTGGCGGTTTCTATAGAGTTTTCAGAACCTACAACTTCATAATTTCCATTCACAAGAAAAGCGCCATTTGCTACAAGCTTTACAGTCAACTCGCCATCTAACTCTTCCGTTGGCTCTAGTTCTAAACGCTCTGGATTGTATAAACTATTCGCTTTAAAATCAGCTTCAATGTGCGAATTATCACAGAAAGGTTTATTGGATGAAGCTCCACAACGGCAAAGCGCCATTCGTGTATCTCGCATTATTTCTTCATCCTCGCTATTTGTAAGCACTATGTTGCCACTTAAATAGATCGGACCGTCGTCGGTGATGACTAATTTATTTACAGAAGGAATTGCTTCAACATCTTCTACTTTTTTCAACTGATAATGGAGCGCACCTGTAGGGCATTTTTCGATTACAGCTTTCAATTGCTCTATATCTTGAGCTCCATCTGGATTAATCCAAGGCTTTTTAGTGATATCAAAAACCTCTGGTAAACCATGCACACATTCTTTGGCATGAATGCAACGCTTGAGGTCCCAGCTTACTTTAATTTCGTCGTTCTCGTAGGTGAATTTCTTTGATTCCATAATTCTAAAATTTTACAGTGAAACTAACAAAAGGAACCATAGCACCAACTCCATCCCCAACTATAAAACCTAAATCTGCAGCAATGGTTTGGCCGATAAATCTACCGCCAAGCACGCCAATAGGAATCAAGTCGCCTTCACCACTAGGAAATACAAAGTTCTCAGATAATAGAGCAAATTTCTCAGAAACTCGAAATTGAGCGCCTATGATAGTCATCAAATCACTTGCTCCATCCTCTGTAATTCCAAGACCTAATCCAGCCGTAAGATCGAGTCGATTCCAAGAATAGGTAGTGGCTCCAAAAATAGTGGAGAACCCAATATCAGCATCAAATCCAGAGAAATAGCTCGCCGTTCCAGAAACCGAAAGATTTTCACTAACATTTGTACCTATTTTTACGCTTCCAGAAAGTAACTGCTCACTAAAATCTAAGCCTGGAACCATACTAAAATTACTTGATAGGGTTATATTTTTTGTAACACCATACGAAAGCGTTGAAATGAAAATATAGGTGTTTTGATAATATCCTGACCCAGCTTCCGACATCCTACCACTTTGGGTTATAAATAATTTGTTAGCAGCTGGGTTTTTATACCACCTTGTAGTTGGGTCATTATCATCTACTAACTCTACAGATTTAATTCTATCATATTTAAAATTAAAAACTCCATCTTTAGTCTTAACACCTGCAGATAAATCGTCTACAGCCTCAACAAACCCCGAAAATGTATTTCCATTGGTAAGGGTTACGAATACTTCTTGCCCATTTTCTTTAGCTTCTATAAAAACGGCTTTAAATTTAGAAACCTGAGCCATTGTTACCGATGAACCCAACAACAACACAGCTGCTGATAGATATAAAACTTTAAATTTCATGATGGTATATATTTTCTGGAAAGGAAATATATAATAGAAAACGATGAGCGTAAAGCAAAGAACTAATATGGAATAGATTACTCGATTTGAGATACCAAAAGCCATTGTAAGTTTGTAATAGTTGCTTATCCTATATTTAAGCATTTGCTTAAATACTAAATTTAATATATAATCTAGACAACTAAAAAATGATACTATGAGTAAACAACAATGTATCCGTGACGTTGCGGATTTGGTTCAAATCAATAGATGTATAGACTCTTTAAATCAGGTAGAAAACTCTGTTTATAAATTAACGGACATTTTAAAGTTAGCAGCTAACGATGTAAGACTTAAAATTCTCTTCTTGTTAGATAATGAAGTGAAGCTATGCCCCTGTGATTTAGGTGATATTTTGGAAATGAGTATACCTGCAATATCTCAACATCTCAGAAAATTGAAAGACGGTGGGTTAGTTGACACAAAAAGAGAAGGTCAGGTAATTTTTTATTCCTTAAACCCAACATTTAGAAAAATCCTTTCTTCAAGTTTTGAACAAATCAAAAATAATAATTTACTTGAGGTATTAGCTGCATGAAAGACCCAAAAAATAACTCAGGTGCTAAGTGGATAGGTGCTGGGCTCTTTACTGCATTTGTTGCTTCTTTATGCTGCATTACACCTGTTGCCGCTTTCTTAGCTGGTATAAGCGGTGTAGCCTCTACCTTTTCATGGATGGACCCTTTTCGTCCATATTTAATTGCACTAACTGTTTTGATACTTGGTTTTGCATGGTATCAGAAGTTAAAACCAAATTGGGATCCAACTTGTGCTTGCGAAGAAAATCCTTCTTTTTGGAAAACAAAAAGCTTTTTAGGAGCCGTGACCGTATTTGCAATAGTTCTAATGTCTTTTCCTTACTACTCAGATGCTTTTTTCCCAAAGCAAGAACAAAAGGTAATCTATATTCAGGAAAGCCAAGTCCAAACTACTTCCTTAAATATAAAAGGAATGACTTGCACAGGTTGTGAAGCTACGGTCTCTAATGCAGCAATGGGAGTTCATGGTGTCCTTGAAGTCAATACTTCTTATGAGAATCAAAGTGCAACCATCAAATTTAATAAAGAAGAAACCAATCTTGAAAATATTATTGAAGCTATAAACAAAACCGGTTATACAGTTACAAACTTAACAAACTAGACATGACAACTAACATACCTGAATCAACCATTACTTGCCCGAATTGCGGGAACCAATCTACAGAAACTATGCCCACGGATTCATGCCAATTCTTTTGGGAATGTCCTTCTTGTACTGCGGTAGCTAAACCTAAACAAGGTGATTGTTGTGTGTTTTGCTCATACGGAGATGTTGCCTGCCCACCTATTCAGCAAGACACAATTTGCTGTTAATTATGGATTATAAAGACCTTAAATCAAATAAATATGCGTTTATTGGATTATGGGGAGTTTTAGTAGCTGGTGTTTGTTGCTTCACCCCATTACTTGTTTGGGCATTTGCCTTTTTTGGGCTTGCCGCATTAACAACCTATCTAGATTATATTCTGATTCCTGTTTTGCTTCTTTTTATTGGGATTCTGTTACTTGGAATTAGAAGTATCAATAAATCGAAATCAAAGATTGAATAATTATGAAATACGATGTAATAATCATTGGATCAGGAATGGCTGGAATGACCATAGCTAACAAATGTGCTCAAAAAGGTTTGAAAACTGCTGTTACTGACTCCCGACCTTATGGCGGAACTTGTGCTTTAAGAGGCTGTGACCCAAAAAAGATATTAGTAGGTGCTGCCGAGATTATTGACCGTGCCAATAAAATGAACAACATTGGAATTACCGGAGATATAGCTATTGATTGGCAAGCTCTTATGGCATATAAAAATGATTTTGTTTCCAAAATGCCTCCCGGTGTCGAAAAGAATTATGAAAAAAACGGGGTTGACATGTATCATGGTGCTGCAAGTTTTGAATCTGCTAATAGCATTAAGATTGGAAAGGAAATTATTGAAGGAGGAAAAATTGTCATTAGTACCGGTGCGAGACCTGTTAAACTAGATATTCCAGGTGGAAACCTACCCATAAACAGTACCGAATTCTTAGATCTCGAACATCTACCTGAACATATCACATTTATTGGTGGCGGTTATATAGCCTTAGAGTTTGCCCATCTGGCAGCAAGAGCGGGGAGCAAAGTAACCATCTTCCATCGAGGTAATATGCCTTTAGAGAACTTTGATCAGGATATCGTAAAACATCTTGTAAAAGCTACTGAAAAGCTGAACATCGATCTTCGATTGGAATCTGAAGTAGTAAGCATCGAGAAATTGGGTACTGATTTTTCTGTAGTTGCACATTCAAATAATGAAACTATAACTACTCAAACCAAATTAGTAGTTAATGCAGCAGGAAGAGTTCCTGAGTTAGATGGGCTAAAGCTTGATAAGGCGAACGTTTCATATAATAAAAAGGGGATTGTAGTAAACGAATTTCTCCAAAGCATTAGCAATTCTTCGGTTTACGCAGCGGGCGATTCAGCCGCAAGTCTGGGCTTAAATCTTACACCTGTCGCTGTAATGGAGGGTCATGCTGTTGCCGCAAACATAATTCGTGGGAATTCTAAAGTTCCTAATTATTCTGAAATGCCAAGCGCTGTATTTACATTACCCACTTTGTCATCTGTAGGACTCACAGAAAAACAGTTACAGGAAAAAGAAATTCCATACCGAGTAAAGTCCGGCTCAGCAGAAAATTGGTATAATGCAAAAAGAATTAATGAACAAATCTACGCCTATAAAGTAATATTGAATGAAGAAGGCTACATTTTAGGAGCACACTTAATTGGTCCACATGCAGAAGAAACCATTAATTTGTTTGCATTAGCTATGAAAAGCAAAATTAAAAGTAGCGCACTTAAGAGTTTGATTTACTCTTATCCATCCATGGCGTCTGATGTTAGTTCAATGCTATAATTACTTTTGTTATGTTAGTAATCACAAAAACAAAAAAGGCCACTCCTCACTGTCCAATAAAATAACTACTACTGATTTGTGGCACTCGTTGTATAAATCAAATAGGCGATGACAGCTGAAGCACAACTACCTTGTAGTTAATTCATGTTATCCATCCTTAACCACTTAGCGTAGGTTTCATCATCCCAAATACTTTGGATGTAAGCAATTACGGCTTCTTTTTCCTCGGTGGAAAGAGCGTCTTCGAAGGGTGGCCTGAACTCAAATTAGTACCTACTTGTCAATTGCAGAAATACAGGGTGAGTTTATCAAGAGGTTTAGATTTCCTTAAGATTTGACCAATACATTGGGGTTCATCAACCCATAATTAAAATTTTAAGACATGAAAACCCCGCGATTTATAAGTCTATTCGTTGCACTCATAATATTTGTACCAGGATGTGTTGCTCAGACTGCTCCAAGCTCTGTAAAACAACAATTTAATAAGAAGTTTCCAAAAGCCACTGAAGTTGAGTGGGATAAGGAAAGTGATTCTGAATATGAAGCTTCTTTCAAAATAAATAATGTTAAATATTCTGCAAATTTCGCCACCGATGGAACTTGGTTAGAGACTGAACAAGCTATTTCATTCAAAGAATTACCTGATGCTGTTCTGGCTACGCTTTCTCGAGATTATTATGGTGTGGAAATTAATGAGGTCGCAAAACTTATAACTAATAAGAATGAAATTTTCTTTGAAGTGGAAATTGAAAAAATGGACACCAATGAAGAAGACCATGAAAACAACAAGAATAAAGATATTGAAGAGGATGAGGAAGATGAAATGGCCATTGATCTGATTTTTGATACATCTGGTAAAATCGTAAAAACAGTTTCTTTCGAAAAAGATGAAAACGACTAATCCCGTAAGGCTACTCATACTTTGAGTAGCCTATTTTTATAATTATGTACAAAAGTAATCTACTCAAATTTCCTTTCGCTATTATTTGCGTATTATTAGTATTACTTGGTTTAAGTGATCTATCTGTGGCTCAAACCAGAAATCTTAAATTCTATATCGAAAAGGGGGTTAGCAATAATCCTTCTTTAAATGAACAAAAGAATACTAAGGCTTCCGCAAATTTAGACAAAAACTTAATCTCTTCGCAGTATTATCGTCCTTTAGTTTATGGTAGTGCAGAGTACCTTTACGCCCCAACGTTTGGTAATTTTGGCTATGACAAAGCCGTAACAAACTCTGGTTTATATTCTGCTTTGTTCAATATTGAGTATCCATTACTTGCAAAAAAAAGAGTTCGTGTTTTAATGGAACAGGCAGAATCCTCGATAGATAAATCACTTATCCAAGAAAAATTGATTGCACATGAAGTTGAGCGAACTATTACCCAACAGTATATAGCTGGCTATCAAAACCAATTAGAGCTGTCTTATATACAAGAAAATATTGACTTGCTAGATAGGCAGAGAAACACACTTTTAAAATTTACCAAGCAAGGGCTGACAAGTATTGCAGACTTAAAACAACTTGAATTAGAGTTGCAGACTTTAAAGATTCAAAAAGAATCCTTAAAAAGTTCCTTTAGAAATAAAATTAGCCAGTTAAATTCGTTTGCTGGAATTATTGACGCTCAATCGGTAAGCCTTGAAATGCCAGATATAACTATCGAATCTGTAACACATCGAGCATCATCCGTATTTTTAAATCAGTTTAAAATAGACAGCCTTATATCTACTATCCAACAAAAAGTTGACGAGTTAAAATACGCACCGTCGCTATCCATTTATGGTAATACGGGCGTAAACACTACTCAATTAAATACTCTTAACAATACCTTCGGATTTAGTGCTGGGATACGTTTTTCCGTCCCTATCTATGATGGAAGTCAAAAGAAAATTACTCGCGGGCAAAATACATTGTCAATTCAATCAATTTCAGCTTTTAAAGATCAGTTTGAAATTGAACACAAAAACAAGCTTACAGACATTCAAGCTCAGCTTAATACTCTTAAAAATCAGTTAACCTCTTTTGATAATCAGATTCAGGAGTATGAAGAACTACTCCAAATCTATCGTAAAGAAATAGAGAGCGGAGATCGATCGGTTGTGGATTATTTAATTGTATTAAGGGGGTATATCAGTAGCAAAAATCAGAGAATAACAATGGAAACGGATAGATTACTACTATTGAATGAATTTAATTACTGGAATTGGTAGGTAAAACATGATAAAAAGCATCTCTTTATATCTAATACTAATATCGTTTTTGATGGGCGGCTGCAATTCATCAAAAAAACCTGCGAAAATAGAATTCGCATCTCCTCCAAAAGTAGAAGTTCGCTCCTCTCTTATAAAGACAGGAGCTATCAGTGATTCTATTTCACTTCCCGCTTCGGTATACTTTTTAACAAAGAACAATATAACAGCGCCTATTAACAGCTACATTAATACTACTTTCATTAAGCCTAGCGATTATGTTAAAAAAGGAACTAAACTTTTTGAAATAGTTACAAAGGAAGCAAAAGCATTAACCAACCTAGAGAATGAAAACTTAGGGTTCATAACTTTAAAAGCTCCATCCGAAGGACAAATAGTTTTTTTAAATCATTTTTCTGGAGATTACGTGCAAGAAGGAACCATACTGGCCGGCATAGTAAATCCCGAAGAAGTATACCTGAAGCTATTTATTCCTTTTAGACTTCATGCATTGGTTGATAAAAACCCAGAACTAAAAATTCTAATTCCTGGTGAAGGTTTGATCTCAGCAAAGCTTGTAGGCTCACTTAGTACCGCCGATATCCCTTCCCAAACCGCCGTTTATTTACTTAAGCCAGAACGAGTTCGATTTTTACCTGAGGGCTTAACCCTTAACGCCTATTTGATGACTGAACAAAGTACCAACACACAAATAGTGTCGAAACGCGCTATTCTAGCGGATGAAAAACTGGAGTTATTTTGGGTTATGAAAGTTGTAAATGATTCCATAGCCGTAAAAGTACCTGTTAAACTAGGGATTATAAATAATGGATTTGCTGAAATCCTAGAACCACAGTTTGATGTTAACACCCAGATTATAACCGACGGACAATACGGATTAGACGATTCAACACTTGTTACTATCATTCCTGAAGGCACAATGCAATGAAGCATTCATTTTATGAGCCTTATAAAAAACCTATCTGTTACATTCTTCTTGTAATCTTATTTGGCGGTGTATTTACCTATCCCTTAGTTAAGAAATCTCTTTTTCCAGAGATCACTTTTCCAAAAATTAAGATCATTGCAGAGAATGGCGATCAACCTGTCGAAAAAATGATGGTGACGGTAACAAAACCATTGGAAGAAGCCATAAAAAAAATTCCTGATATTCAGAAAATTAGAAATATAACCAGTCGGGGAAATAGTGAAATTTCAGCCTTTTTAAGTTGGGATGCAGATATTTACACTAGCCAACAGCTTATTGAGTCGAGGATTAATCAAATTCGAAACCAACTCCCACCAACCACACAACTTACTATTGAGCGGATGAATCCTTCGATTCTACCTGTAATGGGTTTTATGCTCGAAAGTAAGGATATGAGTTTAATTGATTTAAAAAAAATAGCCAAATATCAGGTTAAACCCTTTCTATCTCAACTTGAGGGAATTTCGCAAGTTCAAGTGCAAGGTGGTAAAGAGAAAGAATACTGGGTAACCTTAAAGCCAGATATTATGTCTATGCTTGGAATAACCCCTATGGAGATTCAGGCTGCGGTTTCAAATACTGGGTTTCTAGAATCCAATGGATTTGCAAGTGATTATCATCGGCTTTACCTAACTATTACCGATGCTGCAGTCTATACCATTGATGAGATGAATAGAATAATTCTTAGAAATGACGGTAAGCGTATTGTCCATTTATCAGACATAGCTACCATAAGTGTAGAACGTCAAGTTGAATATGTAAAAATTAATGCCAATGGAAAAGAAGGCGTTCTTATAAACGTAGTTAAACAACCCAATAAAAATTTGATAGAGCTTTCCAGTGAGGTAAAGAGTAAAACTGAAGAATTACAGAAACTACTTCCAAAAGGAGTTTTATTAACTAACTATTATGATCAATCAGCCTTTGTTGGACAGAGCATAAGTAGTGTAGTTGATGCTATTTGGGTTGGGCTTTTGCTGGCTATTGTAATCACAATTCTTTTTCTACAATCTTTTCGATCAAGTTTAACCATCCTAATAACTATACCTGCCACTTTAAGCCTTACCATTATTACTTTGCACTTTCTCGGATATACCTTAAATCTTATGACATTAGGTGCCGTAGCAGCAGGTATTGGTTTAATAATTGACGATGCGATAATAGTAGTGGAACAGATTCATCGAGTGTGGGAAGAGTTTCCGAATGAGAAACCAAAAGAGCATATCAGAAAAGCGTTAAAGTATCTTTTCCCAGCAATGATTGGCTCTTCTCTAAGCACTATCGTCATCTTTTTCCCATTCTCACTTATGAGTGGAGTTGCGGGAGCTTTTTTCAAAGTACTAGCTGATACGATGGTAATCACTTTACTGTGTTCATTTCTGGTTGTTTGGTTGATTCTACCAGTAATTTATTTGTTAATTGCAGGGTCTCAACATCGCGAATCACGTACTGTTCACAAAACAGAACCAGCCAAATGGTCCGCTTTCTTTCTGCGACATCCTTCTTTTTCGTATATGTTTATTTTGATTTTAGGAATCGGTACTTATCTGGTTGTCCCAAATTTAGCCACAGGTTTTTTGCCAGAAATGGATGAGGGAAGTATTGTGCTTGATTACAACTCTCCTCCTGGAACTTCTTTAGAAGAAACAAATCGTATGCTTAATGTGGTTGATAAGATTGTTAGAGAACACCCACAGATTGAAAACTACAGCAGGCGTACTGGTACACAAATGGGCTTCTTTATCACAGAGCCGAATCGTGGCGATTATCTAATTCAACTTAAAAAAAATCACTCTGAGTCTACTCAAGAAGTAATTAACGATATTCGAATTTTAGCAGAGCAGAAAGTTCCAGCACTTCAAGTGGACTTTGGCCAAGTTATAAACGACATGCTCGGTGACTTAATGAGCTCCGTTCAACCTGTTGAGATTAAAATTTTTGGTAACGATCCTGTTTTACTAAAATCATATTCTAAAAAAGTAACGTCTATTGTTGAACAGGTTCGTGGAACTGCAGATGTTTTTGATGGTCTTGTTATTGCAGGGCCCTCAATAACAATAAATCCGGATGAACAAGCTTTATCATATTTTCAAATTACTCCTAATGATTTGTGGATTCAGCTACAAACTCAAATCCAAGGGGTTCCTATCGCCGATATTTTAGAGAAAGAGCAATTAACTTCTATGCGGATGATTTATCCAAAAAATCTGCAAACGAATATATCAATGATTAAAAAGGCACATATCATGTTACCAAATGGAGTAACAAAACCTTTAACAGACTTTGCAAGTATTCAAATAAATGAAGGATCAGCGGAAATTGAACGTGAAAATCTTCAACCTTTAATTGCCGTTACTGCACGATTAGACAACAGAGATTTGGGAAGCACAGTAAATGAGATTAAGAAGGTAATAAGTGAGCAAATTTCTTTACCAAAAGGGTATAGAATAGAATACGGTGGCGCTTATGCTGAACAGCAGCAATCTTTTAAAGAACTCCTTCTGGTGTTATTTACCTCAAGTATTTTAGTATTTACTGTTATTCTATTTCTTTTTAAAGATTTGGGTGCGAGCATAGTCATTTTCTCAACATCAATTTTAGGAGTAACAGGGAGTATTTTAGCTCTGTATTTTACCAATACTCCGCTGAACGTGGGCAGCTATACTGGCATAATAATGATTGTAGGAATTATAGCAGAAAATGCCATTTTTACTTATTACCAATTCAAAAATGCTTTAGAAGAATCTCACATAAGTTTGGAAAATGCCATTGTATACTCTATCTCTTTACGTCTTCGTCCTAAATTAATGACCGCTACAGCAGCCATTATAGCATTAATGCCTTTAGCATTAGCTCTTGGGGTAGGTGCAGAGTTGCATCAACCTTTAGCAATTGCAGTAATTGGAGGTCTGATAATCGCCCTTCCTTTACTATTAATTGTTTTACCCTCTTTTATAAAAATTCTTTTCAAGATTAATGGTTTTGAGAAAAAACAACTCATATCAGAATGAAAATATTAATTATTGAAGATCAAAAATCACTTACCGAGAGCATTAAAACCTATCTTGAAACAGAAGGCTATGTGTGTGAATGGGCTGCAGACTATGCAACGGCATACCAAAAAATCCATGTGTATGACTATGACTGTATTCTTGTTGACATCACTTTACCTGGTGGGAATGGTTTAGAGTTGATTAAACTATTAAAGAAAAATCATGCGGAAGCCGGTGTTATTATTATATCTGCAAAAAATTCTCTTGACGATAAAATTAAAGGGCTTGAGTTAGGTTCCGATGATTATTTAACCAAGCCTTTTCATCTTTCAGAACTTAACGCGCGTATTAAGGCACTTGTTCGAAGAAAATTCCACAAAGGAGAGGTGGAAATTACTGCCGGAGAAATCAGGGTCCTTACCGAAAAGAAACAAACCTTCGTTAAGGGAATAGAAATTGACCTTACAGCCAAAGAGTACCAACTGCTTAACTACTTTATTTCTAATGCCAATCGTGTACTTACAAAAGAAGCGATTGCGGAACATGTTTGGGGCGATAATTATGACATCGTAGATTCCTTTGATTTTATTTACGTCCATATAAATAATTTGCGCAAGAAAATTAACGAAGCAGGCGGAAATAATCAGATTAAAACCATGTATGGAATGGGGTATAAATTTACTAGCCAATGAAACTACTTAATAAAACCCAGCTCTATTACTCCTCTTTAATTTTGGCAATTCTTATTATCTGGAGTGGCGTTTTTTTGTTTTCCGTTTCAGAAGTATTAAAAGACAATATTGATGAAACTCTTCAATCTGAACTTGAAGCAACTACAGATTTGTTAGCACAGGAATCTACTGACTCTTTTTTAATCTATGCCGAAACAAATCCTTTGTTCGACTTCCAATATATACCCTCTGTCCAATCCCAACAGTATACATTTTCTGATACCTCTTTATATTCTCCAATTGAAAAAGAGGATCTGCCTTACAGAGAAATCAGCATAGAACTAGAATGGCTCTCCAAACCCGTCCGACTCCGTCTAAGGAAATCAACTATTGAGTATGACGACCTTTTTCTCGCAATTTTGATAACTGAAGCCATTTTGGTTTTATTTTTAGTAATTGGGGTTTATTGGATTAACAAGGGGATATTTCGCAATATTTGGGCTCCATTTCTATCAACTCTTGAATCAGCTTCTTCCTACAGTCTTTCTGGTAACAAACCTCTTCATCTTTCGAACACAGATATTGATGAATTCAATAAGTTAAATGACGTTTTAGTCCGAATGACAAACAGAATTGAAAGGGATTATAAAAATCTGAAAGAATTCACCGAGAATGCTTCTCATGAAATTCAAACGCCACTTTCTATAATTAAAAGCCGAATTGAAGTTCTTCTGCAAAAGGACCAGTTTACAACAGAACAATGGGAATCTATTAAGGATATTTATGCATCAGCTACTCATCTTTCAAGACTAAATAAAGGGTTACTGCTCCTTGCGAAAATTGAGAATAGTCGCTTTGATGAGACTTTAGTAAATCTAAGTACTTTGTTAAATACCTCACTAAATCAATTCTCTGATGAAATACAGGAACTCGAAATCCTCTTATCCTTAGAAATTTCTCCTGATGTACAAATTATTGGGAATTCAGGGCTAATGGAAATAATGATTCGAAATTTAGTGAGTAATGCCATTAAGCATAACTCTAAAAAAGGCAGAATTAAAGTTTCGCTTACAAAAAATCAACTTAATATCGAAAATACTGGAGCAGTTCCAGATGCAGACCCAGAGCAACTCTTTGAGCGCTTCAAAAAAGAGGAAGAAAGCAGTCTTTCATTAGGTTTAGGATTGGCCATTGTAAAACAAATTTGTGTAATAAACGGGTTTGAACATTCTTATAAGTTCAAAGACTCTTTACATAGTCTTGAAATAAGGTTTAGCTCTCGATTAAAAAAATAAACAAATCATTCAAGATATCATGACTATTCTAAAAGAAGTAAAGAGTTATTGTATTGGTATACTGGAGGGTAACACGTGCAAAAATCTGACTTACCATAATCTTTCGCATACAAGTGAAGTTGTTGAACAATTAAAAAAAATGCTTACACACTTTGATATTTCTTCAAGTGATGCAGAATTATTAATTATTGCTGGTTGGTTCCACGATGTTGGGTTTTGTGAAACTTATATTGGACATGAAGATGAGAGTATTAGATTAGCCCATCAATTTCTTCAAAATTCAGGTTACGGTACCGACAAGATAAAAGCGGTATTGAGTTGTATTGAAGCCACAAAAATGCCTCAAAAACCAAAAAATATGTTAGAACAAATGCTTTGTGATTCGGATCTGTTTCATTTGGGCAAGCACAACTTCTTTCAGAGAAATGAAATACTAAGACTTGAGTGGGCGAATGAGTGTGGTAAGATTTTTACGGATCAGGAATGGTATATAATGAATCTTGAATTCCTAAAAAATCACACGTTCTTTACAAACTACGCCCGTAAAGAGTTAAAAAAAGGAAAGCAAATCAATATTGATAAGCTTCAGAAGCTGATTGACTCAAATAATTAAGGCTTATTTAAAACATCATAATTTCAGATCTCACTTGATCCATAACCCATTGCATCGTTGAAAAGAAAACAATCCGAGAGATTAAAATCTTAATGCTAGGATTAACTGCCGCCTAATTAGAATTATTAATTATTAACCACTTAGCGTAGGTTTCGTCGTCCCACATACTTTGGATGTAAGCAATTACCGCTTCTTTTTCTTCGTCATTAAGTATTCCTTTAAATGCTGGCATCGTTCCGCCAAGAGGAATACCCCCATTATCGATGGTTTCTAAAAGTACAAACTTAGGGTGATGCCAAGTATGCGCGGTTCCATTTAAAGGTGGTGCCGGAAAATTCCCCGCATCGTCGGGCCTTTTCCAATTTTCAACTATTCCCTGACCTAAGTTACCATGACATACAGCACAATTTGTAGCAAACACTTGTTTTCCCACTTCAAACTGTTGTTCGGTAAACCATCTGTTTTCTTTGAAGGAAATAGATTCTGAGCTGACTGACTTCTTTTTTGCTTCTTTATTACAGCTAGTAAATGAAACTCCTATTAAAGCGAAAATAAATAGTTTTAGTACTTTTTTTCTATGTGTCATTATTATACTTGATAAAGGGTATTTGATGATTTTCTGCAAGATAAACACTCAGAACGGGTAAAAAAGTAATCTGAAGAATCGGCGCCAACCCAATATTGTAATTAAATACATAGAGAGTAAGCATACTCGTATCATAGGTCCAAAGCTCCAAGTATAATGCCATCCATTCAAGAAAGATACTGGCTCCAAAACTTAGTGCTAGTAATAATAGGTATTTTATCACTGTTTTTTGAAGTAGACCTGTTGATTTAATCAATTTCTTCAATCCTTGCCAAAGGCCTAGCACAATTAGTATATCTCCAAAAACCGCCCCCCACATCCAAAGAGTTGCTTTCAAAAATCCCCAACTCCACATCTCATAAAAAAACAGACATTGAGTAAATTCCCAAATTGTGTTTAGCAAAAAAGCCCAAAGAACTATATTTACCGTGCGGTTCTTTGTGAATGACTTTAACTTCGTCAAAATGCTAATCTCTTATTGCTCTAGACGAACCATGATTCTGCATAATCTTCCAACCTGTTTCCGTTTTTTTGAGTACAGAGGTAGCCACCGCTTGTCTTTCTATGGTTCTACTCTCATCTCCTCCGGTCACGATCTTATAATTATACGTCTCGAAAGCCACCGCGACATTCCCTTCTATTTGTACATCCACCATGTAGTCACTAAAAGAGAATTCCTTAAACTGCCCTAACTCAGGTCCAATATGGTGATCTAGGTATTTCTTATAGGTCCCTTCATGGCTCCCATTCTCAAAAATTGCTGAGTTTTCAGTAAAAAGCTTTTCTGTGCCGGATACATCCAAAGCTTCAAGGGCGTTCTTGTAAGCCTTCAGCACTTTCTTTACTGCTACTGTTTCTTCGGAAGAAATCATTTCTTTATGATCATTATGCTGAGCATATATCAATCCAGAAGGTGATAATAAAAGAAATATTAATATAATTTTTTTCATAATCGTGTAGACTCTTTATTGGTTTATAGACTTGAATTTAACTTTACAGCTTGGTCATGCTCATTTTCTCTAAAACTACGGTCCCACTCCCATTAATTTTCAACCCTACTCCACCTGCTTTAGGAGCATCACTATGTCCGTGAACTATCATTTTTTTATCCACATAACCTCTAAAATGAGTTCCATTTCCTACAACCCGAACAAACATAGGCTTTGAAACATCTGTAGTTCCTTCTTCAAATATTTCTTCCTTTCCTTTTAACATTCGGCCTTGCTTAACAGCACCATTTGAAGAAATTGATACAAAGTCGAAGTTAAGCTCGTCTTGCACATTGTTTGTCAGCATCACTATTCCATTAAGTGTTGAAATGTCTATATAATAATCTACTTGAACCATTTTATAGGATTCGTGCCCTACAAAAAAGCCATTTAAATTACTTCCACTCAAAATTAGTGCATAACTGCCTTTGGTAGTTTTCACTGCTTCGGCATTTACTTCTTCTAAACTTCCTGTTAACCAATGGAAATTTTTCTTCAAATCCGAAATGGCATTTTTATCTATGTTCCATTCCCAGTTTCCGTTATCTAACACTTTAAAAGCGGTAGCACTTCCTATTGAAACATCATCATGACTTTCTTCTGGTTCTGCATGTTCACCTTCATCTTCGCCAGGCTCATCATGATCTGTTTCATGATCGTGCTGTGTCGGATTATCTAAGTCAACAGCCTGAACTCCTACTCCATGCTGATAAACCATCTGCCCTCCTCTATCTCCCGTTTGGAATAATAGAAAAGCCCCAACGAATGAAAGCAAGGTTAACCCACCTCTTATTATTTTTAGCTCAGATTTATTCCAAAAATACACTCCAATCCTCAAGAAGGCATATAATCCCATAAACCAAACAGTGTACTCAGCCCAATCTGCATGAGCCGTTAATAAATTTTGAGTTTCAGCTTCAATAAAGACACTATCTGCAGCTTCCTTTCCTGAGAAATAAGTTCCCACTGCTGCAATTCCTGATAGCCCATATAATATTAAGTTCTTCTTTTCGTCCCACCAATCTTTAGGAAGAACATAGCCCGCCACATCCATAAGAATAGCGAGCATAAACAGTGCTATTGGGAAGTGGACGATCATGGGGTGTAAGTTTGGTGCCCATTCTGGTATAAATTCCATCGTGTCTCTTATTTAATTATGGTTATCGTTCTATTTTTAGTAATCGCGCATTCACAGCAACAACTACTGTACTTATCGACATCAAACCTGCACCAACGGCTGGATTAAGAATGATCCCAAACGAAAATAGTACGCCTGCAGCTAAAGGAATTGCGACAACATTATAGCCTGTAGCCCAGAATAAATTTTGCACCATTTTCTTATAGGTCGCTTTGGCTAGTGAAATAAGTGCCACAACATCTTTAGGATTACTTTGTGTAAGAATGATGTCTCCAGTTTCTACCGCCACATCAGAGCCCGTTCCAATAGCAATACCTACATCGGCTTGAGCTAAAGCTGGCGCGTCATTCACGCCATCGCCTGTCATCGCTACTTTTAACCCACGTTTCTGAACTTCCCTCACTTTATCAGCCTTTTCATTCGGTAATACTTCTGCAAAAAACTCATCTAAACCTAGCTCTTTAGCAACATAGGCTGCGGTTTGTTTATTATCTCCAGTAAGCATAATACACTCAATACCCATTTCGTGAAGCTGTTTAATAGCCACTTTGGAGTCTTCCCTAATGGTATCTCCCAAGGCAATTGCTCCATGTAGCTTGCCATCTATTATTACAAACACTACTGTCTTTCCTTGCTCCGAAAGTTGTTGATATTGATCATCTGGTAATTCAATATCATTCTCTCGGAGGTAACCAGGGCTTACTACTTTCACCGAAAGTCCTTCTATAGTTCCTTCAATACCTTTTCCGGTGATAGAATTGAAATCATTTACTTCAAAAAGTGAACTTACCGATTTAACGATTCCTTGAGCAATGGGATGCTCGGAGTTTTGTTCTAGTGAAGCTGTGATTTTTAACAATCTACCTTTGTCATATTCCTCAGTAAAATTCAAAACCTCCGTAACTTCAAAAACACCTTTTGTAAGCGTTCCTGTTTTGTCAAAAATTACGGCGCCAATATTCCTAGCTTCTTCGAAAGCTGGTCTATTACGGATTAGAAATCCATTCTGCGCTGCGAGGTTTGTAGAAACCGCCACCACTAATGGAACGGCTAACCCAAGTGCATGCGGACAAGTGATTACCATTACAGTTACAGTACGCTCTAGCGCAAAGACAAAATCTTGAGTGGTAAAGAATGTCCACACAAAAAAAGTAATCGCCCCTGCACCAAGTGCAATGATTGTAAGCCAAAAGGCTGCTCTATTCGCTAAATCTTGGGTTTTAGATTTACTGTCTTGAGCTTGTTGCACCAAGTTTATGACTTGCGACAGAAAAGAGTCTTTCCCTGTTTTATCTATTTCTATTGTTAATGAGCCCTCACCATTTACGGCGCCCCCAAGAACCTCATCTCCATCACTTTTTGAAACAGGTTTTGCTTCCCCCGTCATTAGAGATTCGTTCACTGCACTCTTCCCTTTAACTACAAATCCATCCGCTGGAATTTTTTCACCGGGTTTAATAAGTACTCGATCTCCAACCTTCAACTCTTCTAGAGCTATGTCTTTTGTTGATCCATCTTCCTGAACCAAATGTGCTTCTGAAGGCATCAACTTTGCTAGTTCTTCCAAAGCTTTTGAAGCACTCATTACGGACTTCATTTCGATATAATGCCCGATAAGCATAATATCGACCAGCGTAACTAGCTCCCAGAAAAATATTTTCCCTTCCACCGCAAAAACGACCAACATACTGTATGCATACGCTGTTGTAATAGCGATAGCAATGAGCGTCATCATTCCTGGTTGTTTGTTTTTTAATTCATCAACCAGCCCTTTTAGAAATGGCCAACCTCCATAAAAGAATACCAGACTTGAAAGAACTGCTGAAACATAAATATCACCTGTAAAAGACCAACTCTCTCTTAATCCAAGAAAACCCTGAATCATAGGAGAAAGTGCAATTATAGGAATACTTAAAGCTAAGGATATCCAAAAGCGCTTTAAGAAATCCTGAGCCATGTGTGCATGATGATTACTATGATCTACATGCTTTTTATCATGGCCAGACTGACCATTCTCTTGGTTGTGATGATGTTCATGTTCCATAATTCAATCAATTTATAGTTTTAACTGTTGCTCCGCATTTGTGCATTTTCTTACCGAAATAGGGGTTTCTAATTTCTTCTTTATCACTCATCCATTTAGCGCCTTTACCATCGTTCGCCATTGGACAAAACTGTACAAATAGAGCACTTTTATTGTAGCCCTGATTTTCAACAGCTTTCAACAGTTCCGTAGTAATTCCTTCTAAAGAACCTCTAAGCTCCCCAATGTTCTTAGCGGAAGATGCTTTTTCTACTGCCATGAGCATTGTGGAGTGATGAATCTCATGCATTTTTTGATGCTCTTTATGATCATTCATTTCATTATTTGACCTCACTTCTTTCGTAAAGTTCGAAATGTGATTTTGAGCTACTTCAAAATTATCGGCAACCAAAGCATCTTTAGCTGCTAGGTATTCAGTTATCAGCGTAGATAAATGGTCATTATGAGCGTGCTCTTTATTCTCTTGAGCCTGAATGGTAACGGCACTTAGAAATAGTGCTAGTAGTGTAAATATGTACGTTTTCATTATATAATTGATTTATAAATTATGATTCGATTTTTAAAATTGTTTCGCCACAGTTATTCATTTTATCGCCAAAATATGGATTGGCGATATCTTCAGAATCGCTTAACCAGTAGCCCCCTTTGCCGCCGTTTGTCATTGGGCAAAACTGCTGATAAACCACTCCATTAATGCCAAAAATTTTAACACTTTCTATAAGCTTTTCTGATAACGAGAGGAAGACTGTTCTCTGCTTTTCAATATTGTTTTCGGCGGCTATCGCGGTTGAGTAATTATTTAAAATTCCTAATTGCCCCATCCATTGGATGTGTAAATCCCCTTGTACTAAACTCATATCTACCGCAGTGAGCTTAGTAGTTATTTGCTTCGCAGCCACCATTGCAGCTTCGGGGTTGGTTTGATTGAGTGCATCTTTAAGTTCCAAATATGCATCAACTACTCCGGTTAACTGTTGTTTAAATTCTACAGGAACAGATTCCGAATCCAACTTCCTAGTATTTCCTTTTTCCTTGGATGTAGATTTAGAAACCACGTCAGCTTTCATTTCGTCAGTCATGATATGACCTTCATGCCCCGTTCTATTTGCTCCCGTGCCTGGGGTTCTGTTCATCATGCTAAGTTTGTCGGCAAGTTGGGCAGCACTGTCAATTTTAAAGGTTCCATGTTTCACAACGGTTTCACCGGCTTCTAATCCATCTAATATTTCATAGTAATCGCCGATTCTTTTACCTAGCGTAACTTCTCTGGCTTTAAAAGTGGGTTTATCATTTCCCTTCTCTTCTACATAAACGATGGAACGAGTTCCCGTCCACATAACAGCTGACTTTGGAATAAGTAGCCCCGGAGTAGAGCTTTTATTACCTCGAACTATTCCTTCTGCTAACATTCCTGGTTTCAGATTAAGGTCTTTATTTTGAATGTTCGTTCTAATTTTCACCGTTCTGGACGAGTTATTAAGAATGGGATCTATAAAATCGATTTTTGAAGTAAAAGTGCGACTAGGTAATGATGGAATCGTAAACGTAATTTCATCTCCTTTGGAAATACTCCCTAGATCTGACTCATACGCATCAAATTGCACCCAAATAGAGCTAAGTTCGCTTATCTCGTACATCAAATCACCACGTACTAGATGATCACCAACCGAAACGAACCTTTTCAAAACATAACCACTTGTGTGTGCAAGGATATCAATATTTGAATCTGGAGTTCCGTTTGCTAAAATTTCATCAATTTGAGCTGCTGGAATTTTCCAATTCATAAGTTTTTTTCTTGCCGCTTGATATAACATGGGGTTACTATCTTTAGCCCCGTAGGCTTCAAAAAGTTCCTTTTGAGCAGTGTACAACTCTGGTGAATATACCCGAGCCACTTTCTCACCTTTGGTTATATACTCTCCTGTAAAATTGACGAATAGTTGTTCAACTCTACCATGAAAATGCGCCGGAATCTGTGCAATTTCACGTTCATCAATTACTACTTTTCCTGGTAAGCGCACTTCGATTGGCGCACTGCTAATACGAACTTCTGTGGTTTCAATTTCGGCTAGTTTTAAAGCCGCAAACGACATTGTAATTGCATCTGGATCTTCATTCTCAGAATTATTGTCGTTTACAGGAATGAGATTCATTCCACAAATCGGGCAATTTCCTGGCTCATTTTGGCGAACCGATGGATGCATACTACAACTGTATACGATATTTCCTTCCTCGTCGGTATGCGTTTCCGTTAAGTGCTCATCTATGCTTTGCGTGGCTGGCGCTGAGTTTCCAAAGAAAATCGCTCCCAACGTAATGCCGACGAGCCCAATAACTAAATAAATGGAATATGTTTTTAACTTTTTCATAGGTAGATGGTTTAGTAATTAATTTCGTTTGGTGAGATGTTGTTTACACCATTTAGATACTGGATATAGCTCATTGCTCTAAATTCATCCGCTTTGGCTTGATCTCGCTTCAATTGGTAGTCCAGCAATTTGCGTTGTAATCGTAGTATTTCCTCGAAACCGGAATTACTTGTTGAATAGGAATCTGTCAAAATTCGGATAGCCTGCTCAATGCGCTGAATCTGTGTCTCATTGTATAATTCAAATCTGCGTTGGGCATCTTTCACATCTCGTTGAGCAGTTAAAAAACTGGTTTCAAGTTGGTTTTCTAACGCTGTTATATCTTGTTGAACAGAACTCAAATTCAGCTTTGCTTGGCGCACATTGGCGTTGTATTTATTTCTGAAGAGAGGAATTCTAAAGCTCGCCCGTGCTATTAATGCGTCTTTTCCATTATTCGCTAACCCAACAACATCGGTTCGTTTCCCTGTGGCGATGTAATCAAAGCCGATTCCAAATCCTGGCTTACCTTCTTTTGCCGCCAGATCAACAGCATTGCTAGAAGCTTCTTTTGTATATCGAAGTTTAGATAAGCTTGGATTCTGAGCTAGCCGACTAACTTCAAGGTCTACCGAATTTTCTGAATTATTTAATTCTGATGGTGTTGCTACTTTGTCGTTCGGCTCCATATTTCTCAACTCATTAAACTCTTGAATTAAAAGGCTTTTGTTATCCTGAAGGAGAGCAAGTGTTGTTTTCAAATCTTCTTGCTCAATTTGTGCTCTCAGAACATCTACTTGGGAAGTAAGTCCATTTTCGTATTGCTGAAGACTCAACTCAAGCAATGTATTTATGATGGAAAGATTCCCTTTTACGCTTTCGATATTTCGATCTATCACATACAGCTCTCCCCAAAGCTCTTCAATTTGGTAAAAAAGTCGATTTCTACGTTCCTGAAATTCTTCGAATCTTGCTTTAGCTTCTGCTGTTGAAATAGCACGATTGTCTGCTAAAGATCCAAACCAAGGAAACATCTGAGTAACCGAAATCCGAGCTTTTTGTGGCCCAAGACGTGTTTCGATAGGGCTGATGAAATAAGCAAAAGCCACTTCTGGATCTGGTAGTGTTCCTGTTAGCGAACGCTCTTCCAACGCCGAACGATAGTTCAGAAATAAAGCATATAACTCTGGATTATTCTGTGCCGCTTCTTGCTGATAGCTTTGGAGTGTTTGAGCTTTTAGATTTGAGATTGAAACCAAGCTCATTAACATGACCAAGCATATAGCTAAAAACCTATTCCTCGGAAGGAAATTTGCTTTTTTAGCCAACTGATAAGTCTCCCCTTGAGGGGAGATGATTGAATCGGTAGTTCCCGATTTGATCTGAGGGGTGTCGTCCATTCTGTTATTCATATGTTGAAATATTCGTCTCATTTCAAACTCCTTTTCAATTGAAATTCTTTCCAAATAGCGTATAAAACGGGCACTACAAATAAGGTCACAATCTGCAACATCATGCCTCCAATACTCGGAATCGCCATCGGAACCATAATGTCAGAGCCTCGTCCTGTAGAGGTTAAAATTGGAATTAGTGCAAGAATGGTTGTGGCGGTTGTCATCAGAGTTGGGCGAATACGGCGTGTACTCGCCTCAATAACTGTGGCTCTGATTTCTTCTTTTGTTGTGGGTTTTACTTTCTCAAAAAGCTGATCGAGATACGTAGCCATTACCACGCCACCATCCGAAGCAATTCCAAAGAGTGCAATAAAGCCGACCCAAACAGCCACACTTAAATTCACGGTTCCCATTTGGAATAAATCTCTCAAGTTCTGCCCGAAAAGATCAATATTTAAAAACCACGGTTGTCCGTATAACCAGAGAAGGAGAAAGCCGCCTGCCCAAGCCACAAAAATGCTCGTGAATATCATTCCTGTAGTTGCCGCCGATTTGAACTGGAAATACATAATCAAGAAGATGGCGAAGAGAGCGATGGGCAAAATGATGCCTAATCGTTTCTCGGCACGAACTTGATTCTCGTAGTTTCCAGCAAATTCAAAACTAACCCCAGCCGGAACTATTAACTGGCCATTTTCGTTGTATTCTGAAATAAGATTTCGAGCATTTTCTACAACTTCTACTTCAGCAAATCCATCTAGTTTATCAAAAATCACGAAGCCGATAAGAAAGGTATCTTCACTTTTTATAGCTTGTGGCCCTTGTCTATACTCAATGCTTGCCAATTGCTCTAGCGGAATTTGCGCTCCCTGTTTTGTGGGGATAAGCATTCGTGCTATTGCTTCGGGGCTATCTCGTAATTCTCTTGCATAGCGAACTCGAATCGGATAACGCTCTCTTCCTTCCACAGAAGTTGATACTCGTTTCCCTCCAATTCCAACGGTTACAAATTGCTGGGCGTCCTGTACAGAAAGTCCGTATCTGGCTAATTTTTCTCTGTCCCAGTTAATTTCTAGATAGGGCTTTCCCACTATTCGATCCGCGAAAATAGAAGGAGTATTAACTCCGCGAACTTCTTTCAAAACTTCTTCAAGTTGAAGCCCAAATTTTTCAATCGTTTCTAAGCTGGAGCCTTTAACTTTAATTCCCATTGGCGCCCGCATTCCCGATTGAAGCATCACTAATCGTGTTTGTATAGGCTGCAGTTTTGGAGCAGATGTTGTGCCTAAAAGTTTAGATGCGGCCACAATTTCATTCCAAATATCATCAGGAGAATGGATGTGATCTCGCCATTGGCGGAAATACTCTCCTTTTGCATCGGGGATGAGGTTGTCGTTTTCATCACGAACAAAATTTTCGTCGTCATCAACCTTAAAGCGTACTTTTCGTCCGTTTTCATCGGTTTTGTATTCGGATTTGTAGATAACCACATTCTCGAACATGGAAATTGGAGCGGGATCTAGCGCAGATTCCGTTCGTCCCATTTTTCCAACTACAGTTTCTACTTCGGGGATGGAAGCCACAGACATGTCAATTTTCTGCATCACGTCTTTAGCTTCTTCTATTCCTGCATGAGGCATCGTTGTTGGCATTAGTAAAAATGCGCCTTCATCTAAAGCCGGCATAAACTCTTTCCCTAAACCTGGGAAAGTATGTGATGTAGCACTCCAAACACTGGTCGTTTTAATATCCCAACCAACACTTTCAAAGCTTCTTTCCACAAAACCGAACACTCTCGAAAAGCCTAGCCAAATAACTATTCCGAATAAAACCAGAAACGATGGAATAGATAGAAACGCAATTTTATGATCTAGACACCAAGAAATGAGGTTTTGGTAATAGCGAATAACCAGCCAAAAGATGGCTAAGATGCTCCCAATCAGTATAATTACGAAAAACAGATTCCAGATTAGCGCAACACTTGGTCCAAGTGGCAACCAGTATTGCGTAAGTAACCAAGTAACTACTATTACGCTGAGTAGGTTGTTATAAAAGGACGTTTTTTGAATCTGCTTATGTTGGAAGAAAACGGGTGCACCATTAATTATTCCAAAACCGAGTAATGCT